>ENA-UOOA01003308-UOOA01003308.1-human-gut-metagenome-genome-assembly--contig:-P61old-NODE-3308-length-20310-cov-6.374722_pt1 | contig 20310 bp, 8 predicted proteins | sample MGYA00242467_ERZ724014 | MGnify/ENA metagenome assembly ERZ724014 | reverse complement strand
GTCCAGAATCGCCGCGTTCCATTCGGATTCTTCCGATATGTTCACCACGTTCACGCCGTCGGGAACGCTGTAATAATTCGCGTCCGTATACACATAAATCACCGCGTCGGGATTATCGTACAACACGTTTTCGCTCTCTTTCAGCGCGGCGTCGATATCGGCAACTTCGTAGCCGATATCTCTATTTGCGAGATCTTCAAACCGCGTAGCCGCCAACGCAGCGTCGCCGGACATTCTTTTGAATAAATATTCCGGCGTCTTTCCCGCAAGAATCACGGTGGAAACGCCTCCGCCCTGCAACGTGCGGGTAAAACTGTCTTTCACCGCCGCTACGGCACGCTCGAAACGGGTTTCGCCCGAATCTTCGCTTTCCGTGCGCATGCTGGCAGAAGTATCCAGAATCAAAATGGTCTCCGATTCTTCCGCAGGCGTTTTCAAAACGATCGCCGGCTTCATGAGAATCATCGCAAGGCACGTAAGCGCAAGCATCTGACAAAGAAATAACAGCAAATTCCGGATCGTACTCACCGGCACTTTCTTCTTTTTCTTTTTCAGACTCAGCTTCCATACATACGTACTTGAAATGGTTTTTTGCTGATAATTCGGGCGAATGACGTAGATAATAATGAGCGCCACAACCCCGATCAGACCCAAAAGTCCTATTTTATTGATGAGCGTCATTCCATGATCCCTACCTTTAATAATTCGCCGAAAAGCATTTTTTCAATCGGTATTTCCGTATTCACCGATACAAAATCCGCCCCGCGTTTCGCGCAGAAAGATTTTATTTCCGCACGAAATTCTTCCAGCGCCTCTTCATAAGCTTTCAGAAGGCTGCGCGTAATTTTGATCTTCATATTTTTCGTATCCGCGGCGTCCACCGCCTCAGAATCGAGTAAATTCACCCTGCCGTCATACGACGGATCGATTTCTTCCGGCGTCAGCACCTGCAATAAAAGCACCTGACGCTTTTTATACGAAAGATAATCCACCGCCTTTTTCCAGTTGCTGTCCGTAAAAAAGTCGGATACAATCACCGTCAAGCCGTTGTTCGCGCCTGTTTCGGTACAATTCGTCACGCATTTTTCAATATCGGTATCGCCGTCGAAGTTAATCTCTTCCAACGTATTCATCGCGCGGAAAAACGCGTTTTTCCCTACGATCGTACCGTTTTCGTTTTCCGCCTTCTCGCCGTTCATCAGATAAAACGAAACTTTATCCATATTCTGCACGGCAAGAAAGCCGAGCGCGGCGGCTGCCGCCACAACGTAAGCCGCTTTTTTCGGGTTGTCCTTTCCCATCGAAGCGGAACAGTCGATAAAGATCTGCACCTGCATCTGTCTCTCGTCCGTAAACAATTTCAAAAAGTATTTTTCGAATCTGCTGTACAAATTCCAGTCGATACGCCGGATATCGTCGCCCGGCTGATACTCTCTGAAATCGGAAAATTCCACCGTCTGCCCGTAAGTGCTTACCAGGTGTTTTCCTCCGTAGTACCCGGAAAGGTTTGTTTGTAAATTCAACGCCAGCGTTTCCAGTCTGCTGAAAAAGCCGTCGTTCAAGTAAGAAAGTTTCATATCTTTCTCTCCGGTCTTTTGCGCGAACGCGCACGGCGCGCCGCCTGCAAGTCGCTTGCCGTTCCGCCTCTTCGGCTTGCTTACGACTTACTTGTTTTTGTATTTCTTCTGTACTTCTTCAAGAATCTGCGAAATCGCCTGATCCGCGCTCACGCGCTCGGCAATCGCTTCGAAATTCATCTTGATTCTGTGCCGAAGCACGGGGTAAGCGAGTTCTTCGATATCGGAATACGCCACGTTGAATCTGCCCTTCATAAGAGCTTTCACTTTCGCCGCGGAAATCAAAGCCTGTCCCGCACGGGGCGAAGCGCCCACGCGGATATACTTCTTCGCCGCTTCCGCAGCGCACTCGCCGTCGGGGTGCGTAGCCGCAGTCAGAATCATGGCGTAGCGCAAAACTTCTTCCGCCACGGGAATCTGATTTGCCGTTTCGCGCATTTTTAAAAGCTGTTCGCCGTTGCACGCGCTCTCGGCAACTTCCGCCATCGTCTTTTGCGTCATGTTCACGATCGCCATCAGCTCGTCCAGCGAAGGATCGGGAACGATCAGCTTAAACATAAAGCGGTCCATCTGCGCTTCGGGCAGCGGATACGTGCCGTCCTGCTCGATCGGGTTCTGCGTAGCAAGCACGAAGAACGGCTCGTGCAGTTTTCGCGATACGCCCATCACCGTAACGGTATGCTCCTGCATCGCTTCGAGAAGCGCGGACTGCGTTTTCGGCGTAGCGCGGTTGATTTCGTCGGCAAGAATAATATTGCTGAAAATCGGGCCCGGCTGAAATTCAAACACGGAATTGCCGTGCGCGTCTTTCGTGATGATATTCGTACCCGTAACGTCGGCGGGCATCAGATCGGGCGTAAACTGAATACGCGAGAAAGGCAGCGAAAATACACGCCCGAGCGAACGCACCAAACGCGTTTTTCCTACGCCGGGCACGCCTTCAAGAAGCACGTTGCCTCCCGCGATCATAGCAATCACCGTGCCTTCCACAACCTCTTTCTGACCGATCACGTCGCGCCCGATCTGTTCGAAGATATTTTTGCATTGCAAGCTGAATTGTTCGATGTCTTTCTCTGTAACCATTTTGCTTTCCTCTTTCCTTTGCTTTTAATATTTGTATAAAATATGTTATTAACGCGAAAAATCACGTGACTGAAATCACGCAATTTTCCCACGGTTTTATCATGTTGTACTGCGGCCGATTTTTGCTTCGTCCGCCACATGCTCACTTCCGTAAATCAAAACTTAATTTTTCCGGATCGAATCCAGATAATCCGAAATCGCCTTCTTTTCCGCTTCCGTCATCGAGCTGTCGTTAGCCATTCGTTCGAGCATCTCCCGATAGGCCTCGTCGAAAACGTCGCCGTAATAGGTTTCGCCGTTGATGATCTGATTTGCCGCCGAACCTTTCGCTCCGTCTATCCACTCTCCATCGGAAGACCCCGATCCGCCGCTGCCGGGTTTTCCGCCGTTGTTATCTTTCGCCTCGGGATCGGAATCGCCCTCGCTGTCTTCGCCGTCTTCGCCTTCGCCGTCTTCTTTGCCGTCTTTGCTCGCACTTTTGCCTTCTTCCACGGTTTCCACCACGTCGAACAACGCCGTCACCGTTTTATTTTCGGTAAATTCGTTCTCCACGCGATACGGCGATTTCACTCCGTCCGACCACCCCACGAACACGTACCCTTTCTGCGGCAGGGCCATCAGCGTTACGCCGAATCCGTCTCCCTGCGTAACCTTCACCGAATACGACACCGCTTCTGCATTCGCCCCGTCAAGCACCATCGTGGCACGCGCTTCTTCGTTAGTCGCCATCGACAACACCACGTTCAGCCGATTCAGAAACACTTCGGGCAGAGCAACGTCCTCCACAACTTCCTTTTTATTCAGGAGATCGATTTTCCGTTTCTCTTCGCGTTTGGCTGCGGCGTCGATCAGCGCGGCGTTTTCGTGCTTAGCGAAATCGATCACCCATCCTTTGCCTTCCACTTCGTAAACGATGTCAAAAGTTTTCTTTTCTTTCAAAGGCTCGATCAGCTGTTTACCGCCGTCGGGAGCAACCGCCGCGGCAACCGTCATTCCCGTGCCGAGCGTTGCGCTCACCGCCACCGCCGCAATCAAAGGAACGGAAACGGCGATTTTCAGCATCTCGCAGCTCACGGATTTCATGGCCTTCATCGCGTCCTCGCGTTGTTTCATTGCCATAAACGAATTATCGTTTTCCAGCTCCGCCATAGTAAGCATTCTTTCTTCCAGCCCGAGCGCGTCGATTCTCTGCGCGATTTTCTTAGTGGTAGGGCGGAACTTTAAATGATAAAAAAGCGGCGATGCCACGGCCACGGAAAGCACAAACGCCCCGAGCCCGATATAAATTCCCGCCTTAAAACCGGCCAGCCAACCGGCGGCGATGCAAACGAACGCCAGCGAAAAACCGATCGTCAAACCGTATAAAAGCGATTTCAGAATGCTTTCTCTTTCGATTTTTTTGTAATACTTTTTAAAAACTTCGCTTGCCATAATTCGCTGCCTCCTTGCAAAGTCTCTTCCGCTCCGCCGGAATCCGCGATTCCGAACGGACTTTTTATCATATATACCGCTCTTTAACTGCCTGACACGATATATGTAAGATTATATCACTTTTCCGCCCAAAAGTAAAGCGTTTCCCACCGAAAACGCGAATAAAAAAGCCGTTTTTAATAGATTTTTCAAATCGATTCTATTTTAAAAACAAATTGAAACGCAAAAGCAGAAAAAATCAATTATGCACGCCACGCCTTATTTTTATATAATATGCGGGGTTTCTCAGACAAAGTTATACAATTTATGCAAAAATTATGCAAAAATCAAAATACGCGAAAAATCGGCGACAGCTTTCGCCGCCGCCGACTTTCCTGTACTTTCCGAAACGATCAAATCGTCGTTTCGCAGAAATTATTTGCCTTCCGTGCCGGTAGTTTCCGCAGGCGCTTTATAATTCCAGACGATCTTCGCGTTACACTTCAATATAACTTCTTTTTCGTTCGAACCGTCTTTCTTCATAAAGGAGCAGAACCCACTGAGAGGAAGCTCGTTACGATCGTCGGACGCCCATTGATTATACGCAACGAGCGGCGATGCTTCGATATAAATCGTCTGATCTGCCGTCCAGCCGCCGAAAGAGAACTTCAACGACGTCACGGAGGCGGGAATCACCACTTGTTTCAACGCCACGCAACCGCTAAACGTATCTCTCTGAATCGTTTCCACGGTAGAGGGAATATTGATCGACTGCAATTTCTCGCAACCGTCAAATCCGCCCAACGTCACCACGCCTTCGGGCAAAGTTACGCTCGTCAGATTCGTACAATTTTTAAACGCGTCGTAATCGATTTCGATAATATCTCCGCTCAGCACAACGCTCGTAAGTCCCGTACAGCCCATAAATACGCTGTTCGCAATACCTTTCCCTACCCTCGTTAAGCCGCTCACGTTGAAATAAGGATTCTTCGGCAACGTCACATTCTGCAACGCCGTGCAACCTGCAAACATTCCCGCGCCCACAAACGCCGTATCGGCAAGGAATTGAACGTCGGTAAGTTTTTCGCAATTGCCGAACGCGCCGGACGCCGAACCGCCGTCGATATAGGTTTCCGAGCCTTCGATCACAACGCTTTGCAACTCGCTTCCGAAGAACGCGCCGCTGCTTACGGCAAATTTGCCGCTCACCTTATGGGTGCTCTCGTCGTACGTACCGTTTTTAAGCGTAGCGGGAAGAATCACTTTCTGCAACTTCGTGTATCTGAACGCATATCTGCCGATCTGCGTCAACGTTTCGGGGAATCTTGTGGTAAGCAAGCCGCCCTCTGCGTCCGCCGCCGCGCCGGAATACGTCACTTTCTTCACGCTCGAGCCTTCGAAAGCGGATTCGCCGATCGTCGTCGTCTTAGAAGAAATCACCACTTCTTCAAGCCCTTGCACGTTCATAAACAACTGCTTGTCGATCTCCGTCATCGATTCGGGCAACACGATCTTCTTGATACTCGTGATGCCGTCCAAAGCGCCCGCAACCAACCGTTCGTTTTCTTTCAGCGTAAGCACGCCGTCTTTAGGAATACCGCTCGGCAAAATACCGATAATCATTTTAATATTTACTTCCTCGGAATCTTCGGAAAGCTTAATCTTTTCATCGGAATACCTGTAAAGCAGGCCTCCGTCATTTTTAATACTTTCTGCATGATACTTATATGAGTACAAAGAAGAAGTATTATTGTTGAAATCGGAATCAACCTCCGCAATGTTAAACGTTTTAATGTTTGTGCATCCCGCAAATACGGAAACCGCAATCGCGTTATTATAAGTAATCTTTTCTACACCCGTGGATATTCTAAGCTCATTCACGGTGATATCGATTACGCTGCTCGAAAGATCCACCTTTACCAAACCGGTACAGTTTTTAAACGCAGACGCCCCCAAAGAGATTTGTCTGGGTTTTGAATATTTGCTATTTATTCCTAAATCCGCAAATTTCACCTCCGTCAAACCGGTACAGCCTTCAAATGCGCTGACGCCGATCTTAAAATTCTCCAAACGCGACCCTGAAGTAGTTGTATAAGTTGTCGTAAACTGCGAAAAATCAAAAGCGGTAACACCGTGATCCGCGTCATCTGTACTCCGCAAAGATGAGCAGTCCCTAAACGCATAATCATCGATAAGATATATCTTTTCAAAATTCAATTTTACGTCTTTAAGACTTGAACACCCGTCAAACATACCAACAGAGATTGTTTGCGAAGTTGCTGTAGATAAATCAATCTTTTCAAGTGATGAACATCTTGCAAATGTATAACCGCGAGTAGTAATACCGTTATGGAAGGCAGTCAAAGTACCCGCACAACTAAATTCTTTCAAAGACGAACAACCGAAAAACAACTGATCTGTAAGAACAGTAACGGTTTGCGGCAATTCGATTTTCTTCAGCGCGGTACAATTCTTGAACATCAACTTGCCAAGCTCTACTTTCGCCGTTTCCTTGGTTGTTCCCAGCTTATCGCTCCCGGTCTTATTCGAGAACGTTACTTTTTCCAGCTGTTTGCAGTTTTCAAACACGCCTTCGTCGTCGTTGCTTGTTTCGAGCGTAGTGCTCTTGAAAGATCCGTCGCCGAAGCCCATCGGAGGTTTGGCTGCGGTTGTACCCGTATTCTTCACCCACACGCCCGTAAGATCTACCGCTTTCAGGCCCGTACCCGCAAACGCGCCGTTACCGAATACCTGCACCTTCGAAAGATCCAACGCGCCTTCGATTTCGCCGGTTTCCGCATTCTTCGTACCCGCTACGTCGGTAAGCGGACAATTTCTGAATGCAAGCCCGCCGATTCTCACCACGTTATTAAGATCTACTTTCGTAAGTTTCGTGCAGCCGTCGAATACGCCGGACGTAGTCTTAAGATCGCATTTATACTCGTCGTTAGCGCCCGCAACAAGCCCGCTCGGCAATCCCGTTTTACCGGTATCCGACGGTGCCGTAGAGCCGAGACTTCTGAGCGAATTCGGCATACGCACGCTTGTAAGCGCGGTATTTCTGAACGTATACTGACCGAGATAAATCATCTGATCGGGGAATTTGCTGATATACTCCGGCGCGTTCTCGTCCGTGCTTACGTTGGTTTTATTCACGTACGCAAGATTCGTACAGCCGTCGAAAGTATAATTTCCGAGCGCTTTGAAATTTTCCTGTTCGGAAAGTTTCACTTCCCGAATCGACGTACAATTGAGGAACGCGTACGTACCCAGCGAGAACGAGAATTTTTTGGAAGAGTAGTTTTTATACCCGAATCCGAGAATTTCGGAAAGATCCGCCGTGCCTTCGGCAACGCCCGTCGCGCCCTTCGTATACACGCGGCTCAACGACGTGCAGTTGGCAAACGCCTTCGTAGGCAACGCCTGCAGCCCTTGGCACAGAACAACTTCCTGCAAAGCGGAGCAACCCGCAAACGCGCCTTCGCCGAGCAATCCGCTTTCTACGTTGATCTCAACTTTCGTCAAAGATTTGCAATTAAGGAAGGAATACGGCTGAATAAATTTCACCGTTTTGGGAATATCGATTGCGCTCAGGCTTTCGCAATGCGCAAACACGTATCCGCCGGCAGTAGAAATTATTTCGGTGTCATCCGTAGAACCAGACGTTTTATAGCCGATATGCGTCAATTGATTCGGCAACGTCACCGTTTTAAGCGAACGGCAATTATAGAACGTATACGGATTCAGTTTCGTTACGCCGTTCGGAATCGCAATCGACTTCAAAGCGATACAGTTTTTAAATGCAGCTTCGCCGAGATCCGAAAGAACGCAGTTTTCCGCAAACGTCACTTCTTCAAGATTAAAGCAATCCATAAACGCTTTATCTTCGATTTCGATCAGCGATTGAGGAAGCACCACCTTTTTCAGATTCGCTTTCCCCGCAAACACGCTTGCTTTCAGCACCGTAATGCCTTCTTTCACCGTAAACGTGCCGGATACGTCCCCGAGCGCATACGCGATTTCCGTGGCGGTTGTCGCCTCGCCCGCCGCATTCTTCACCACGTTGTACAGTATTCCGTTTTCTTCCACGAAATAGCCGAGCGGCACGCCGTTTTCCATCGGCACTTCGAGTTTCGTGATCGATCCGCAAAGATCGAATACCTTCGTAATATCCGTCACCGTATCCGAAAGCTTCACGGTAGTAAGATATTTACAGTTTTTAAACAGGGCTTCGCCGAGCGCGCCCACCGCCAGAGCAACTTTCGTAGACGGGAACTCAAACGAAGTAAGTCCCGTGTTTTCAAACGCGTTACTGCCGATCGACGCAAGCAAGCTCTTCCCTTGCACCGCTCCCGTTTCCGCGTTCGTCTCCGCAAAGGTTTCAAACGTAACGGAAGCAAGATCGGTACAACCGCTGAACGCATAGTTGCCGAGCGTTTGTATCGTGGCGGGGAGAGTTACCTGTTTCAGCTTATAGCAGTTTTGGAAAGCTTGCCTGCCGAGCGATTTCAGCTTGCTGTTCGCGCCGAAATTCACGCTTTCAAGCAGCTGCGCGTTAAAGAACGCGTTATCCGGAAGAGTTTCCAGCGCGCTGTTGTCGCCGAAATCTACGCGCGTAAGGCCGTAAGAAGTAGGTTTCCAGCCGTTCATGCCGAAAGCATTCGCAAACGCTTGTTCCCCCACCGTAGTCAATTTACTGTTCGCCTCGAATACGATTTCTTTCAAATCCGAGTAATAGAACACGCCCAGTCCCTTCCCTTCGCCGAACCGCTCCACCGTCTTGGGAATCACGAGTCGCGTCCGATTCGATAATTTTGTAGCCCTGAAAGCGTCCGCGCGAATATCGGTAATTTTCTTGGGCAGCTGCATAGTGATTATGCCGCTCTCGTCCGCCACGGGATCTTCGCTTCCGAGTTTGATTTTGCTCAGCGCGGTGTAGGCAAACGCAAAATCGCCGATCACCGCAAGATCGCTGTCCGCGTCGAATTCCGCCGTTGCAAAATTCTCGCAATAATAGAACGCGTATGCGCCGATACGTGAAAGCCGTTTCGGGAACTTGATCGACGTCAGTGCCTTACAACTCTTGATGGTGTCGGGTGCGCCATACTCTCCGGGAGAATAATAAGCAAATACACCCGTATAAGTTCCGCTTTTTGAAGTACCGTCCTCTAAAACGAGCGGCAGAGTATCGTTGCCTTCGGCAAACGTAAGATTGCTGAGCGAAATGCAGTTTTCAAATGCACCCGCCGCAATCGATTTCACCGTGTTGGGTACTTCGATCGTCGTAAGACCGGTACAGGCTTTAAAGAGTCCCGTTTCGATTCTTTCCAGACCGTTCGGCAAAACGAAAGTCGTCAGCTTTTCGGCTTGGAACAGAGCGTTTTCGCCGATCGTCAGCGAGCCGCTCAATTCGCCTTGTTCGAATTGAATTTTCGTCACGCCTTTGTTGCATACGAACGCCTGCTTATAAATTTCTTTCAGCGTAAGGGGCAGCGTCACTTCGCCCGCCTTTGCCGTAGGGCAGTAGTACAGGCGCACGGGTACGTCGCCCGCCGTTGTTTCGTCGTTTTCGTCCGCGTATTTGCCGTAAAGCATATCGTCTTTCGACATATACCGTTTATTGCCCTCTTTCACCACCACCTGAGCGAGTTTCGGCGCAATATTGCTGTCAGAATACGTTGACAGCGAAGAGGAAGAGATAAAAGAATTCGTAAACAAATCCATCGAAACGAACGTATATGTATCCGGTTCGCCGTCTTTTCCTTCCGTTTTCACCCACTCGCCGAGGCGTTCCGCCGTGGCGGGAATCACCACTTTCACAAGGTTTGCGCAGCTCGCAAACGCGCCGTTCCCCACGGAAACCGTTTTTTCGGGCAATACGATTTCGGTAAGATTGTCGCAACCGTAAAACGCCAACTGTCCGATCTCGAGCGACCACACCACTTCTTCGAAATTGAAAGCCGTAAGCTCGTCGCAGCCCGCGAATGCGTACTTGCCGATCGAAACCACGCGCCCGGGCAGCGTAAACGTTGTAAACGCTTTGTTATAACAATCCTGGAACGCCTCGTCGCCGATCGTGAGTTTGTTTTCCGTTTCGCCTGCCGCCAGAGGAAGCCACACTACTTCCTGCAAGCCCGTGCAGCCATCAAACGCGTTGTCGCCGATCGCCGTGATATTGTTGCCGATCAAAATTTTCGTAAGCTTCTTTCTGCCTACAAACGTATTGTTTGCAATCTCGCTGATCGTGTCGGGCACTCTGTACTCGCCCTCTTTCAGCACGGGATAATACAAAATCTTCGTAGGCACGTTCTGTTGCGTTGTTTCGTTGATATTCTTGTCGTAAATAACGCCGTCCGCGCCTTCGTAATAGTAGCCGTTTTCGGGATCTACGGTTACGGTTGCAAGATTTGCCGAAGAGCCCCCGAATACGGAGGAAATATCCACGTTTGCAAGTCCTTTGCCGATATGCAGCGTTTTCACGTAGCCGGCTCCGCTCCCGATAATTTCGCCGTTCGAGCGGTTTATCGAAGCAAACGCGGCGTCCTCGAATTTCACCGTTCCGGTGCTGTTCACGAAAACTTCTTCAAGTTTCGTGGTTCTGCCGAATGCAAATCTTCCGAGATAGCGCACGTTTTCGGTAAGCGTAAGCGTTTGAAGAGAAGTGCAAGCGTAGAATGCGCGCTCGCCGATTTTCAGATCCGCGTCGCCTTCTCCGCCTTCGAACGAAAGCGCCGCCAGCTTGGAACAATTTTCAAACGCCGACGCGCCGATCGATACGATTCTGAGCGGCACTACGAATTCCGTAATCGCCGTATTCCCGTAAAACGCCTTGTCGCCGATCTCCGTTACGCTGTCGGGCAACGCCACCACGCCGTCTTTGATTCCTCTCGGATAGTAGATAAGCGTTTTTCCGTCCGCGCTTAAAAGCAGACCGTTTTCCGAGGACGAATACGCCGCGGTTTTGCCTGTAGCGGGCTTGCCGCTCACGTGAATTTCTTCAAGCGCGGAGCAACTTCTGAATACGGATTGCTGATAGCCGCCGCCGAACGTCTTATCTTCTTTGTCTGCAAAAATCTTAAACTTACTCACACGGGCGGGAAGCACTATTTTTTTCAGCGCAGAGCAAAGATTAAACGCTTTGTCTTCCAGCGTAAGTTCTTTCTCTTCTTCGCCTTCCGCCGCGGCAATAAACTCGATTTCTTCCACGGTTCTCGCGTAATAGAACGCGCCCGCCTGCACTTTCACCACGCTCGCGGGAACAACGATTTTTTTAAGCTGCTCTCTTTTTTCGAAAACGCCTTCGGGAATCGTCGCCACGCCGTCGGGAATTCTGTACGTGCCGTTCGCGTCGCCCTTTATCGCTGTGGGTACAAAATAAAGCATCGTCCCGGAAACGGCGTCGTTTTTGAGAATCACGCCGTCCACGGAATAGAACACGGGATCGGCCACGCTTTCCGAATGAATGATATTCACCGCCTCCAACGCGCTGCAATCCTTAAACGCCACGGTTTCGATTTCGTTGATCCGATCCGGAATGTTGATCACCACGAGATTCGAGCAACCCGCAAACACCGTCGATTCGATTCTGGTTACGGGTTTCCCTTTATACGTTTCGGGGATCGTAAGCTCTTTCAGATATTTGATGCCGGCGGCGGGTTTCGATACGTAATACGAGTCCGTCTTTTCCTGATACTTGTATTCGAGAATTTCAACCCATTGCGCGGTAAGAGTCCGATCGTCGAGATATTGCCAATTTCTTCCCGCAAGGCTCTTACCTTCCTGATCCGTCAATTGAACCGTGCCGTCGAACCAACCGGTAAACGCCTTGTTGGTATCGTTCGATTTCGGCACAGGCAAAACGTACGGCTGTTTATACTTCACGGTTGCGCTTTCAAGAACGTCGTCGCTGAATTCGCCCACGTTAAAATTCGCCTGATATTCGTTCGGATTCCATTTAGCATACAGCGTAAGATTGCCTTCCTCGGTAAGTTTGGGAAGCACTCCGTCTTTTAATTTATACTCCGTGCCGGCACCGTTCATTCCGTCGAACCAACCGCCGAATCCATAGCCCGTAAAATCGGTTACGGGCAAATCGATTCCGTCGCCTACGGCGTAATACCGATCCGCTATTTTCTTTTCGCTTTCGCCCACGTCGTAGCTCACCGTATACGCCGTAACGGTCTTTTCAACCCACGCGGAAGCAACGCTCGCCGCATTGTACGAACGCACGTATAAAACGTTAGACCCGTCTTTCGTAAGCGTGATTTTCGCCGACGTACCCGTCACCTGAGTCACCGCGCCGTCGTTTACTTTCACGTCATACTTCGTTACACCGAATCCGGGATTCCACGAAAGAGTACCGTTTTCGTATTTAAGCTCTCCGTCCATCGCGCCGGAAGTCACCGTAAGAGTGTCGCTGTATAAGGAATTTTCTGCGGCTGTCGCACCTTTTGCAAGAACAGACACCACATAAGAAGTTTGCCCTTCCGTGTAATCCTCATCGGTAAGAGTATAGCTTGTGCCGTTTATGGTTATTTCTTTTTCGCCTATCTTCAGCACGTATCCTTGCGCGCCTTCTACAGCAACCCACGTAACCGTATAGCCGTTCACAATCGTAGGCTTCGCAGGCGCGGCAAGCGTTTCTTTCGTCCACGTATAGTTTGCAACGTCGGAATTATTCCAGCCCTTGCCCACAGCCGTAATCGAGAATGTATGTTCACCCTTTCCGTAGTCTTTGATATCATATTCGGTGCTGTTTACCCGAATCGCTTCGCCGTTATCAATCGTCAGCAAATAATAATTCGCGTGCTTCACCGCCGTCCAAGAAAGCTTCGCAGTCGTACCGTCTGCGGTCACGCTTGCAGGCGTTTCTAACTTTCTGTTCACGTTATACGTTGCGGAAACCGACTCGAGATAACCGTTTGCCTCGGCTTTCACCACGAACGTCATTCCGCCTTCTCTCATATCGCAATCGGTAAAATCAAACACCGTGCAGGCATTGCCCGCGGCATCTTTCACTTCCGTATCGGTATGTAAATGCCCTTGTGTTCCGCAAGCCACCGTAATAAGATACTTCTCCGCGCCTTCCACCGCATTGAAATGTAACTCCGATTTGCCTTGCTCCGTTACCACCACGTCAAATAAAGAAACGCGCGCAAGAGCCTTATTCTTGTAATACGCCTTCGTTTCTTCCGTCTTGCTTTTCACCGTAATCACGTAATCGCCCGCCGGCTGTTTCGAAAAATCGTAAGCATATTTTCCGTTGGTAATTCTGCCCTCGGCTACTTGCTTTTCACCACAGAAAATCGTCACCGTGCCGTCAATAGCGGTGGATATAATTTCTTTTTCCGTTACGGAAACGTTGGGAGCAGCGGTTTTCCATACAGGATACAGTATGAGATTTTCCTTAACTTCCGCACCCTTTTCCATTTTCGCGGTAAGTTTCGCAGCGTCATTGTATGCGCTGTACCACCAACCGTCGAACTCCGCACCATCTTTTGCCGCAAGCGCGGGCAGATTGCCAAGCAATCTTCCCTCCGTCTTTCCGGCAAAATCTTCTCCTTCGTATCCGTCCAGAGTAACGAAAAATTCTTCTTTACCGAGCAATTTTACGAAACGGGCATACAATTTCAGATCCTTCGTAACGGGCTGATCGAAAGAATATTCATTTTTAAAATCTTTATCTTTATACCACCCGAAGAAGGCATACTCCCCTTCTTCGCCTTTCGTGGGCGTGCCGAGCGTAGCCTCATCGAGTTTTTTGCCGTTCAGCACCTTAACGTCCGCCTGCGCCGAACCGCCGTTCATTTCAAACGTTACGGTATATTCCACGTTTTTAATAAAGGTGTACGACATACCGTTGTATGTAAACTTAATCGCGGCGTCGCTGTACGTCGCCTCGATAATCGTGCCGTCCGTCGTAACCAATCTGAGAGTCGTACCGTTGAAAAGATACGTTCCTCCGATCGTCTGTCCGCCGAGTTTCAACGTAAACGTCGAGTCTGTCAGCTCAAACGTGTATCTCGCTTCTCCCTCGTCGGCATAGTACGAACCGACGTCTGTAAACGTCTTGTCGTAGCCTTCGGGAATCGACGGCTCGGTCGGCTTGTCTTTACAAGCCGCCGCACCGGCTGCCGTAGAACCGAGCATAAACGTGAAACACAGCAATTTAAGCAATAAGTGTTTCTTGTCTTTCATAAAAATACCTCCGTATTTCGGAATTAAAAGTATATTCGAGACGGACCTGCGGAGCTCACGCACAGCCGCCGAATTGATAAAATAAAGAGCAAAACCGCCGCCTGTTCCGCGATTATCAATCGGAATTTCCGATTAAATTATTCGATAATTCGCTTTAATCGCAATTTTTCATCGATTTCAAATCGACTTCCTCGATAGAAAAAACAAATTAAAATCATTTGAATATGCGATTTTCGGGGCGTTTTTGCATATATCAGGCGCATTTTTGATATATTATGCATAATTATAACTCATTTTCACAAAAAAGTCAAGTAATTCGAACGAATTTCTCGATTTTTAACGCCGCGGCGATTTTAGAAACAAATCGTTGCTTTTCATCGACTACTGTGCGGCGCACAAAATAATGAATAAAAAAAATCGTTCCGAAGAAAAATTTTTCTTCGGAACGACATATTTCGGTTTTAAGAATCCGTTTAATCAAAGCTTACTTTTTCGCGGAGGCAACCTGCTTCGCCACTTCTTCGCTCAGATCTTCGCTCTTCTTTTCCAGACCTTCGCCCATCACGTAGAATACGAAACGATTCGCTTTCGCGCCCGCCGCTTTCAGAAGATCGGAAACCGTCTTTTTATCGTCTTTGATAAACGCTTGTTTCAAAAGGCAGTTTTCCTCGTAGAATTTCTTGATTCTGCCAAGCACCATCTTCTCGGCAATCGCTTCGGGCTTGCCTTCGTTAATTGCCTGCTGTTTCAGAACTTCTTTCTCTTTCTCGATGGTTTCCGCCGAAACCTCGTCCTCGGCAAGGTACGCAGGCTTCGTAAACGCGATTTGCAGCGTAACTTCGTGCGCCGCTTCTTTCGCCGCTTCCGTCTCTTCGCCGGCCATATCGAGCAACACGCCCAGCTTGCCGCCGAGATGGATATACTTCGCCAAAAATCCTTCCGTTTCGTACGCCGTAAATCTGCGCACCGCGATCTTCTCGCCGATCACCGCCGTCTGACCTTTCAGGTAGTCTTCCACGGTGTTGCCGTCCGAAACCTTGCACGAAGCAAGCGCCGCCACGTCCGCGGGTTTTTCCGCCAGGATCACCTTTGCAATCTCTTCCGCGATCGCCGTAAACTGCGAATTCTTCGCCACGAAGTCCGATTCGCAATTCACTTCCACCAGCACGCCTTTCTTATCTTTGATATACGCGTACACGATACCTTCCGCGGCAATGCGCGAAGCCTTCTTTTCCGCTTTCGCAATGCCCCGCTCGCGCAGAAGATCCATCGCCTTTTCCATATCGCCGTCGGTATCCACCAACGCTTTTTTGCAATCCATTACGCCCGCGCCCGTCTTTTCGCGCAGCGCCATCACGTCTTTTGCCGTAAACGCCATAATTCTCTACTCCTTTAAAATCTTATAAAAAATCAAAAGCCGCGCCGAAAAAGCCTTACTCGGCTTTCTCTTCTTCCGCGGGAGCTTCTTCCGCCGCCGCTACAACTTCTTCCATATCCTTCGGCTCGCTTTCGGCTTCTTCCTGCGCGGGCGCAACCGCTTCCGCACCCTGATTCGCCTCGATCACGGCGTTCGCAATCACCGAAGCGATCAGTTTGATCGCGCGGATGGCGTCGTCGTTGCCGGGGATCACGTAATCGATTTCGTCGGGATCGCAATTCGTATCGGTGATCGCCACCACGGGAATCCCCATCTTCTTCGCTTCTTTCACCGCGATTTCTTCGCCGTGCGGATCGACGACAAACATCACGCCGGGCATCGATTTCATATTCTTGATGCCGCCGAGATTTGCCTGCAATTTGCCCATTTCCTTTTTAAGAAGCATCACTTCTTTCTTGGGCAGAAGATCGAACTCGCCGTTCGCTTCCATTTTTTCCAGCTTTTCAAGGCGATCTACGCGCGAGCGCATCGTTTTGAAGTTGGTAAGGCAACCGCCCAGCCAGCGCGAATTTACGTAGAACTGACCGCAACGTTCCGCCTCTTCTTTCACCGCTTCCTGCGCCTGATTTTTCGTACCCACGAAAAGCACGGTTTTACCCGCCTTCACGCTGTCGCATACGAATTTGTACGCCTCTTCGATCAGACCTACGGTAAGCTGTAAGTCGATGATGTGAATGTCGTTTCTCGCGGCGAAAATGTACTTTTTCATTTTCGGATTCCATTTTCTCGTCTGATGTCCGAAATGGACGCCCGCCTCGAGAAGCTGCTTCATTGTGATAACTGCCATAATTATGCCTCCGTTAAACCTCCCCGTCTCGCGTATCACCGCCTTCATCATCCGCATTGAATAAGATTTACGGACACGGTAGGCGCGCGAAAAAACGGGTGCGTATTTTTTTAGCTATTATATTTTAGCATATCTTTGCCTTTTGAGCAACTTTTTTTACGCCGTTTTTCCCGATATTTTTTCTTTTTTTCGTATTTTTTTGTTTATCCCCGCACATTTCGTGCGAATCGCACGCCCAATTCTGGCAATTCGCACGCCCATTTCGGGCGAATCGCACGATTTTCAGCCGAAATAATCGATCTTCATCGCCTTCTTCACGGCGGCAAGCGTTTCCGCGGCTTTCTTTTTTGCCGCCTCGCAACCCTTGCGAAGAATTTCGCGCACTTCGTCTTTTCGCTGTTCCCACGCTTTGCGCCGCTCGTAAATCGGCAAAAGCTCTTCGTTTAAAACGTTGATCAGAAACTTTTTGATCTTCACGTCGCCTAAGCCCCCGCGGCGATAATGGTCCTTCAGTTCGTCCAGATTTTTATAGTCGGGCAGATACTTCGCAAACTGATCTTCGCGGCAGAACGCGTCAAGGTAGGTGAACACCGTGTTTCCTTCCACCTTTCCGGGATCGCTTACTTTAATGTGGTCGGGGTCGGTATACATCGACATTACCTTTTCCTTAATAGCCGCGGGCTCGTCCGCAAGGTAAATGCAGTTTCCCAGCGATTTGCTCATCTTCGCTTTGCCGTCAAGCCCCGGCAGGCGGAAGCAGTTCTTGTTCGCGGGCAGCACGATTTCCGGCTCCACCAGCGTTTCGCCGTACACCGCGTTGAATTTATGCACGATTTCCTTGCACTGTTCTATCATCGGCGCCTGATCCTCGCCCACGGGAACGGCGGTCGCGCCGAACGCCGTAATGTCCGCCGCCTGCGAGATAGGATACGTTAAAAAGCCCACAGGTATGCTCGTTTCGAAATTGCGAAGCTGAATTTCGGCTTTCACCGTGGGGTTTCTCTGCAAGCGCGAAAGCGTAACGAGATTCATATAGTAAAAGGTTAATTCGGTCAGCTCGGGCACGGTAGACTGAATAAAAATCACGGCTTTTTCGGGATCGATGCCGCACGCGAGATAGTCGAGAGCCACTTCGAGAACGTTCGAGCGCACCTTTTCGGGGTGTTCGGCGTTGTCGGTGAGCGCCTGCGCGTCGGCGATCATAATATAGATCTCGTCGAATTTTCCGGAATTCTGCAAACGCACGCGTTCGCGCAGCGAGCCTACGTAATGCCCGATATGCAGTCTGCCTGTGGGGCGATCTCCCGTTAAAATCACGTTTTTCATAGCGAAAATTCTCCTTAATTCCGCCGCGTTTTTCGGAGAAGTTTTTTGAAAAAAAGCACAGAAAAACGCAACAAAACAATTTATATTTGTAAAAGTATAGCACTTTTCGCGCGCCTTGTCAACGGTTTTCGCCCGCCGTACCCGGGATATGCGCGCAAATCGGCTTCAAATCAAGCAAAAGCCATGCAAAGTCAAGCAAAAACCGCCCGCGCGCGTATCATAACCATCATAACCGTCAAACGCACGGGCATTTTATCGAAAACTCATTCAAAAGCCGCAAATTCATTCGTATTCGTCGAATGATCTTCGCCCCTGCGTCACGGGCGCATACGTCCCCTGCGGCGCGAAAGGCGGGGCAGGCACAGCCCGCGCGGGCGGCGCAAACGGCGGGGCGGGCATACCGGGCGCAAGCGGCGGCGGACACGTTTTCCCTTTATTTTTCCCCGCGCGGCGCAGTCCTTCGGCGCGCACCAGAATCACGTCTTCGCCGATGCAGGAAATGCATTTCACGTCGATAAAAACGTCTCCTTTCTTAAAAGAAAACCCTTTATTTCCCGGCACTACTATGCCCAAAAACACGTTTTCGGGGTAGCGGAACACCACGTCGCACACTCTGCCGAGCCGTTTTCCGTCGATCAGATTCACCACTTCCTTGCTGCGCAGATACGTATAAGAAATTTCCATAAATTCAGCTCCTTTTTTGCCGTTTCCCGCCCGCTAAATCAATTCCGGCTTATTTTCATCCGGCTATTTATTATATGCCGAAAAATGACGAAAAAGTGATAAAATGCAAGAAAACGCGCGCATACTCGCCGAATGTGCCGGAAAAGAACGCCCGTAAATGAAATGTCGGTGAAAGGAAAAAAATGTTTCGCCTCCCGGGTTGACAAACGATTCAAAATGCGGTATACTGTATACGTAAACCCACAAAGCAGAGGTTGCGCGCAATGAAGCAAATGAGCGAAAAACGCCGCCGCCGTATAGAAAAAATTCTGTATCGCGACAGGCGCGGAAAAGTAATTATTTACAACCGGATATTCTTAACGGGACTCGCCGTCCTTCTGCAAATCGCGGTGGCGGCGTTATTGCTTGTAAAAATATTCTATTCAAACTCGCAGACCGCCAAGCTTCTGCTGCTCCTTACAAACCTCGTCGGCTTCTTTTTGTTGCTCCATATCGTAAACAACAACGATAAACTTTCGAATAAACTCGGCTGGATCGTAATCATACTTCTTCTGCCCGTATTCGGTATTCTGATTTTTTTCCTCTACGGCGACGGCCGCCCCACGAAGAAAATGAATCTGAAAGTCAACGCCGAAAAGCAGAAAAATTATGCCGCGCTTCCCGCCTCGCAGTCGATTTCGGGCGTACCTCCCATGCTTTCCGCGCTTTCCGCGTCGCAGTTTTTACGCATGCCGTGGAGCAAAACAGGCAAAAGCGGCAAGAAACGCGCCAAAATGGGCAAAACGAACGGCGAAAAAGCCGAAGTTCCCGCCACTACCCCCCTCGAATCACCGAAAACGGAAGAAATCGAAACGGAAAATTCCGTACCCTGCGGCATCACGAAATATCTTTCCGATTTCGCGGGTTTTCCCGCCGCATACGACGGCGAAGCTACCTATTTCCCTTCGGGAAAAGAAACGTTCGAAGCGATTATGGAAGCGGTGCGCGGCGCGAAAAAATTTATTCTCGCCGAATACTTCATCATCGCCCCGGGCAAAACATGGTCGGAATTTTTAACGGCGCTCGTGCAGAAAGCGGAAGAAGGGGTACAGGTGCGGTTGATTTTCGATAACGCCGGCTGTTTGAAGGCGTTGCCGCCCAAATACGATCGCTACGTGGAATCGCTGCACAAAAACATAAAATGCCTTACGTTCAACCCCATCGCCCCCATCTTCACGGTGCGCATCAACAACCGCGATCACAGGAAGCAAATTGTGATAGACGGCAAAGTTGCGTTCACGGGCGGCATCAATCTTTCAGACGAATACGTGGGCGAAATCATTCGTTTCGGAAACTGGAAAGATTCGGGGCTTCGCGTCCGCGGCAGCGCGGCAAACACCTTCACGATGAATTTTTTCAACGTGTGGAACGCCTTCCGCAAAGATAAAGACGATATCAAAGATTTCTACGATTTTACCGCCCCGATCCCGGGCGAACCGCTTCCGCAAGAAAAAGCTCTGGCTCGGGCGAAAGGCGCGAAAGACGGCGAGCGCGCGTTTTTGCAGCCGTACGACGATTCTCCGCTCGATAAAGAAAGCGTCGGCGAAACGGTGTATCTCGACGTAATCAACCGCGCGCGGCGGTACGTGTGGATATACACGCCGTATCTGATTTTAGACGACGAAATGCGCGCCGCCCTTTGCACGGCGGCGAAGCGCGGAACAGACGTGCGCATCGTTGCGCCGGGAATTCCCGATAAAAAGCTCACCTATCGGCTTACCCGCGCGAATTTCCTGCCGCTGATGAAGTCGGGCGTAAAGATTTATACG
>ENA-UOOA01003307-UOOA01003307.1-human-gut-metagenome-genome-assembly--contig:-P61old-NODE-3307-length-20312-cov-10.607987_pt1 | contig 20312 bp, 20 predicted proteins | sample MGYA00242467_ERZ724014 | MGnify/ENA metagenome assembly ERZ724014 | reverse complement strand
GTACGGCCTTTCTGGCGTGCCATGAATCCGGCCTCGGTCCCGCGACCCGGCAGGCCCCGCCCCAGGCCCACGACACCGACACGCGGCTGACCCGCGTTTTCTCGGGCCGTCCGGCGCGCGGCATTGTCAACGCGATGATGGAGGCTCTGGCCGCCGAGGAAGACCGCGTGCCAGCCTACCCCGTGCAAAACGCGCTGACAGGCGCCCTCCGCCGCGCGGCGGCCGCGCAGGGGCGCACCAGCCACCTATCGCTGTGGGCAGGCCAGGGGGTGGCCCAGGTGCGGCCCATGCCGGCGGCGCAGCTGGTGGCATTGTTGGCCCAGGAGTGGCAGCAGGCTACCGCGCCGCGCAGCACCTCCACTATCGGCCACCAATAACTATCATTTTTATAGCAGCAGGGGCATGTTGAACTAGCGCTTGCGGCCAAAAACTCCATAGAATCCGCGCAGTAGCCTCCCCGATATGAACAGGGCGCTAAAAACTGGCGCGCTGTGAAACCCGTGCCACCGTGCAGCTGGCTTTGCAAGGCCACAGGTGGCGTCCCCTGGGGGGAAGGCGCCGCAAGCGACTCAGGGATGCCTCACTGCCTCCAGGGCAGTTCGCGCGCCGGGCCCTGGATCATGGGTGGCTGGGCGTTGAGGGTTTCGCCCGCCAGCACCCGCTCGTACATGCGCAGGTAGTTGCGCGCCATGCGCTCGGCGCCAAAGTGCTCCACCACATGCTGGTGGCAGGCGCGCGGGTCAAAGCGGTTGCCCCGCACCGCCTCGGCCAGCACCGACGCCTGGTCTGACAGCACGCCGCAGTGCACGGGCACCAGCTCGGGCAAGGCGCCGTAGGGGGTGGAAAACACGGGGCAGCCGAAGTACAGGCTTTCGATCACTGCCAGCCCGAACGGCTCGTGCCAGCGCACCGGAAAGATCAGCCCGCGCGAGGCGTTGAGCAGGCCCGTCTTCTGCGTGCCACCCACCATGCCGTGGAAGTGGATCTTGCGCGACAGCGTCCAGCGAAAGCCCCGCTTGAAGTTGATGCGGTTGCCGCCCAGCACGTCCAGCTCCACCCCGGCCATCTTGGCCACCTTGATGGCGCCGCGCACGTTCTTCACGCCCCAGGCCGCCTTGCCCAGGAAGTGGTAATGCGAGCGTGGGCGGTCAAAGTCCACCGGGCCATAACCAGCCCAGTCCAGCCCGTTGTAGACGAACTCGCTGGAGCCATAGCGCGCCGCGTGATCACGCGACAGGAACACCGTGTTGCGCGGCAGCGGCTTGGGCTTGCGCGCGTTGCCGTGCTCGGTCACCAGGTAGGGCTTGGACAGCTCGGAGCGAGGGTTGAACTGAAAGTGCGTGATGTCCACGTCGGCCGGGATCTGCCCCTCCCACGGCTCGTCCGGCCGGATGGGCAGCACCTGGCCGAAGTCGCAGGTCGAGCCCTCGGGCACCAGATAGCTCACGCGGTGGCCCTGCTGCACCAGCGTCTTGCCCAGGTCCCAGATCACGCGCTCGGTGCCGCCATAGCCATACACCGGGATGGGAGAGTTGTTGACCAGCAGGATGTGCATGGCAGAGGTCTTTCAGGAAAGAGAGGCGGCTTGCCCGGGCGTTTGCAGCCGCAGGCGCTCGCGGCCTTGCAGGATGGCCAGCACCAGCATGCCCATGAACAGGTAGAACATGGTGCCGCTGTTGTGCCCCAAAAACACCTGGGTGGTACCAAAGCCCATATACGACACGGGCAGCAGCACCCCGATCATGCGCAGGCACAGCCCTTCAGTATCGAGCACGCCCGCAGCACCCGGGAACACGCGCCGCCGCGTGGGCCAGAACAGCACCAGCGGCACCCCATAAAAAACCAGCAAGACCACCACGCCGGGGATGCCGCGCTTGGCAAAGATGTCCAGCAGCTCGTTATGGGCGTGGCTGAACTGCAAAACACTCGGGTGGGTCTCTCCGGCGTCTACCCGGCGCTGCTTCTCGGCTTCATAGCCGTAGCGTCCCCAGCCGGTCCAGGGTCGATCCAGCCCCATGCGCCAGGCCAGGCCCCAGTGCGCCAGGCGCTGACCGACCGAACTGGCCGCGTCGCCCCGCGACTCGTACTGTGTGATCTCCTGCCGCGCCTCATCCACGCGCAGGCGCACCTCGTTGGCCTTGAAGGCCATCAGGCCCACAGCCCCCAACACAACCAGCACGGCACCGACAATGGCCCTGCGGGGCTGGCCGGAGCGCCCCTGGAGCCAGACGCACAACAGCAGCGCCATGGGCAACACCACCCAGCCCCCGCGCGACCCGGACAGCAGCGATCCGTCCAGGCCCAGCAGAATGCCCACCGCCCAGCCCGCGCGTTGCCAGGGCTTCCAGCGGTCCCACAGCACCAGCAGCGCCACCGAGCACATCAACCCCAGCAGCAGGCTGAGCCCGCCGTACTGGATCGCATTGGTAAAGCCGTTGGCGCGTGGCAGGTGCAGCACCAGGGCCTGGTACAGGCCGATCAGGCCCGCCCCGCAGGCGCCCACCGCGATACCGGCCCAGAGCCAGCGCACCCGCGGGGGATAGGCCAGCACGTACAGCAGGCACGGCAGCGCCAACAGGTACTTGGCAGGCCGGTCCAGGTTGGACCAGCTGCCCTGGGCCGGGTCAAAGTCCAGCGCCCAGACCGTGCCCATCGCCACGATGGAGCCAAAAAGCAGCCAGGCATCGCGCCCTGGCCGACGCCGCAGCCACACCCCGGCGGTGGCCAGGCTGCACAACAGCAGCACCACCGCTCCCCAGGAGTAGCCCGAGCGCACCCACAGGGCCAAGCCCGGCACCATGAACGCTGCCACGCCCGACAGGCGCACAAAAAGATCGTCAGCTTTGGTCAACGGCGCACGCTCTCACTCAGTTGCTGGTGGTCGTACTCCAGGGCGGCATACCGGAAGAACGCCTCCAGCGCCACAAACAGGCAATACAAAAAACCGGCCCCGCCACACAGGAACCCCAGACGGAACACATACAGGCGCAGGAACATGCTGGTGCCCGAGGCCAGGCCGCGCACCACCCCGCCCTTCTTGCCCGTCGCGGCCCGCTTGGCAGCGCCGAGCATCGCGTACTGCGTGAGCTTTTCCAGGCTGCCGCGCACGGTGGTGCGCGAGTAGTGCAGCAGCCGCGCTTCGATCAGGCAGCGCGGCACGGCGCCACCGCCCGGAGGTGGCAACAGTTCGGCCTGCTCGTGCACCACGCCCGTGAACTCGCGGACCATGGCGCGCACGAACAGGCGCTCGATCTGCGATTGCGAGCGAAAGTACTTGAGTTCGTGCCCGTAGGCCACCATGCGCCAGCGGATGGTCCACACGGCCTGCGCGCCAGAGCGCACGATGGCCTGCAACTCCTGCGCAAACGCCGGTGTCATCACCTCGTCGGCATCCAGGAAGAAGATGTAGTCACCCCGCGCATGGGCCAGCAGCCGGTTGCGCTGCACGGCAAAGCCCTTCCAGTCGGGGTAGCTGTGGACCTCCGCGCCCAGGCGCTGGGCAATGGCCACGGTGTCGTCCGTGCTGCCGCTGTCCACCACCAGCAACTGGTCGGCAAACGCGGCGCTTTGCAGGCAGGCTTCGATGCGGTGCGCCTCGTTGAGGGTCAGCACCGCCACGGTCAACGTGGGCGGCGCCGATGCGCCGCCGGTTGCAACTGGCATCAACCCATCCACCGGTCAGTGGCCAGCGTGCACATGCTCTCCGGCCTTCAGCCGGTACACCGTGCCGCAATAGGGGCACTTGCCTTCGCCGGTGTGGGCCACATCCAGGTACACCTTGGGATGGCTGTTCCACAGCTTCATGTGGGCCTTGGGATTGGGGCAGAACACGGCCCCTTGGGCGTTCAGGTCCTTGGCCAGAACTTCTACAACTGCTTGGGACATGATCAAACCTTGGTGAGCCAGTGGGCGTATTGGGGATTGCGGCCGTTGACGATGTCAAAGAACGCGGTCTGGATTTTTTCGGTGATGGGGCCACGGCTGCCCACGTAGTCGCCCTTGCCCAGCTCGATGCGATCCAGCTCGCGGATGGGGGTGACTTCGGCCGCCGTGCCGGTGAAAAAGGCTTCGTCGGCGATGTACACCTCGTCGCGCGTGATGCGCTTTTGCACGATCTCCAGACCCAGGTCCTTGGCGATGTGGAAGATGGTGTTGCGGGTGATGCCGTTGAGAGCGCCAGCCGACAGATCGGGCGTGTAGATCACGCCGTTCTTGACCACAAAGATGTTCTCGCCCGCGCCTTCGGACACGAAGCCGGAGCTGTCCAGCAGCAGCGCTTCGTCGTAGCCCTCGTCGGTGGCTTCCATGTTGGCCAGGATGGAGTTGGTGTAGTTGCTCACCGCCTTGGCCTGCGTCATGGTGATGTTGACGTGGTGGCGCGTGTAGCTGCTGGTCTTGACGCGGATACCGCGCTTCATGCCCTCTTCGCCCAGGTAAGCACCCCAGGCCCAGGCGGCCACCATCAGGTGGATGGTGTTGCCCTTGGGGCTGACGCCCAGCTTCTTGTCGCCTACCCAGGTCAGGGGGCGGATGTAGCCGGATTCGAGCTTGTTCTCGCGGATCACGGCCTTTTGCGCCTCGTTGACCTCTTCCTGGCTGAACGGGATCTTCATGCGCAGGATCTTCGCGCTGTTGAACAGGCGCTCAGTGTGCTCCTGCAAACGGAAGATCGCCGGACCGTTGACGGTGTTGTAGGCACGCACGCCTTCAAAAGCGCCGCAGCCGTAGTGCAGCGTGTGGGTCAGCACATGGATCTTGGCATCGCGCCAGTCGACCATCTGGCCGTCCATCCAGATTTTGCCGTCGCGATCGGCCATCGAGGGAACTACGGGGCTCATGGTTGTCCTTTGGGGTTGCTGTGGGTTGGCAAGCCCCGGATTTTACGAGGCTGCCGGGCTGGCGCGGGGCCGCCGCGCCAGATGGCGGGGCGGCTTACTCGGCCTCAGCCTCGGCCTGCGGGCGTTCCAGCGTCCACTTCTGCAAGCGGCCGTTCGCAAATTCGCAGGTCACGTGCGATTGGGTTCCGTCCGTCCAGCGGTACACCTCGGGCTGGGCGTTTTCCGCCGACAGGCGCTCGCCCAGCGACTGCGTCATGGCCATCACGTGCATCAGGTTCACGCCGGGTTTGAGCCGGGCATTGAGCATGACGGCGCTGCCCACATACCCCATGGGGCGGTTGGCAGCTTTTTTCATCACGTTCATGAGCCGCGTGAAATGCAGCAGCGCCCACATGACCAGGCCGCCCACCACGGCCGCCACGCCCGACCAGCCGGCGGAGGCATAGCCCACCAGCACCAGCCCGATGACCCCGGCGGGGACAAAAATATTGCGCAAATTCATGGGCGTCATTGTCGTATGGGCGGCGGCTGCGCGCACTGCGGAGAGTGCGTACGGCGGCGCACCCCCAGGCGGCGCAGCCTGTCAGCCGATGCCGCGCACCACGTTCATGGCTTCTTCCACCCGCTCCACCGCGTGAATGGTCAGTCCCTCGATGGGCTTTTTGGGCGCGTTGGCCTTAGGCACCACGGCCACGGAAAAGCCCAGCTTGGCAGCCTCCTTCAAGCGCTCCTGGCCGCGCGGCGCGGGGCGCACCTCACCAGCCAGCCCTACCTCGCCAAAGGCCAGGAAGCCGCGCGGCAGCGCCTTGCCCCGCAGACTGGAGGTGATGGCCAGCATCACCGCCAGGTCGGCCGCAGGCTCGCTGATGCGCACACCGCCCACCGCGTTCACAAACACGTCCTGGTCCATGCAGGCCACACCGGCGTGGCGGTGCAGCACGGCCAGCAGCATGGCCAGGCGGTCCTTGTCCAGGCCCACCGACAGGCGCCGGGGACTGGGGCCGCCACTGTCCACCAGCGCCTGGATCTCCACCAGCAGCGGGCGTGTGCCCTCCAGCGTCACCATCACGCAGCTACCGGGCACCGGCTCGCTGTGCTGGCTCAGAAAAATGGCGCTGGGGTTGCTCACGCCCTTGAGGCCTTTTTCGGTCATGGCGAACACGCCAATCTCATTGACGGCGCCAAAGCGGTTTTTGATGGCGCGCACCAGCCGGAACTGGCTGTGCGTGTCGCCTTCAAAGTACAGCACGGTGTCCACCATGTGCTCCAGCACGCGCGGGCCCGCCAGCGCACCCTCCTTGGTCACATGGCCCACCAGAATCACGGCAATGCCCGTGCCCTTGGCCATGCGCGTGAGGTGCGCCGCGCATTCGCGCACCTGGGCGACCGAGCCCGGCGCGCTGGTGAGCTGGTCGGAATACGTGGTCTGGATGGAGTCGATAACGACCACGGCAGGCTGCGTGGCATCCACCGTCGCCAAGATTTTTTCGAGCTGGATTTCGGCCAGCAACTGCACCTGGCTGCCATCAATGCCCAAGCGACGCGAGCGCAGCGCCACCTGCGCGCCGCTTTCTTCGCCCGTCACGTACAGCGCGGGCAGGCCCGCGCGTTGCAGGGCGTCCATGGCCTGCAGCAGCAGGGTGGATTTGCCAATGCCCGGGTCGCCGCCGATCAGCACCACGCCGCCCTCCACAATGCCGCCGCCCAGCACGCGGTCCAGCTCGTCGATGCCGCTGGGGGTACGGGCCACATCCTGCGCTTCGATGGCCGCCAGCGGCAGCACGGGCTGCGCGTTGGCCAGGCCGGCGTAGCCCTGCGGCGCGCTCAGGCGGTTCTTGCCTGGCCCGGCCTCCGCCACCTGCTCGATCAGGGTGTTCCAGGCACCGCAGGACGGGCACTTGCCCAGCCAGCGTGGGCTGGTGCCGCCGCATTCGGTACAGGTAAACGTGGTTTTGTCTTTGGCCATGGCGATAGGAAAAGGGAGCCCCCGATGCAAGGGCAGCCGACTATAGCGGCCACGCCGGCAAGCGCGCGCCACAGCCCGTACGATGGCGGGCTAGGCAAAGACCCATGGAGCGCAAATTGCAGACACCTACCAACCGTTTCAAACAGGCCATGGCCCAGCGGCAGGCACAGATTGGCCTGTGGCTCGGCCTGGCCGACGCCTACAGCGCCGAGATCCTCGCAGGCACCGGCTATGACTGGCTGCTGGTCGATGGCGAACACGCGCCTAACGACCTGCGCTCCATCCTGCACCAGCTGCAAGCCATTGCCAGCGCCACCAGCGCCCTGCCGCCGGGGGCGCAACCACCCCACCCCGTCGCACGGGTGCCAGTGGGGGACACCGCCCTCATCAAGCAGTTCCTGGACCTGGGCGTGCAGACCCTGCTGGTGCCCATGGTGGACACCGCCGAGCAGGCCCAGCAGCTGGTGCGCGCCACGCGCTATGCGCCCGAAGGCGTGCGCGGCATGGGCAGCGCGCTGGCCCGCTCGTCGCGCTGGCAGGCGTACCCGCAGTACGTGCACGAGGCCAACCAGCAGATCTGCCTGCTGGTGCAGGCCGAGACGGTAGAAGCCATGAACAACCTAGACGCCATTGCCGCCACGCCCGGCGTGGACGGCGTGTTCATCGGCCCGGCGGACCTGTCGGCATCCATGGGCCACCCGGGCAACCCAGGGCACCCCGAGGTGCAGGCGGCCATCCACGACGGCATTGCGCGCATCCTGCGCGCGGGCAAGGCGCCGGGCATTCTGGCCACCACCGAATCGCAGGCACGCCAGTGGCTGGCGGCCGGCGCGCTGTTTGTGGCCGTAGGCGTGGACACCATGCTGCTGGCCAGCGCTGCGCAGGATTTGCTGGCGCGCTTTCGCACGGAAACCGCCACCCCAGCGGTGCGGCCACTGGGCTACTGACACCGCTGCACGTTCACCCCCTGCTCCACCACTCCCCGGACCACAACGACTCTATGACGATGAAAGCATGTATCTACGGCGCAGGTGCGATTGGCGGCTGGCTGGGCGTGGCCCTGGCACAGGCGGGTCACCCGGTCAGCCTGGTGGCGCGCGGCGAGACATTGCGCGCCCTGCAGACGCAGGGCCTGCGCATGCGGCGCACCGACGGCACGCTGGCGCAGGTGCCCGTCACCGCCCACAGCGACCCAGCCGCCCTGGGCGTGCAAGACCTGGTGGTCATCGCCGTGAAGGCCCCCGGCCTGCCGGACGTGGCACGCGCCATTGCGCCGCTGCTGGGCCCGCACACCGTTGTGCTCACCGCCATGAATGGCGTGCCGTGGTGGTTCCTTGACGGTGTGGGCGGCGCGGCGCAGGGTCGCGCGCTTGAATCGGTGGACACGGGGGGCGTGATTGCCCAGGCCATTCCCGCACGCAGCGTGCTGGGCGGCGTGGTGCATGCCAGTTGCTCGCTGGAAGCGCCGGGCTTTGTGCGCCACCACTTTGGCGACCGGCTCATCCTGGGCGAGCCCGATGGCAGCCGCAGCGCACGCCTGCTGGCCCTGGCAGACAGCCTGCAGCGCGGCGGCATCCAGGCCGAGGTGTCGGGCTGCATTCAGAAAGACATCTGGTTCAAGCTGTGGGGCAACCTGACCATGAACCCCATCAGCGCCCTGACCGGCGCCACCACCGACCGCATCCTGGACGACGCCCTGGTGCGCGGCTTTGTGAGCGCGGTAATGCTGGAAGCCAAGGGCATCGGCGAGAGGCTCGGCCTGCCGATTGACCAGCAGCCCGAAGACCGCCACGCCGTTACGCGCAAGCTGGGCGCGTTCAAGACCTCGATGCTGCAGGACGTGGAGGCGAGCAAGCCCCTGGAGATTGACGCCCTGGTGGGTGCCGTGCGCGAGCTGGGCCAGATCACCAGCACCCCCACGCCCCACACCGATGCCCTGCTGGGGCTGGTGCGGCTGATGGCGCGCACCCGCGGGCTGTATTGATTCTTTTAACCAAAATAGCCTCTAGCGCTTATATATAAAGCGCAAGCAGCTATTAACTTAATAGCAAACCACCATGCTCACGTTGTACTACACCCCTGGCACCTGTGCGCTGGCCGTGCGCATCGCGTTGGAAGAGGCCGCTGCCCCGCACCAGCTGGTGCGCGTGGACTTTGCGGCAGGCCAGCAGCGCACGCCAGAGTACCTGGCCATCAACCCCAAGGGGCGGGTGCCCGCGCTGGTCACGCCCCAGGGCACGCTGACCGAAACGCCCGCCCTGCTGGCCTACGTGGCGCAAGCCTTCCCGCAAGCCGGGCTGGCCCCTGCCGACCCCTACGGCTTTGCGCGGCTGCAGGAGTTTCACAGCTACCTCGCCTCCACCGTGCACGTAGCCCACGCCCACCGCCCCCGCGCCAGCCGCTGGGCCGACGAGCCCGAGGCCCAGGCCGCCATGCAGCGCAAGGTGCCGCAGAACATGACCGACTGCTTTCAGCTCATCGAAACCCACTACCTCAGCGAAGGCCCGTGGGTGCTGGGCGATCAGTATTCGGTGGCCGATGGCTACCTGTTCACCGTGGCCAGCTGGCTCAAGAGCGACGGGGTGGACATTGCCCTCTTCCCCAAGGTGCACGCGCACACCCAGCGCATGTTGCAGCGCCCCGCCGTGCAGCGCGCACTGGCCTGACGCCCCTGCGGGCACAAAAAAGCCCCGGTGCTTTGCAGGCACCGGGGCTTTTTTACTGGGCGAAGGCGATCAGTTCACCTTCAGGTAGCGCCAGTCGATGCGGTTGTCCGCGCGGTGGATGATCTCCACCTTCTTCGAGCCCGCCCAAGGAATCACCTGGTTGTACAGCGGGATGTGCGACACCAGCTCATGCTCCTTGATCAGCGCCTGCTCGATCAGCTGGTTGCGCGTGGTGGCATCGGTTTCCTTCTTGATCCGCTCGATCAGCGCGTCCATCTGCGGGTCGGAGAAGCGGCCCAGGTTGAAGTTGCCGTCCCCGCCCGCGCCGGGCGAGCGCACCAGCGACTGCAGGCTGTAGAACGCATCAAACGTGGGCACGCCCCAGCCCAGCAGATAGATGCTGGCTTCGTTGCGCTGGATCATCGGAAAGTAGGTGGCAAACGGCAGCGAGCGCAGCTTGGCCTTCACACCCACCTTGGCCCACTGCGACGTGATGGCCTGGCACAGTTGCTCGTCGTTGATGTAGCGGCCCGCGCTGCACGCAAAGTCCACCTCAAACCCGTTGGGGTAGCCCGCATCGGCCAGCAGCTTTTGCGCGGCCTTGGGATCATAGGGGTAGCGTACGTCGGCTTTCTTGGTCCAGCCGTTCACCTGGTTGGCAATCAGCGTGCCGGTGGGCTGGGCCAGGCCGCGCAGCACCACGCGCTGGATGGACTGGATGTCGATGGCCTGGTACAGCGCCTTGCGCACGCGCAGGTCCTTCAGCGGGTTCTTGCCCTTCACGTCCGAGCCGGGCAGTTCTTCGCGGAACTGGTCCAGGCCCAGGAAGATGGTGCGGTATTCCGGCCCCTCCAGCACCTGCAGGTTGGGCGTCTGCTTGATGCGTGCCAAGTCTTGCAGGCTGGGGTCGATCACGAAATCAATCTCACCCGAGAGCAACGCCGCCGTGCGCGTCGCATCGGCCTTGATGGGGGTGTAGACGATCTCGGTCAGGTTGGTGGGGTACTTGCCCTTGCCCCACCAGTGCGGGTTAGGCTCCAGCACCACACGCTGGTCGGGCGTCCACTGCTTGAGCTGGTAGGGGCCGGTGCCCAGCGCGTTGCGGTGGGCAAAGGTTTCGTCCTTGGTCTTGATGTCCTTGGGCTCGACCGACTTGTTCTTCTCGGCCCAGGCCTTGCTCATGATGCGCAGCTCGGTCAGCTGGTTCACCAGCACAGGGTTGGGCAGGTCAGAATGGATGTCGATGGTGTAGGCATCGACCTTTTCCACGCGGTCAATGCCCTGGGTGTAGACGGCGAAGTTGGAGCTTTTGGCCTTGGCGCGCTCCAGCGAGAACTTGGCATCGTCGGCCGTGAACTCGCTGCCGTCGCTGAACTTCACGCCCTTGCGCAGCGTCAGGCGCAGCTGTGTGGGCTTGATGAGCTTCCACTCGGTGGCTAGCGATGGCTCGGGCTTGAACGTCTTGCTGTTGTATTCGACCAGCGTGTCGTACACCGCGCCGTGCATGGTGTTGTTCACGCCCACGTTCTGGGCGTGGATGTCCCACGAAGAAATGTCCACAGAACGGGACCAGCGGAAGGTTTTGGCCTGCACGGTCAGCGGCAGGGCCGTGGCCAGGGCGGCCGCGAGCAAAAGGGCTTTGAAACGCATGGGGGATCACTCCAGATCAATCAATCCCCCCACTATGAACCAAATCACAGGGCGTTGTAACGAACTTATCGTTCTTAGCTTAGACCCATCGCAAATGCCAAGGCCATCATGCAAACCGCAGTGACCCCATCCAGCACCCGCCACGCCTGGGGGGAGGCGAACAGTGGCGCCAGCCAGCGTGCGCCAAAACCGATGGCAGTGAACCACAGCGCGCTGGCCAAGGCCCCGCCAGTGGCAAAGGCCGCCCGCCCCCAAGTGGGGTAGGGGCTTGCCATGGTGCCCAGCAGCACCACGGTGTCCAGGTACACATGGGGGTTGAGCCAGGTCAGGGCCAGCAGCGTGAGCACCGTGCTGCGCAGGCTGTTGCCCGGCCCGCCCGCCGTCACCAGCAGCTGGCCCGGCCGCAGTGCCCGCGCCCCGGCCTGCAACGCATACGCCAGCAAAAACGCCGCACCGGCCCAGCGCATCCACTGTCCCCACTCGGGCCGCGCCAGCAACACACCGCCCATGCCCCACACCCCCGCCTGCAGCAGCACGGCGTCTGACAAAGCACACAGCGCCACCACGGGCAACACATGCTCACGGCGCAAACCCTGGCGCAGCACAAACGCGTTTTGCGCGCCAATGGCCATGATCAGCATGGCGGTGGAACTGAAGCCGTGGACGAAAGCAGTGGTGGTCATGGCCTGCATTCTGGCGACTGCACCACAGTCACGCCAGCTATACTTTTTAACGATCCGTCAAAATTGCTAACCAGCCATGCAACTCGATTCGGCCCAGCTCAATGCGTTTTCTGCCGTCATCGACGAAGGCAGCTTCGAGCGCGCAGCCGCCTTGCTGCACATCACCCGCTCTGCGGTGTCACAGCGCATCAAGCTGCTGGAAGAGCGTGTGGGCCAGGTGCTGGTGCGCCGCGCCACGCCCTGCACGGCCACCGAAGCCGGGCAGGCCCTGTACCGCCACGCCCGCGAGATTGCACTGAGCGAGGCCGATGCCCTGGCCGCCATTGGCGGGGGCCCGCGCAGCACCACGCGCCTGGCCATCGGCGTCAATGCCGACTCGCTGGCCACCTGGTTCCCGGCCGCCATGGCGCAGGCGGGGGAAGACCCTTCCATCACCTTCGACATCCATGTGGAAGACCAGGACCATTCGGCCAACCTGCTGCGCGAAGGCCGCGTGATGGCCGCCGTGACGGCCGACCCCCAGCCGGTGCAGGGCTGCCAGGTGCTGCCCCTGGGCACCCTGCGCTACCGCGCGCTGGCCAGCCCGGCCTTCATGCAACGCTTCTTTGCCACGGGCGTGACAGCCACCACGCTGGCCCGCGCACCCATGCTGGTCTTCAACCGCAAGGATGCGCTGCAAGGCCGCTATGTGCGCCGCATCACCCGCCGCACCCTCACGCCGCCCGTGCACTGGCTGCCCGAAGCACACGCTTTTGTCAAAGCCACCGAAGCCGGCCTGGGCTGGGGCATGGCCCCGGACCTGATGGTGGCAGGCCACCTGTACGCCGGCACGCTGGTCGAGCTGATGGCAGGCAAGCCGGTGGATGTGCCGCTGTACTGGCAATACTGGCGGCTGAACGTGCAGGCCCTGGCCCGCATGACTGCCGCCGTGCAGTCCCAGGCGCACCGCGCACTCGCCACCCGCTGACGAACAGCGGCGCGGCGGCTGGCTACTCCATGCGCTGGGCCTCGCCCAGAAAGCCCCCGCTCTGGTGCGCCCACAGGCGGGCGTAAATGCCGCCCTGGGCCAGCAGTTGGGCGTGGGTGCCTTCTTCCACGATGCGGCCGCGGTCCATGACGATGAGGCGGTCCATCGCGGCGATGGTGGAGAGGCGGTGAGCGATGGCGATCACGGTCTTGCCCTGCATGAGGCCGTCCAGGCTTTGCTGGATGGCGGCTTCCACCTCGGAGTCCAGCGCGCTGGTGGCTTCGTCCAGCAGCAGGATGGGCGCGTCTTTGAGCATGACGCGGGCAATGGCCACGCGCTGGCGCTGGCCGCCCGAGAGCTTGACGCCACGCTCGCCCACGTGGGCTTCATAACCCCGGCGGCCTTGCGGGTCGGTCAGGGTATCGATGAAGGCGGCGGCCTCGGCGCGCTCGGCGGCGGCGCGCAGTTCTTCCTCGGTGGCATCGGGGCGGCCGTAGAGGATGTTGTCGCGCATCGAACGGTGCAGCAGCGAAGTGTCTTGCGTGACCATGCCGATGGCGTGGCGCAGGCTGTCTTGCGTCACTTTTGAAATGTCCTGCCCATCAATCAGCACGCGCCCGCCCTGAATGTCATGAAAGCGCAGCAGCAGATTGACCAGGGTGGACTTGCCCGCACCCGAGCGGCCGATGAGGCCAATGCGCTCGCCGGGGCGGATGGTGAGGCTGAGCCCGTCAATCACCGGGCGGCCCCCATCCTGGTAAGCAAAGCGCACTTGCTCAAAGCGCACTTCGCCCTGCGTCACCCGCAGGGGCTGGGCGCCAGGGGCGTCCACCACCTGGCGGGGGCGGGTCAGGGTGTTGATACCGTCCTGGATGGTGCCCACACTTTCAAACAGGGTGGTCACTTCCCACATCACCCAGTGGGCGTGACCGGCCACACGCAGGGCCATGGCGGTGACGGCAGCCACCGCGCCAGCGCCCACCTGGCCTTGCGTCCACAGCCACAGCGCGGTACCGCAGGCGCCCAGAATCATGCCCACCACCAGCACGTGGTTGACGATTTCAAACCGGCTCACCAGGCGCATCTGTGCGTAGCCGGTGAGCTTGAAGGCATCCATGGCAGCGCGGGCAAACTCGGCTTCGCGGTGGGTGTGCGAGAAGAGCTTGACGGTGGCGATGTTGGTGTACGCGTCGGTGATGCGCCCGGTCATGAGGGCGCGGGCGTCGGCCTGGTCGCGGCTGACCTTGCCCAGGCGGGGCACAAAGTACCAGCACACCAGGCCGTAGCACACCAGCCAGCCCGCAAACGGCAGCAACAGCCGAGCATCAAAGCCCCAGGCCAGCAGCAAAATGGTGATGAGGTACACACCCATGCCCACCACCACGTCGGTGGTGGTGAAGATCATGTCGCGCACGGCCAGCGCGGTCTGCATGATCTTGGTGGTGATGCGGCCGGCAAACTCGTCGGCATAGAAGGCCATGCTCTGGCCCAGCATCAGGCGGTGAAAGTTCCAGCGCAGGCGCAGCGGCAGGTTGATGGCCAGCGCCTGGTGCTTGACGCTGGTGCGCAGCGCCACCAGCGCAATGCTGCCCACCATGGCTGCGGCCACCCAGGTGAGCGTGTTGCCGCGCTCAGCCCACAGGGTGGCGGGCGTGGCGGCGGCAATCCAGTCCACCACGCGGCCCAGCACGGCGAACAGCAGGGCTTCGTACACGGCAATCAGTGCCGAGAGCCCGGCCATCGCCACCACATAGCCACGCACGCCGCGCGCGCAGGCCCAGACGAAGGCCAGAAACCCCCGAGGCGGCAGCGCAGGCTCGTTGCTCGGGTAACAGGGAACGCTTTTTTCGAAAAACTTGAACAGCAAGGCAGGCCTCCAGAGCCGAGCATCCTAGGCAATGTTCATGAACATTGCCTGCACTGCGGAATTCCTGGGCCGCCCCGATCGCTACACTTTTAATAGCTACTCGCGCTTGATGGACGGGCGCTACCTGTCATTTTTATGTGCATAGGAGCAGCATCTGCCTCAGCCACGCTGCAGCATCCGCACCGCTTCGGGCAGCGAATCCACCTGCGGCAGGAAGTGGTCAATGGTGGCGCCCAGCAGCACGGCGCACAGCAGCGCGCCCAAGAGGGGCTTCCAGGTCAGACGCACGGCGGCGGTGAGCCAGCCTTCGCGTTCCACCCGGGTGGCCACGCGCACGGCGGCCACAGAAAAGGCCAGCTCCACCGCCACGGCCAGCAGCACGTCCCAGCTGAAGAACAGCATGGCCAGCGCGCCCGCACCGGCCAGGATGGCCGCGCCGATCAGGAAGATGGCCACCACCGGAATGATCACCACAGCGCCTTCATCGGCGCTGCCCAGGCCGTCCAGCGCGCCGCTGGCCAGGTCGCCCAGACCTTTGCCGGATTCCGCACTGTCGGCCACATCGCTCATGCGGGGCATCTCGGGCGAGCGGGTGCCGCCACTGCGGGGCACGGAGCGGGCCAGATCGGCCACGTCCACCGCCACATCCAGGGCATCGCCCGCATCGGCACTGCCGTGTTCCTCCTCGTCATCGAGCAGGCGCGCAGCCCACCAGCGCAGCACCAGCAGATAAATGCCATAGCCCACGGCCAGCGTGATGGCGTAGCGCACCGACAGCAGGTGCACGCCCGCCTGCTTTTGCAACCAGGCGGCCAGCAACATCCCCAGAAGCGTGAGGGTGCCAATGCACAGGCCATGCCAGCGCAGGCTGTGGCGTTGCTCAAGGTCGTGGGCCACGTCGCGCGCGGTCAGGCGCACAGAGATCCAGCGGCGGCGCGGGGAGCGGCGGGTGGTCATGGGGCCGCACTATAAGTGCGGCGGCGGGTACGGCGGCTTTTGCGGCAGGGCGAACCAAAGGCGTGATGCCTTTGCGGACAAAGGCTGGAAGGCGCTGCCGTATCAGTCCACCACCACCGGCACCCGCTGCGCCAGCGCGCACATCAGCTCGTAGCCCACGGTGCCTGCGGCGCGGGCCACTTCGTCAATGCCCAGCACCTCGCCGTTGCTGGCGCGGCCCCACAGCGTGACTTCGCTGCCCATGCCGAAGTGCACACCAGCCTTTTGCAAGGGGGTGAGGTCCACGGTAATCATGTCCATGCTCACCCGGCCTACCAGGCGGGTGCGCACGCCGTTCACCAGCACCGGCGTGCCAGTGTCGCAGTGGCGCGGGTAGCCGTCGGCATAGCCGCAGGCGGCCACCCCGATGGTGAGCGGCCCTTCGGCCGTGAAGCGCGAGCCGTAGCCCACGGTGTCGCCCGCCTGCAGTTGCTGGGTGGCCAGCAGGCGGGTAGAGAGCGTCATGGTGGGCTGCAGGCCCCAGTGGGCTGCGGTGTGCTCGGGGTAGTCGGGCGCGCTGCCGTACACCACGATGCCGGCGCGCACCCAGTCGGCGCGCACCCCGGCATCGGCCGCGTGGCGCAGGGTGGCGGCGCTGTTGCTCAGGCTGCGCTCGCCGGGCAGGTCTTGCGTGGCGGTGTTGAAGGCGGCCATCTGGTGGGCAATGCCGCGCGGGCCGTCGGCGTCGCTGAAGTGCGTCATGTACGAGATTTCGTCCACCTGCGGCAGCGCGTTCAGCCGCGCCCAGGCGGCGCGGTAGCGGGCAGGCGTGAAGCCCAGGCGGTTCATGCCCGAATTCATCTTGAGGAACACGCGGTGCGGCACCTGCGTCTTGTGGGCGGCCAGCCAGTCGATCTGCTCATCGCAATGCACCGCGTGCCACAGGCCCAGGCGCGAGCACAGTTCCAGGTCACGCGGCTCGAACACACCTTCGAGCAGCAAGATGGGGCCACGCCAGCCCAGCGCGCGCACGCGCTCGGCCTCGGCCAGGTCCAGCAGGGCAAAGCCATCGGCCGCGCGCAGGCCTTCAAACACCCGCTCAATACCGTGCCCGTAGGCGTTGGCCTTGACCACGGCCCAGACTTTGGCATCGGGCACGGCGCTTTGCACGCGCTGAAGGTTGTGTTGCAGAGCAGCGGTGTGGATGTGGGCTTGGATAGGGCGTGGCATGGGGGTTTAACCGGGTGAACCGCCCCGGATTCTGTCACTGCCGCCGTTTATCCGCGTGATATAACCGCCGGTCACTTGCCACGGTTTTCTACTTTTACCAGGGCATCAGCGCCGCTGATGCAGCCACAAGCCCTCCGATGAAGCGCGGTTTCTACACGATCATGTCGGCGCAGTTTTTCAGCTCGCTGGCCGACAACGCACTCTTCGTGGCCGCCGTGGAGTTATTGCGCACAGAAGGCGCGCCCGAGTGGCAACGCGCCGCCCTGGTGCCCATGTTTGCGCTGTTCTATGTGGTGCTGGCACCGTTCGTCGGCGCGTTTGCCGACGCGCTGCCCAAGGGCAAAGTCATGTTCATCAGCAACGCCATCAAGGTGGTGGGCTGCCTGATGATGCTGTTTGGCTCGCACCCGCTCATGGCCTACGCGGTGGTGGGGCTGGGGGCGGCTGCCTATTCACCCGCCAAGTACGGCATCCTGACCGAGCTGCTGCCCGCGTCTCAACTGGTCAAGGCCAACGGCTGGATCGAGGGGCTGACGATTGCCTCCATCATTCTGGGCGTGCTGCTGGGCGGGCAGCTGGTGGGGCAACACCTGTCGGTGCTGCTGCTGAGCATTGACATCCCCCTGATCGACACCGGTGTAGACACCGCTGCTGAATCGGCCATTGCCGCGCTGATCCTCGTGTACATGGTCGCCGCCTGGTTCAACACCCGCATTCCGCACACCGGCGTGGAAATGCGCCCCCTGCGCACCAACCCCTCGCGCAACGTGCTAGCCAACACGCTGGCGCTGCTGCCCGACTTCTGGGCCTGCAACAACCGCCTGTGGCGCGACAAGCTGGGGCAGATTTCGCTGTCCACCACCACCCTGTTCTGGGGCGCGGGCGGCAACCTCAAGTTCATCGTGCTGGCCTGGGCCGCTGTAGCGCTGGGCTACAACACCACGCAGGCATCGGCCCTGACTGGCGTGGTGGCCATTGGCACGGCCGTGGGCGCGGTGGTGGCATCCATGCGCATGCGGCTCGATGCCGCCACCAAGGTCATCCCGCTGGGCATTGCCATGGGGCTGCTGCTCATCCTCATGGTGTTCATCAACAACATCTGGCTGGCGATTCCGTTTTTGATTTTGCTGGGCGGCCTGGGCGGCTACCTGGTGGTGCCCATGAATGCGCTGCTGCAGCACCGGGGCCACAACCTGATGGGCGCCGGGCGCTCGATTGCCGTGCAAAACTTCAACGAACAGGCCTGCATCCTGGGCCTGGGCGCGTTCTACAGCCTCTCGCTCAAGCTGGGGCTGTCGGTGTTCGGCGCGATTACTGCGTTTGGTCTGGTGGTGGCGGGCACCATGTGGCTGATCCGCCGCTGGCACATCAGCAACTGCCACCGCCACCGCGAAGAGGTGGAACACCTGCTGCACATCGCGCGGCAAGACCACCACCACTGATACGGGCTGGCCTTCCAGCGCATGAGCCCGCCGCAGGCGCAGGCCTGCGCGCCAATCACTTCAATTTTGATAGCTGCTGGCGCTTACCCCATAAGCGCTGGTAACCGATTTGATGCATAAATTTTTACCCATCCTCGCGCTGGTGTTCAACGCCTTCGTCTGGGGTGTTTCCTGGTGGCCGTTTCGGCAACTGCACGGCGCAGGCGTGCACCCGCTGTGGGCCACGGCGCTGGTGTTCACGCTGGCCGTGGTCGGGCTGCTGCTGGCGCGCCCCGGCGTGTTCACACGCACCCGCGCCTACCCCGCCCTGTGGCTGCTGGCGCTGTCGTCGGGCCTGACCAATGTGGCCTTCAACTGGGCGGTGACGGTGGGCGACGTGGTGCGCGTGGTGCTGCTGTTCTATCTGATGCCCGCGTGGTCGGTGCTGCTGGCCTGGCGCGTGCTGGGCGAGCGCCCCACGCGCTTGGCGGTGCTGCGGCTGGTGATGGCGTTTGCCGGCGTGGTGCTGGTGATGGTGCCTGCCGACACATCGCTGCAGCGCCTGGTGGGCCACCTGTCGGGGGCCGACCTGCTGGCCCTGGCCGGGGGCTTTTGCTTTGCGCTGACCAGCGTCACCCTGCGCCGCCTGCACCGCGTGCCCAGCGAATCCCGCATGCTGGCCATGTTTGGCGGCGGCGCACTCATGGCCACGGCCAGTGCCTGCACGGGGCTGCTGGTGGGCTTTGTGCCCGCCCTGCCCGCCCCGGCCACCGGCTGGGTGGTGCTGGCGCTGCTGCTGGCGGCCGCTTTTTTGCTGACCAACTACGCGCTGCAATTTGGCGCCGCACGGCTGGCCGCAGGCACCACGGCGCTGATCATGCTGTCGGAAGTGGTGTTTGCCAGCGTGTCATCGGTGCTGCTGGCGGGCACGGTGCTGGACGCGCGCACCGTGCTGGGCGGCAGCCTGATCGTGTCGGCCGCCCTTCTGGCCACGCTGCGCTGGCCCCGAAAAGCCTGACGCACCCGCAGAAAAAGCGGCGCCGATACGATGGGTGCAGTCACCAAACTGTTCATCCCACCGAGACTTGCCCATGCCCCAAGACATTTATGCATTCGACGCCCAGGACATCCAAGGCCAGCGCGTGGCGCTGGAACAGTTTCGGGGCAAGGTGCTGCTGATTGTGAACACCGCCAGCGCCTGCGGCTTCACGCCCCAGTTTGCGGGGCTGGAGCAGTTGCACCAAACCTATGCAGACCGCGGACTGGTGGTGCTGGGGTTCCCTTGCAACCAGTTTGGCAGCCAGGACCCCGGCAGCAACGACGAGATTGCCAGCTTCTGCCAGCTCAACTACGGCGTGAGCTTTCCGATGATGGCCAAGATCGATGTGAACGGCGCCAACGCCTCGCCCCTGTACCAATGGCTCACCGCCGAAGCGCCGGGCCTGCTGGGCAGCAAAGCCATCAAGTGGAACTTCACCAAGTTCCTGGTCGGCAAAGACGGCCGGGTGATCCGCCGCTACGCACCGCAGGATGCGCCGAAAAAGCTGGCGGGGGATATTGAGGCGGCGCTGGCAGGTTAAGAGGGCACACTCTGTGGCCCCGCGCCACTACCGGAACGATGTGGCGCCAGGGGTATTCGGCGTTTTTGCCTATTGGGGCGCTGCTGCGGCTTTCGGCCAGGAGCAGCCTGTGGAAGCGAATGGAAGCAGACGCTCAACGAGCAAGGTAAGCGGCTGGCCGTAGGCCAGTCCGCTTGACCGCCGGGTTAGAAAGGAAATTGAACTAGCAAAGTGTCATTTATTTTTTTTGGGGGGATTGCTCGATTTGCTAGGTTTGAGATCCGGTGTATTTCCTGATGTGGTTTTGTTATCACGGCGGCGCTGATCCGGCTTCCCTGTCGAATCTGCTATCGGTTTCGGTCCTGGTTTAAGTGCCATGAGTTATCTCCTTTGTGGTTGAAAAAGATCACAGTGTTCGCGTACCGTCTACCGTGGAAATGAGCGGCTGCCGTAGGCGGTCCGCTCGATTGTCATGTTAGCGAAGTAATCGGCCCGAGCGCGCCGCAAGCCGTACCGAAGAAACACGTGG
>ENA-UOOA01003304-UOOA01003304.1-human-gut-metagenome-genome-assembly--contig:-P61old-NODE-3304-length-20316-cov-7.687182_pt1 | contig 20316 bp, 19 predicted proteins | sample MGYA00242467_ERZ724014 | MGnify/ENA metagenome assembly ERZ724014 | reverse complement strand
ATCTTGATTTTCCGGGCTACGATCTCACGATGCCCGTCGCGGCAACGTGGAGCTTTCCTGCCTTGGAGATCTCCCCCTGTCGCCACACCGGCAGCGTGTACAATGACAATCTTGTTGTGGCGGGGCATAACTACAATACGCATTTTGGCGTTCTGTTCGAGCTTCAACTGGGCGACATCGTAACATTTACGGATGTGGACGGGAACGCATTTACCTATACCGTGCGGGAACTGACAAGCGTTTCCCCGGACAATTCGGACGCCGTGATGAACAGAGGTTACGCACTTACGCTCTACACCTGCAACTGGGACACGACGGAGCGCGTCACCGTCTTCTGTGAGCGCGCCAACGGGGAGGTGTGAATACTTGGTATGAAGAAAATAGAGTACGGATTTAATCCCGGACAGCGTTTCGGACGCTGGACCATTCTGGACAGATATGTTTTTTCAGCGCGGGGCGAAAAGAAATATCTTTGCCGCTGCGACTGCGGTACGGAAAGGTATGTACTGGAGCGTTCATTGAAATATGGCGGCTCCCAGAGCTGCGGCTGTCTGCGCAAAGAACGGGCTTACCAGGCAACGGCTTACAATTTACTTGGGCAGACCTTCGGCGAATTGCGTGTGATCGGCCGCAGCAGAAAGCGTACCGAGATGGGGGCGTACTGGACGTGCCTGTGCAGCTGCGGCTACACCTGCGAGGCCACGGCAGCGGAGCTCGTGTCCGGGCGCAAGACCCATTGCGGCTGCAAAAGTGTGAGGAGCTATGCTACTTCCAATATTACCGGGCGGCGCTTTGGCCGGCTGACCGCGATGTACCCAACGAAAAAGCGTGACGCAAAAGGCTTCGTGATCTGGCATTGCCGCTGTGATTGCGGCAACGAGCCGGATGTTTCCTACAACAACCTGATGTATTGCGGCCAGCAGAGCTGCGGCTGCCGGAAGAAGGAGCACGATCAGGAGCTTGGTACTCTTCTGACCCATGTAGGCGGGACAAGCCGGGACAAGCCTGGAGATGATCCAAAGTCAAAAGCTCCCCCGCGACAACACCACCGGCTATAAAGGCGTTTATCTGGTACGGGGCAAGTATCTGGCGAAGATCGTATTTCAGAAAAAGCAGTATTTTCTCGGCACATACGACAGCATTGAGGAAGCTGCGGCAGCCAGAAAGAGCGCGGAGGCGCTGCTTTTCGGAGAAACGGCGGCGTTTATCCAAAAGTGGAAGGAAAGCGCTGCGAAGAATCCGGAATGGGCCGGAAATAATCCGGTAGAGATTCATGTGTCCCGGGATAGGGACGGACGGCTGGCCGTCTCCTACTCTCCCCAGATCCTGTGATGCGAAAAACCAATTTACGTAACCAACGAAAAAGAATTAACCCACGTGCGAGAATTATTCTATGACCGCTGCGTCCATACGGGAAATACAGAGCTGCTGGGACAATGGGATGAACGGAATGCGCCGCTGACCCCGAAAACCGTAAGCTACGGCAGCAAAAAGAAACTCTGGTGGCACTGCAGGAAGGGACATTCCTGGCAGGCCGCGGTATATAACCGCTCCGCGGGATCAGGGTGCCCCTATTGCGCTGGGAAAGCGGTCGAGTCCGGCGGCAACGACCTTGCCTCCGTTTATCCGGAATTGGCAAAGCAATGGGATGCCGTAAAAAACGCACCGTTAACGCCCGCAGACGTCACACCGCATACCCATAGAAAGGTCTGGTGGAAATGTCCGGCCGGCCACCGTTGGAAAGCGGCAGTTTACTCCCACGCCGGTGCGCAGGAAAACGGCTGCCCGGTCTGCGCCGGAAGAACACAGGGGCGCAATATAAAATGGTGACGATATTGGAAATGCCGGTGCGACTGCGGCAAGGAAACCATTGTAGGGTAACCCCTGCCACAAGCCGGAAAGACAAAAAGCTGCGGCTGTCTTGATATGTACCCCCAATACTGGACACCCAGTATTGGGGGTACATATCACTGAAAGGGTGCTTTTGGTTTATCTCGCGCTGGCAATGCTGGATCGCTGCATACCCGTAGTCCCCCCGATTGTTTCCCCGCCAAAAACAATCGGAGGTACATACAATGCACGATAGGAAAAGCCTGTATTCACGAAACAAGCGGAACAGCCGCGCCATCCTCTGCCCGGACGCCTTTGAGCAGGATCATCCGCTCACGCCCGAGCAGTTTTCGTCTGAGGAGGAGTTCCGGTTCTGGAAAATGTGGTCAGACGAGAATTACCACGGCTGGGAACTCGCAGATCATATGCTTCTTACTCGTCCATTGTACAGAAAATTGTTGTTCCCTATTTTGAGAAGAAGGCGATCCCGCTCGCCGAACTGAAAGCCATCGACATTCATGCATTCTATTTGAAGCAAAGGTGGATTGCCCGAAAGCCGCCCCATTCGTCGGCGGCTTTTACGACAGCGCCGAAGTCCAGAAGCTCTTTGAAGCCGCAAAAGGGAGTAAGCTTGAAATCCCCATCTTTCTCAGCGCGTTTTATGGTCTGCGCAGAAGCGAGGCTATCGGCCTGAAATGGGATGCCATCGACTTCCAGAACGACACGATCACCATCCGGCATACGGTTGTATCCTGTTACATTGACGAAAAGCAAGTACAGAAGGCCCAGGACATAACCAAAACGAAATCCAGCATGAGAACGCTGCCCCTGATCCCGGCTTTCAAGGAGCTTTTGCAGCACAAGAAAAAACAGCAGGACGAATTTCAGCGTGTGTGCAACAAAAGCTATAACAAGGACTATCTGGGTTACATCTGTGTGGATGAAATGGGAAAGTTGCTCTCCCCGCATTATCTCACCGAAGCCTTTGCAAAGCTTTTGAAGAAGCATGGCCTGCGGAAAATTCGCTATCACGATCTTCGTCACAGCTGTGCCAGTTTGCTGCTGGCCAACGGCGTCCCCATGAAGCAGATCCAGGAATGGCTTGGCCACAGCGACTTTTCCACCACCGCCAATGTCTATGCGCATCTGGAATGCAATTCCAAACGGCTCTCGGCAGCGGCTATGACAAACGGTTTGCAGGGGGCTTTGAATGTGATTTCCTGATGCGGCAAATAAAAAATCAGAGCAAAGCGAACCTTGCTCTGACTGGCGGAGATGGAGGGATTTGAACCCCCGCGCCGGTTTTCTACGCCGACCTCACGGTTTTCAAGACCGTTCCCTTCAACCGCTTGGGTACATCTCCAAATGTATTCCCGCTCCAACGTTTCTCGGAAAAAGGAGAGAAACTTGGAGAGAAATCCCGATTTTCTCTTAATTTCTTGTCGCCGCAACCCGTTGAAAACACAGGGGAAATTGAAAAACGGCTTCCAAAATACTCTCCCGTTTTCAAGACTGCCCCGTTATGTCCGCTTTGGTAATTCCCCATGGCGCGCCGAACGGCTGTATGCTCAAAAAAGTTACCACAAATCCCCCGTACTGTCAATCGAAAAACGCCGCTGTACAACGATTTTCGGCAGAAAGGGGTTGCATAAAGGGCATTTTATGATATAGTAATGAGATGTATGTATACTCGCATTCATTCTACGGCAGTATATAAGTGTAAGGAGAGTATTTGAATGAACGACTTTGGAAGCAAGATTTACGCCGCCGCGCAGAAGGCCGTAAAAGAGGTCTATGATCTGGACGTGGCGGAAGGCCAGCTCGTCGTTGAGACGCCGCAGGACACCAAGCTGGGTGACTATTCCACCAGCATTGCGATGAAGCTGTCGCGCACTCTCCGACGCAACCCGATGGAGATCGCCGAGCCGCTCGTCGCCAAGCTCGCGGAGCTTCTGCCCGAGTGTGAATCCATCACCGTCGCCCGCCCCGGCTTCATCAACTTCAAGCTCAAGGCGAGCGCCCTTACCGCCGTTATCAACGATGTCATCGCCGCCGGCGACGATTACGGCAAGAACGAGTCCGGCAAGGGCAAGCATCTGCTGCTCGAGTGGGTCTCCGCCAACCCGACCGGCGATCTGCACTGCGGTCATGCCCGCAACGCCGCCTGGGGCGACTGCATCGCCCGCATGATGGAGGCCAGCGGCTGGGACGTGCTGCGTGAGTTCTATGTCAACGACGCCGGCAACCAGATCGTCATGCTCGGCGAATCGCTCACCGCCCGCTACTTTGAGCACTTCGGCAAGGAATACCCCCTGCCCGAGGGCGGCTACCACGCCGACGACATCAAGGTCATCGCCGCGCAGCTCGCCGAGGAAGAGGGCGACAAGTGGCTCACCGCCGATCCGAAGGAGCGCCTCGCGCACTTCATGGACTACGGTAAGAAGAAGGAGCTCGAAAAGATCGACCGCGATCTCAAGGCCTACCGCGTCACGATGCAGAGCTGGATGCATGAGACGTTCTTCTATGAGAACAACGCCAAGCGCATCAACGACTGCCTGCAGCACATGGCGGATATGGGTCTCACCTACGAAAAGGACGGCGCGCTCTGGTTCAAAAGCACCGACTACGGCGACGACAAGGACCGCGTTCTCCGCAAGAGCGACGGCACTTTCTCCTACCTGACGCCCGATATCGCCAACCACGTCTATAAGATCGAGCGCGGCTACCCGCTGCTCGTCAATCTCTGGGGCGCCGACCACCACTCCTACGTCACCCGTATGCAGAACGCCCTCACCGCGCTCGGCTATCCGGAGGGCACGCTCTCTGTCGACCTCATCCAGATGGTCCGCATGGTCGAGGACGGCAAGGAAGTCAAGATGTCCAAGCGCACCGGCAACGCGATCACCATCCGCGAGCTGTGCGAGGATATCGGCGTGGACGCCGCGCGCTGGTTCTTCGTCTCCAAGGACGTTGCGACGCACATGGATCTCGATCTCAAGCTCGCCCGCTCCAAGGACAACAACAACCCCGTGTACTACGCCCAGTATGCCTACTCGCGCATGTGCTCGATCCTCAAGAATCCCCAGATCCCCGAGTTCAAGCCGGTCGATTCCTATGACCGTCTGACCGACGAGAAGGAGCTGCAGCTGCTCAAGATGATCAGCGAGTTCCCGAAGGAGGTCGCCGCCGACGCGCTCAACCGCAAGCCGAACAAGATGACCGAGTATATCATCTCGCTCGTCAAGGTGTTCCACAGCTATTATAACTCCACGAAGGTCAACAATCCCGACGATCCCGAGCTCACCAACCAGCGTCTCGGCCTCATCAAGGCGACGATGATCACGCTCAAAAACGCGCTCCAGCTCATCGGCGTTTCCGCCCCGGAGACCATGTGATTTCCAGCCCGTGAATTTTCACAAACTGCACAAAATACAAAAAATATACAATTCGCAAAAAATCAAACCGTACAACCGCCGACTTGGCGGCTGATACGAAACGAAAAAGAGAAAAGCCGCCGAAAGGCGGCTTTTCTCTTGCGTTCCGGGACTTTCGCTAACGATATTTCCAATTTTTCGGACTGTTTTTGGGTGTATTCCCCAGTATTCATCATTTTTTTCATTCCCGCCGGATTTTTCCGGCGGGTTTTTTCGTTCTTTTACGAAACTAAAGCATAGAAAATGACTGCCGAAAAAGCGCAAAACTGTTGATTTTCTGTACAACGATAAGTGCAGAAATATACAATTTATCCCGCATCGTTCTTCCAATATTTCAGGTTTCGTCGGATATGATAAGGATAGTAAGTCACTGTGCCGGTGCGGAAGCGCTACGGACCGGCGCAGCCAAAAACACTATGTAGGAGATTTAAATCATGAAAGGTATTTGCGTTCGCAGCGAGATCAAGCCGCTGAAAAAAGTGCTTCTTCACCGTCCCGGTCGTGAACTTCTTCATCTGACGCCGGACCGTCTTCCGGAGCTTCTCTTTGACGATATCCCGTTCCTCAAGGTCGCCCAGCAGGAGCACGATGCCTTCGCGCAGATCCTGCGCAGCAACGGCACCGAGGTCGTGTATCTCGAAGACCTGATGGCGGAAGTCCTCAAGCTCCATCCCGAGCAGACGAAGCCCTTCCTTTATCAGTGGCTCTCCGAGGGCAACATCAAGACCCGCCGCTGGCAGGACAAGCTCTATGAGTACCTCATTGGCAATTTTGAAGGCAAGGCGCTCGTCGAAAAGACGATGGAAGGCATCACGCTCAAGGAAATGGGCGGCGCTTCCGCTTATTCCCTGCAGGATCTGATCGCTCCGGCGGATGATCTGATCGTCGATCCGATGCCCAACCTCTACTTCACCCGCGACCCGTTCGCGTCCGTCGGCACCGGCGTGTTCCTGCATAAGATGCGCTTCCCGACCCGCTGCCGCGAGACCATTTACGCCGACTACATTTTCCGCTTCCACCCCGATTTTGAAGGTCTGGTCAAGCGCTACTACGACCGCGACGGCCACGCCAACATCGAGGGCGGCGACGTGCTCAACCTCACCGAGGACACGCTCGCGATCGGCATCTCCCAGCGTACCTCTCCGGACGCCATCGAGGAAGCGTCCCGCAATCTCTTCGCCGATCCCGAAGCGAAGATCCGCACCGTGCTCGCGTTCGATATCCCGAGCTGCCGCGCGTTCATGCATCTCGACACCGTGTTCACCCAGATCGACTACGACAAGTACACGATCCATCCGGCGATCCTCGGGCCTCTCACCGTTTACGAGATCACCCCGGGCGTGAGCGATCCGACCGATCTCCACATCCGCCGCATCGACTCCAAGCTGGAGGACATTCTCGAGAAGTACACCCGCACCGACCACGTCAAGCTCATCAACTGCGGCGGCGACGATCTCATCGCCTCGGCCCGTGAGCAGTGGAACGACGGCTCCAACACGCTGTGCATCGCGCCGGGCAAGATCGTTGTTTACGAGCGCAACGACGTGACCAACGCCATTCTCCGCGACGAGGGCATCCAGGTTCTCGAAATGCCGTCCGCCGAGCTTTCCCGCGGCCGCGGCGGCCCGCGCTGCATGTCCATGCCGATCATCCGCGCCGAATAATTTTCATTCGCTGAATAAACCCATTCATATAACACACATTACAATCATTTCCTATAGGAGGGTAAAATATTATGGGTCTCAACATTCGCGGCAGAAGCTTCCTCACTCTTCTTGACTTCACCCCGGAAGAGATCAACTACCTCATCGACCTCGCCGTTGAGTTCAAGCGCCTGAAGAACAACGGTGTGGAGCACAAGTGGCTCTCCAACAAGCAGATCGTTCTGCTCTTTGAGAAGACCTCCACCCGCACCCGCTGCGCCTTTGAAGTCGGCGCGCGTGATCTCGGCATGGGCGTCACGTTCCTCGATTCCGGCTCTTCCCAGATGGGCAAGAAGGAATCCCTCGCCGACACCGCGAAGGTCCTCGGCCGCATGTTTGACGGCATCGAGTACCGCGGCTTCAAGCAGTCCGTCGTGGAAGATCTTGCGAAGTACTCCGGCGTTCCCGTGTGGAACGGCCTGACCGACCAGTTCCATCCCACGCAGATGCTCGCCGACATCATGACCGCCCGCGAAGAGTTCGGCGACATGCGCGGCCGCAAGCTCACCTTCTTCGGCGACGCCCGCAACAACGTTGCCAACTCCCTCATGGTCGTCAGCGCGAAGCTCGGCATGCACTTCTGCGCCTGCGGCCCGAAGGAGCTCATGCCCGAGGAGTGGCTGATCGAGAAGTGCCAGGCCGTTGCCGCCGAGACCGGTGCGGTGCTTGAGTTCACCGACGACGTCGCGCAGGGCGCGAAGGACTGCGATGTTCTCTACACCGACATCTGGCTCTCCATGGGCGAGCCCGCCGAGCTCTGGGAGAAGCGCATCAAGCTGCTCCGTCCCTACCAGGTCAACAAGGAACTCATGGCGATGGCGAAGCCCACCGCGATCTTCGAGCACTGCCTGCCCTCCTTCCACGACCGTGAGACGACCGTGGGCGAGGATATCTACCAGAAGTTTGGCCTTGAGGCGATGGAAGTCACCGACGACGTGTTCCTCGGCCACCAGGCCCGCCAGTTCCAGGAAGCCGAAAACCGTATGCACACCATCAAGGCTGTGATGTACGCCACGCTGAAGTAAGGAATCGAAACAATGGCTGAAAGAATTGTTGTCGCTCTCGGGGGAAATGCTCTTGGCAAGACCCCCGAGCAGCAGCTCGAACTTGTCCGCAACACCGCCCGCCCGATCGTTGATCTCGTCGAGAAGGGCTACGAAGTCATCATCGGCCACGGCAACGGCCCGCAGGTCGGCATGATCAACCTGGCAATGGAGTTCTCCGCCAACAAGGGCGGCGGAACGCCGTTCATGCCGTTCCCCGAGTGCGGCGCCATGACGCAGGGCTATATCGGCTACCACCTGCAGCAGGCCATTCAGCAGGAGCTGAAGAGCCGCGGCATGGAGAAGGAATGCGCCACCGTCGTGACGCAGGTCGTCGTTGACGAGAAGGACCCCGGCTTCCAGCACCCGACGAAGCCTGTCGGCAGCTTCTATACGAAGGAAGAGGCCGAGAAGATCGCCGAGGAAAAGGGCTTCATCTTCGTCGAGGACGCCGGACGCGGCTACCGCCGTGTCGTCCCCTCTCCGATCCCCAAGCGCATCGTGGAGCTGAACGTTGTCGATCAGCTCGTGCGCGCCGGTGATATCGTCATCACCGTCGGCGGCGGCGGCATCCCCGTCGTTGAGACCGAGGGCGGTCTGCGCGGCGTCGCGGCCGTCATCGACAAGGACCGCGCCAGCTCCCTGCTCGCGCAGGATGTGCGTGCCGACCGTCTCATCATCCTCACCGCTGTGGACGCCGTGTGCGTCAATTACAATAAGCCCGACCAGAAGGAGCTCTCCTCCATGACGATCGCCGAGTGCGAGAAGTATATCGCCGAAGGCCAGTTCGCCCCCGGAAGCATGCTGCCGAAGGTCGAGTCCTGCATGGAGTTCGTGAAGAACAACGACCATGGCGGAACCGCGCTCATCACTTCCCTGGCCCGTGCCGCCGACGCTCTTGAAGGCAAGACCGGCACGGTCATTACCCGGTAAGCAAATTTTTGTCCCGTTTCGCATCTCCCAGCGAAGTCCGAACAAAATTTTAAGAGAGGGGTTCAAATCATGTCTAAGAAGACCAAAAGATCCATCAGCACATTTGCGATCCTGCTCGCCGTTATGCTCCTTGTGTCGATCGCCACGTGGCTCGCAGCGGGCAAGACCTACACCGGCGAGAACGGCGAGATGGCCGAAGTCGTCGGCGCCTCCGCCAGCGACATCTTTATGGGGCCTGTCAACGGCTTTGCCGACGCCTCTGACGTTATCACGTTCGTATTCTGCCTCGGCGCGTTCCTTGCCATCGTGAACGCCACCGGCGCTCTTGAAACCGGCATCCACACGCTCGTCCGCAAGCTGCACGGCAAAGAGCTCGTGCTCATTTGGATCCTCATGTTCCTGTTCTCCGTCGGCGGCACGACCTACGGCATGGGCGAAGAGACCGTTGGTTTCTACATCCTGCTCGCCGCCACGATGATGGCCGCCGGCTTTGACCCGATCGTCGGCGCGGCCACCGTCCTGCTCGGCGCCGGCACCGGCGTTCTCGGCTCCACCATCAACCCGTTCGCGACCGGCGCCGCCGTCGCTGCCGCGACCTCCGTCGGTGTCGAAGTGAACATGGGTACCACCTATGTCATCGGCATCATTCTCTGGCTCTCCGCCTACCTTCTCTCCGTGCTGTTTGTCACCGCTTACGCGAAGAAGGTCCGCGCCAACAAGGGCTCCATCCTCACCGCCGCGCAGCTCGACGAGTGCCAGAAGGCTTACGGCGGCAAGGACGTCACCACCGCGAAGCTCACCGGCCGCCAGAAGGCCGTGCTGTGGCTGTTCGCTCTCTCCTTCGTCGTGATGATCCTCGGCTTCATTCCCTGGGGCAGCCTGAGCGAAACCATGTACAACGCTTTCTCGAGCTCCACCACTTGGCTCACCGGCGCCTGCCTCGGCGACTGGTGGTTCTATGACGCCGCCACCTGGTTCCTGCTCATGGGCATCATCATCGGCATCGTCGGTCTCGAGGACAAGGGCCAGCTCATGAAGCTCATCGCCAACGGCTTCAGCGACATGGTCTCCGTCAACCTCGTCATCGCGATGGCTCGTGCCACCAGCGTTATCATGGCCGCCACCGGTCTCGGCACCTGGCTGGTCGAAGCCTCCGTCACCGCGCTCAGCCAGTCCGGCGTTTCCGCGGGTGTGTTTGCTCTGCTTGACTACATACTCCACGTCGGTCTCAGCTTCCTTGTTCCGAGTTCCTCCGGTCTCGCCGGTCTGTCCGCCCCGATCGTCTCCCCGATCGTCGCCGGCATGGGCTGGAGCGTAGAGACCTCCATCATGATCAACGTTGCCGCCAACGGCTTCGTCAACCTCTTCACCCCGACCTGCGGCTTCATCATGGGCGGTCTCGCGCTCGCGCGCGTCCCCTACGAGAGCTGGCTGAAGTGGGCGTGGAAGCTGCTCCTCACGCTGTTCGTCGTCGTCGGCGTCGTCCTTACGATCGCGATGGCGGTGCTGAGCTGAATTTCCGCTTGAGTTATTGCATGATCTAATGGTAAAATACCGGTTGTACGCCTCATGGCGTACAACCGGTATTCTTCAAACAAGAGCCGCTTCGCCTGCTCTTGTTTGAGAAGGGCTGCGGCTCGCCGCAGCGCACCCGCTTTGCCCGCACGTTTGCGAGACTTTTCAGTCATTTGTAAAAAAGGACGGTGCAGATTATGCCCAGACGAGCCATGCTCCAGGATGCCCGCGCCTCCGCGTCCGACCCCGCCGTGATCTGCTCGTTCGATTACGAGGCGATCGACAAGCCCACCCGCGCGATCATCCATCAGGCGGCACGCTTTCTTTACGTAAAGCGCGGCCGCGGAAAGCTCGTCATTGACGGCGAGGAGTACGTCCTCCAGCCCAACACGCTCGTCGCCATCACGCCGTGGAAGATCACCGACACGGTAGAAGTGACGGAAACGCTCCAGTTCATCAAGGTCATATACGACTATTCCTATCTCAACTCTGTATTCAAGAGCGTTCTCGGTTCGGGTGATGCTTCCGCCGAGCCCCTACGCTTTCTCACCGTGGAGCCGGTCGCCTATCTCGACAGCGTGCAGGCGGAGTATGTGGACGGCATCATGGAGCATCTCAAGGCGGAGCTCGGCGTGGAATCCACGCGCGTCAAGCCGCCGGACAAGCCGTTTTCGCAGCTCTATACGGTCAACAAGCTCATCGATCTGATGGTCGTTTACCGCCGGTACATCATGTCGCACCGCGGCGAGCTGGACTCCGGACGGGAGGAGACCGTCAAGGACCAGTCCGTTTTGAGCTACATTTATGCCCATTCCGCGGAAAAGCTCACGCTCTCACAGGTCGCGGAGGCGTTCTTCCTTTCGGAATCGGCGCTCTCCAAGCAGATCGCCGGCATGACCGGCACGACGTTCTCCAAGCTCCTGAGCAGCATCCGCGTGGAGAAGGCGTCGGACTATCTCATCTATACGGATCTCACGCTCGACGAGATCGCGGGGCTCTGCGGCTTTGTGGACGCCTCGCACGTATCCAAGCACTTTGCGCAGCGTGTCGGCATCACGCCGATGCAATACCGCAAGATCTATTCCAAGGCCGTCACCAAGTTCAACATCTCCGACAAGGCGATCGCCTTTGCGCTGACGGACTACATCTACAAAAATTATGAGACCGAACGGCTCACCGCCGCAAGCGTCGCCGCCGAGTTCGGCGTGTCGGTGCCGGAAATGAACCGTCTGCTTCTCTATTATAACGAGATGAACTTTGATACGCTGCTCAACTCCACGCGCATCAATAAAGCGTGCGAAATGCTCGTATCGACGGACTATCTCGTGATCGACGTTGCCGTCGCCGTCGGCTACAGCAACATCAAAACGTTCAACATGAATTTCTACCGCTTCAAGGAAATGACGCCGACGGAGTTTCGCGACCGCATAACCCTTCAGCGCACAGACGGAAGCGAAACGCACGGAAAGGGCCGCGGCGCGCGCCGCCGCACGGTGCCCGTCCGGGCACCGGAAACCGCAAAGGAGACGACAGAATGAAATCCGGAAGACAGGGCACCATTCTCCGAATCATTTCGGAGCAGAGCATTGAAACGCAGAATCAGCTCATGGACGAGCTGAAAAAGCGCGGCATCGACACCACGCAGGCTACGCTCTCGCGCGACATCCGCGAGCTCCGTCTCGTCAAGCAGCGCAGCGCGGACGGCACCAGCCGGTACGCTGCGGCGGAGGTCGCGCCCGCGCCGGAGATGAGCCAGGGGCTCAAGGAAAATCTCCGCCAGACCGTGACGGGTGTTTATGCCTGCCAGAATCTCGTCATCATCAAGACGCTGCCGGGGCTCGCCCCTGCGGTGTGCACCGCCGTGGACGGCATCGCTCCCCTGCCGGGGCTTGTCGGCTCGCTTTCCGGCAACGACACGGTGTTTCTCGCCATGCGCGACAACGCCGCCGCCGAAACCCTCGCCCGCGAAGGCCGCAGCCTGTTCATGGGCTGAATCCCGGATAACCGACCATCCCCGCCGGAAATTTTATCCGGCGGGGATGGTTTTTTGTGTGTTTCTTTGCGCCTGCGCGTTCCGGCCGCCGTCCACCGCTGCCATTTGCACCGCGGTGATGCAACCGTGATTTTACGGTTTTCCGCGTTTTTACGCGCAAACGATCCCGTCAGGAAATTTTCCGGACAGGATCGTTTTTTCTTTATTCGAGATTGAGGCGCTTGCTGAGGATGGCGCGGGTGGCGAAGAAGAAGCCCGTGCCCTTGAGGAGTTCCAGACCAATGCCGATGCCGATCGTGGAGGCCATCACGCCGACGCCCTGAACATGCCAGCCGGTATCGTCCAAGCAGAACTCCCAGTTCAACAGCACATTGGGAAATGCATCGGACTGGAGGAGCGACATGCACCCATTCATAATAATGCTGAAGGCGATGCTGATGCCGACATAGGCAAGCAGCGCAAACCATCCGCGGTTCTTCTTGCCGAGATGACCGATCGAGATGGCGGTGTAAATTTGCAGGATCGAAACCGCCGCCGCGATGAGCGTGTACACGATGAACTCCGCGACGACCCAGCCCGTTCCGGCAGGCAGCGGGTTTACGCGCAGATAGCGGCCCGCTTCCTGGAACGCCTGCGCAACGTCGCTGAAGTTGAGCGGCGTGAGCACAGCCATCAAAAGCACCCCGCTCAGCAGCGCGACAATGGCGCTCGCCACGGAGAAGATCATGCTCGTGAGCGCTTTGGAGGCGATGTGCGCCGTGCTCGTCACGGGCAGCGTGAACATGAGATAGCCTTCGTTTCCGAGAAGGCCCTTATAAAAGCGGTCGATAATAAAAACGAGCACAAAAATACCCATCGCAACATAGAGCGCCACAAGCAGGATCATCGGCAGGACACCGAAAACGAAGCTCACGAGCCCACTCTGAGTATCACCCGCGAGCACGAAGCGGATCGTAAGGCCGTTGATCGCGGCAAGCGCCGCCAGACCGATCCAGATCAGCGCAAACGTACGGATACCGGAGCGCAGATCGTATTTCATCAGTTTACCGAGCATTGTATTCCCCTCCATTCCCCATGACCGGCGCGCGGAACATATTGCGGAACAGCTCATCCACGCTGCCGCCGGTGCGCTCGCGGATGCTGTCGGTGCTCTCGTGCAGAACGACCTGCCCCTGCTGGAGGAACACCGCCTCGTCGAGCACCTGTTCCACATCGAGGATCAGGTGCGTCGAAATGAGTACCGTACCGTTTTCGTTATAATTCGTCAGGATCGTGCGCAGAATAAACTCGCGCGCCGCCGGATCGACGCCCGCGATCGGCTCATCGAGCAGATAGAGCCGCGCGCGGCGGGACATGACGAGCATGAGCTGCATCTTTTCGCGCGTGCCCTTCGAGAGCGTTTTGATCCTTCTGCCTGCTTCCAGACCGAGCACGCGGCACATTTCCTCCGCCTTGGCGCGGTCAAAGTCGGCATAGAAGTCCGAGAACATATCGATCATATCGCCGACACGCATCCAGTCGGGGAAATATCCCCGGTCGGGCAGGTAGCTCGTGATCGCCTTCGTCTCTACGCCGGGCAGGAGACCCGCAACGCGCGCCTCACCCGCCGTCGGCTGAAGAAGGCCGTTGAGGATCTTAATAAGCGTCGTCTTGCCCGAGCCGTTTGGCCCGAGCAGACCGACGATCTTGCCGGATGTAAGGCTCAGATCAACGCCGCGCAGCGCCTGCACCGCTTCAAAGCTCCGGCACAGCCCGGTGCATTTTACCAGTTCTTCATTCATCATTCTTTTTCCTTTCCGCCTGCGCCATATCCGCGGCCTCGCCGCGGGAATAGCCCAGCGCTCCCATTTCCCTGAAAAAGTTTTCCGTGCATTCCACGGCCAGCCGCCGCCGCATCTCCTCGAGCGCCCCGGCGTTTTCCGTCACGGTGCGGCCGAGCGTCCGGTTCGTTGTGACGAGGCCGAGCGTTTCGAGCTGCGTGATCGCGCGCTGCATCGTGTTCGGATTAACGCCCGCCTCCGCCGCCAGCTCCCGCACCGCGGGAAAGCGCGACCCCAGCGGATACGCGCCTGTGATGATCCGCCGCGCCAGCTGCTCGGTGAGCTGCTGCCAGATTGGCCGCGAGCCCTGAATCGCAAAGTCCATGCCAGCCCTCCTTGTTGTATTGCTGTATTAAGCGATTAGTACACTACTACACTCATACAGTTTTGTCAAGCCCCTTTTTTAATTTTTCCTGTGGATTCCGCGCGGGGAATGTGGTAACATGAAAATGTTCAAAAAATCTTAAAAATTTTTTGCCTTTTACTGAACCGTGTGTTGGGAAATTCCGTCTTTCTTTACAGAAAGGCGTAGAGCCTCTCAGAGAGAGTTTGCGTATGACAGCCGAAGAGTTTACCGTCCAGATCATGGACATGAAAAAAACGCTCTACCACGTTTCCTGCGGCATTCTCCGCAGCGAGGCTGACCGGGAGGACGCGGTGCAGGAGTGCATATGCAAGGCGTGGGAAAAGCGCGATTCGCTCAAAAGCGCGGGCGCATTCCGCGCATGGGTGACGCGCATTCTTATCAACGAATGCTACGACATCTGCCGCCGGGGGAGCAAGATCGTTCTTCTCGACGAGATGCCGGAGGCGGTCGCCCCCGAGAGCGGCGACCGCGAGCTGCGCGACGCCGTGATGGGTTTGGATGAGATCTACCGTATGCCGATCCTCTTATTTTATGTAGAGGGGTTCAGCATACGGGAGATATCCCGTATTTTGCAGATCCCCGAAGGTACGGTCAAATCCCGGCTGTTTGCCGGGCGCGGAAAGCTCCGCGAAGTTTTGGGTGAGGAGGTGCCGGTATGAGGGATTCCTGGGACAATATGTTTGAAGAGGTTCCCGCATCGTTTGAGGCACGGATGAAGGAAACACTTTCCGCGCTGGAGGAAAAGCCGAAGATACGGCGCTTCCGGTTCGGCACGGGCGCTCTCGTCGCGGCGGCGCTGCTCGTCGCGGTGCTCGGCGGCACGGCGCTGGCTACGGACTTTTTCGGTCTGAAGAGTCTCACCGTCACCGACCCGAACGCCTCCCCCGCCGCGGTCTCCGCCACGGCGGAGCCGGTGAGCGACAGCACGGTCATCGCGCTGCAGGGCGTGCCGGGGAGCCCGGAGTTCAAGGCAAACGCCGAGTGGATGGACTTCCTCGCGTCGTACGACACCGCCGCCATGGCGAAGGAAACCGCCGCCTGCCTGCCGGAGAAGTACGATCTCTACTCCGTCTCCACGCAGGACATGGCCAACGAGCTCGACCAGATCACCCGCAAGTATAATCTGCGGCTGCACACGTCTGTGACGGACTTTGACAGCGAGGATACGCTCTACTCCCTGCTGAACGCCGAACCGTTCCTTACCGACTGCACCGCCGTGAGCGGATATATTTACGAGGACGGCTCGTTCCAGGCCTACGGCACGAACGTTTCCGGCAAGAGCTACGAATATCAGCTTGGCCGGTACGTCAAGGGCGCGTTCTCCGAGGTCACGCTGAACATCGGCAACGCCGAGGATTATGAGGAGTGGATCTACACGACCTCCCGCGGCGACGAGGTGCAGCTCTCGCTCGGCCCGAGCCGCTGCGTCGTGATGTCCGACCAGCCGAAGGCGTTCGTGGCCATCAACCTGCTCGGCGGCACGGAGGGCAACAGTTTCTTCATGCCGGAGCCGGTCACGAAGGAAGATCTTGAGGCATTCGCGGAGCTCTTTGATTTTGCGAAGCTCGGATAATACGAAATGATACAGCGCACCCCCGCGGGAAATTTCCCGCGGGGGTGCATTTAATTATGGTGCAGTCATAACTGAATGCCTCCCTTGTGTAAAGGGAGGTGGATTTTGCCGAAGGCAAAAGACGGAGGGATTGTAAACTTTACCGAAACACGACAATCCCCCAGTCTCGCCTTTGGCGAGACAGCCCCCTTTACACAAGGGGGCCTTATTTTATTCGTACAGCAGCTTTTGTCTCTGGTAGGGCTGCGGCTCGTAGCGGACGGAGCCGATCTGCGGCTTCGGCGGGCCGTATTTAGGGTTGTAGCCGAAAAGGTTTATGTACCGCTCGATGTCGCCGCGCTCCCGCTCCATGGCGAGCAGCACCTCGAGCGCAGCATTGGCGTCGTCCACGGCGCGGTGGGAGTTCACGCCGTCAACGCCATAGCTCTCCACGGCGTTGCAGAGCTTGTGCGGATAGTCCCGCCGGTCTTTGTAGATCGCCATGATGTCGAGAAACTGCGCCTTTTGCAGCACCCCGTCGCAGCCGAGCCGGTGCAGGAAGTAAAAGAGGAAGCACAGATCAAACTGCGCGTTGTACGCGCATACGAGCGGCTTTTCCCCGGCGAGCGAACGGACGAACGCCTCCGCAGCCACGTCCTTTTCCACGCCGTTTTGAAAAAGCTCATCCTCGCGGATGCCGGTGAGCTGCGTGATGACCGGCGGCAGACGGCGCCCCGGCGAGAGGCGGATAAGATAATCTTCCTCCGTGCGCTCCCCCACCCGGTCGAGCCGCAGGAAGCCAAGCTCAATGATCTCGTCGGATTTGCAGTTCACGCCGGTCGTCTCCGTATCGAGCACGATGACGGAATCGTAGGTTTGAAAAAGGCTTTCAAGCATTCCTTATTCTCCCTTCGTCAGCACCGCGCCGACCAGAACGAAGTATTCCGGCGGTGCGTCCTTTGTCCCCCATTGGAGCGGCGCGCCCAGCTTGTCCGCGGCGAGCGCGCCGACGTTCGCGCCGAGCGATTCGAGCGAATAGCGGAGCTTTTCCGGAAACCGGCAGGGCTCCTCGTCCCGGCGCGCGCATCGCTCGCACACGAGGCAGCGCCCGGCGTCCAGGCGAAGGGAACCGCGCGTTTCCCGCTCCCGCTCTTCGAGCAGCGCGTCAAACGCTCTCCGGTACGGGCGGAGGAACATCTCCGGGTCGGCGAGCGCCGTGGCTTTCGCCTCCCCGCTCTCCGGGAACACCTGCACGGCGTACAGCGTGACCGCGGCGTACTGCGGCCAGACCGCCGCGGGGTCAAAATCGTAGGGCGGGCAGGACCACGTCTGCCCGCAGCGCGGGCACGCGGCGCAATAGCCGAGGAATTTTTCCACGTCCACATACTTTTCCAGCATCTCGCTCATCGGCAGCGCGCCGGTGAGGTGCTCCACGCGCACGCCGTTTTCTCTCTTTTCCATGGGTTTCTCCCTCATTTCAGCGATTCCTGATGGTTTACCACACCCTTGAACGGCGTCATAAGCAGGATCTTGATATCAAACAGCATCGACCAGTTTTCGATATAATAGAGATCGTAATCCACCCTCGCGCGGATGGAGGTATCGCCGCGCAGACCGTTGACCTGCGCCCAGCCGGTGATGCCGGGGCGCACCTGATGGCGCACCATATAAAGCGGAATGCTGTATTTGAAATGATCGACGTACCGCGGGATCTCCGGCCGCGGGCCGACGAGCGACATATCGCCCGCAAGGACGTTAAAGAGCTGCGGCAGCTCATCGATGGAGTAGCGCCGCATGAACGCCCCCCACGCCGTGCGGCGTGGGTCGTGGTCGCGCGTCCACGCCGTGTCCGACTGCGCGTTCACGCGCATGGAGCGAAATTTGAGCATATAAAAGGGCTTCTTGTCCTTGCCGATACGCTCCTGCCGGAACAGGACCGGCCCCGGAGAGGAAAGGCGCGTGCCGATCGCGGCGACGAGCATGACGGGCGATGTGAGGACAATGAGAACAAGACTCGCGAGAATATCAAAAAGACGCTTGACGATGTCCGCGCCGGCATTGTCGAGCGGCACACGCCGGACGTTCACCAGCGGCAGGCCGCACAGCTCCTCCACATACGGGTGGCGCGACATATATTCATACCCGATCGGCAGCAGTGCGAGCTTCACGCCGGTATCCTCGCATTCGCGCAGTATTCCGCCGAGCCGTTCCGCCTGGTTTTCCTCCATGGCGATCACCGCCTCGTCCGGCGCGTTCGTCTCAAGCGCCGTGCGCAGAGAATCATAAGAGCCCAGATGCGGCACGCCGCTGAGCGCCGATGCGCCCACGCTGCCGATGACCGTCCAGCCGGCGTCGCGTCCCTTCTTCACGCGGCGCAGACATTCGCGCGCCGACGCGCCGTCGCCGATGATGACAAGGCGGCGCAGCCCATTTCCGGCGCGGTACTGCCGGCGGAGCAGACGGTGCGCAATAAAGCCGCGCGCGCCGGTGAACGCGATGAGCAGCAGATAGCAGAGAAGGATCATCCAGCGCGAAAAGTCCACCACGCGGAACACGAAGATGAGATCGATATACAGCATCACGCCGAACGTGCAGCCGAGAACGATGTTCCCAAATTCGTGGATGAAGCCGCGCTGCGGCTGCGGCTCGTAGATGCCGAGCAGCCCGAAGAGCACGGCGTACACCGGCGAGAACAGCCCCGCCCAGAGCATATGATACCCGAAGCCGCCGACCGGGTTTTCGCCCCGGAACAGCACGAACCGGATAAAAAACGCCGCCGCCATCGCCGCCACAGACAGCGCCATATCCATTGCCGCCCAGAGGACGGTCTTTTTTGTTTCTCGTTTCTTCATCGCATTTTCCGCCGTATAGGAAAGTTTTGTCAGTTTTTAGACGGTTTGCCGCGCGGCGCGGTTCGCCTCCGCGCTTACGCAGCTATATTTTACCACAAATGGTTTGTTTCTTCCACGTTTTCTGTTATAATCCGGGAAGAAAGGTTTATTTCGGAGGACGCCATGAGCAGCTGCACACCGAAAATTTTATATACCGCCTCCAGCAGCGCGCATCTTCGGAGCTTTCATCTGCCGTATCTTGCCGCGCTCCGCTCGCTCGGCTGGGATGTGACCGCCTCGGCGAACGGCAGCGGCGAAGGTCTCGGCGAGGGCGTGCGCTTTTTCGCCGTGCCGTTTACGAAGAGCTTCGTATCGCCGAAAAATTTCCGCGCCGCCGCGCTGTTGGCGCGGGACATCCGCAAGAATCGGTATGACGTCATCGTGACGCACACCTCGCTCGCCGCGTTTTTCACCCGCCTCGGCGTGATGCTCGCGGGGAAGAAGCATGCCCGCGTCGTCAACACGGTGCACGGATATCTCTTTGATGATGATACCGGCGCGCTGCGGCGCACGGTGCTGCTCGCGGCGGAAAAGCTGACGGCGAGCGTTACAGACGGCATTCTCGTTATGAACCGCTGCGACGAGCAGATCGCCAAAAAGCACCGGCTCTGCCGCGGAAACGTCGTTTTTATTCCCGGTATGGGCGTTGATTTCTCCCGCTTTCCTCCCGCCGCGCCGGAGGAGCGTGCTGCAGCCCGCGCATCGTATTCCCTGCCGGAGGACGCCGTGTGTCTCGTCTGCGCCGCGGAATTTTCCAAGCGCAAAAACCAGACGCTGCTCCTTCAGACGCTCGCCCGGCTTCCGGAGAACTATTATCTCCTGCTCCCCGGCGACGGGGCGCTGCTGCAAGAGTGCAAAGCCGAAGCCGAAACGCTCGGTATCTCTTCCCGCTGCCGGTTTCCGGGACGGATCTCCGATGTGCGCGGTGCGCTCGCCGCAGCGGATATCTGCGTGTCCGCGAGTCGGTCGGAGGGGCTGCCGTTCGCGGTGATGGAAGCGATGCACACGGCGCTCCCCTGCGTACTCACGCGGGTGAAGGTACACGAGGATCTGCTGGAGGGCTCCGGCGCAGGCTATCTCGTCCCGTTCGGCGACGCGGCAGCGTTTGCCGAAGCCGTGCAGACGCTCGGCCGCGACGCCGCGCTGCGCGCGCGGATGGGCGCCGCGGCAAACGAGAGCACCGAAAAATACGCTCTTGACCGCGTTTTACCCGAGGTTCTGCCCCATTGTACCCG
>ENA-UOOA01003299-UOOA01003299.1-human-gut-metagenome-genome-assembly--contig:-P61old-NODE-3299-length-20345-cov-24.624298_pt1 | contig 20345 bp, 20 predicted proteins | sample MGYA00242467_ERZ724014 | MGnify/ENA metagenome assembly ERZ724014 | reverse complement strand
GGCTTGATGGTGTGGATGTTGATGACCCGGGCGTGGATGCCCTCGGCAGCCAGCTGCTCGGCAGCCAGGCGGGCCTCGTTGACCATCAGACCGGTGGCGATGATGGCAATGTCGTTGCCCTCGGTGATCTGCTCGCCCTTGCCCAGCTCAAAGTGATAGGTAGCCTCATCGTGGAACACAGGCACAGCCAGACGGCCGAAGCGCAGGTAAACAGGGCCCTGCATGGCGTAAGCGGCACGCACAGCGGCACGGGCCTCCACATCGTCTGCGGGGCAGATCACGGTCATGCCGGGCAGGCTGCGCATCAGGGCAAAGTCCTCGCAGCACTGGTGGGAAGCGCCGTCCTCGCCCACGGAGATGCCGCCGTGGGTGGCACCGATCTTGACGTTCAGGCGGGGGTAAGCGATCGAGTTGCGGATCTGCTCAAAGGCACGGCCTGCGGCAAACATGGCAAAGCTGGAAACAAAGGGAACATAACCCATGGTGGCCAGACCTGCGGCCACGCCCATCATGTTGCCCTCGGCAATGCCGCAGTCAAAGTGACGGTCCGGGTACGCCTTACGGAACATGCCGGTCTTGGTGGCGGCAGCCAGGTCAGCGTCCAGCACCACCAGGTCGTCGTGGCCCTCGGCGGCCAGCTCCTTCAGGGTGTTGCCGTAGCTGTCACGGGTAGCGATCTTCTTCACTTCTGCCATCTTACTTGTCCTCCTCTTCCAGCGCGGCGTAAGCTGCATTCAGCTCCTGCATGGCCTGTGCGTATTCCTCATCGTTGGGGCCCTTGCCGTGCCAGTCAACGGAGTTCTCCATAAAGGAAACGCCCTTGCCCTTGAGGGTATCCAGAATGATGCAGGTGGGCTTTTCGTTCTCACCGTGGAAAGCGGCGATGGCGCTCTCAATGGCATCAAGATCGTGGCCGTTGATGGTCAGCACGTTGAAGTTGAAGGCCTTCAGCTTCTCCTCCAGCGGGGCGCTGTTCATCACGGTCTCGGTGGTGCCGTCGATCTGCAGATGGTTGCGGTCCAGCATAACGCAGAGGTTGGACAGGCCGTAGTGAGAAGCAAACATAAAGGCCTCCCAGCACTCGCCCTCTTCCACCTCGCCGTCACCCAGGATGGTGTAAACATTGATGGGCTTGCCGGCGTGCTTGGCACCCAGTGCCATACCGCAGGCGGCGCTCACGCCCTGACCCAGACTGCCGGTGGACATATCCACGCCCGGCACACTGTTCATGTTGGGGTGGCCCTGCAGGTAGCTGCCGATCTTGCGCAGGGTCTTGAGGTCCTCCACCGGGAAGAACCCACGCTCAGCCAGCGCGGCGTACAGCGCCGGAGCCGCATGGCCCTTGGAGAGCACCAGACGGTCGCGGTCAGGATTCTTGGGATCCTTCGGATCCACCTTCATCTCTACGAAATAGAGGTACGCCAGCACCTCGGCGATATCCAGGCTGCCGCCCGGATGGCCGCACTTGGCGCTGTGAGTGCCCTCGATCACGCCCATGCGGATGTGGCAGGCGTGTTTTGCCAGGGTAAGCTTTTCTGCATTTGTCATCTTTGGTCCTCCCGTATGAACCTCAGCGTTTGCATCGGATTATGGTACGCACCCGGGCCGTACGCCCCGATGCGCTATTTCTCAAGTCTATATTATCTATTCTATGCAAAAACGTCAAGGTTCTTTCGTCAAAATGTACATCCCTTGGCAAAATCGCTTGTAAATGTTCCCGTTTTTGTTGAAAATGCAGGGCCATTTTGCCCCCGCAAAACATTTTTGCAGTTTTTGGCCGCTTTGCTTTCTGATGCCGAATTGAATGCAGCCTCCGACAATGGTTATTCTCACACCAATGTCTGTAACAGTACATTTGCAGAAGGCCCCGGTGAAGATTCCTTTTATTACATCTACAAATTTCAAAAATCGGCAAACACCACCCCGTAACCATCCTCATCCGCTGAGCTTGACAAGGCGGCTTTGCATCTGCTATACTTTTTGCACAATTCCCGGCTGAAGCCGGGGCTTTGCGGGCCGAAGCCCGTGTTTCTCCCCGCAAACATTATTTTGGAACAGACACCATGAAGGGGTCTGCCGCTGGCGCGCGTGCTGGCGGCAGGCCCTTTTTGTCTGTGCATTTTCAGGAGGAATCATTGATGAATACCAAGACCCGTTCCACGACCCGTGATCTGGTGCTGGCCGCACTGTTTCTGGCACTGGCCTTTGTGCTGCCCATGATCACCGGCCATGTACCTCAGATCGGCAATATGCTCTGCCCCATGCACTTCCCGGTGCTGCTGGCAGGCTTCGTACTGGGCGGCCCCTGGGGCCTGGCACTGGGCTTTGCCGCCCCGCTGCTCCGCTCGGTGCTGTTCGGGATGCCCCCGATGTACCCCATTGCCATCGCCATGGCCTTTGAGCTGGCCACATACGGCGCTGTGGCCGGTTTCATGTACCGCAAGGTGCAGCACACCCTGCCCATGACCTACGCCACCCTTGTCACCTCAATGGTGGCAGGCCGCCTTATCTGGGGTGCAGTACGCTTTGTGCTGGCCGGTCTGTCCGGCTCCAGCTTCCCGTTCAGCGCGTTCCTGTCCGGTGCGGTGCTCACTGCTGTGCCCGGCATCGTGGCACAGCTCATCCTCATTCCGCTGATCGTGGCTGCACTGCAGAAAGCAAAGCTGACGGCTTAAAATCCCTGCGCTGACCAAACCCACACAGCAAAAAAGCCCGGAACCGTACCTGCTATGGCGGCAGGTGGTTCCGGGCTTTTCAGTTCATATTACAGTGTGGCAGCAGCTGTAACAAAAAAAGAAGGAGAATCTTCAACCGGCAAATTGGAGAAGATCAGCCGGCAAAGCTTGCATTGACAGCGCGGCGGTTGCTCTGGTTGACAAAGTTCTTCTTTGCGCTCTCGAGCAGGCTTGCAAAAGCCAGGCCAATGCCGCAGTTATCGGACACGCCCTCGGTGACAGTCAGGTAAGCGTCCATCATAGTGTTGTCCAGAATAGCAGTGTTCTTGTTCATCATAATAAATATCCTCCGTATATCGGTAAATGTCATTGTGTTTTTTGGCAGGGCCTCTATCTCCCTGCATCCTCAAAGCGGAACCTTTCAGAACCCTTCGTTCTTTTGTTCCCCTCTCTGAGGATGGCCATATTATGCCACTCAATTATGAAATCGTTTTATAAATTCTATGAACAAACTATGAATTTAGTGATACATTTTTAACGTTCTTTCGTTCTTTGCGCAACTAGCACAAAACGTTTTTTATGAAAAATAAAGTTCTTGTATACATGGACGATTGAAACCTCGTTTGGAAAGTTTTTTCAGATTTTCTCTCTGTTTTGCCCAGAATTTCTTCTGCAAAAGTGGATACTCTCATGCAAAATCCGTCAGAATCCGTCAATTTCAAACAGGACAAGGGCTTTCCTGTGCAAAATGCCCAGAAAAAAGTTCCAAACAAAAAGGCCGCCGTGCCAGCAGCACAGCAGCCTTTGAAAAGCCATTTCAGTTTTGCATCACTTGCACAGGAACGCCGGCAGGGGCTTGCCCTCCTTGCGCCACTGGTGATATTCCGCAGTGGCGGCAAATTCCACGTCACCGGCGGAGTTCAGGGCAGTTTCCACGGAATCCTGCACCACGCCGATGATAAAGCCGACACCGACCACCTGCATGGCGATATCATTGGAGATGCCGAACAGGGAGCAGGCCATGGGGATCAGCAGCAGGGAGCCGCCAGCCACGCCGGAAGCACCGCAGGCACCCAGAGCGCTCATCACGGAAAGAAGGATGGCGGCAGGCAGGGACACCTGAATGCCCAGCGTATTGGCCACAGCCAGCGTCATAATGGTAATGGTGATGGCGGCACCATCCATATTGATGGTAGCGCCCAGGGGGATGGAGACGGAATACATATCCTTATCCAGCCCCAGCTTTTCGCACAGATCCATATTGACCGGGATGTTGGCGGCAGAGCTGCGGGTGAAGAAGGCGGTCAGGCCGGATTCACGCAGGCAGCGGAGCACCAGCGGATACGGGTTGCAGTGCAGATACACAAAGATGATAAAGGGCGAGACGACCAGTGCCATAAAGAGCATGGTGCCCACCAGCAGGAGCAGCAGCCTGCCGTACTGGGTAAAGATGGACAGGCCGTTGCTGGACACGTTGGTGTACACAAGGCCCATGATGCCGAAGGGTGCCAGATTGATGATCCAGCGGACGATCTGGGAGACTGCATCCGCTGTGTTCGCCAGGAATAGCTTGGTGCTGTCCGCGCCGTACTTCTTCAGGGCCAGACCGAACAGGCAGGCCCAGAACAGGATGCCGATGTAATTGCCGTTCAGCAGGGCACTGACGGGGTTTGCCACAAAGTTGGTGAGCAGGGTGTTCATCACCTCGCCCAGACCCTGGGGCACCACCTCGGATTCTGCCGCCTCAGCCAGAACGATGGTCTGAGGGAACAGGAAGCTGGTCGCCGCCGCAATGGCGGCGGCCAGGAAGGTGGTGAGCATGTACAGCCAGATGACCGTGCCAAAGCGCCGGTCCAGCCTGGACGTGCCCTGCGCCAGCGCACTGGCCACGATAACGAACACCAGCACCGGGGCAATGCCCTTCAGGGCACCCACAAACAGGCTGCCGAACTCTTCCACCCAGCCCGCACCGGGCACCGCCAGTGCCAGCACCGCACCGACCACAAGGCCGATGACGATGCGCAGGATCAGGCTGGTGGCGTTGTACCTTGCCGCAACCGCTTTCAACGTTTTCATAACTTTTCTACTCCCCTATCCAGATTGTGCGCCTACTGCGCACAGTTTTCCCATTCCTCTACACGGAACAAGTACGATTATACGCCTCGCAGGCCAAAAAGTCAAAGATTTTGCCCGCTTTTTTTGTTTTTCATTTCAACATATACAGACACGAGCTTTTTTCACTGTCCGTATACAAAATACAGATTCACAAAAAGAGACCGCACCCCGTGTGTTTCGGGATGCGGTCTGTTCCTGTTTTAGTCGAGATAGGACACCTTGCCGGGCACAAAGCCCTGAATGCCCATGCCGGGCGCGTCGGAGACGGTGATGTTCTTTTCGTTGAACACGGCACCGCCGAGGATGTGGTCCTCGCTGCAGAGCACCGGGCCGTCGAGGTCGATCTTGGTGATGATCTTCTTGGCGCAGGCCAGCTCCACAGCGGCGTTGACCGAGATCTTTGCTTCCAGCATACAGCCGATCATGCACTCCACGCCGTACACCTCAGCGGCGGCGGCAACGCGCAGGGCATTGGTGATGCCGCCGCACTTCATCAGCTTGATGTTCACAAGGTCGGCCGCGCCGGTCTGCATGATCCGCAGGGCATCTGCCGGGCTGAACACGCTCTCGTCGGCCAGCACGGGCACATCGGCATGGCGGGTAACATACTGCATCCCCTCAAGGTCTGCGGCGGGCACGGGCTGCTCCACGAACTCAATGTCCAGCCCCTTCTCCTGCATCTGGTTCAGGATGCGGACCGCCTGCTTGGCGTTCCAGGCCTGATTGGCATCGATGCGGAGTTTGATGTCCCGGCCCACGGCCTGCCGCACCGCGGCAAGGCGGGCCACATCCAGCTCAGGATCGATACCAACCTTGACCTTCAGGCAGTCGTAGCCGCGCTGGACGGCGGTGCGGGCATCCCGGGCCATCTCCTCCGGCGGGTTGACGCTGATGGTGATATCGGTCACGATGTTCCTGCGGGCACCGCCCAGCATCCGGTAAACAGGGGCGCTGTACTTCTGGCCCAGCAGATCCCACAGGGCCATGTCCACAGCGGCCTTGGCGCTGGTGTTGTGGACAAGCGCCTTCTGCACAGCGGCGGTCAGATCCTCAAATTCATCGAGGTCGCGGCCCAGCAGGGCAGGGGCGATATGATCCTGAATGGCACCGAGGATGGCCCCGGTGGTGTCGCCGGTGATGACACCGGTCGGGGGTGCTTCGCCGTAGCCCACCGCACCGGTATCGGTGTGGAGCTCCACGATAACATCCTCAACGCTGTTCACAGTGCGCAGTGCTGTTTTGAACGGCACCCGCAGCGGGGTGGAAATGCGGCCCAGCCGCACCTGCGTGATCTTCATAGTCCCGTCCTCCTTCTTATTCCAGCGGCAGGTTTGCCAGCTTGACAATGGCGTTTGCAATGATCTGGGCGTTCTGCACCAGACGTTCCAGATCGATGCATTCATCGGGCTGATGCTCTGTGACCGGGTCACCCGCGAACAGGGGGCCAAAAGCCACCACGTTAGGCAGCATCTTGGCGTAGGTGCCGCCGCCGATGCACTTGGGCGGGGCATTGTCGCCGGTGGCATCCCGGTAAACCTCCAGCAGGGCGCTGACCAGCGGGGTCTCGGCAGGGTAGTAGAGCTTTTCCTTGTGCACCTGCCCATCCAGCGCCCAGCCTGCGGCCTCAAAGGCGGCCTGCACAGCGGGCTGGCAGTCTGCCCGTTCCATGGTCACGGGATAGCGGTAGTTCAGCTTGACCCACAGATGCTGCGCGTCGCCCTCGATCAGCCCCCAGTTGCAGCTCATGGGGCCGGAGAGCGCATCCTCCAGCCGGTGGCCCAGCAGGCGCTCGCCGTAGGGGTCGGTGCCCAGCTTCTCGGCCAGAAAGTGCACGGCCTGTTTTGCATCCCCCTCCAGCGGCAGCCGGTCGAGGTAGCACACCAGCCGCCCAATGGCGTTTTCGCCCTGCTCCGGGTGGCTGCCGTGGGCCGAAACGCCCACCGCTTCCACCTGATAGCCGCCGGGGATGGCTGTCACGGTGATGTGCTCCGCATCCGGCAGGGCGGCCCCCGCCGGGGCGGTCAGCACAGCGCAGGCGTAGTCCGGCACCACATTGCCGGCCACGCCGCCCTGCACCCTGTTCAGCTGCCAGGCCCCGGTCTGGTGCAGCTGCACAGCATAGCTTTCGTTCAGGATGCCCTTTTCGCCGTTGATGAGCGGATACTCGCCGTCCGGGGTGAAGCCCAGCACCGGGATCTCCCCGCCGTGGGCCTTGTAGTACAGCACGTCCCGGTCGTTGGTCTCCTCGTTCAGGCCGAACAGCAGCCGGACACGGCGGTTGAGCGGAATGCCCAGATCCCGGATGGCTTTCAGCGCGAACAGGCTGGCCACCACCGGGCCTTTGTCGTCAATGGCACCCCGGCCATACAGCCTGCCGCCCTCGATCTCGGCGGCGTAGGGCGGGTGATGCCAGCCCTCGCCCTCGGGCACCACGTCCAGATGCCCCAGCACCGCCACCATCTCGTCCCCGGTGCCGATCTCGCACCAGCCGATGTACCGATCCATGTCGGTGGTCTCAAAGCCCAGCTCATGGCAGAGGGTCAGCGCCTCGGCAAAGCAGGCATCCACCTCCTCGCCAAAGGGCTTGCCCGGCAGCGGGTCGGCCTCCACACTGCGCCTGCGCACCAGCCGCTGGAGCGCCGCCACCATCTGGGGCCGCAGCGCCGCCACGGCCTCGTTCAGTTTTTTGTCCATACGTTCCACCCCTTTTGTGATTCATTTCACAGCTTGTATTATAGAACGATTGCCCCCGCTCCACAAGCCCCAAGTTCGGCAAAAAAGGTCTTGACACCGCGCAGTGTGTACGCTATTATGTACATAAGAGGTGATGCACGATGACGACCACTAATATCACGAACTTTCGCAAGAATGCTTTCCAGTATGTAGAGCAGACCGTAAAGTACAATGAACCGCTGAACATCTGCACCAAAGACGGCAACGCTGTTCTGCTTTCGGAAGAAGATTACAGCGGCATTATGGAAACGCTTTATCTCGTCTCCGTGCCGGGAATGCGGGAAAAGCTCCTGGCGGCCAAGGCCGAACCGCTGGAAGATTGTGTTGACGAATCGGCTGTGGAGTGGTAAATGTACAAAATTGTTTATGCGAAAACCGCGCTCAAGGACATTCCAAAGCTGAAATCTGCCCATCTTGACGAAAAAGCGAAGGCGCTGATCTCCGTTATAAAAGAAAATCCGTTCCAGAACCCACCGCCCTATGAAAAGCTGGTGGGCGATTTGAACGGCTCGTACAGCAGGCGCATCAACGTACAGCACCGCCTTGTGTATGATGTTTTTGAAGAAGAGCAAACCATCAAGATTTTAAGCCTTTAGACACATTACGAAAGATGACCCGAAAACGGACTGTTTTGCAGTTCGTTTTTTTTTTTTCAATTTTTTTGAAAAAGGGTGAAAGGATTCCGCGCGGCGTGTATTTAAGGAAGTAAGAGCATCCATTTTTGCCGGAGCTTCACTTCCGGCCCAAAGAAAGTGAGGGACCCCCTATGAAGAAACGACTACTCAGCCTTCTGGTGGCGCTGTGCATGGCGGTAACGCTCCTGCCTGTGTCGGCACTTACAGCGTGGGCGGAGGGAGGCGGCCAATTAAAAATTGTAGATGGCTATCCTGTCGGTTCCGGTAAGAACCATGATGAAGATTGTTCTGGTGATGGCTGGAGCTATGACGGTTCTACACAAACGCTTGACCTGCATCCTGCCAGCTCGACAGAATATGATTTTTTTTCAATTATTTCCGGCTATGGAAATGTCACCAAATGTAAACTCACGATTGGAGGAAAGGCAACCATTGTTAGGGGAAATTTCGACAACGCTGTGATAAATAACGGAAAAATCAGTGGCGGTTATTTTTTTTCTTCTTCCTCTTCCCTCATAAATCATGGTTCTATCACTGGTGGAAAATTTCTCCATGCCATATCCAATGAATCCAGTGGCACGATTGAAAATGGCACGTTTATATCCGTTACCAACAATGGCACCATAAATGGCGGCATTTTTCGTAAAAAGCCAGAGGGTGGCCATGTTGCTAAAGGCTATACCTTGAATGTGAACCTCCAGAACACTGGTATCTATAAGATTAGCCGCGCAACAATCAATGGTCTCAACGGTGGCTGTTATATTATTCCCAATTCCGACCATGATACCAGTGTCACCATCGAATATACTTTTTCCCCTATCAGTCAACCAATATTATTTCCTATTGATGTTACATTCGGAGACACAAACGGCACACCTTGTTTGTTAAAAGATTGGGCACCAAGTGCAAGCTATTCTACTGACCATGCACCCTCTGATAGTTTTTTTGTCACTTTCACCGCACCATCCACTGGTACAGACACCGTTACCCTGAGCATGCTGACCCGGCTGGTAATTGACGAAAACGGCTACCCCGTTGGCCCTATGGGCAGCAACAAAAAATACAGCGGCAACGGCTGGAATTTTGATGCGAGCAATAACACGCTGACGCTGGAAAGCGGCAATTATGATTTTTCCGGTTCAGGAACCGCACTGCGCCCCCTGAACCCGGATGTCCAGTTGGTGGTTGAACCCGGTGCCAAGCTGACCGGCGGCGCAGCTGGAGATGGGTCTGGTGTCACTTGGCAGCTGACCGAAAACACGGATGACCCGAGTACTTATACGTTGACGATTCGCGGCAGTGGTGCAATGGAAGATTATCTAATGAGCGGTCATCAACCATGGCGCAGTTTCCGGGATCAAATCACCTCTGTTGTCGTTTCTCCCGGTGTAACTTCAATTGGTAATCTTGCTTTTACTCGGTTTAGCAAGCTAATTCATGTTGATATTGCAGATAGCGTAGTATCTATTGGCGAACATGTTTTTTCTGAGTGTTCCAGCCTCACTAACATTACAGTTCCACAAAGTGTCACATATATCGATGCGTATGCCTTTGATTCTTGCACCAATTTAAGCAGCATAACACTTTCAACAAATAACATAACTTCTATCAGGCCTTATACTTTTTCTGGTTGTTCTGAATTGAGCAGTATTGTAATCCCCGACGGCGTAACTTCTATCCAATTGGGTGCTTTTTCTAACTGCACTAAGCTCACCAGTATCACGATTCCTGATAGTGTGACAACTATTGACCCCTGGGCTTTCAAGAATTGTTCTAGCCTGACTAGTATCACGATTCCCAGCAGCGTAACTTCAATTGGCTCGAATGTTTTCACTGGTTGTACTAGCCTGAATGACATCCGCTACTCTGGCACAAGTGAAAGCGTTATTTCTGCTCTTTCTGACTATGTCCCCACTCTCGTCACCTTCGACTATGGCGACAAAGTGCCTGAAGCAGAGCGAATGATAAAAGTGTTCGTCAAAACGGGCGGGACATTGACAGCTCCCACCACAATTCCCACCGTTTCCGGCTACGAGTTCAAGGGCTGGCTCACCAAAGATGACGAGCCGTATGATTTCACTGGCGCTCCCACCGGCCGGTTCACCCTTTACGCCAACTGGGAGAAGATTCCCGACCAGAAGCCCGAACCCACACCTGACCCCACTCCCGAAACCTACACCCTGACGGTAAAAGGCGGCACGTTCACCTACAACGGCGGCGAAGCCATGACCAGCGCCAACGTGCCGGTGGATGCCGAGGTCAAGGTGACGCTGAACCAGAGCGCCGTGCCCGAGGGCATGGTGTTCGACCTGTGGGCCATGGATGGAGCCAGCCTGCTGGGCAACCCGGCGGTCGCCTACAACGAGGAGAGCTTTACCATCCCGGCGGGCAGCGTGGCCAAGGGCAGCACCGTGACCGTGGAAGCCCAGTACCGGGATGCCACCATCGAGAGCGAGCCCAGCGTTCTGGGCACTGCCGCCATCATCGGCGTGGCCGGTGCAGGCACGGCGGTCATCGTGTGGCAGGGCTACCGCATCGGCATGGAGCTGTACGAGAAGTATTTCCAGCCCACGCCGGAAGAAACTGCGGCAGAGCAGCCCGCCCCGGAAGCTCCGGCAGCAGCTGCCGCTTCCTGAACGCAGGCGCACCCGCTCCCTTCCACGCCTGACAGAACTGCATAAAAACAGCGCCGCTCCATCGTTTGGTGGGGCGGCGCATTTTTGCGGTTCAATCCCGGCGCAAAGGCAGGGTAAGGGACATTTTCTGGTAGGCAATGCGGGGCGTGCCATCCTCCACATGGATGATGCCGCACTTGGTAAAGCCGTTTTCTTCCAGCAGGTGCTGCATGATCTTGTTGTCGGCGTGGGTGTCGGCCCGCAGGCTCTCGCAGTGCTCCAGACACCAGGTGATCACAGCGGCGGCAACGCCGGGGTGCCTGCCCGCCGAAGCCAGCCGGTGGATGGTGCCGTAGGGCAGGGTATCGTTCAGCCACTTGCCATCCTCGATCCGGGCATAGGTGGGGTCCGGGCCAAGGATAAAGGCAAACACGCCCTCCAGCTCGCCGTTGACAAGGTAGAGGAACAGCCGGTTGGAATCAATGTCCTCTTCCAGCAGCTCCTGCGGCGGGAAATGATCTCCCCACTGGGTGGGGTTGCCGGAATCCGCCATCGCCTGCCGGGCGCGGGCATAAATTTTCAGGATCGCATCCAGATCTGCACGTCTTGCTCCACGAAACATCGTCATCCAACCTCTCTTCCGGCAGGCCGCTGCCCGCCCTGATCGTTCTGCCTTAATATAACACAAAACGGCCCTCTCCGTCAAAGCCTGCTGCAAAGGCGGAGAGGGTCGTTCACTGATGCGCTTATGTGCGCTGGCTGCGTGCCCGGCGGTACTCCCGGGGGCTCTGGCCATACCGCTCATGGAACAGGCGGTAGAAGTAGCTGGTGTTCTCGTAGCCCACCTGGGTGATGATCTGCTGGATGTTCAGGTCACTGCGGCGCAGCAGGCGGGCGGCGGTCTCCATCCGGTGCTTCTGCAGCAGCTCCTTATAGGTCTTTCCGGTCTGGGCCCGGACGCACTCGCTGACATACGCCAGCGAAACGCCGTAGCTGCGGGCCACATTGGAAAGGCTTGCTTCGCGGTAATTCTGGGTGATCTCCTGTAATGCCGCCTGGACCAGCGCTTCGCGGCTGACCGCCTCGCCGCGCGTTTCCAGCGGGAAATTCTTGGTCTGTACCATAGCGTAAAACCCTCCGTTGCGGCAGCGGCGGGCGGGGACAGGGGGATGCCGGACACCCGCCGCAGCCAGTTCATCAGGCTTTCTGGGGAAGCCTTTCTGCCTATAATACGGGCGGGGCACAGAAATAATTGCAAATAGCTCAAATTTTTACAGAAACAAAAGATCAGAACATATTTTCGTTATGATAACGCCCGCTGCGGACGAACTCCACCCACTCGGCCAGATTCACGGCGTGGTCACCGATGCGCTCCAGGTACTTGATGACCATGAGCAGATCCAGGGCGGCATCCACCTTGCCGGGGTCGGCGGCGATCTCCTGCGCCAGCGTATGCTTGATAGCGTTGAAATCGTAGTCCACCTCATCGTCGGCGGCAATGACCCTGAGGGCGGCCTGCTCATTCTCAGAGGTCAGGGCATTCAGGGCATCCAGGATCATCTTGTGCGCCTTCTGGCCCATCCTGATGGCCTGGCTCACAGCAGGGTCGCCCTCCTTGCGGACAATGACCAGATGAGGGATGATCTCCGCGATATCGGAGGCATGGTCGCCGATGCGCTCCACATCCGTGACCACCTTCATGGCGGTGGAGATGCGGCGCAGGTCACCTGCCACCGGCTGCTGGCGGAGCAGCAGGGTCATGCAGCGGTGCTCAATGTCCCGCTCCATGTTGTTGATGCGGCCATCGCCCTGCGCCACGGCGGCGGCAGCCTCGGCATCGGCGGTGCAGAGGGCTTCCATTGCAGCTTCCACGGCATCGGCAGCGCTCTGACCCATCTCGGCCAGGGCCGTTTTCAGGGCGGCAAGGTCGTTTTCGTATTGTGTACGGTTGCTCATTGCGTTTTTCTCCTTAGCCGAACCGGCCCGAAATGTAATCCTCGGTGCGCTTATCCTGCGGGGTGCTGAAGATCTGCGCCGTGGGGCCGGCTTCCACCAGCTCGCCCAGCAGGAAGAAGGCGGTGCGGTCGCTGATACGGGCTGCCTGCTGCATGTTATGGGTCACGATGACCACGGTGTAGTTCTTTTTCAGCTCGCTCATCAGCTCCTCCACCTTCATGGTGGAGCCGGGGTCCAGAGCGCTGGTGGGTTCATCCATCAGCAGGACTTCGGGCTTGACAGCCAGGGCGCGGGCAATGCACAGGCGTTGCTGCTGGCCGCCGGAAAGGCCCAGGGCACTCTTTTTCAGGCGATCCTTGACCTCGTTCCAGAGGGCGGCACCCTTCAGGGAGCTTTCCACCAGCTCGTCCAGCTCTGCCTTATTGTGCACACCGTGCAGCCTGGGGCCGTAGGTGATGTTATCGTAGATGCTCATGGGGAAGGGGTTGGCCTTCTGGAACACCATGCCCACCCGGCGGCGCAGCTCGGTGGGCTGCATCTCGCGGGCAAAGATGTCCTGCCCTTTCAGGCGGACATCGCCCTCGATGCGGACTCCGGGCACAAGGTCGTTCATCCGGTTCAGGGTCTTCAGGAAGGTGGACTTGCCGCAGCCGGAGGGGCCGATAAGGGCCGTGATCTCCCGCTCGCCCATGTCCAGCGAAATATCTTTCAGCGCCTTGAAATCCCCGTACCAGAGATTCAGGTTTTTGGCTGTGATAATGGGTGATACGTTTTCCATAGTTTTCCTCTTGTATTGACTCCCTCAGTCGCGGCTATGCCGCGCCAGCTCCCTCTGAGAGGGAGCCTTTTGCGTTGCGGGCAGGATAAGCCTCCCTCCGTGAGGGAGGTGGCATCGCGCAGCGATGACGGAGGGAGTTATTTACTGCTTCTGTTTCAGTTTGGTTTTGGCCAGCCGGGCTGCCAGATCGATGGCAAGCACCAGCACCAGCAGCACTGCGCCGATGGCCCAGGCGGAGTCGAAATCGCCGTCCTCAAAGGCACGGAGGTAGAGCAGCACCGACAGGGTGGCACCGTTGGAGGTGTAGGCCTTGAGCACGCCGTTGGCAATGACCTCGGCGGCACCGGCGGTGAAGAGCAGCGCGGCGCTTTCGCCCACGATGCGGCCCACGGCCAGGATGCAGCCGGTCACGATGCCGTCGATGCTGCAGGGCAGCACGATGGTGCGGATGATGTGCCATTTGCCCGCGCCCAGACCCAGCGCACCCTCACGGTAGCCCTGGGGCACCGTTTTCAGGGATTCCTGGGTGGTGCGGATGATGGTGGGCAGGTTCATGATCACCAGCGTCAGGCTGCCGGAGAGCAGGCAGGTCTGGAAGCCCAGTGTCTGGGCGAACACCAGCATGCCCACCAGACCGTAAATGATACTGGGGATGCCCGCCAGCGTCTCGTTGGTGAACTCGATCACCGAGATGACCTTGCGGTTCTGGGCGTACTCGGTCAGGTAAACGGCCGCGCCCACACCCAGCGGCAGTACGATCAAAAGCGTCAGCAGGATGACATACAGCGTGTTGAGGATCGCAGGCAGGATGCCGTCTGTGCCCTTCAGCACACTGGCGGTAGTGGTCAGGAATTTCCAGCTGATGTGCGGGATGCCGCGCACCAGCACCATGCCCAGAATGCCCGCCACCAGTACGATGACCAGCACAGCCGAGGCCCAGACCAGCGCGTTCATCACGCGGTTCCAGGTGCGGCGGGAGGCAGAAGCACTGTTATTCATCGCGCTTTCCTCCCTTCAGCACCACATTGAGCAGGATATTGATGCCCATGATAAAGACGAACAGCACCAGCGCAATGCTGAACAGCGCCTGTTTCTGCAGGCCGCTGGCGTAGCTCATCTCCTTGGCAATGGCGGTGGTCAGGAAGGTGACGCTGCGGAACAGGCTGTCCGGCATGTTGGGGCTGTTGCCAGCCACCATCATCACGGCCATGGCCTCGCCGATGGCGCGGCCGATGCCCAGCACGATACCGGCTGCAATGCCGCTCCTGGCAGCGGGGACGCTGACCTTGAACCAGGTCTCGGCATCCGTTGCGCCCAGAGCCAGGCTGCCCTGCTCATACTCCGGCGGCACAGCGTTGAGCGCTGTGACCGACACCGACACAATGCTGGGCAGGATCATCACCGCCAGCACCACAATGGCGCTCAGCAGGCAGGCACCGGAGGCCTTACCAAAGGTCTTGGCCACGGCGGGCACCAGCACCTGCATGCCCAGCAGGCCGAACACCACGCTGGGGATGCCGCTCAGCAGCTCAATGGCGGTCACGACCACGGTGCGCACCTTCGGGCCTGCGGCCTTGGAGAGGAACACCGCCGTCAGCAGGCCGATGGGCACACCGATCACGGTGGCACCCAGCGTGCCGTAAACGCTGGACAGGATGAAGGGCAGGATGCCGTAGGCCGGGTCGGCAGCGGTGGAAGCCCACCGGGTGCCGAACAGGAACCGGAGCAGCCCGATCTTCTGGATGGCAGGCACACCGGAGAGGACCATGTACACTGAGATCAGGAGCACACAGCCCACCGCCAGGATGCCGCAGAGGAAGAAGATGAAGTTCATCACCGCTTCCAGCCACTCAGCAGGGGTTCTGGGAAGAGAAAACTTTTTGTTGTTCATAGCATCATTGCTTTCCGCAATTACTCATTCACAGGAACAGCACCGGCAGTGCGGATCAGGTCAGCAGCATCGGCACTGGTGGCAAAGTCGAAGAAAGCCTGTGCCTGCTCAGACAGGGTGACAGACTTGTTGGTGACGAACACGAAGGGACGCTGCACCTCGTAGCTGCCGTCCTTAACGGTCTCCTCGCTGCACTCCACGCCGCCAACGGTGACCATCTTCACGGTGTCGCCCACAGCGGACAGGGAAGCGTAGCCGATGGCCAGAGGGTTGGCCTCCACAGCGCTGATGACAGCACCGGTAGCGGTCAGCTCCTGCGCGTACTTGCAGCTGTCCTTGACATCCACGATGCTCTCAAAGCCATCACGGGTGCCGGAGCCAGCCTCACGGCCGATCAGAACGATCTCGCCGTCGTCGCCGCCGACCTCAGACCAGTTGGTGATCTCGCCGGTGAACATCTGTTTGAGCTGGTCAACGGTCAGATCCTCCACCTTGCTTGCATTGTTGACGATGATGGCGATGCCATCCAGAGCGATGGTGGTGCCATCCACGTCAGCCTTCTCGTCGTCCTTCAGGGCACGAGAGGACAGGCCGATGTCCAGGGTCTTATCGGTAGCACCGGTGATGCCTGCGCCGGAACCGGTGGGGTCGTAGCTGACGGTGACACCCGGCTCAACCTCAGCAAAGCCTTCGGTCAGGGCAGCGATAACGTTCTTCATGGAGGTGGAGCCACCGGTAGCAACGTTGCCGGACAGGGCAGCAGCGGTGGAAGAAGCAGTGGAGCCTGCAGCGGCAGAGGCAGAAGAAGCTGCAGCAGAGGAAGCAGAACCGCCGCAGGCGGTCAGGGCAGCAGCGGCAGCAACTGCACCGCAGACAGTGAGAAACGAACGGCGCGTGATCTTTTTCATAATATTTGTCCTCCAAACATCCGGGCTTTCCGTTCCCGGCTCTTGTTTTCGTGTTTTCCTTGGGTACGGCACTATTGTATCCCAGTCGGTAAGCCGCTTCGACCACAAGCGGGAAAAATCGAGGTAAATTGTTTGGACATGTTTTTGCCCCAATGTAAAATTCGGGCGCAAAAAAGCCCGGGGTGCGGGTGCACCTCGGGCTTTTGGGGGATATCAGACTTTATCGACAGCGGAGACTGTCACTTTGCCGTCACTCGTCAGAGCAAACTCAGCTGTCCTGCCCTGCAGGGTCACATACAGCTTGAAGGGTACGCCCTGCTTAAAAGAACCGTACCCACTGGCCTTTGCACGGAACTGCGGCACATAAGTCTTTGTCAGTTTAGAGGAGATTTCCTCTTTTCCGTTGGTCAGTTCCAGCGCGGTCTTATCAATTTTTGCCGCAAAGACACCGGCAAAATTGTATTTGATCTCGCTGGCTGCACCATTGTACCGAATCCGCACATTGGGTTTGCAGAGGTAGCCGTTGGCGTTCTCATTGCCCACGACCTCATCACCAGTGATGGTCATGTTGCCGGTCATGGTCACTTCAAACTCACCCAGCCCGATGGTTGCGGACGGGATCTCGCTGCCGCCTCCATCACAGCCGGTGAGGACACCAGCGGCAGAAGCGGCCAGCACAGCGGCGGCAGATGCTTTCAGAAAATCACGGCGGGAAAAAACATTGCGCATCAGAAATTCCTCCCATTTCAGATCTGGTTTGTTCCTATCATCATAGTACCATATTTACCCAGACTGTCAAGGGACAGAATTCAACCTCTCAGAACTGCACCTCCACGCCATCGGGGCGGTAGAAGGTGACGTTCCTGCGCCACTGGGTCTCGCCCATGGTGCGGCGGTAGCAGTCTGCCAGCTGCCGCACGGCTTCCTCGGGGCTGCGCACCTTTCCGCCGCAGCAGGGGAGCACCAGCACCCGGAACCAGGCATCAAAGAGGTGCTCTGTCCAGCCGGTGTCCTTGGCCCCGCACCGGGCGTAAAAGCCCAGGCGGCGCACGGCCATGGCCTCGTCCTCGGCTTTTTCGGGGCACTCCGCTTCAATGAGGATGGCCTGCGCGCCCTTCTCGTGGTCAGGCAGGGCGGCCAGCAGAGCGGCTCCGATGCCGCCGGCCCGATACTGGGGCAGAACGGCAAAGTAGTCCAGCTGGCTCACCTCACAGCCCACGGGCCGCACCATCAACAGATACGCCACCAGCGCGTCGTCCTCATACACGCCCCAAGTGTGGGCGGTACCGGCGGCCTCGCTGTTCAGGATCATGCTCAGGGGCTTCAGCTCTCCGGCAGGAAAATCCCGGCGCATCTCGTTCAGGTAAACGTTCGTCAGCTCTTCGGCGGTCAGCAGCCGCCAGGTCAGGTTCTCGGGGTTCATACGATACGGGTTCCTTTCTGGTAGACAGCCTGAATATTCAGTTCCTTGTCTGCCAGGATCACATTGCCGTAGCGGCCTGCAGCCAGACTGCCGTAATCATTGTCGATGCCAATGCTCTTGGCGGGGTTTTCGCTGGCGGCGCGGACAGCGCTTTCCAGCGGGACGTTCATCTCCAGCACGGCACGCTTCATGCAGTCGTACAGGCAGGTGGCACTGCCCGCAATGGTGCCGGGGTGCTCGGTCAGGGTGGCGCGGGGGCCGCTGACCGTGACCGCCTGACCGCCCAGGCTGTACTGGCCATCGGGCAGGCCGCAGGCCATCATGCTGTCGGCGATCAGGATGACATGGTCATCCCCGAAGGTGTTGAAGGTGAACCGCACCATGGCCGGGTGGATGTGGACGTTGTCGGTGATGAGCTCCACCTCCGCGCCCCGTTCCAGCGCCGCAATGATGGGGCCGGGTTCCCGGTGGGTGATGCCGGGCATGGCGTTGTACAGGTGGGTCATGTGGGTCGCGCCTGCGTCAAAGGCGGCGTTGGCGGTGTCGTAGCTGGTGCAGGTGTGGGCAATGGAGATGCGCACCTCGTCATGGCAGGCAGCAATGAACTCCAGCGCACCCGGCTCCTCCGGGGCGATATCCACCAGCTTGATCAGGCCGTTTGCCCGCTTCTGCAGGCGGCGGAACATTGCAACATCCGCCTTGTGGAGATACTCCGGGTTCTGGGCACCCACCTTGTTGGGGCTGATGAAGGGGCCCTCCATGTTGATGCCCACAAGGTCTGCGCCTCTGCCGTTCTGATGGGCGGCGGCAGCATCCATCACACCGTTCAGGATCTCTTCCGAGAAGGTCATGGTGGCGGGGCAGATGGCCAGCACACCCTTACCGGCCTCAAAATCGGCCAGGGTCTGGATGGCTTCTTCATTGCCGTCACAGAAATCCTTGCCCATAGCACCGTGGAAGTGGATATCCACCAGGCCCGGCAGAGCGTACGCGCCCTTGGCATCCACGATCTCTTCGCCTTCCTCCGGCTGTGCAAAGGGCACGATGCGCCCCTCCCGGATGGTCAGGCTCCCCTCCTCAAAGGTGTGGCGGGGGGTATAAATCAGAGCATTTTTGATGATCATATTCTTATTCTCACGCTTTCCTTCGTGCAACCTCTCAGTCGGGCTTGCGCCCGCCAGCTCCCCTTGTAGGGGAGCCTTTGGCAAAAAGATTCACTGAAATCGGCTGCCAAGGCCTCCCCTCATTAGGGGAGGTGGCATTGCGCAGCAATGACGGAGAGGTTCTGCAATTACAGCAGGCTCAGTGCTTCCTCATCGGCCACAAGGATGCAGTCGGGGTGCATCTGCAGGATGGAGCCCGGGCACTCGGGGGTCACAGGGCCGGAGACGACCGCCTTGACTGCCTTGGCCTTTGCCAGACCGTTGGCCACCACCAGCACCTTGCGGGCCTGCATGATGGTCTTGATGCCCATGGTGTAGGCCTGCTTGGGCACCAGATCCTCGTTGCCGTCAAAGAAGCGCTTGTTGGCCTCGATGGTGGCAGGGGTCAGATTCACGCAGTGGGTCTCCAGCTCAAAGGCCTCGCCCGGCTCGTTGAAGCCGATGTGGCCGTTGGGGCCAAGGCCCAGCAGCTGCAGGTCGATGCCGCCCACGCTGTGGATGATCTCATTGTACTTTTTGCAGGCATCCGCAGCATCGGGGTTGGTGCCGTCGGGCAGGTGGATGGCCTCGGGGCGGATGTTGACCTTGTCAAACAGGTTCTTGTGCATAAAGCTCCAATAGCTTTCGGGGTGCTCCTTGGGCAGGCCGCGGTACTCGTCCAGATTGACGGTGGTGACCTCAGAGAAATCCAGGTCGCCCTTGTTGTACCAGTCCACCAGCTGAGCGTATGCGCCAACAGGGGTGCCGCCGGTCGCCAGACCCAGCACGCAGTTGGGCTTCATAATGACCTGTGCGGAGATGATGTTGGCAGCCTTGCGGGACATGTCCTTGTAATCCTTTGCACGAATGATCTTCATAATGGGGAACCTCCTGTTATTTTGCTTTGTCGTTGTCAGTATAGCATATTTTCCGGCCAAAAGGGTAGCCGGTTTGTGAACAAAACAAAATGCCGCCGAAAGCGGGGCGTAAACGCCCGCCCTCGGCGGCATTTTTACAGTTTGGGAATGGATGCGGAAGCAACCAGCCTTCCGCGCAAAAGCGTGCTCAGAAGGATGCTTACAGCATCTTCTTCAGCTCATCATACACGAACTGCACCTTGGTGCCGATGATGACCTGGCAAGTGGTCTTGTCGGGGCGGATGACACCGGCAGCACCGGCAGCCTTCACAGCCTTCTCATCCACAGCGGTGTAGTCCTTAATGGTGAAGCGCAGGCGGGTAGCGCAGTAGTCCACGCTGGAGACGTTCTCCTTGCCGCCGATGGCCTTCAGCACACCAGCAGCAACCTCAGTGTAGTTGTTGTTGGCCAGAACGACCTTCTTCTCAGCCTCTTCGGCATCCTCGTCCTCACGGCCGGGGGTCTTCAGGTCGAACTTAGTGATGGCGAAGTAGAACACGAAGTAGAACACCACGAATGCAGCGATGCCCAGAGGAATGATCATCCAAGTCTTAGCA
>ENA-UOOA01003287-UOOA01003287.1-human-gut-metagenome-genome-assembly--contig:-P61old-NODE-3287-length-20429-cov-6.138314_pt1 | contig 20429 bp, 11 predicted proteins | sample MGYA00242467_ERZ724014 | MGnify/ENA metagenome assembly ERZ724014 | reverse complement strand
CGTCAGGCCGTCTTGTTGTCCCAATCCTTTTCCCGCAGCGTCCCGGTTTGGAAGTAGACGGAAACCAGCTCAATGAATTCGTGGAAATCTCCGTTTTCTTTGGCGAGGCGATCAATGGATTGCCAGTCGGCATCCGGCTTTTTCTGTGCGGGGAGCAGGATTTCGCTTTCCGACGGATTTTCGGGATCGAGCAGGATAACCCCGATGCCATGCAGGGCTGAAAGCATCCTGAGCTCCTGTTCCACCCGGTCGTCGGCGATGGCCGTGGCGACGAGATACCCCTCGTGCGCCCAAGACGAGTTGCTGACGGCCTGAAAGAAGCATTTTCTGATATTGGCGACGGTGAGCGTTTTTTTGACTTCAAACGACCAGAGCCGGACGCAGGTGCTGCCGCTGGCGTGCCCGCAGGCTTTGACGTGTTTCCCCCATGCCTTGTCCACCGGCTCCATCGCCACGATGTCGGGGTGGAGCCACTGGTTGCCGCCGTTTCCCCGCGTATTGTGGGAGCGGCCTTCCCGGATGCGCATGGAGTAGAGGTGCAGCTCCGACCAGAGATAACTGGTGAGAAGCGGGTAAAGCTCCTGTTCCAGCAGGGCCCGTTCTTCACAGGCGCAGCTCTCCTCATCGCGTTCACAGGTTTCACCTTGGGCCGTATCCAGCGCCTCCTGCGTCTCTTCCAATGGAATGCAGTAGCGGCGGGGCTTGGGCCTGTCCTGCCATACGAGTGTGGGGCGGAGCCTTTTGAGCGTGTCTTTCTGTGATCCGATTTCCGCAATGATTTGCGAAAGAAATGCCTTGTCATCCGCAAAACGGGGATTGTTGCGCTTTTTGGCGTAGTCGGAAGCGTACTGCTGCACGATGGCTTCGGCAATCTGCCGGGCCGTAAAGCTCCCGCCCCGATGTTTTTCGAGAAAAGCAATGATCTTTTGCGATTGAGAAAGCGCCATGGTCACCCCCTGTTCAGTTGAGAACCCATTGTAGGCGGGGGGAAAGGCCATGTCCAGCTTGCGCGGGCCTTTGGGAGCCTGCTGGGGATCGGGGCGGCTTCCGCCGCCGGGCAAAAACGAAAGCCCCGCACAGTACGGGGCTTTCCGCTGTTTCAGGCTGGTCCGCCGTACGCTAGCCGTTCATGAGCGTGGGAAGATAGGTTGCCAGCGAGGGGAACAGGACAATCAGGAGAAGGCAGACGAACAGGGCGATGACGAAAGGAACGGCGGAGCGGTACATGGTGCCGAGCGTCACGCCCGCCACTTCCTTCATGACGAAGAGGCTGATGCCGAAAGGCGGCGTGATGGAGGCCATGTTGTCCAGAACCGTGATGATGACGCCGAACCAGATCAGATCCCAGCCGAAAACCTTCGCAATGGGCACGAAGATCGGCACGCAGATGAGCAGCAGCGGCATGGACGGCAGGAAACAGCCGAGGATGCAGAAGGTCATGACGATGGCGAACAGGACCAGCATGGGGGCGACGTCCAGCGCGAAGGGTGGCCCGTTCCCCTCGGTGAGTTCCCGTTGCGTCCCCTGGATGAGCAGGTAGCGCGGGCCGATTTCCATCAGGGGGTGGTACTTGCCCATATAGCGCTGGCCGAGGGCGTTGATGCCCTTCGCGCCGCTGCTGGTGATGCCGTTCATGCCGGGGCAGCCCCATCCTGCAAAGCGAGTGGATGAGGTTGAGCAGCAAATCCGGATGGGCGGCGGCGAACGCGCGATCCGTCAGCAGCCCGGCGTCGAAAATCGCGGCTTCCACCCGTTCCGTACAGGTCACCATGGTATTCTTGATGTCCCCGGCGATGATGGTCGGCACGTTCATGAGCGTGCCCGCCCCGGCGTACAGGATCGTCCGTTCCTCGCCGTTGGCCCCGACGTAGGCCAGCCGCACGGTCCCCGAAAGGATATAGTAGAAATAGGGCGATTCCGTATTCGAAACGTCGATGGTGTGCCGCTTGGGGAAGACGCGCCGGGAGGCGAGGTGCAGCACCTGTTCCCACGGCGTATTCAAATCGCTTACGCGCGAAGACTTCATCAATATGGCCTGCTCGTGATTCATGGACCCCTCCCCGCCGCCCGAAACGGCGTCAGGTAAAATGTGCCGGAACTCGGACGCTTCGGCAATACTTTTGCGCATCTTGCGGAGAAGTATCTTTTGTTCGGTATCGTCGAATCGTTATCCGCATTGAATGGGCAAGGTGCACGGCGGCCCCTTGTTCCGCTTCATACGGATGGCATCAAAAAAATGGCAGGCGGCACCGAGGGACGTGTCGGTGCCGCCTGCGCGGAAAAGGGGACGGAAGGGGAGGTTACCGCAGCCACGTCCCGTCAAGCAGTTCCTTGGCGTCACGGGTGAGCGGGAAGACGTCGCGCCGCCCGATGTGTTTCACGTCGAATTTCCTGTTCAGGGCGGCGAAGTGGCGCAGCCCGTAGGCGATGCGGTTCAGGTAGGAATATACCCCGACGGCCCCGGTGGAGAACCCGTCCGCCGCGCTGCCGTAGAGCCCCCGCAGCTCGGGAAGATCGCTGAACAGCTCTTCCTTCGTCGTGCCGAAACGGGCGAGTTCCGGGGGGACTTTGCCCGCCTCAATGAGATCCCCGATCTTTTTGGCGCTCATGGCCGCCGCCATGCTGGACCGGCACAGGCCCACGGCGGAGATGTAGGGTGCGCCGAGGGCCAGCGCCTTGTACACCTGATCCTCGGTCGCAAAGCCCCCCGTGATCGCCACATGCGGGAGTTCCATGCCTTCTGCGGCCAGCTTGTTGAGAATGCCGTAAAGGATGCTTTCCATGACGACCGTGGGGAGGCACCATTCGTTCATCATCTTGCAGGGGCTGTAGCCGGAGCCGCCGCCCGCGCCGTCGAAGGTGACCATATCCACTTGCGCCTTGGAAGCCAGCCGGAGGATATGCTCCAGATCCTCTGGATCGAAGCCCGCCATCTTGAAATACACGTTGGTCATGCCCATGTCGCGGAGTTGCGCGATGCGGCCGATCAGATAGTCGTCGCTCCAGATCGGCAGACGGCCGTAGACGTGGAAGGCTGGGCACGCCCTGCGGCCATAGGCTTCCTGTACGCCGGGATCCCGCGGATCGGGCAGGACAAGGAAACCCTGTCCGCATTTCTTCAGCGCCTCTTCGAGCGTGGGGACAAGGTTCGCGGGCTGCGTGCCCTTGGCGGACTGGCCGAATTTGAATTCGATGGCCTTGGCCCCGCATTCCCGGATGGCGTATTCCGGCACGCCCTGCGCGTCGTCGTCATAGTTGGCCTGAAGGATGATCTGTCCGTATCCCCGGTCATACTTGTTGAAGGCGTCCAGCATTTCCCGGAGCTTCGGGGCGTGGACGACCTTGCCGTTTTCGTAGGCAAGCGTCGGGTCCTTGCTCACGGCTCCCTCGCCGATGACCGCGTTGACGCCAGCCATGGCCGCGCCGCCGAAGTAGTCGGGCCAGTTGAGCTTGATGAGCGCGGGGAGGATGATCGGCAGCGCCAGCTTCACGGGGTTGAGGGTGCCGATCTCCCGTTCGAGCCCCACATGGTAGATGGTGGCGCGATCGGCGTCCAGCGGAGCCCCCATTGCCCCGAACGCTCTGCCGTTGATGTTGAAATGGGAATAATCGACGGGATAGACCTTTTCCGAGGCGATCTGGTTTTCCCCCGTGGTGGTGGGATATACGGTCTCCATGCCCCGGACGGCGGACAGGCCGATCTCGCAGCTGCCGATGCAGTCGGCGGTGCACATGGCGCACATGCCGGAAAAAGAACAGACATGGGACGGATCGCGCATTTTCGTGCGGTTGAACACGGAGCCGAGGGTGGGGCTGTACGACATGGACGGTTTCCTCCTTGAAGAACGAAAAAACGGCGCGGCCCGTCCCCCGCGATGGGAAACGGCCGCGCCGCCGGTGGCATGGTCAGTCGCGTATGGTCTTGCCGGGACGCGCGCCCGTATGGACGCCGTGATCGACGGCGATCTCGCCGTTGACGAGCACGTAATCGATGCCTTCCGGATAGACTCGCGGATTTTCAAACGTATTCACATCGCGGATGCGGTCTTCGCCGAACACCACCATGTCCGCATCCATGCCGGGCATGATGAAGCCCTTGCGTTTCATGCGGAGTTTGAGCGCCGTGCTGGAGGTCATCTTGCGCACGGCCTCCTCAAGGGTGAGCAGGCGCTTTTCCCGCACGTAACGGGCGATGAACCGGGGGAAGGCCGCATAGGTGCGCGGATGCGGCTTGCCGCCGCTCAACAGGCCGTCGGTGATCAGACACATGGTCGGGTGCTTCATGCCTTCCATCACATCCTCTTCGCACATGCCGTGCCCAAGCAGGCCCACGGCAAGGTTTTCCTCGATCAGCAGATCCAGCACCGCGTCCTCGGGCGACTTGCCGAGGGCCTCGCCAAGGGCCACGGCGCTTTTGCCTTCGCACCAGAGGTTCTTTTCGCTGGCGACCGAGGAGACGTAGATGTTCTCCCAGCCCATGACCTGCGAGAAATTTTCCCAGCCTTCGGCGGTGAGCATGTCCTTTTTGACCTGTTCGCGTTCCTCCGCCAAGGCTTTGAGCAGGCCGTCCGTCCCCCGGCTGTGGTACCACGGCGGAACGACGACGTGCATGAACGTGCTGTTGGCCGTATACGGATACTGGGCGATGCCGATGTCGATGCCTTCCCCGCGGGCCCGGTCGATGGTGTCGAGATGCCTGCGGGCGTTCCCCCAGTTCCTGCGCCCCCGCAGCTTGAAATGGGTCACCAGAATACGGATGCCGGTTTCGCGCCCGATGTGGATGACCTCTTCCAACGCCTCGGCCATGTGGTCGGCCTCATTGCGCATATGCACGTCGAGGATGCCGTCGTAGCGGGCCGCGACTTTGGCGAGCGCGACGAGTTCTTCCGTGGACTGGTACTTGTTGGGCGTGTAGATGAGCCCCGCCGAAATGCCGCGCGCGCCTTCCTCCATGCACCGGGCTACGCTTTCTTCCATAAGGCGCAGTTCTTCGGCGGTGGGCGGCCTGTCCTCCATGCCCATGACGTCGAGGCGCACGGTGCCGAGCCCCACATAGGAGCTCAGGTTGACGCTCGGCTTCGCGGCGTCGAGCGCATTGAGATAGGAGGCGAACCCGTTCCAGCCCCACGGTTTCTGGGCTACGCCGTCGAGCCCGGAAATGCTCGTGCTCCACGGCTCCTTGTTCTTGTCGCTGATGGGGGCCACCGACATGCTGTCGAGGCCTACGTTCTCTGTGGTAATCCCTTGCATGATTTTGGGCAAGGCCAACGGCTCATCTATTATCCTCAAATCCGAATGGCTGTGGCTGTCGATGAAGCCGGGGCACAGGATGTTGCCTCCGATGTCGAGCACCGTCCGGGCTTCGGGCATGTCGTGGGCCGAACCCACGGCCACGATGCGCCCGTCGCGCACGCCGACGCAGCCTTTGCGCCAAGGGTTGCCCGTCCCGTCCACGATGCGGGCGTTGGTCAAGAGCAGATCCAGCATGAACGCTTCTCCTTTGTCAGCCGAGCACGATGCGGCGCGCCAGCTCGTCGTCTTGTTCCGTGATGAAGGGGATGCCCGTTTCCTGAGCCGTTTCGCGGTTGGCGGCGCAGATGTCCGTGCGGTCGATGTGCCCGATGCCGAACTTGCGGGCCCCGGCCATGTGGTGCTGGAGCCCTGCGCCGAGCCTGTCGCACATTGTCCACATGGCGATGGCTCCGTAAGGGATATGCGCCATTTCGTCGGCTCCGAGGCGTTCCTTGAGGGCATGGTATCCGGCGAAGATGGTTTCGGGCGTATCGCCGATGTCGAGGACCGTCTTCGGAAGCGCCGACCACGCGCCGTGGACGCGTTCCCGGCGTTCGGGGTGCAGGGCCCCTTCGATGTTGCAGCCGAGGAAGGCCGGGATCATGAACGAGCGCGACATGCATACAGCCTTGACGTAGGGGGCGCCGAGGGCCAGCGCCTTGAACGCTTGGCTCGGCTTGGCGAGCCCGCCGCCCACGGCGAGATCGACCACTTTCTTCCCGGCGGCGGCCCGCAGGAAGGCATAATCATGCGCTTTGGCGTGCAGCAGGACGGAGGGGACGCCCCAGTTGTCCAGCATGTCGTTGGGGCTCATGCCCGTTCCGCCGCCTGAGCCGTCGATGGTCAGGAGTTCGAAATCCAGCTCGGAGGCCACCCGTATCGCCAGCGCCAGATCGGGCATCCCGAACGCCCCGGTCTTCAGCGCCAGCCGCGCCGCGCCGTTGGCCCGGAGCTGTTCCGCCTTGGCCGCGACTTCGGCGAGCACGTCCTCGGGCGTGGACAGGGCGGGGTACGTGAGGCCGGTGTAGCGGGTGAAGTGTTTGACGCGTCCGGCGCGGAAGGCCTCCTGTACGGCCGGAACCTCAGGATCGGGGCGCAGGCAGTAGCTGCGGCTCTTCATGAACCGCGCGTAGTCGAGATCGCGGATCAGACCTTCGCCGTTGATGGGCTTGGCGCCTTGCCCCCATTTGATTTCAACACACACGAAGTCGCCGTACTTGCGGGCGACGTAATCAGCCACGCCGTTGTAGGCGTCGTTGGCGTTGAGCTGGACGAACAGCGCGCCCTTGCCATTGTAATAGCGCCTGTACACGGCGATGCGGCGGTCCAGATCGGGCAGGGCGCGGATGGAGCCGTCGGGATTGAATTCGGTCTTGTTGTCCCCGCCGCCCACATTTTCCCCAATGACCAGCGGGATGCCGCACAGGGCCGCGCCCACGGCGAAGCTGTCCCAGTACTTGTCGACCACGGGATTGCGGCTCAGCGCGCCGATGAGGAACGGATAGTCGCAAGGGTACTTGGCGTTGGAGCCCACGGCCGTCGTCAGATCGGCGTCGCAATAGGCCGCGTCGCCCGTGCGGGCCTTTTCCGGGTCGAGCCCGGCCCCGCCGAAGACGCGGCCCCGGATGCGCAGGGCATTGTAGGAAACGCCCACGTGCGTGGTGTTTTCGGTCCCGATGGTGGCGTTGCCGTAGTCGCGGGGCACCAGCGTCCTGCGCCCCAGAAGCGAACTCAGCCACGTTTCGCAGCGGCCCTGGCAGTCCGTACGGCAGAAGTTGCACAGCCCGGATTCGCAGGGCGTGCCGCGGTTGACCGCACCGATTTTTTCGTTGTTTTTGGAAGTAAGGCTCATGCAAGGCTCCTTATCGTAAAAGCGGTTAGGCGAAATGGCGGCGCATGGCGAACAGCGCCGGGAGTCCGCCTGTATGCAGATAGACGACATGCTGGTCCGCCGTGAACGCGCCCTTGCGGATCGCGTCGAGCAGGCCCGCCATGCTCTTTCCGGTATAGTTGGGATCAAGGATGACGCCTTCGCTCTGGGCGACGAGGCGCACGGCCTCGATCATGCCGGGGTAGGGCCGGGAATAGCCCGGCCCCACGAAATCGCAGGAGAGGCGCAGCAGCCTTTCCCCGCATCTTCCGGGCAGGGAAAGCGAAGCCCAGCACTCCTCGGCGTGTTCCATGATGCGTTCACGGGCCTGCACCGGGTAGTCCGTGCCGAAGGTGTCGAAGGCGTAGAGGGGGATGTCCGGCCCGCCCGAAAGGGCAAGGGCGTGCGCACCGGCGAGGAACCCCGCCGTGGTGCCCGAACTGCCCACGGTGACGGCAATGGCGTCCGGCGTGAAGCCGCTGGCTTGCGCCTGGTCGAGCAGCTCGAAAAAGCAACGCAGGGAACCGAGCGCCCCTTCCGCCGTGGAGGAGCCGCGGGGGATGATGTAGGGATGCCGCCCTTCGGCCCTTAGCTTCTCGGCCCGGCGGCGCATGGCCGCGCCCCGGTCGGCTCCCGGCGGTACGAGGTGCACCTGAGCCCCTAAAATGCGGCAGAGCAGGATGTTCCCGGTTTCCTGATCGTCCTCGGAGAGCGGGGGATCGGTCCGCCCGAGGAACAGCTCGCAGGGGATGCCGAGGTGTGCGGCTGAGGCCGCCGTCTGTACGACCTGATTGGACTGTACCTCACCCGTGTTCAGCAGCACGTCGGCACCTTCCGCGCGGGCCTTGGCGAGCACGTGCTCCAGTTTGCGTATCTTGTTCCCTCCCGCGCCGAGGGGGGTCATGTCCTCGCGTTTGATCCAGAGCTGGGGGCATTCGATCCCTTGGGCGGAGAGGCGGGCCCGCAGCCCGTCCATCGGCATGAACGGCGTGGGCCATACGCCGAGCGGGATGCGCGGGGCCTCTTCAAGCCGTGTTCTCAATTCCATTATGTCCATACGAGATATCCTTTGGGCGGAGCGTCAAAACAGAAGCCCCGTAGGGGTCTGTACTTCCATGATCAGCGAGAAACAGCCGTACTCGACGGCGATGAGGAGCAGCGAATAGGCCAGTACCGAACCGATGCCCCGCAAGTCGGCCTTGCGCCCGGAGAGCCAGAACGTGCCGTAGGCGGTCATGGCGACGATGCAGAGGAACGTGGCGGCGTAGAAGCCGAGCGGTTCGATGAGCAGATAGCCGACGCCCATGAGCCCGAGGTACAGGCAGATGCTCCAGTAGCAGCCCGGACGCACGGTTTCCGGCTTCCGCGCCGTGCCGGAAAAGATCTGCATCAGCATGATGAAGATCCCCAGGCCGACGATGGAGGCGTACACGGCCTGCGGGAAATAGCCGGAAATGCCTTCGATGGCGTAGGATTGGCGCAGGAGGACAGCCCCGCCGACGGTGATCGCAAGGACGACCCAAAAGTCGTAGCGGCGCAGGCACGCTCCGGACGGGCGCAGGCTGGAGAGGGCGATGCCCTTGCCCTGCTTGCGGTGGTTCAGCCAGAGCGGGATGACGATGGCGAGGATGCACGCGGCCATGAATACGGCGGCGAGGGGCGAGAAGACCAGCAGATCGGCGAGCGAGTCCTCCGCCTGCGTGCGGTAGAGGGTCACGATGAGGTTTTCTTCGATGATCCGCCCGAGCACCAGCCCGAGGGCGATGCCTGCGGGCATGATCTTCGCCTTGAGCAGCAGATAGGCGATGCCGCCCGACAGGATCATGAGCAGGACGTCGAACATGCTGTTGCGCAGGGCATAGGCCCCGAGGAACGAGATGGAGATGACAGCCGGGATGATCAGCAGCTTGGGCACATCGAGGATACGCGTGCACACGCGGACCAGCAGGTAGCCGATGAGCAGCATCCCGATGTTGGCGATGATCATGCTCACGATGAAGGCGTAGGCGATCTCGGGGTTCTTTTCCATGAGCTGCGGGCCGGGCGTCAGCCCCTGCGCCATGAGCCCGCCGGCGAGGACGGCGGCCGCCGCGCTGCCGGGGATGCCGAGGGAGAGCAGGGGGACCAGCGAACCGCCCACGCTCGCGTTGTTGGCGCTTTCCGGCACGAGGATGCCTTCCACGGCGCCCTTGCCGTAGCGGTCGGGGTCCTTGTCCCACCGCTTGGCCTCATTGTAGGAGACGAGCGCGGCCACGCTGCCCCCCGCACCGGGGAGCGCGCCGATGAAGGTCCCGATGGCCGAGGCCACGGAGAGCAGCTTCAAATGTCTGAGGATATCGGTGACGGCGAGCTTGAAGGCGTGCGCCTGCCGCTCCATCTTGACGATATACTTCTCGTCGGATTCCAGCATGACGAACATTTGGGATAGCGAGAACAGGCCGATCATGAGGGCGACCATGTCGAGGCCCTGAACCAGATCGAAACAGCCGAAGGTGAACCGGGGCATACCCATCACAGGGTCAAGGCCCACCGTGCACAGGGCCAGCCCGATGGCTCCGCCGAGCAGCCCCTTGGCGATATTGCCGGGGAACATCGCCGCCAGCGTGGACAGGCCGAACAGTCCCATCCAGAAAAAGGCCTCGGAGCCGAACTTCAGGGCCATGACGGACAGCGGCTCAAAGAACAGCATGAGTACGACGGTCCCGAAAATGCCGCCGAGGACCGAAGCGATCAGGGCGATGTAACAAGCTTCCTCGGCCCTGCCCTGCATGACCAGCGGATAGCCGTCCAGCGAGGTGGCGATGGACCCCGGCGTTCCCGGCGTATTGATGAGGATGGCGGCGTTGGCCCCGCCGTACATGGCCCCGCAGAACACGCCGCCGAGCCCGATAAGCGCCATGTCCGGGGGCATGGAAAAGGTGAAGGGGACAAACAGGGCCACGGCCGTTACGGTGGTGATGCCGGGAAGCATACCGCCGACGATGCCGACGACGAGCCCGATGAACATCACCAGCAGATTCATGGGGAGCACGGCGCTCGCCGCGCCCCGCACAATATACTCAAGCATGGAAGGGACTGCATCCATGGGACGTCTCTCAGGAAAGAAGGTGGATCCGGAAGCGGCCCAAAGCCGCTCCGCCGGGCGGGCTACTTGCTCTGCGTCTTCTGATAGAACTCGACCATGGCGCGGCCTTCCTTTTCGTACTCTTCAAACATCTTGCGCAATTCTTCGCCGGACTTCCATGCGACCACGGTTCCTGCGTTTTCATAGCGCGCGATCACTTCAGGGTTGGAAAGGATGGTCTTGAAGGCGTCTTCGAGGATCGTGCGCTTTTCGGCGGGCACGCCCTTGGGAGCGGCGATGTAGCGGCCCACGGCGCTGTTGATGTCGTACCCCACCTCCTTCATGGTGGGCGCGCCGGGGAAGCTCTTGCTGCGTTCGGGCGCGAACACGGCGAGTATCTTCATCTTGCTGATGGAGCCGGAAACACCCCCGGAAGGGACGATGGCGGCGTCGACCTGTCCGCCGAGGAGCGCGGGAGCGACCTTGCCCGCGCCGTCGATGGGCACATGGTTGAAAGGCACGCCGTCGGCCTTCAGGCGCAGGGCGGGGATATGCGTGGGGCCCATGATTTCGCAGATGCCGAGGTTGATCCTGCCGGGCTCGGACTTGGCGCGCTCAATGAGTTCCTTGGCGCTGGAAACGGGGCTGTCGGCGCGGACGGCCAGATAGACTTCCTCAAGGCAGAGCAGGGAGATGAAATCGAAACTGTCCAACGTGTACCCGGCGCGGCCGGTGATGATGTCGAGCATGAGCAGGGGATAGGAGTGGATGCCGATGGTGTACCCGTCCGGCTTTTGGCGGCTGAGCTCCACCATGCCGATGAGCCCGGTGCCGCCGGGTTTGTAGATGAAGGAAAGGGGCTGGCCGACCACTTCCTTGAAATCCTTTTCGAGAAGGCGGGCGCCTTGCTCTCCGCCGCCTCCCGGATTGAAGGGGACGATGATCTTGATGCTCTTGTCCGGATAGGTTCCGGCATGGGCGAAGGCCGTCAGGGAAAGGGCCACGAAAACCGTCAGCAGGAAGGCAAAACAACGCTTCATGGGGAGGCTCCTTTGACTGGTTTGAGCCGTACGCGCAACGGGTTGCGTTCGGCGGCGGTATCCTGTTCCCTTTTGAACAAGCAGAAACCGTGCCAAGGCCCTCCCGGGAACCGATTGCATGATATATTGTATGTTTATGAGTTTATTGACAATCAGATAATCTGGCGTGTAGATCCATAATTGAGCAAATAATGCTCAATTTTGAGCATCATTTCCTCGTACCCCTTCAAATCAAAGGCCGTTTTTGCCATGCAGGAGCCGAATGTGAAACAGGAATACCGGATTGCGGCGCTTGTCCATTCCAAGCTCGTCGCCGATATCGTATACCGGGAAACGCTGCTTCTCGGGTGGAACATATCCATTGAGGTGACCAGCTACGAGACGGCGCTCGAAGACGCACGGCGCCTGTTCGAAGAGGGATACGAAGTCCTGCTGTGCCACGGCGGGTTCCGTGAGGCCGTCTTCAAAAAATTCGGACGCCGCACGGTCTTCGTCGAGCGTTCGGAGATCGACATCATCAAAGGCTTGAGCCGGGCCAGGAAGCTTTCGGATACGGTGGCCCTCACCGCGCACATCAACGAGGCCCGCGACATCGAGTTCATGGAATCCCTGCTTGGTATGCGCATTATCCCGGTCCGTTACGACACTAAGGAAGAACTCGAGGAACGGATCAGGGAAACGATGGCGCGCGGCGTTCGGGTTTTCGTGGGCGGGGGCGGGACGGCGCGGATCGTCAGCCGCCTCGGCGGGCAGATTTTTCTGGACGAGCCGCAGCCCGTGAATATCCGCAACGCGGTGAGCCGGGCCATTACCATAGCCGAAAACATGCGCATGGAGCAGACGAACCGCTCCAACATCCAGGCCATGCTTCACTACTCGAAAGAGGGCGTGATCTGCCTCAGTGCACAGCGGGACATCGTTTTCCACAATGCGCAGGCGCTCAAGCTGTTGCGCGTGGAGGCCCCGCATGAGCTTGCCCGCTTCTTCCCGCCGCTCTTTCTCGATGAAGTGCTGGAACACTCTTCCCCGTTCATAGACCGGGTGGTGACCATCAACGGCAGGCAGCTGCTCATCAACACGTTCCCGCTGGCCATGTCGTCGTCGACGACGGGCGCGGTCTGCTTCATCCATGATGTGCAGAACCTCCAGAAAATCAACCGGAAGATCGACACGGATCTCCATTCACGCGGGCTCGTGGCCAACTACACGGCACGGGACATCATCGGCAAGTCGGCCAGCGTCGTGAAGCTGAAAGAAAACATCGCCCGCTACGCGCCCACGGACATCTCGGTCTACATCCACGGCGAAACGGGCACCGGCAAGGAGCTTGTCGCACACGCCCTGCACGCCGCCAGCAAACGGGCCAAGCAGCCTTTTGTGGTGGTCAACTGCGCGGCCCTGCCGGACCCGCTGCTGGAAAGCGAACTGTTCGGCTATGAGGAGGGGGCTTTTACCGGGGCCAAGCGCGGCGGCAAAGCGGGGCTTTTCGAACTGGCGAACGGCGGCACCCTCTTTTTTGACGAGATCGGGGACATGAGCCATGCTGTGCAGCTCCGCCTCCTGCGCGTGCTGGATGCAAAGGAAGTCATGCACGTAGGGGGCGATCGCTTCATTCCCGTCAACGTGCGGGTCATCTGCGCCTCGCACAAGCAGCTGCTGGATCTGGTCAAGGCGGGCTCGTTCAGGCTGGATCTGTATTTCCGTCTGGCGGGCGTCTGCCTTGAAGTCGCCCCCCTGCGGGATCGTTTGGAAGACGTGCCGCTCCTCATCGCCAACGTCCTCAAACGGTATGGGAAAAACGCCTCCGTTGTCACCCCGGCCATTCTGGATGCCATCCGGCGCTATTCCTGGCCGGGGAACATCCGCGAACTCATGTCGGTCATGGAAAGCTACCTTGTCCTGCTCGGGGACAACAGTTCCAGCCTCGCCTGTTTTGAGGAGATATTCCGCCATCGCAACCAGTTCTTCGACAAGGCCCCGCAGGGGGGGACGCTGGGGGAACAGCTTGCCGCGTACCGTCTGGAGAGTGTCCGCAAGGAGATGCGGCGCTGTGCGGGCGACCGCAGAAAAGCGGCCAGGGCTTTGGGAATCAGTTACAGCAGCCTGAGGCGGGTTCTCGAAGCGGACGCCGCGAAGGACGTATCCGTTCAGGATTGAAGCCGGAGGGGTATCGGGAGGCTGCCCTTCGGGCGCCACGGACGCCGGCCTCTCAGCTCCACCGTGTTGTTTACGGTTCCCAAACGACAATGAAAACACAGGAGGCCGTCCCATCACAGGAACGGCCTTTTCCGTTCCTCGAATCGGGCGGGCCACGCCGGTTGGTCCCGCCGAAAGCCCGCGCGTCTACAAGACCATCGGGCCGACGAGCCAGCACAGGCCGAAGGTGATCACCGTGACGATGGTCGTATTGAGGAATCCGCTGATGATGAAGTCCTTCGGCTGCGCGTAGCCTTCGCTTCCCGCGATGACCGCCGCGACGGGGACGGAGGAGAAGGGGAACATGGTGGTCAGGTTGCTGACGAAGCCGACGGAGATGCATGCGAGCAGGGGATCGAATCCGTAAATCCCGGCAAGGCCCGCCGTAATGGGCAGCATGAGCGGGATGACCGCTAGGCTCATGATGATCTGTGAGAAGAACCCGGTGATGAAGACCAGTGCGAACCAGACCAGCAAGCCGTGGATGTCGCCCAGAAGCATCTGGATGCACTGGGCCATCCACTTGTCCACGCCGCCCTTGAGGAGCACCTGCCCAAAGGCGATGGCCCCGATCTGCAGCACGATGATGCCCCACCCGATGTTGCGGACGGCCTGATCCCAGTTCATGGCGAAGATGAGCCTGCCGGATTCGCGGTCCCGGCGGATGGGCACGAGGAAGGCGGAAGCGCCCATGAGCACGGCGATCACCGGGGCTGTCATCATCCGCGCTTCCTCTTCCAGCCCGAGCGCGGAAAAAATCTGCGGCCCGGAGCACCAGAGCGCCAGCGCGACCACCATGATCCAGATGGCGGCGTGCTCGTGGGCCGAGACCGGGCCAAGGGCCTCAATCTTCTTCTTGAGGTAGTCTTCCGGCATGGAAAAGCCTTTCCCGGCCTTGCCCACGGGGAACAGGAGCGCCGTGATGGCGAAACAGGCGAACAGGGTGACGAAAACCAGGGGCATACCGAGGGCCGACCATTCCCAGAACGTGATGTCGTGCCCGAGGACGGTCGCCACGATGGCGATGACCACGATGTTCGGCGCGCCTCCGAGGGGCGTTCCCACGCCGCCGAGGGCCGGTGCGATGGCCGAGAGCGTGCACAGGGAACGCATCATGTTGTTGTCGGGCGCGAGGTTGCAGGACTTCCCGATGGCTACAGCAATGGAAATGAACAGGATGGTCAGGGGGATGTTGGGGGCTATGGCCGACATGACGCCCGCCCCGAAAGTGAAGATGAGGACCATACGGACGGGGTTGCCCCTGACGAAGGGCAGGTTGAAGCACCAGTAGGCATAGCGCTCGATCAGGTTGCTTTCCTTCCAGACGCCCACGATGATGGTCGCACCGAAGATCAGCATCATAGCCGGATGCCCGATGGTGGCGAAAACCTTGTCCGGGGCCATGACGCCGAGGAAACCGAAGATCGGAACGGCCATGAGCGAGGTGACCGGCAGCGGCAAGACTTCCGTCATCCACCAGAGCATGAGCCAGGCGCACCCGGCGAGGCAGACCATGCCGTCGGGGTTCATCCCCTCAAGCGGGGGAAGGTCTTTCAGAGAGAAGCAGAGAAGCGGGCCAAGGGCGAAGAAGGCGATCTGCCTACAGAGTGCGGGAGTGGCTGGGGCGGACATGGCGGCTCCAAGGGTATGATTGCGGAGGGGCGGGAAGGCTCGGCGCGGGGGAGGCTTTTGCCGTGCGGGGAACGCCGCCGGGGCGTTCCCCGTTTTTTCGGAGCTAGCGGGAAACCGGCTGGCGGATGGGGCGCCAGCGGGCGACGACCTCATCGCCTTCAAGGCCCACGGTGAGGAACTTGTCCGCAAGGAGCGGGTTGGTGAAGGGGAAGTCGGAACGGACATGGTTGGCGCGGGTTTCCTGCCTCGCCAGCGCGGCGTTCATGATCGCTTCGCCGCAGTCCATGAGATCGAGCACTTCGGCGGCCCGCATGAGCGTATGCGAACACGTCGCGCCCATCTGCCGTTCCGCGGAATGGCGGAGCTGCTTCAGGTAATCCCGTCCGGCGTTGAGCAGCGTTTCGGAACGCACCTTGGCTGGCCCGGCGGGGGCGTAGTCGCTCATGATCTGTTGCAGGGCCATGTTCGCGTCCTTCCAGTCCGCGCCTTCGGGGCGATCCATGAACGAGGAAAGCAGCTCCATGCGCTTCCTGATGGATTCGGTTTCCTCGGCGGGCTGGAAATCGACCGTGGCGGCCTGTGCCGCAGCGGTCATTCCGCCTTCCCATCCGAGATAGGCCGCCAGCGCGATGCCACAGCCGCCGTTGCCCACGAGATCGCCCGCCGCGAAAAGGCCGGGTACGGAAGTTTCGCCCTCGTCGGAAACGTCGAGCCCGCGCCCGTGGAGGATCGGCTCGTAGCGCATGAATTCGACGCCGTGCTTCTGCGGATCGATCCCTTCCTTTTCCATGTAGGTGAGCAGGGCGGTCAGGCCTTCGCCGGTCATGGCCCAGCGCATGTACGCCATTTGCTCGTCTGTGGCGTCGGAGCAGTCCATGTAGGCGGGGCCGGTGCCCTTGCGCATCACGTCTTCAAAGACGGAATTCCAGATGTCGCTGGTCACGTCCCCGTACTGCGGATCGGACTTGGTGGCGAAGGGGCCGATGGGCTTGCCGTCGGGATAGCGGTAGACGCCGATCCACGTCGCCTTGCCGCAGCGCTGCAAATACTTGGGCCCTGCATGGGTGTAGGGGAATTCCATGTTGACCATGCGCGCGCCCACGCGCCAGCCGAGGCCCTGTCCGCCCGCGCAGTTGGGGCAGTGCCCCGTATTGAACATGAAGCCCGGCGTGGACGCGTTCATGTACAGGCGGTGCGTGAGTCCTGTGGCGAGCAGGACGGTTTTGGCCCGGACCGGGACAAAGGCGGGCTGTTCCGTGCTGATGTCCACGGCGAGCGCCCCGGCGATGCGGTCGCCGACGCGGGCAAGTTCCACCACGGGATGATGGTTGTAGAACTTCACGCCGACCGCCTTGGCCTCGCGGACAAGCACCTTCTTCTGGTCGGAGCCGTCATACTTCAGGAACGCGCGGGGCTTGCCGGGCAGGGCGTGCCCCTTGCATTCCCAGTCTCCGGTCGGGCGCATGTTCACGCCCCAAGCATCCCACATCTGCACCAGCTCAAAGCTCTTTTCCAGAAATTTGTGCATGAGGCTCGGTTCCTTGAGCTGGCCCACGAGGCTCTGCATGGTTTCCTTGAATACGGGCTCGATGTCGTCGCCGTGATAGGAAGGGATATAGCAGTTGAAGTGATCGTTGCCGGTCGCGCCGGAACCGCTGCGGCGCGCATGGCACTTTTCCATGATGACGACGTTCTTGCATCCGGCCTTGCCCGCCGCGATGCCCGCCATGAGGCCGCCGATGCCGCCGCCGACGATGAGGAGATCCGCTTCGATTACAGGCTTGACGGGGATCATGACTTGACCTCCTTGGTGGTGAGGGTGGACGCGTCGACATGCATGAGGCCGTACGACAGGGGGATGCGCAGGGAAATAGCCCCGACGGGACAGTCGAGCACGCAAGAGTCGCAATGCCAGCATTCTTCGGGGAACTTGATGCGGGGGAATTTGTCGACGCTGCGGTCAAAGACGAAAAGGTTCGAATTGCAGATTTCGGCACAAGTGCCGCATCCGGTACACTTCTCCCGGTCGATCAGCGGAGGCATAGGAAAACTCCTTTGTGGAATGTTTTGCATATATCGCAGTATGATAACTGCTCTTTACGGATGATTCGATTCTGATAAAGCAACGACCGTGCCGTTATTTTGTATAAAAAAGAACAATAGGTTAAAGAGGGTGCGCCTTCATTTTTATTGTATTTCGCAATAGATAATGTTAGCGAAACGCAATATAAAGGGCATTCGCTTCAAAAACAGAGCGTGGGGGGATATGGGCATGTCAGAACAAAAAGACAGTTCTTTTCAGATGATGGAAGGAAAGGAATCAATGGATTTTTTTGATTCCGGCGGGCTGTCGTGCCGGTTGCTCTATCGGACGAGCGGGCTGGACGGCTCGATCCATCTGCTCCTTCAGCTTGTACGGGAAATATTTCCCATTATCAGGCTGAATATTGTGAGCGGTTCCTCTGATCTGCGGGTCTTCGTACCCATTGCGGACACCTTGCCCAACGGCCTGACCCGGGTGCGTGAAGCCGGGAAGGGCCGGAAGAGCTATCCCATCATCGCGCACGGGAGCGATCTTTCGAAGCCGCTCCTCTTGAACGATCTCGAATCGTTCAAGCGGGAAGCGCTGAAGATCGATCCGTCCGTTACCGAGCTGCCGTTCTATTCCCATGCGGCGCTGCTGCGCCTTCCGCTGTTCGCGCGCGGATCGTTCACATTCCTGATCAACTTCTGGTCCAATGAAAAAAACAGTTTCAAAGAAGAGGATATAGAGCCGTTAAGCCGCCTCATCGCCCCGCTTGCGGAGGAGCTTGCCGCTGCCTTTACGGATATCCCGATCGCAGTGGGGGAGGTTCAGGAACGGCTCACGGGCTACGAGCGGATACGGCAGTGCGCGGGGCTGGCCGCCTTGCGGCAGGGTATCGAGAAAGTCGCCCCCACACGGACCACCGTACTCGTGACCGGGGAAACCGGCTCCGGCAAAGAGCTTGTTGCGGAGGCCATCCATGAGCTTTCGGGCAGGAGCGGGGGGCCGCTTGTGCGGGTGAATTGCGGCTCCATCGCTCCGACGCTGCTGGAGAGCGAACTTTTCGGCTATGAAAAAGGGGCGTTCACCGGGGCGCAATCCCGGCGGAGCGGCTATTTCGAGTTCGCCAACGGGGGAACCCTCTTTCTCGACGAAATAGGCGAACTGCCGCTGACGGCGCAGGTACAGCTCCTCAGGGTGCTGGATCGCAAGATCATCCAGCGCGTGGGCGATCCGCGCGCCATTCCCGTCGATGTGCGTGTCGTCGCCGCTACGAACCGTGACCTTGAAGAGATGGTGGAGAAGGGGACGTTCCGCCGGGATCTGTATTACCGCCTGTCGGTATACCCGCTCAGCATTCCGCCGCTCCGAGAGCGCAAGGTGGATATTCTTCCGCTCGTCCGGCACTTCATCGCCGCGAAGACGCAGGAAATGGGCACGACGATGCCCCCGGAGCCCGGCCAGGCCGAACTGGACAAACTGTACGGCTACGACTGGCCCGGCAATGTCAGGGAGCTGGAACACGAAGTGGAGCGGGCGCTTATCGACAGCCGTTCCGGGTCGGTGATGCGCCCCCTTGTTTTTGGCGTAAAGCGGAAACGGCGCAAACCAACGTCGCTCTTTGAGGAGCTCGGCTGGCCTACGCTTGCAGAACTGGAAAGGCACTACCTTGAGGCCGTGCTCGAAAAGACGGATGGAAAACTGACCGGAAAGGGCGGGGCATCAACGCTTCTCGGAATCCACTACACGACGCTGCGGGCGAAGATGAAGCGATAGCCCGGCACGAGAAAAGGGATGACATCCATAGGATGTCATCCCTTTGAATTACGGCTTTAGGGTCAGGACTCGTTATTCTCAAAGAAAGGAAAACAGGGTACGCATGGGACACCTCCGTGCCTCCTGCATACTCTGTTTTCCTTCCCTTGCTACGCATTATTACTTAAAATGCGAAGCGAGTAGCCGATAAAGTGCCGTCACATCAATGGGCTTGGCTATATGCCCGTTCATGCCTGCCGCCACAGCGGCAGCTACATCCTCGTTGAAGGCGTTGGCCGTCATGGCAAGAATGGGGATGGAGTTCGCGTCGGGGTGTACCGAAGCGCGAATGGCTCGTGTCGCCTCATAGCCATCCATGACCGGCATCTGCACATCCATCAGAATAATGTCGTATTGCCCGGTTTCCGAGGCCGTAAAAAGAGCTACTCCCTCTGATCCGTTTTCGGCACTTTCGACCGTGGCCCCTGTCATTTCAAGAAACTCCTGGGCGACTTCACGGTTGAATTCATTGTCTTCAACCAGCAGTATATGCTTCCCCGTAAAGTCATAATGCTGATGTGCAGTTTCCGCCTCTGATTCCGGGGGGGCGGAAACTTCTATTTCTCTCTTCGGAGCCGTGCGCCGTGTTAATGAAGTAAGCGTATTGTAAAGATTGGAAGCGAAAAAGGGCTTGGCGATGAATCCGTTAACTCCAATGGCACGGGCCTTTTCTTCTATCGCTCCCCAGTCATAGGCGCTGATAATGATGATAAGAGTTTCCGGCCCGACTTCATTACGGATACGGCGGACGGTTTCCATGCCATCCATGTCCGGCATTTTCCAGTCTATGAAGCATACGTCGTAACCATCACCACTGACATGGGATTCTTGCACAACCTTCACGGCTTCCGCACCGCTGAGCACCCATCGGGTACGAAGTCCCATTTTATCCAGCAACAGGCAGGCGTGCTCGCAGGTATCGTAGTCGTCATCCACTACGAGCACTTCGAGTGGCTCCAGCTCGCCTTTGCCTTTTTCTAACTGCCGTCCGCTCAGGCCAAAGGGGAGTTCCACAGTAAACTCGGTTCCCCTGCCTTCCTCGCTTTTCACGAATATCGTGCCGCCCAGCAAAGAAACAAGATTTTTGGTAATGGCCATGCCGAGCCCAGTACCACCAAATTTTGAAGCGGTGGAGGATGTGGCCTGTTCAAAGGGGGTATAAAGCCGCTTTATGAACTCTTGGCTCATACCAATGCCCGTATCACGGATAACAAAGCGGAACTGCACATTATTGTTCTTTTTATGGAGCTGGTGTACCTCCAGCCGTATAGAGCCCCCGACCGGGGTGAATTTGAGTGCATTGGACAGTATATTGATGAGAATCTGGTTAAGTCGCAGTGCGTCGCCGAGTAGCTCTTCTTCATCAACCCCGGACAGGGACACCTCAAAATCCAGTCCGCGTTCCAGCGCTTGAGGCTGGATAAGATTGATAACTCCTTGTAGAGATATTTTAAAATCGAACGGCTCATGAGCAATGGAGAGTTTGCCGCCTTC
>ENA-UOOA01003278-UOOA01003278.1-human-gut-metagenome-genome-assembly--contig:-P61old-NODE-3278-length-20496-cov-136.777261_pt1 | contig 20496 bp, 14 predicted proteins | sample MGYA00242467_ERZ724014 | MGnify/ENA metagenome assembly ERZ724014 | reverse complement strand
CAATTTAGGACAGTTAATTTTATCGTCCTATTAAAGTATAGCCCTCCGGGGCAAGCTCAATGGCCGTGGTCGTCTCACCAAAGGTGGATGCCCAGCAGTCGAAGTGCGTCAGCTTTTTCTGCTGCAAGGTGCTGTATTGCAAGTACCGCATGACCGTGTACAACTCGGTCATGGAATTGCTCACGGGCGTGCCCGTGGCGAACACCACGCCCCGCCCGCCGGTGATCTCATCCAGATAACGGCACTTGCCGAACATATCGGAGGATTTCTGCGCTTCGCTGGTGGATAATCCTGCGACATTACGCATTTTTGTGGTCAGAAAGAGGTTCTTGTAAAAATGGCTTTCGTCCACAAAAAGCCTGTCAACGCCCAGTTGCTCAAAGGTGATCACATCATCCTTGCGCTCATCGGAGCGCAGTTTTTCCAGCTTGGTTTTCAGCGTTTTCCGGGTCTTTTCCATCTGCTTGATGGAGAAATTCTCGCCTGCATGGACTTTCAACTCGTTGATGGCGGCAAGCGTTTCATAAATTTGCTCCTGAATGATACGCTCCTGCCGCTCAAAGGACAGCGGGATGCGCTCAAACTGGCTGTGCCCGATGATGACGGCATCGTAGTCGCCGGTGGCGATGCGGGCGCAGAATTTTTTGCGGTTGGCGGTTTCAAAATCCTTGCGCCGTGCCACCAACAGCTTGGCATTAGGGTAGAGATTCAGAAACTCCGATGCCCACTGCTCTGTCAAATGGTTGGGCACTACGAACAACGATTTCTGGCACAAACCAAGGCGTTTTGCTTCCATGGCAGACGCTGCCATTTCGTAGGTCTTGCCTGCACCGACTTCGTGTGCAAGCAACGTATTACCGCCATAAAGTACATGGGCAATGGCGTTGCGCTGGTGTTCCCGGAGGGTGATCTCCGGGTTCATGCCCACGAATTTGATGTGGGAGCCATCGTATTCACGGGGGCGGGTAGAGTTGAACAGCTCGTTGTATTGTTTCACCAGCGCAATGCGCCGCTGGGGGTCCTGCCAAACCCAGTTCGCAAAAGCATCCTTGATGACCTGCTGTTTCTGCTGCGCCAGCATGGTCTCCCGCTTGTTCAGCACACGCTTGGGTTTGCCCTCGGCATCCTCGATGGTGTCGTAGATGCGGACATCTTTCAGGTTCAGAGTTTCTTCCAGAATCTTGTAGGCATTGGCACGACTGGTGCCGTAGGTCTCGGAGGAGATGATGTCACTCCGCCCGGTCGCCGTCTTGCCCTCCACACGCCACTCGGCAGTGTAGGGCGAGTAGCGCACCTTGACCGCATGGCGCAGATAGTAGGGAATCTGGAAGGTTTCGGTCATAAACTTTTGGATAATATCCGGGTCGAGCCACGTTGCGCCCAAGCGCACATCAATTTCGGAGGCTTCCAGTTCTTTGGGCTGCGCCTTGGTCAGCGCATCCACATTGACCACAAATTCCGGGTTGGTCTCAGCGGCGAACTGTGCCATCCGCAGCTTCGCCCGGACATCGCCGGAAAGGTACTCGTCTGCCATCTGCCAGCCGGCTTCCGGGTCAGTGGGGTCGGCGGCGGGGTCCTTGAAGATCACACCCGAAAGTTCGGTGGTAATGCGCCCATAGTCACCGGGGGTGCCCAGCAGTTCTGCCATATAGGGTAAATCCACCTTGCCGCGTTCTCCGATGGACACCGCCAACGCTTCGCTAGGGGTATCCACGCTGGTGACGGTGCGCTCCGGGCGAATGGTGCGCTTGGTGAACATCGCTGCCTTGGATTTAAGCTGCCCCTGCTCGTCCAGATTTTCCAGCGAACACAGCAGATAGTAGGAGGAATCCTGCTCAAACAGCCGCCCATTTCTGCGGTCGTTCAGCAAGCCATATTTGGCGGTAAAGGCATCGTAGGCGATGTTCAAACGCTCCTGTGTTGCCTTAATATCGGCATCGGGGTAATCCTCCAGCTGCTGCTGAATCAGGTCGTTGACGATCTGCCGCAGCTCCACCATGCCGGTGACACGTCCCTTGGCGGTGTCGGACAGTTCCACCTGCGTCATCACGGAGTTTTCCCGGTAGAACACCTCACCGTCCACCACCGTGTAGGAGAAGTTTTTCACATCCGGGTCAGCCGGGAGAATATGCTTCTCGTTTTCGGCATCCGCAATATCTGGTGTTTCTACCTCAACTTCGGTGTATTGCCCCTCAATATGCTGCACCGCTTCTGCAAGCTGGTCGGCAAGGCTGGTGCCCTCAAGGGGTGCAACGGTGAATTCCTCCCGTCCGTACTGGGTGCTTTCGGTGGTCATCTCGCCCAGCACCATCTCCGGGTGGTCTACGAAATACTGGTTGATGGCAAAGCCGTCCTCGGTCTTGCCAAGCTGCACCCAGTCCGGCTCATGGTCAATGGGGCGGTCACGCTTCTGTAAGAAGATGATGTCGCTGACAACATCCGTACCGGCATTTGCCTTAAACGCATTATTCGGCAGACGGATAGCACCCAGCAGGTCAGCACGCTCTGCCATGTGCTTGCGAGCGGTGCTGTCCTTGCTGTCCATGGTGTAGCGGCTGGTGACAAATGCCACAATACCGCCGGGCCGCACCTGGTCGATGGCTTTCGCGAAGAAATAATTGTGGATGCTGAAGTTCAGCTTGTTATACGCTTTGTCGTTGACTTTGTAATTGCCAAACGGTACGTTGCCGACCGCTAAATCGTAGAAATCCCGGCGGTCGGTGGTCTCAAAGCCAGCAACGGTAATGTCTGCCTGCGGATACAGTTTTTTCGCAATACGCCCGGTGATGCTGTCCAGTTCTACGCCGTACAGTCGGCTGTCCGCCATGTTGTCCGGCAGCATTCCGAAGAAGTTGCCCACACCCATGGACGGCTCCAAAATGTTGCCGGACTGGAAGCCCATGCGCTCCACCGCATCGTAGATACCACGGATGACGGTAGGGCTGGTGTAGTGGGCGTTCAGGGTGCTGGAACGGGCGGCGGCGTATTCGTCCTCAGAGAGCAGCCCTTTCAGTTCGGCATATTCCTTTGCCCAACTGTCCTTACTGGGGTCAAAAGCGTCTGCCAGACCGCCCCAGCCCACATATTGCGAAAGCACCTGTTGCTCCTCGGCGGTGGCACCCCGGTGCTCCTCTTCCAGCTTGAACAGGGTACGGATAGCTTCGATGTTCCGGGCGAATTTCTGTTTGGGGCCTCCGACACCCAAATCATCATCCGTGATGTGGAAGTTCCCGGCAAGTTCAAGTGTGGATCGTTCCGGTTCAACTGCATCCAGAGCAGGTGATTTTGAGCCAATCGTCTGGATCACAATATCATAAGGCATACGGTTTTCTTCAGCAGGGTATATGGCAACCGTTTTTACAGTATCATCTGGCTGCGTAGTAACCTGTTCATTCTGCCGCAAGCCCTCCTCGAATTGTTGCTTATTGACAACTTCGTTATCCCATGACTGCCCGTGCGCACTGGTGTCGATGCGCACATCCGTTTCACCCACATAGCCAACTTTCCCCTCAATAGTTCGAGTGGGGAGTTCGACCACAACATTGTCACCGACCTTGTAATCGGGCAGGGGGGATTCCATCATATCCTGCTCCTCGTACAACTCCCGGACAAGAGCCAGCGGTTCCTCCCGGAAAACTGGCATCCGCATTTCTGCCAGTGCCACATCCTGCAGGGTCACGCTACCCCTATCATAGTTTACCGTATCCACTCGGAAAGCCCGCCCTTCCATGTGGACGGTGGCACCCAGCGGCAGATAATCCTCCCGGCGCAGATACTTGGTCTGGTGGTGGGTGCCGTCCTCGTTCAGCCCGGCAAGGTAGACGTTCTCGCCGCACTGCCACAGCTGCTTGGCACGGTACACCCACTGGTCGCGGGGAAAGCCGATGACCGGGACGGTGCCCAGTGCTGTTTCTTTTTCCAGAAGTTTGCCGCCCAGAAGTTCGCAGACCTTCCGGGCATCCTCACCGTAGAACTCATAGTATCCGTTCTGCTCAAAGCCTACCAGCGCATCCGGGTACTGTTCCTTCAGGGCGTTGTACTCGGTGGCGGCATCCAGCGGCAGCAGTGCCGGGCGTTCCTCTGCCTTGCTGTGATAGTGCTTCAGTTCCTCGTCTGTGACACTGACCAGTTCCGAAAAATCCAGAGCCTCCAATTCGGTTTCGGTCAGATCTTCCAGACTTTCGTACTGGCGTTCATCTATCAGCACCTCGCCCAGATACCGTTCCACCCGGTATCCCACCAAATCCACATTAACTTGAATGGGGATTTCCTCATCGGTGGCGTTGGTGTAGGCAATGCCGATCTTGGTCAGGTCGGAGAAGTCTGGCTCGGAATCGTATTCTTCCTGACAAAACTCCCGAATCAGGTTTTTGGCATGGGTCAGGGTGGTATCTGGCTCTGCGTTGACGGGCGCAGGGGGCGTGTAATGCTCCTTCTCCTTGTCGGTCAGATAGCGGTCGGACTGGATCATCAGGTCGATATACTGTTCCACCTGTGTCCATTTTAGGGTGGTTTTCTGGTGGTCAGGGTAACGCTCGAATTCCAGCCCTTTCCAGTCATGGTTGACAAAGCCTCTGCTGCCGTCCAGAAAATCGTGGGAGTGCCCACCAACGCCATACTCCTTTGCCAGTGCCTTGGCACGGAGGTTGCGGTCTGGCTGGGTCTGGTACAGAGCCATAATGCGCTGCTTGCCGCCCATAAATCCTGAACCGTGCTTGCGCAGTTCGTTCTCAATTTCCGCCTGCGACAAAACAAAAGCGGAGGGCGTTTTTTCGCTCTCCGCTTGGTCGATCATTTCGATTTGCTGGGCTTCGGTGGGGATGTTCGTATCCAGAAAACTTAGCTGTAGATCAGCTCCGTCAGCACCAGTTCCTCTGCCTGCGCTTTCAGGCTGTTCATGTGCTGCACCCACGCCATCTGCCGGCTCTCCTTGTCCGGGGCCGGGTTCTGTTTCAGAAGCTGCGCCATGGTCTGCTGCATCTGGCTCTCTGCCGTCTGCTCCACCTCCATCAGGTGCGGGTACAGGCTCCCGTTCAGGAGCATCGTGTTGTACAGCACCGGGCGATGGTCTTTCAAGTACGTCCGGCGCAGCCTGCCGTACTTGCCCAGCGGGGTCTTCGGCTGATGCAGGGTCAGGTTCGGGAGAAGATAATCCCCGGTCTGCGTGTAACTCAGATTGCTGCTCATATTCATGCTGGCTCCTTTCATTGTTTCGGCGGCGAATGGTTGTTTTTACGGTGCGCTCAATTTGGCGTAAGACCTCCCGGCTCATGTCGCTGACGGCTGCGCCGAGGGCATAGACACTATCCGGGGTGGAAAAATTGTAGATTGCCTGAAAATCGTCCTTGTCGAACCACCCGGCAGGCTCAAAGCCAACGCGTTCCAGCAGCGTGTAGGTGACGCTGATGGCGGCAGCGGACTTGAACTGCATCTCCACCCCGGCTTCATCATAATCCATCAGAAGCGAACCGTCAACGATGGCACGGATGTCCTCGCCGTTGTTGTCCCAGTAATCCGCCACCAATTTTCCGGCAACATCCGCAAGCTGCTGGCTTACACGCTCTCCGCTGATGCCGTAGGTCTTGCTCAACATTTCCGAAACCGGCTGTTTCAGGTCGTCATTGTACTGCCACATCTCCGGGTCACGGGAATTGCGGCGCACCCCGGTGTCGCTTACGTCAAAGACGTAGTGCAGTCGAGGGAATCCGCTGGATTCGTCCAGCAGAGCGATGCCCTTAGAGCCACGCCTGACATAGCGGTTCATCCGGTTGCGCCAAATGTCAAATTCGGCGCAGGCGGTGGCATCGGGCCGCTGAGCGTAGATCATCAGCTGGTCTGCAAAGGGGTACTTGTACAGCCGGGATGCGGTGGTCAGGTAGTCCGTCCAGCTTTCCCAGTACCGGGTCAAGCCGTTGGCCGTGCGCTGGGCAAGGGCGAGATATTCTTCGGTTTTGCTTGGCATAGCGTTCCTCCCTTCAATCTCGTTGTAAACAAAAAAGCGAGCGGCCTTTTCAGGTCACTCGCTTATGGAATCTATGGCGTTTTATTCGTATCGTGCGGCAAACTTTTCTGCCTTCTCCAACAGGTGGTCGAAGGTCTGCTTTTCTTCTGGCTCCTCAATCAGTTTTGCAAGGAGCGCACGGAACACGTCGGTGCTGTCCTCATACAATCCTTTTGCGATAGTGTCAATGTGTTCATGTAGTTTTTTGACAGCATCATCGGAGGGTTTGGACTTCGCAAGCAGGTTGGTCAGATAACTGAGATAAGGATAGGTGGAATCATCATTGATGATCTCGTTGGTCTCCTCGATGATCTTCTGGTTATCTTCGGGGGTCATATCGCCCTTTTCTTCCCATATATCACGGGAAGAAGTGCGGCCTTTCAGAAAAGTGGAAAAGAGCAGGCGGTCAAGGGGAGAGCGTTTTGTGGTGTCCATTGGCAAGCCTCACTTTCTATTTTTGTCCGTACAATAAAACTGATTTTAGTATAACATGAACCGATGCATTCTATCAAGACCACTTTCTTGGGGGTTTTGATTTTTTAGAGCGATGGCTTATGACACTATCCTAGTTGACAATCATCTACAAACTGGAATTTATCTAACTTTTCCTTGAAAGCCTAAATTCTTCAAAGCATCTTCTCCAAACTTTGCAAAGTCACCTTCTGCACCAAAAGAAAAGAAAGCTTCTTTACCACCAGTGGCAATAATATCTGCACTCTGATACCCCTGATACTCGGATAACATAATTACTAAACTGGCATAACTTCCTGTTCGTAAAAACCAGTTTTCAAAAATTAATAGTAGTGTTTTGGTGTCTCCCAATTCACGTATAATTTCGTCTTTGAATTCCACATCGGAGAACTTACGTTTATCAAATTCTTCTTTGATTTTATTTTTGATTTCATCTAATTCATATCGTTTTTTAGCATACATTTCGACTTTCTTGCTTGCCATTGAAAACGCTCCTTTCAAATCCCGATTTGTCAATCAAAAACAGAAAGAAAAATATTTTTATTTCTTTCGGGTATCCTTCTGCTGAACTGCCAGCATAAGCAATGATCTTAACTAGAGGATATAAAATCCGCTTTACTCTTCGAATCTTCCCTTCATGCGCAGTTCCTTCTGCCACAGCGCGAGCTGTCCTCGCGCGAAGAGGCTGTCGATCTCGAGCTCTTCATCCAGTACGAGGAGATCTGCGTCGGCGCCTGCGGCGATGCATCCCTTTCGGCCATCCTGCGCGAGCAGAGTCGCCGGTGTGGTCGTCAGAAGCTTCAGTGCCTGCTCGAGCGGCATGCCCATGCGCACCAGCGCCCGGATGGTTTTATGCAGGTACTTCGGCGACGCATAGGTCAGTCCCACGCACTCGCCTGCGTCGTTAAAACGCGGCTGGCTCCCGTAGGCGTCACTTGACAGGCTCACATGATCCGGATTTACGCCCTCGCGGTGCAGTAAATCAAAGAGCTTTCGGGCATCCTCTTTCACCGCCACCTCATCCGAGCCGGCGGTACAGTCGATGTAGCCGCCTCGCTTCACGAGCTCTACGCCAGCGTCGATGAGCTCTGGTGAGCGCAGCATATGCGTCGGGAGCAGGTTCTTCGCCGGTACATCCGAGTGATCCAGTACGTAGAAAATCGGATCCAGCTTCGCCTTCCCGCTGCCCATGTGCATCGTCACGAGCCCCGGTGTGCCGCTTAGCAGACCGGCGCGGCGTGCAGTTGTTGCCAGTGCGATCAGCTCCGCTCCACCCGGATTCGAGCTTCGATGATCAGATACCGCGACCTTCACACCGATCATCGGTGGGATCAGAACGATGTCCCGCTCGACGCTGCCGGTGAGTGTCGTCGGCGGGTAGCCATAGGACGAGGTCAATGTATACACCGTCATGCCTTCTTCTGTCAGTGCACGGGCCTTCGCCACCAGGTTCTCGAGGCTTCTCGTGATGCCGTCCGTGCCCAGAAGCCCGACGACGGTCGTGATACCATTCTTAAAAAAGGTGCTGAGTGAAGACTCCGGCACACGGGAAGCCGGACCCTGCTCTCCGCCGCCACCGGTGATATGCACATGCAGATCGATGTAGGCCGGCACGAGGGTCTTTCCCGAGAGATCATAGACATCGACATCCGGAAGTTCATCATAACCTGTGATTTCTTCCGCGATTCGGAGGATCCTCTCCCCCTCGATCAGCACATCCCTTTTACCGAGAGGAGCTGGTGTGTAAACATTGGCATGCTTTAATAATTTCATAGAATCATCCTTTCTATGGCTTCGTGTTCTGGCCTTGATTGAGGCGATGTTTTATATGGACATGAGCTTACATCTATCTAGTATAAATTTTGACACGGCTTATGTCTGTACGTAAAATATGATTTTCGTGATTTTACGGAACCATTATAGACATTCTTTACTCAGATTTTACCTATTCTATGTGTTTTTTTATTTTGCAGAATTATCATACAGATAAATCCCGAGTTGTCGAGTTCAGTATACCACACCAAATGGCATTGTAAAAGAGAGTATGTATGCCGCCCGCAGGCGGCAAAAGTCAGTCCGGGGGAAATTCCAGTTCGGCAAACTCGGCATCGGTCAACAGTTTCAGTTTTTCGATAACACCCTCCGACAGCTCACGCAGGGCGGTTTCGTCGGGCATCAGGTAGCACTGCATCAGTCGCAACTCCTGCACCAGCCCCAGTCGGGTGCCGGTGTTGTAGAGCATCATCAGCATCAGTTCTTCATGGTTAAAGTTCATGGTCAGCCCTCGCTTTCCGGCAGACGGTGGGATTGCACTCCGGGGCATCGCACTTCTCTTTGAGATTTTGCAGAACCGAGGTGCGCTCCGGCTTTTTATCCAGAAATCCCGGCAGTTCCTTGAAGCCGATGCTGTCCACATAGTGCGCTGAAATCTTCCCATCCTGATTCAGCATGATCACATCGCTGACCGACAGGCTGTGCCCATGGTAATCCGTCGGTCGGGCGAAGTTGAATTTCTGGTACAGTTGTTCCAGCAGCTCCGCTTGCGGAACGCTGCGCTTTCCTTCCGGGAGGTTGCCCCGGTACAGGATCTCGTAATTTTCAATGGACGGAGCGATGTTCTGCTTGTTCAGATAGCGCATGGCGGCAAAGCGGAGTGCAGGGTCTGCATCCTGTTGCAGCTGCATGACCAGATAGCAGTCGTGCCCGCTTTGCTGGAATTGCTTCATACGGTATGACTGTATCCCGTTTCGGTCTGCGAGCTTTTGTGCAAACTCCTCTTGCGTGAGCGGGATGCAGTCCTTGTTCCGTAGGTTGTGGCTGTACAGGATCTCGTCCCGCACTTCCTCGATCATCAGTTCGGGCGCGTCAATTTTCCCACGCTCCAACAGGCAGCAGTCGCCCTGATAAAGAGCATAATTCCACGAGCCATTATCTGCCTGCACTGTGAGATAACAGTCATATTCCAGATTCCATGCTCGGCAGTTCTGCTGCGTCAGCGGCTCCGGCTCCACGATGGCATGGCTGCGTGCCATGCGCTCTGCAAATTCGCAGATGTGCTGCACAGAGGAACCAATCTTCATGTGGTAGTCATCGAGATACTCGACCACCTCGGAGTGCTGGTGCCCGTCCGGGTAGGTCACCTGCACAACGCCGCCGTCCGGCACCCGGAACAGCTCGTTGTACATCGGGTCAATGAACCGCACATCATTTTCCGGGAGAGAACGTGGAGCCAGATTCCGGCGTTTGCGAACCCCGGAGCGAAACTTCTCCAAGGTGGTAACGGCAACATTTTGGATTCTCCCCACAGGCTCGTCCTGATGCTCTGCCAGATAGTACGCACGGGCGGTCTCGATGCGCCGCTGGGTGTTGCCCAGAGCTTCCCGTGGAATCTGCCCTTCCTCCACCGGGAGCGGGCTGCTTTTGTCAAAGACCTCGTACCCAACACCTTGGAGATTTTCCCGCAGATGCAGATACGTTTGCTCGTTGAGGAGGTAGACCGCCTCGTTGTCCTTTATTACGGCATCATCTTTCATCAGAACCCTCCCTCAAATTCCAGACTGAACTTGCTGCGGCCATCGGGTTCGGTGCCCAGCAGCACGGTGGCGTTGTAGGTCTTACCCTTGGCGCTCTTGCAGTCCTTCAGGCGGACCCGACCATCCCGCAGCAGCTTATCCGCCACATGAGCGTCCAGACGCTTGCCCAGACGCTTAAAGAACGCATTGTCCTTCCACAGCACGAAACGGCACTCCCGGTTCTCGCAGAACCAGCCCTTTTCACGCTCCACAACATTTGCACCACAGTTGGGGCAGATACCAATGATTTTGTTTTTCATAAGCGCATTCGCTCCTTTCGCAGCCTCGGTGGTCGTTACCAGCGAGGAGATCATCTCTTTGATTTCAGTCATAAAATCTTCCGGCTCCATTTCGCCACGTTCGATTTGCAGCAATTTCGTTTCCCAATCGGCGGTCATTTCCGGGGATTGGATCTCTTCGGGCATCACGGTGATTAACGCTTTCCCCTTATCCGTGGGCAGCAGCACCTTGGTTTTCTTGGTGCCCTTGCGCTCCAGAAAGCCTTTCTGCACCAGCTTTTCAATAGTTGCGGCACGGGTGGCCGGGGTGCCGATGCCCTGACGTTCCATACCCTCCGGCATACTGTCTGCACCCGCTGCCTGCATAGCGGACAGGAGCGTATCTTCCGTGTAGGATTTCGGCGGGGACGTTTGACCTTCCTTCAGTTCGGCATCAGCAACGCTGCACTGGCTCTGCTCTTGCGCATCGGGCAGAACAACTGCTTCCTTTTGCTTGCCCAGAAGTTCCCCCAGCATTTTTCGTTCCATGACTTTCCATCCGTCGGACAGCACCACCTTGCCTTTTGCGGAAAACTCCTCTTCAGCGCAGATGGTGGTGAGGGTAGTTTCTGCATAGCGGTGCGGTTCGCCTACGGCGCAGAGCAGCCGTGCGGAAATCAGCCGCAGGACATTCCGCTCTCCGGCAGGGAGGGCGGCAAGGTCTGCTTTTGCCATGCTTTTCGTAGGCAGTAGCGCATGGTGGTCGGTGACTTTGCTGCCATCGATGACCTGTTGCACATGGATGGGAATCGGCTCCTCCACGGCAAACGCTCTGCCTGTGTCCGTCACCAACCCCGGAAGGGATGCCGCCATATCCTCCGTCAAAAAGCGGCTGTCCGTGCGGGGGTAGGTGATGAGCCGTTTTTCGTAAAGGCTTTGGGCATAATCCAAGGTCTGCTGTGCCGTAAATCCCAACAGACGGTTTGCATCCCGCTGCAATGCGGTAAGGTCATAGAGCTGCGGCGGGCTTTCGGATTTCTCCTTGCGTTCCATCTTCTGTACCGTGACACGCCCCTCCTTTCGGCATTTGGAAAGCAGCAGTTCGGCATCCGCTTTCTGGGCAAACCGCTTGCTGGATGCGGTGCCGCCGTCCGCAAGGGTCAGGGCAACCGTGTAGAATTTCTCCGGCACAAAGGCGGCGATGGCGGCTTCCCTCACCACGGTCATAGCGAGCACCGGGGTCATAACACGCCCCACCGCCAAAGGCTGGTTGTACAGGCACGAAAAAAGCCGGGACGCATTGATACCGACCATCCAGTCGGCACGTTCCCGGCAGAGTGCTGCATTGTACAGCGCATCGTATTCAGTTGACGGTTTGAGGTGGGCAAAGCCCTCCCGGATAGCGTTTTCCTCCATGCTGGACAGCCACAGGCGGGTAAAGGGCTTTTTGCATCCCGCTTTCTGGTACACCAAGCGGAAGATCAGTTCTCCCTCGCGCCCTGCGTCCGTAGCACAGATCACGCTATCCACATCCGGGCGGTGCATCAGCTTTTGCAGGATGCCGAACTGCTTTTTGGTGCCAGCAGACACCAGATACTGCCACTTTTGCGGCAGGATGGGCAGGTCTGCGATGCTCCACTTGACGTACTTGGCATCGTAGACATTGGGTGGAGCCAGTTCTACCAGATGCCCGATGCACCAGCTGACGAGATAACCGTTGCCCTCCCAATAACCATCCTGTCGATTGGTCGCACCGAGAACCTTTGCGTAAGCTGCCCCGACTGAGGGTTTCTCGCTGACCACAAGCTGATAAGACAATAAGCATCAACTCCTGTTCTTTTCAGATTTAGATATGTAAGGCGGCAAATGCCGCCTTAAAATCAGATGGGTTCGGTATCCTCCTCGCCGGTGTCCTCCGGCTCGTCCTCGGTGGGAATCTCAAAATCGCCCTTGTCCTCGGTATAACCTGCATCGGGGTCGAGGGCTTCTTTTTCTGCCTGCTTTTTCTGCTTCTGCTTTGTGAAAGCGTAGAAGCCGCCGCCTGCCGCCAGTGCGATCAGCACGACCACACCCAGAAAGCCGGATGCGATCTTTGTGACCTTGTTTTCCTTGGGCTGTTCTGTGCCGGATGCTGCCGCTTCTTCCGCAGCTTTCTTGGCTTCCTCCTCGGCTTTCAGCCTGTCCTGCTCTGCCTGCGTCGCCGCTTCTTTTTCAGCGGTATAAGCGTCTGCATCTTCTTCCTCCATCAGCGCCAAAAGGTCTGCTTCGTCCACCAGATTCATAAAGTGGACGGTCTGCTGCCCTTTGGCGTTGCGGTCGATGACCAAGTAGAACGTATTGCCCGACTTGCTGACCAGCGTAATAAACTGCTGTCCGCTGCCATCGGAGTAGTTGGTGTAGTAATCGTCCACCAGCGTCAGGTTGCCCTCCGGGGTCAGGGCACCAGAGGTTTCGTCCGTGACGGTGACAACATCTTCCTCCACGACTTCCGGCAGAACCGGCTGCTCCACCGGGGCAGCTTCGCCCTCAAAGGCAAAGGCGGGAGCCGCCATGCCAGCGCACAGTGCCGCCGATACCAGCAGCGCACCCAGTTTCTTAATCTTCATCTGCATCGACCTCCTTCTCAAAAGTTGCACCCACGGCAGACAGCGCAGCCGGGTTCGGGGTGGCGGTTGCGGACTGCCGCAGCAGAGCAGCAAGCTGTTCCGGCGTGACCTTTGCAGTCCGCACCATCTCGTTGACCTCGGCGGAATCCTCCTCCTGAATGCGCCGTTCCAGAATCTCGATGCGGTTGTTCAGTTTGATGCGGCGCTCCTTCTCTTTTTCCAGCATCGCCCGCAGCTTATCCGATTTTTCACTCATAGTTGAACCCTCCATTTCATTTTGAAAGCCGTCCAAAACCGGACAGGTATTTCTGCCAGTAGGACGAGTGAATGTTTGCGTACTTGATGGGGTCTCCGGCACTGACCATCATGCCATTGCCGAGGTAGATTCCAACGTGACTTTTTCCGGGGGTATCATACGTTCCCTCGAAGAAAACAAGGTCACCGGGCTTTGCTTCGGCTTCGGAAATGTGCTGGCTCTTGCTCCACAAGCCGTTTGCGGTGGTGCGTCCCACATCGTAGCCGTTCTGGTTGTATACCCAGCAGACATAGCCGGAACAGTCGAACCCGGTTTCCGGGGTAGAGCCGCCCCACACATAGGGCGTACCCACATACTTTTGAGCTTCCTTGTAGATGGCGGCGAACTCCTCATCTGTCAGGGCTTCTGCCGGAACCTGATAGTCGATGCCCGGTGTACCGGAACCATCGGAGCCACCGGGCGGTAACCCTCCATTGAACAGGTAGGGTCTGCCGCCCAGAGTATCCTGAAAAATCTCGTACCGTTTCCATTGGTCGGCATTCAATTCTTCCCGGATAACGACTTCCAGCCCTTTGTTCACCAATTTGGTGTGGAAGATTCGATACTCGTAAGGCACCTGCGTGGGAACCGGGATTCCTGCCGGGCTGATGACCCAGACGGTCTTATACCGTATCTGCACCTCTACCCATGTGGTCAGCTTGTACTGCTTTTTGAAGGTCTCCTTCAACTTGCCCTGCACCTCCGACCGGGTGTAATCGTCATACAAGGTGGTCAGGAACGAAGTCAGCTGCCATGGGTCATGCTCGATGGGGTCGAGGTGGTACTGGTACTCGTTGTAGCCGGGATGGTCAGTGGGGGTGCGTTTGATCTTTTTGTCCAACTCTTTTTCCAGTTTTTTGTAGTCCTGTTCTGCACCCCGGATGTCCCGGTCCTCGGCAGAGTACATGGTCTGCCCGGACACCTGTGTGCCGCCGGAAAAGAGGATGCCGCAAGACGAGAAGCCGGACATCACCATGAGGATGAGCAAAAGAAAAACGCCCACAATTACCAGAACGTGCGCGTTGCCCTTGGCGGCATTCATCAGCCCTTTTACGGCGGTGCTGACGGCAGTTTTGCCTTTCTCCACCGCCTGTTCCACGCTGGACCGGGCAGCAGATGCACCGTTGGATGCCGCTTTGCCGCCTGTGGTCTGCTCCGCCGTGCCCGACCGGGCGGCGGTATAATAGCTTTTGTGAATTTCTTGCCGTTGTTTCCAACGTGAAAGCCAGTTGGAGCCGCCCTCACCGGTGCCGGATGCGCCTGCATCTTGTGCCGAAGTCGGATTCTGTGCAGAAGATCTTGCGGTTTTGGTGCCTTTCTTGCCCTGCATTTTGGCTTTCTTTTTCAGCTTCCGGGCATAGCGGCTTTTGGAAATATCACGGACATTTCCTGCCGCTTTTTCGCCCTCGCTCAACGCCTGCACACCGACGTTTTCATCCTCGTACTGGTCAACTTCCCGGTGCACCGCAGAGCGGGCGGCATGGGCGGCGTACATTTCTCGCTTCTGCGCCTTGCTCAACCGGCTCAACTCGTCCGGGGTCAGTTCTGCCTTGCCAAAACGCAGGTGCTGGGCTTTTTCGGCAGCCTTTTCTGCATCGGTTTTCAGCTTTTTCTTTTTGGGCATCGACTGCTCTACCTTGGCTTTCTTCGGGGGTGAACGGGTCTTTTTGGCGGACGTTTCCTCTTTGATGTTCAGTTTCGCTTCGCTCATTTCTGTGCGCCCTCCGAGACCTCACCCAGCTTGGTGGTCATGATGCGGTAGAGTTCCAAATCAGTGGGGAAACGGTCAACGAACGGAAGAATGACATTGCCGAAAAAAAGCAACCCCTCGCCCTCACCGGAGTGGGTGACGTAGGAAAGCTGATGAGGGCTGATGTTGAGCTGCTTTGCGAGAATCTGGCGGTCTCCCGCAGCCTGATTCAACATGATAATCATGTCACTGTTTTCGAAAATATTCTCGACTTCACGGGAAGAAAGAAGGTCTTTCACGTTCTGGGTCAGCCCCGTGGGAATACCGCCCCACTTGCGGAAACGCTTCCAGATCTCCACGGAATACGCCGCAGTCTGCTCCTCTTTTAAGAGGAGGTGCATCTCATCCATATAATACCGGGTGGACTTGCCGCTGCTGCGGTTTGCCGTGACACGCCCCCACACCTGATCCTGCACGATGAGCATACCGAGTTTCTTCATCTGTTTGCCCAGTTCCTTGATGTCGTAGCAGACGATGCGGTTATTGACGTTCACATTGGTGCGGTGGTTGAACAGGTTCAGGGAGCCTTTCACATAGATTTCCAGTGCGGTGGCAACATGGTGGGCTTCCTTCTCGTCCTGTTGGAGCAGAGCATTGTATAAGTCCTCAAGAATGGGCATATTCTCCGGGCAGGGGTCTGCAAAATATTTGCGGTAAATCAGATGCACACAGCGGTCGATGACGGTTTTCTCCACCGGCAGCAGCCCTTCCTTGCCGCCCACCACCAGTTCGCACAGCGAAAGGATAAAGTCAGCTTTCAGGGAAAGCGGGTTATCTTCCTCGGAGTAGTTGGCATTGATGTCCATGGGGTTGATGAACTGGGTGCTGTTGGGGCTGATTTTGATGACCTGACCCTTCAAACGATTCACCAGCGGCGAGTATTCGCCTTCGGGGTCGTTGATGATAATATCATCGTCCGTCACCAAAAAAGCATTGGCAATTTCACGCTTTGCTGAGAAACTTTTGCCGGAGCCGGGAGTACCCAAAATCAGGCCATTGGGGTTCTTCAGCTTCTTCCGGTCCACCATGATAAGGTTGTTGGACAGGGCGTTCAGACCGTAATACAGGCTTTCTTTGCCAGATTGGTACAGTTCCTGTGTGGTGAACGGGATGAAGATGGCCGTGCTGCTGGTGGTCAGCCCTCGCTGAATTTCGATCTGACAGTCTGCCAGCGGCAGGCTGCTCATCAGCCCCTGCTCCTGCTGAAAGTCAAGGCGGCACAGGTTGCAGTTGTGCTTCTGGGCAATGGAGCTGGCCTGAAAGACGTTGTTTTCCAGTTCCTGCTCCGTGCGCCCGGTGTTCAGCACCAGAAATGTGACAAGGAACATCCGCTCGTTCTGGCTCTGCAATTCTTTCAGCAGGGCTTTTGCATCTCTGCCGTAGGTTGCCAAATCCGACGGAATGATGTCAATATCATATCCGGCACGGATTGCCTTTTTCTGCTCCTCGATCTTGCTGCGATCCAGTTCCGTGATGGTGCGCTTGACGGTCTTGATGGCACGGTTCTGATCGACACTCTGAATGTGCATGGTAACGATTTGCGAGGAATCCATGTCCAGAAAGTCCTTCAGCAGCTGGTCGCTGATGTCGGATGCCGTGATGCTCAGAAAGCTGGCAGCGCAAAAGATGCCGCCCATTTGGAACGTCCGGGAATTTTTGAAGGCAAAGGCGGTGGGCGCAATGGCATCCTTCACGGAAAGGCCGCTTTTCACAAGGTCCTTCCAGTCAAAGTGAAACTTGCTGGCACCGTCCATGTTGAACATATCGTGCATGAGTTTCAGCCGCTGGACACCATTCAGGGGCTTTGCCTGCACACCCAGCCGGTGGAAGTTGTTCAGCAGGTCATTCTGGATGTGGTCGAGCCGGGGCTTGACCTGTGCCATGCTCTCGCCCTCCACACCAAAGGTGATGAATTTGGTCTTGGTCAGACCATTATTGCCCTTGGCAAGCTGCTGGCGCAGCATCTGGGAATACTCCGCACGAACATCGTCAAAGCCGTCCTTCTGGAACGGAATGCGGATGCTCTTTTCAAACTCGGTGCTGTCGGTTGCCATGTTCACGAAGGACAGCTCAAATTTGATGGAGCTGTCGAAGAAGTTCAGAAAACTGCACCATTCTTCGAAAATAGCGGTCTTATCCTCCTGCTGCGCCAGCTGATAGTTGATGTCCTGATACTGGATGGTGCGGGTGTAATAGTTGGGCTTCACCCGGCAAGTGCCATCCTCAAACATCCGCTGCATGGGGATAGATTGCTGGGCGGTCCGGGGCACAGCAGGCTTCGGCGGCTTTTTCTTGCCGCTTTTATCGGTCTTTTTCCAAAACGGAATCATCGGTCATGCCTCCCTTCATCAAAATCGCATAGTAGTTGTTGGTCTTGTAGGGGCGAATTTTCGGGCGGAGAAACCGGGACTGCACATAGTACGACAGCAGCTTTTCCATGGGCTGACCGTTTTTCTCGTACATTCCAAGGAAGAACGCCGGCAGCATCACCGCCATCATGCCGAGGGTGGCGGCAGTGTTGCCGCCGGAATCCCGGAGAACAAAAAACAGCGGCACTCCAATGAGAGCCGCTGTGCCAAAGCAGACAAGCTGCCGTTTGGTCAGGTTGAACGCCACTTTGGATTTGACCTTGGTCAAATCACGGGGAACGGAAATATACGCAGCCAAGTGAACACCTCCTTTAGTGCGCTCCGAGAACGGATTTCGTTACGGAGCTGGTCTTGAACAGGCTGAAACAGAGCAGGACGGTGTAGCCCACAATGCTCCAAATGGAGTTGATGGCATCCCCGGAAATCGCCACGCTCTGGATCAGTACAGCGTAAATCGCCACGCAGATGAGGATGAGAAAGCCCTGAAAACCCAGCGCAAACAGGCATTTCAGGTAGTTCTGCCCCATGTGCGACTGCTCGTGGTTGCCCCATGTTGCCATGGGGATGGGCGCAAGGCTTACCATGCAGTAGATTTCAATCATACGCCCGTAGACGATCACAAAAATGATGATGCTCAAGATCCGCATAGTGATGCCGATGAAGAAACTTTGCAGGAAAAGCCCGAACAGGGGACCAACGTCCATGCTCATCAAACTGGCCTCCAGCATAGATAGCCCAATATCGTTGACGCGGGTGTTTCCGGCAATGATGCCGCTGGAATCGGACACCACCTTTTGGGTGATGTCGAACACCGCCATCACAATATCGAAGGTGTTGCTGATGAGCCACACCGAAACAGCGGTCTTAAAAATCCAGCGCATAATAAGGGCTGGCTCAAACTGCGCCATATTGTTGTGCTGGGTGATCATCTCAATCAATTCATAACAGGCGATGAAGGTCAGGATGATGCCTGCAATGGGTAACACCACATTCCGGGAGAGGGCTTCGATCATGGCGAACACTCTCGGTTCAAAGCTGGAGGGCTTGGTGCCCACCTGCTGTGCGATGTTGCCGACCTGCGTGTTCACATCGTCGAACAGGCCGGAAAGATTGGACATAATGCCTGCCGTCAGGATGCCTTTGATCCAGTCGGCAATGGCTTTGAGAACGGTTTCCATTCAGCAGTCACCGTCCTTAGCTGAAGTGGTTGATAAGGGTCTTGAGAAGGTTCAGGAGAAAAATAATGTGGGTCAAAAACTGCATAAGACACCGCCTTTCATTGATGGGTGGAGATTCGTACCGCAATGCGCTCCTTATGATAAAGGGCTGTTATCCACAGCAAAGATAGAGCGATTGCGTATGTACAGGCGGGAAAACCCGCCTGCGGCTCTTAGCCGAACAGGCCGCTCAGCAGGGGAATCAGGGTAATGCCCACCAGAGCAACGCCGCCGCCAGCCATGAGCTGCTTCATGCCCTGAGACTTGGAGCCGGGGTTGTCGTTACCATAACCTTCCAGCAGGTTGATGGCACCCCAAACGCCGAGACCGGCACCCAGAGCGACAACCAGAGTCTGAAGAACTTCGATAGCAGAGTTAAAGAATTCCATAGTCGTTTCTCCTTTATAAATGAAAGTTGTAGACCGTCCGTACACACCTGAAGCTGCCTATTGAAGCCGCGAACTGCGGCGAGAGTGGACTTTCTGGTGTACCTCTCTGGTCAGGATAAAATAAAACCGCCTACCGGGTCAGGCAGACGGGAGCGAATCAGCATCAATCACAACAAATTCATCATTGGGATTGATTTTTTCTTTTCGGTTCAGATACTTTTCAATATCGAAGGTGTTGTTGGGGTCGTAGTCCGAGGTCAGCTTGTAGTTGGGGTGCTGGGTCAGATCGTACTTGTCCGAGAGGAAAGGGCGCACACCACGCAGCTGCAAAATGCACTTGCCGCCGTCCAGCACCGCCAGCTCGTCCCGGCTCAATAATTCGTGCCCCATCTTTTGGAACGTAGTGCCATAGCTGGGGCTGTTGCCACGGGTGTCCGAGGTGTTGAAGGCGTCGATGGTCTCCTTGCCCAGCATCTCGGACAAGTCTTTCAGGGTGGTCGGCTCACTGCCGCCGAGGAAAATCTGGCTGTCCATGTTGCCCACGATGGTGTCCGCATTGTCCTTGTAGATAGCTTTCAACTGGCTTCTCGCCTGCAAAACAAGGCAGACAGAGATCTCACGGCTGCGGATGGTCGCCACCAATTTTTCCAAATTGGGGATCTGCCCGATGTTGGCACACTCGTCGATCAGGCACCGCACATGGATGGGTAGCTTGCCGCCGTACACATCATCTGCCTTGTCGCACAGCAGATTGAAAAGCTGGGTGTAGACCATGCTGATGAGGAAGTTAAAGGTGCTGTCGGTATCGCTCATGATGAGAAACAGCGCCGTTTTCCGGTCACCCAGCTTGTCCAGTTCCAGCTCATCGTACATGGTGAGATCACGCAGTTCTTGGATGTCGAAGGGAGCCAATCTGGCACCACAGGAAATGAGGATGGATTTTGCGGTCTTTCCGGCAGCCAGCTTGTAAAGTTTGTACTGCCGTCCGGCAAAGCTGTTGGGCTTCTTTTTTGCCAGTTCTTCAAACAGCAGATCCACCGGGTTCTGGTATTCCTCGTCATCCTCCAGTACCTGCATGGTGTTCAGCATTTCCAGCAAAGTAGCGAAGTTTTGTTCCTCTACCGGGGCTTCATAATGCAGATAGGCGATCAGGGCGGTGAGCAAAAGACGCTCCGATTTTTCCCAGAATGGGTCCCCGCCGGACCCTTCACCCTTGGTGTTGGTCATCAGGGTCGTGACCAGTTTCAGAATGTCCTTTTCGCTGTGGACATAGGCGAAGGGGTTGTAGTGCATCGACTTTTTGAAGTTGATGGTGTTCAGAATCCTGACCTTGTAGCCGTTCTTCAACATTGCGTTGCCACATTCAAGCACGATAGTTCCTTTGGGATCGGTGACCACATAGGAACTGTGACATTGTAAAAGGTTGGGCTTGAGCCAAAACCGGGTCTTGCCGCTGCCGGAGCCGCCCACCACCAGCACATTTTTGTTCCGGGCGTTTTTGGGGTCCGGTGGGCGGTTGGACATCATCAGCCGTTCCGTTTTGGTCAGGATAATGTTGTCGGCAAACTTGGGAGCCATGAACGGCTCAATGTCCTTGGGGGTGCCCCA
>ENA-UOOA01003275-UOOA01003275.1-human-gut-metagenome-genome-assembly--contig:-P61old-NODE-3275-length-20516-cov-6.765994_pt1 | contig 20516 bp, 11 predicted proteins | sample MGYA00242467_ERZ724014 | MGnify/ENA metagenome assembly ERZ724014 | reverse complement strand
GTCAGCTTTCCATAAGGGTGGGAGGGGAAAAGCCGCCCCTCCCACCTCCTCTCTTATCGCATACCCATCGGCTCGATACCGGCGGCGTGAACCGCCCTGATTCCTTTATCACGCCTATGGCGTTTGACATAGACAAAAACACAAAAAGAAGGAGGAAACGCGCCCGCCGCGGCGGCGGAGCGCGCAACGACGATCTATGAGATCTATGAAGAAGATCACAGCATTTCTGCTGGCGATGGTCATGGTGTTGAGCCTTATCCCGTCAGCCTTTGCCGCAGATGACGATTATTTCGATGTAACTTTTGACAATCAAGAGCCTGCGGCAGGCGACGAGATCACAGCCACGGTAACGCTGAAAAAGCAGTTTGGAATGAACACTGTGAAAAGTCTGTCGTGGAGTTTTCGTTACAATAGTGATTATATGACCTGCACCAATGTGAACCTTAATGGGCAAACATTTAAATACAGTCTGAATGAAAAGAAGTCAGGCGAATATGCCAGCAACATCAGCTTTTCTGAATACAGTGACACATCAAGATGGTGCAGCGTCCCCAAAGGCTTCAAATTTGAATTTACTTTTGAGGTCACGGACGATGCGGCCGGGCAGGTGCTTAATACGTCGTTGGATTGCTATACGTATGGTAAAAAATTCAAACTGCTATCTTCTGAAGAAAACTTTTACAACCTGACGGTAGCTGATAGTACGGGGGAGCCCAGGCCCACCGCTACCGGCTACACCGTCTCCATGGCCGCTGACCAGCAGGTCGCTGCCGGCAATACGGTGTCCATCCCCGTGACAGTCGCTTCTTCCAAGAAGAAAATCACAGGCTTCAACGCCTATGACATGACCTTTACATACGACCCAGCGGCCCTGACGCTGAACACCACCTCCGATGATGCCGCCAACCTGACGGTGGAGGACAACAACGGTAGCGTTCGGGTCCGCCGCTACGGCGCTACTCAGGCTTTGGGCGAGGCTCTGGCTCTGGACTTCACCGCCAAAAAGGCCGCCTCCAGCACCGTGAAGCTGAACGCCGCCAAGTTTGACATCGACGCCAACTCCATCAACTTCGACGCCCCGGATGCCACCATCACCGATGCTGACACCGTGGTGAAGAGCCTGTGGAAGGTGACCCTGCCGGACGGCTTCCTCAGCACCGCAGACGACTCCATGCTGGTGGAGGACGGCAAGGACTTCACCTTCAAGGCCACGGATACCCACTATGAGTACTACCTGAACATCACCACCAACGGGGCTACCAGCATAGTGAAGATGGACAAGGCCACCTATACCATCAAGAATGTCACCGACAACGTGACGGTGACGGTGGACAATAAGATCGGCAAGACCTATACCATCAACTATGTGGTGGTGGACAACACCACAACAGAGAACAAGGCCACGGTGGCCGATCTGGTGGCATACACCGCCACGACCGTGCAGTACCCCAACGATTATAAGTTCACCGTGAAGTTCCCCGGCACGGGCTATGAGGTGTGGGTCGGTATCGAGCCCGATAAGAACAAAAGGGACTATGTGCGGCAGGAGAACGGCGACTATGTCTATACGCTGCTGGGCAGTTCCCTGACCGGCGACGAGAACAACGAGATCACCATCACGCTGACCAAGCGAGAGAACACCTCGCAGCACAAGATTGAGGTGGTCGGCTCCGGCTCGGACGCTTTCAGTGAGAACAACGCACTGACATTCTATTCCGGCGAGAACTACACCTTCACGCTGAACAAGAACGACACGTACTATGACTACTCCGTGCTCGTGTACTATTGGCAGCAGAACATCGGCGGCAACGGCGGCAAGAATATCCGCATGGAGTACAAGGACAACGGGGACGGTACATATACCATCATCGATATGCCCTACGCAGATGTGACCATCAGCATCTATAAGATGGCCAAGGCCATCGACCCCGACGCGGTGGAGGTGTCCATGTATGTGGAGCTGGACAACAAGACCGTGTTCAAGGTGGTGGTGCAGGGTTCGCATGAGCTGCTCAACAGAGATCAGACAACATACAGCTATACCTGGTTCACCTATGACGGGCAGAAGATGTACTGCAACCCCCGCTATACAAAATTTGCAGGTAATGGCAGCAGCAGCAGCGTCTATCTGGTGATGGTGGACAAGGGCGAGACGCTGACCAAGGCGGACGCAATGGCGAAGCTGGGTATCGTGACCAGCACCGAGCAGGAGAACCTGGATCAACTGCTGAAGGTCGGCAGTGACGTGAACGAGGATGGCATCGGAGGCGTTGGCATCAACCGCCGTGACGTCAACGATGTGCAGCTGATCTACGACCTGTATAACGGCCTGTATGACAGCTTTGAGACGGTGAGTATGCGTAAGTTCCTGAAGGCGGATGTGAACTGCGACGGCGTATTGGACTCTCAGGACGCCGTGAAGCTGGCCGGCGAGCTGTTCTTGTGAGCGAGCCATGAAGCAGCGAATCTTCACACGACTGCTGTGCCTCGTGCTGGTGCTGGTGTGCGCCCTGCCCGCGCTGGCGTGGGCGGAGGATACCAGCCGCAGCTACGATTTTGACCTGTCCGTGGGCGGACAGCAGGAGGTGCGCGCCGCCGCCGGCGAGACGGTGACGGTGACGCTGGTGCTCAAGCGCACGGACAAGGCCGAGAGCGCCGAGATGTACGGTATGCAGACGGAGATCCTCTACGACGACAGCTTTTTCAAGCTGGTGGAGGGCAGCATCATGACCGCCCCGGGCGTCCGCTGGTCGGACATGGGCCGCCGCACCGGCGGCAGGGCGTTCTACCTGAACTTCGTGTCCTTCTCCGGCGGTGAGCCGTGGGCGAGCGAGGTGACGGTGGGCAGCTTCCAGATGGAGGTCATCGGCACGAAGGGCGTTTCCAGCTTGACGCCGGAAAACAGCATCGTCTCCGTCCAGAGCGGTACGGACCACTACACCATGACCGACAATCCGGTGACGGTGATCGTCACCACCGACTGCACGGTGACGTTCGAGTCGGCGGGCGGCAGCGAGATACCGGCCCAGTCCGTGCAGTACGGCGAAAAGGTGAAGCGGCCCGCCGACCCCGTGCGGGAGGGGTATCATCTGACGGGATGGTACACCGACCTTGACCACACACGGGAGTGGGATTTCAAGAACGATGTGGTCAAAGGGAACATGACGCTGTACGCCGGATGGGCGGAGGGCGCTGCGCCTGCGGGCGGCGGCAGCCCCACGCTGTGGATCTGCCTTGCGGCGGCAGCGGCGGTGCTGGTGGTGCTGGTACTGCTGCTGACCGGCAAGCGGCGGGTGACGTTCCAGACCAACGGCGGCACGGCGCTGGAGACGGTGTATGTCAAGCGCGGCGGCGTGGTGGGACAGGTGCTGACGCCTGTGAAGCCCGGCGCGATGTTTGACGGCTGGTTCAGCGATGCGGCCTGCACAAAGCCGTGGGACGTGGAACATGACGAGGTGCGCGGCAGCATGACGCTGTATGCGCGCTGGAGGTGAACGAATGAAGAAAAGACTATGCACGCTCCTGCTTGCACTGACGGTGCTGCTGTCCGCGCTGCCGATGACGGTATGGGCGGCTGATCCGTGCGTGGCAGTGAAGGCGGGCGCAGTCACCACCGGCGAGGTGGTGGCCGGCAACCTGCTGGAGATCAAGCTGGGAGACATTTTCCGGGACACGGACGGCCATACGCTGACCTACACGCTGACCAACGCAGCGCAATTCAGCAGCCAGACCAAGGTCAAGAATGGTTCGCTCTATGTATCAGAGAAGGATCCCGGCACCTACACGCCGAAGGTCAAGGCGACCTGCTCGGACGGCAAAACCATCACCGTGACCTTTACCATCACGGTGAAGGAAGCGCCTCACGGTCTGGACGCGCAGTACAACTACGATGAGACGCCCGCCAAGGAGGTCACGGTGTATGTGACCATCTCCAACGACGGCGTGCCCCTCAAGGGCCGTGACGGCACGGTGCTGTGCCACAAGGCTATCACAGTGCCTTACTTCGATTTGGCGAACTACGGCTTGGAGGAGTTCTACCGCTATCACACCGAAAACGGTGAAGGCAAATACATCGACGAGAACATCGTGCAGCGGCCCACCGGCCTGCACCTGTACCTGTACCTGCTGGAGCGCTACTTCATCGGCCTGCCCGATGAGAAGTGCTGCAAGGGTGCCTATCCTCGTGACGCGCTGGCGAGCTTTAAGCTGGATGAAGATGTTTCTTACATGGATGAAACACCGGCCTATACGGCAGACAGCTTTGCCGCTCTGACTATCACCGGCTCGCCCACCAGCCTGTATATGGCCAACTTCTGGGGTCATGACGAGAACCTGATGTACTACCGCAACCACTGCTATCCCTACATGAGTCCCGGCTGGGGCTCCACCTCCGACTACATTGTGCTGTCGGACGGCGACACGTGGGATGTGGCCATGTTCACCAACTGGAGCTTTTGGAGCAGCGGCGGCGCGTTTACCTGCTTTGACAAGGACGCGTACAACGCCCGCCCCGGCATGCAGTTAACGGTCAATACGCAGGCCTACGGTACCACCTTCGAGGGCAGCGACTTCTCTCCCTTCTCGAATCTGGATGTGTTCCTGTATAACGACAAGTGGGAGCAAATCGAGCAGTACAAGGAAGCGGCTGACGGAAAGAGCACTTTCACCTTCACCGCCCCCACGGAGGAGGGGACGTACTACCTCGTGGGCATGGACCCCAACCGGACGATCCCCAAGGACGACAGCGGCGGCACGAACTATGCCAAGATCGCACCGGCCACAGCCATCCTGAACGTGGCGGCGGACGCCGAGCTGGAGCGCCCCTTCCAGGACGCTGCCGTGAATGATGAAAAGCTGGCCGCAAAGAATACCAGCTACGAGGGCATCACCGCGCTGACCAGCGCGGACGGCCAGACGACCTATAAGGAAGTGCCCAAGTACCATGTGACCGTGCCCGAGGGCGCGGGAACGGTGGCCGTGACCTACAACAGCAATGTGGACATCCGCCACGACGGAGCCACGGTCTACGCCTATGAGGTGGAGTTCGCGGCGACTGCCGTGAACCGTGCGGCGGCGCAGGCAAGCGGGGCCATGGCCCTGCGGGAGGACTCCCTGCGGCTGGCCGTGAACCGTGCGGCGGCGCAGGCAAGCGGCTATACCCTCAAGCCCATCACGCTGGAGAACAGCTATACCCTCAATGCGGACGGCACGCAGACCGTGCTCATGCCGGTGACAGGGTATGTCCGCAACGAGGACGGCAGCGGCAAGGCGATCACGCTGAGTGCCCCCACTGACAAGAACTCCGCGCCCATCGCGCTGTTCACCTTCGAGTATGCCAAGACGGAGCCGGATGTGAAGTACGGCGATGTGGACGGGGATGGCTATGTTAAAGTGGCGGATGCACAACTGATCTGCCAGTTCATCCTGCACAACATTACTCTGACAGAGGCACAGCAGAAGGCGGCAGATGTCAGCGGCGACGGCAACATCACCGTAGCGGATGCACAGATTATCTGCCAGTATATCCTGCATAATATCACGGAATTCCCCGTTGAGAAAAATTCTTGAAATAGGAGGAATTGAGAGCAAATGAAAAAAATCATTTCTGTTCTGCTGACACTGGCGCTGGTACTGAGCCTTGTACCCGCTGTCTTTGCCGCGGACGAACCCACGTTCAGCCTGAGCGCTGATAAAGAAACTGCCGGTGCGGGTGACACCGTGACTTTGACTGTCAGCTTCAGCAACAATGGGGCGATGCTGGAGATTGGCGGCCTGAATTTTGAAATCATCTACGATGAAGAAGCGTACACGTTTGTGTCCGCAACCCCCGCGAAAGCCTACAGGCCCTATTTTTCCTCCAGTAACAAAGGTACTTCCGTCGGTAATGGAAAACTCGCTGTCGGCGGTATTTTTACGACGTTTGCTGACTATCCCGTTGAGCTGGAAGATGGTGAGTTAGCGACCTACACATTCAAGGCAAATGATGTTGCCGCTGGCTCCGCTTCCTTCAAACTGGATGTCAAAGAGCTGAATACCCATGGTACTACACCGACACCCATTTCCAACAAGACGGAGAACAGTGAGCTGACCATCCCCGTGACGGGCGGCAGCGTGACGCCGGAGGGCTACAGTGTGTCCATCCCTGAGACGAAGACGGTAACCACCGGTGAAACGGTGGAGATCCCCATCACCATCAGCGGCAAGGACTACAATGCCTATTCCGTGTACATCAGTTATTACACCGACGTCCTGGAGCTCCAGAATAATGCCGTGAACAACGAGGGTTTCCGCCTGTCGGAAGAGAAGTATACGGATGCTGACTATAGACCGGGTTCGTGGATCACCCTAGTACGCTACGGTGATACGGCACAGCCTGGCGAGGCACTGCGCTTGACGTTTACCGCCAAGGCACAGGGCACGACAGACGTGACCATCCTCAGGGCCCGTGTGGATGAGCGCGCCAACTCCATCAGCTTCAACGCGCCGGACGCCACTATTACCAACAAAACAACTGCCGTTACTGTCAGCGGCTACACCGTGAGCCTGCCTGACGACTTCACCCGTACCGATGCAGAGGGCACGGTGATCATGGAAGGCAAGGACCTGACCTTCAAGCCAAAGGACCCCAACTATGACTACACTGTCACCGTCACCGTCGGCGGCGAGGCAACGACAGTTAGCCCGGACGAGAATGGCATCTACACTGTGGCGAATGTCAACGGCAATGTTATTGTCACCAGCACCAAGACCGCCAAGAGCTTCAACGTCACTCTGAGCGAGGATATCACCGGTGAGGCGAAGGCCACCTACATGACTGCCTATACCTTCAAGCTGCCCCCGGTAAAGGACTTTGTCTACAATGTGAAGGTGACCATCGGCGACACGGACTACACCGGCTTTACGGCTCAGAAGAATGACGACGGTACGACCACCTACACCATCCCCGGTGCGGCTATCACCGGCGACATCGTCATCAACAGCAATAAGAAGGAGCGAGATCCGTACACCTTCCAGGTGACCTTCGAGGGCACCGGCATCGGAGATGTCTCCAATAACGCGACTACCGTCACGGAGAACGACCCCTACTCCTTCACCCTGACGAAGAAGGACGGCTTTGACTACACCGTCTCCGCTACTATGGACGGTGCGGCTGTGGAACTGACGGAGACTGTGGATACCGGAAACGCGAATGTTGTTACCTACAGCATTGCTAAGGTCACCGGCGATCTGGTCATCACCATCGAGAAGAAATCCACTCTGACCATGGAGGTAGCTGTTTCCGAGTATGTGCAGATGGATAACAAGACCGTGTTTCTGGTGACCGTGACCGGCACGCCCACAGAGGGTATGGCCTATGCCTACGGTGAGAACACCATGTATAAGACCACCGCTTACGGTGAGAATGTGTACAGCTGGCTGGTGATTGTGGACAAGGGGCAGGAATTTACCGCTGATACTGCTAAGGCCAACATCAAGGAAGCCAGTGCCACCGCTGAGGAAATGGCCCCGAGCTACGACGTCAACGAGACTAAGACGGTGGATATCAACGACGCCCAGCTGGTCTATGACATCTACAGCGGCAAGTACGGTGACTTCGAGAAGGTCACTGTGAAGAAGTTCCTGTGCGCGGATGTGAACAGCGATAAGATCGTGAACTCCACAGACGCTGTGGCCGTTGTAAAAGCCTCCGAGTAACACTGCGCAGAGCAGAAAAGGCGAATACGTATAAAAATCAGCTTCCCCTCCCGCAAGGGAGGGGGAGCGATTCGCCGTATTTTGGGGATGCAGCGATGCCGCCGGTTTTCGGCGGCGGCGCTGTGTATCTAAAATGACATTTGGAGCATTTACGAGGAGATATATGAAAAGACGAGAGAAAATATTGAGCATCACGGGCCTGTTTCTGGCGCTGGTGATGATCGCGGGGCTGGGCGCGACGCTGCTGAGCTCCACCCGCGCCGTGCCGGGCGACCCCATAGCGGGGCAGGCGTCACGGCTGTATCCGGAATCGCTGGAGGACTCCGACAGCACCCTGATGGGGCAGATGAGCCAGACCGGCGGCACGCCTCTGTCCGCTGAGGTGGACACGCAGCAGCCGGATCAACCGCAAGAGCCTGACCAGCCGCAGCAGCCTGATGAACCGCAGCAGCCGGACGACCCGCAAGAGCCGGACAAACCCCAAGAGCCGGACAAACCCCAAGAACCGGACAATCCACAGCAGCCAGATAAACCGCAAGAGCCGGACAAGCCCCAAGAGCCTGACCAGCCGCAAGAGCCAGATAAGCCGCAAGAACCGGACAAATCGCAAGAGCCGGACAAGCCCCAGCAGCCGGACCAGCCCCAAGAACCGGACAATCCACAGCAGCCAGATAAACCGCAAGAGCCGGATAATCCCCAACAGCCGGATACGCCCCAAGAACCGGATCAACCGCAGAACCCGGATAACCCGGGCGGCGGGAAAGACCCCTCCGACGATAATGGCGGCAAGGACGACTCCGGCAACACCGGCGGCAATACCGGCGGCGACGACGGAAACGGCGGGCAGACCGGCGGCGATGGTGAGGACGGCAAGGACGATGATACGCCCCGCATCTATACCGATCTGCGGACGCAGACCATCCGTAAAAAGGACCTGCCGGACGGCAAGCTGTCCTTCGTGGCCTATCCGCTGGGTAAGGGCGAGAACCTGTATGTCCGTGTCCGTCTGATGAACAAGACGTATACGGGCAACGGACACCTGCTGACCTCCAGTGACGGGCAGAACTATCAGACACAGCTGGATCTGAACACAGAGAACACCTTCGTCCTGTCGCTGTACGACGGCAGCACGTTCCTGGGCAGTGTCCAGTACCGCGTCAGCTATTACGCGGATCTGGCCAGCGAGGATGAGCCGGACGTGGGCGATGGCCCGCCGTCCATCATGGCGTGGCTGAACAGCACGCAGCTGGGCAGCTCTCCCATCGAGGTAAAGGGCGACGGCGAGCTGACGGTCCGCGTCACCAGCCATCCCGACCTGGGCGCAAAGCCCATCTACTCCGACCAGATCGAGGTCACGCTGGACGGCAAGACCGTGGAGAAATTCAGCGGCGACCGTGAGCCGGAGTACAAGCTGTACTTCGCGCCGCCGCAGCGCGGCGACGTGGCCACACATATCATCCGTGTGCGGGCATGGGATGGACAGGGCAACTCCGCCATGCGCACCTACACCGTTACATACCACCAGATCAGCGAGGGTGATGACGCCGGTACGGTCACGGTAGTGCTGGATGCCACCACAGTGGGGATCGGCATTCTGGACAGCGGCGAGGTGGACATCAAGGAAGGCGACACGGTGGCCACGGCGGTGCTGCAGTTCCTGCGGGACTACGGCTATGAGGCCGATTATGCAGGCAGCGCCGAAAGCAACTTCTATCTGCGCCGCATCATCAGCGGCGACATGGCCTATAACGCGGAGGTGCCGGAGCGCCTCTGGACACTGATCCATCGGGACGGTATCACCACCAACGATAACTATGACCGCGACAGTCTGGGTGAGTTCGACTTCACCCAGGGCGCCGGCTGGATGTACTCCATCGGCGGCACGCTGTTCCCCGGACGCGGCATGAGCGACTACAAGGCAAGCGACGGCCTGACCATCTATCTCCGGTTCACGCTGGCCTACGGCAAGGACGTGGGCGGCTATGAGTCGGCAGGCGGCAGCTACGGCAGCCTCAGCAGCTACTGCGGCCTGTGGGTCAACGGCTCGTATCAGCCGCTGAGTCATGACTTTGAGGAGGCGGAGCGCGTAGAGCCCACGGAGACAGAGGATGGCTACGTTCGGTATGTCTGCTCCAAGTGCCACGAGGAGAGCGAAGAAGTCCTGCCCGCCACCGGTAAAACAGACCCGGAACAGCCCGATCCGGAGCAGCCCGAACAGCCTGATCCCGGAAACACGGATAACCCCGATACTCCCGACCCGGGCGGCGGGGATAAGCCGAACCCGGGCGGTACGGATGATAAAGACCCCAGTGACCCCGGCACGACCGAACCGGATGACAAAGATCCGGATAAGCCGGACACAGGCAACTCGGGGACAGGTACAGAAACAGATACCACTGCGTAAATAACAGACCGCCGCTATGCGGCGGAGAGAGGTAGAGAAATGGAAAGAGTAACAGAGCAGCTCCAGCAGGAGATCAACAGGGTCGTTCTGGGCAAGGAGCAGATCGTCCGCAAGGTGCTGCTGGCCATCCTGGCACAGGGCCATGTGCTGCTGGAGGACGTGCCCGGTGTGGGCAAGACCACGCTGGCCAAGGCATTCTCCAAGACCCTGGGCCTGACGTCTCGGCGCATACAGTTCACGCCGGACACCATGCCCTCCGACATCATCGGCTTTTCCGTGTTTGACAAGAGCACCGGTGCGCTGAAATATCAGCCCGGCGCGATCATGACCAACCTGGTGCTGGCGGATGAGATCAACCGCACCTCCAGCAAGACCCAGTCGGCGCTGCTGGAGGCCATGGAGGAGATGCAGGTCACGGTGGACGGCGTGACCCATCCGCTGCCCGCGCCCTTTGTGGTGCTGGCAACACAGAACCCCGTGGGCTCTGCCGGTACGCAGATGCTGCCGCCCTCGCAGATGGACCGTTTCCTCATCAAGCTGAGCATGGGCTATCCCGACCGCGCCAGCACGGCGGCACTGCTGAAGGACCGGCATCACGCCGATCCGCTGGATGTCTGCCGCACGGTAACAGATCCCGCGTCTCTGGAAAAGAGCATCGGAGAGGCTATGTCCGTATTCGTGGCAGACCGTATCTATGACTATATCGCGGAGTTGGTGGAGGCCACCCGTAACAACGCCTATGTGACGCTGGGTGTCAGCCCCCGCGGCGCACTGGCAGTCTCCCGCGCCGCCAAGGCCAACGCCTATCTGGAGGGCCGCGACTATGTAACGCCGGACGATGTGTGCGCCGTGTTTCCGGACGTCTGCGCCCACCGTCTGGTGCTGGACGCCAAGGCGCGTCTGCATGAGTATACGGCGGAGCAGATCATCACGAACCTGCTGCAGACGGTGAAGAAGCCGGATGTGCGGGAGTTCTCTGCCAAATGAAGTACAGGATCATAGGCGGTGCGGCAACACTGGCGCTGCTGCTCGTGCTGTTGCTGCTCCTGCTGGCGGTGACAGGCTCTCCGTGGCCGCTGATGGGCATCATACTGCTGGTGCTGCTGCCTCTGGCCTCGTGGGGCATGAACCGCTATGTCCGCAAATATCTGCGGATTGATATGACACTGCCCACCACTACGTCCAAGAACGCGGCGGCGGAATGTGTCTTGCAGGTACATAACGGTGCGCGTCTGCCGGTGCTGCGGTACTTCTGTATCGTGACGGTACACAATGACCTGACCGGTGAGCGGGAGCATATCACCCTCACTGGCGGCGTACGCGCACACGGCAGCGGCACACACCGCTTCCTCTTACAGAGCCGCTATTGCGGGCGAATCACCGCCTCCGTGGATGCCATCACCCTGATGGATTATTTCGGCATCCTGCCCACAAGGGCGGAGGCGGCGGCTTTAGCGCGCACCACGGTGCTGCCGGAGCTGTTCCCCATGGAGGTCACGTTGCTGGCCAGCCCCTGCTATGCGGAGGACGGCACGGTGGCCAGGCGCGGCGAGGACCGCAGCGAGATGTTCCAGCTGCGGGAGTATCGTGCCGGTGACGACATCCGGCAGATCCACTGGAAACTGTCGGCCAAGACAGACGAGCTGATCCTGCGTGAGGCCAGCCAGCCGGAGAGCCGTGAGCTGCTGCTGTTCTGGGACAAGCACATCACCGGCACACCGGCGCAGATGGACGCACTGGCGGAGGCTGCCTCTTCCGTGGCCGGCACACTGGTGCGCGGCGGCGTGTCCTTTTCGCTCTGCTGGACAGAGCCGGATGATCTGCCTCTGCGGGACATCTCGGACGAGGCATCGCTGCTGCAGGCCGTGCCGGAGCTGGTACGGATGAGCGGCGGTATGGAGGGACGTATGCCGGAGCTGACATCGTTCAGCCGCGTGCTGTATTTCGGCACACAGCCGGACGCACAGCTCCAGACAGACCCGCGTGTGCATTTCCTGCTCTGTATGGATGCGGAGCAGGGTGGCAGTTCCGCTATGACTGTGTTCACGGCGGAGACCATGCACGAGCGGCTGCAGCGATGGGAGGTTTGACAGATGCGGAGAGAACAAAGCGGACTGTACCTGACAGCCGGCAGCGCTCCGCGGACGGCGGGCCTCCGGTTCCCATGGGGAGACATGGCGGTGGCCGTGGTATTGGCGGCGGGAACGTGCCTGCTGCTGCGGGAGCTGTTTCCCTCTGTCACCGAGCCGTGGTGGCTGCTGACACTGTTGATGCTGCCGCTGTGTGCAGCGCTTCTGCTGCTGTATGAGACAAAATGCGGGCCGTGGCTGCTGCCCTCTGGTGCGCTGCTGCTGTTGCTTCTGTTTCTTGCGGGCAGGACGCCGGTGCTGTCCGGCTTCGGCTGCCTGGGCAATGATCTTCTGTCGCTGCTGACAGCCCGCACGGGACGTATTTATCTGGACTTTGCGGCGGCAGATCCCGACAGGGTCTACTGGGCGCTGATCCCGCTGCTGGTGCTCTGCGCCCTGCTGCTGAGTCGCGCCGTGTGGAGCGGACGGCTCTGGCTGGCGCTGCCCCTGCTGCTGCCTGCCTACGCCGCCATGCTGACGGGCCTTGCTCCCTGCGGCGTCTCCTGCGGCCTGCTGACGGCGGGCACGGTGCTGCTGATGATGCAGCATACCGCAAAGGCCGGAGATGATACGGCGGGACTTGCGGTGCGGCCTGTTCAGCTGCTTCTGCCGCTGCTGTGTGCAGCGCTCTGCCTGCTGGCGGGGCTGGCGGTAAAGGATGGCCTGTCCACGGAGCTGGCGGAGACAGTGGCCCAGCGTATCCATGAACGGCGCTATGATCAGACCACCAATTCCATGCCGGAGGGCGAACTGAAAAACCTGCCCGCATGGAATAGAAATGATACGCCTGCGCTGGAAATCACCATGGAGAAGCCCGGAAAGGTCTACCTGCGCGGGCAGATCTATGAGGTCTATACCGGCAGCCGCTGGGAAGCGGCGGATACGAAAGACACGGCGGCATACGAGGAACTGTTTTACTGGCTGCACAAGGATGGCTTTTACGGCCAGAGCCAGATCGGAACGGCCTCAAGATGGGCGCTGACGGCGGCAGAGCCGCTGGACATGACGGTGAAGAACCTGACCGCCTGCGCGGCGCATGGCTACTATCCCTATGCGCTATACGGCAGCGGCCTGCTGGATGCGGCACAGATCGGTGATACCGGCCTGCCCGCGGCAGAGGAGCTGCGCTATCTCACCGGCAGCGTTCCGGAATGGTATCAGCTCCAGCGGGAGCTGGCCTCCGGCCAGGGCCGGCAGGAGATACAGAGCTATCTGGAGCTGGAGCAGGCTTATGCGGCTTATGTGAAGGCCATGGATCTGCAGCTGACGCAGGAAAGCTGGTCGGTGGTAAAGCGCCAGCTGTCTCTGCCGGAGGGATCCCGCACCATCTCCGAGATACGCAACATCATCTATGTCTATCTGGGTGAGAACCTGACCTACGACGAGACGGTGCGGACTGGTAACGGAAACGGTGATTTCCTGCAATATACGCTGGAAAAGAGCGGGCGCGGCTACAGTGTCCACTACGCCACCGCTGCCGTGCTGATGCTGCGCTACATGGGTGTGCCCGCCCGCTATGTGGAGGGCTACTACCTCTCGGCGGAGCAGGCGGCGCGGTACGCAGCCGGTGAGCCTATTACCCTGACGGAGCAGAATGCCCACGCCTGGGCGGAATATTACGTCAGCGGTGTCGGCTTCGTGCCCTTTGAGGTGACGCCCGGCTACATCGACAACGAGGATGTGGACATCGGCGCCTCCATTGGGGACGGCGATACGGAGAACACCTATGTCAGCGAACAGCAGAAGTTCGTGGAGGTGGAGCAGCCGGAGGAACAGACGGAGCAGGAGCAGGACCGGGCCGTCTTCTCGCTGGAGGTCAAATACCTGCTGTGGCTGCTGCTTCTGCCGGTGCTGGCGCTTCTAATACTGATCATTGTGCGGCGAAAGCGTCTGCATAGAGCACTGCGTGCCATTGACGAGGCGGGCGATAAGGCTGCCATCGCCATGCGGTACGGCTATGCGGACTGTCTGCTGCACCACAGCACGGTGCAGCCCCCGGAGGGTGCGGCGGAAGCCGCCGCACTGAACCGCGAGGCACTGTTCAGCCCCCATGCCATGAACGCGGAACAGCGCCGCTGTGTGGATGATTATGCCGCCCGTGTCCTGACGGACTGCAAGGCAAGCTGGACGCTGTGGCAGAAAATACGATACAGGCTTTGGAACTGCCTGTACTGATAGGAGGAAAACGTATGAGAAAACGGATCACATCGCTCCTGCTGGGCGTGCTGCTGTTGTTGACCATGACGGTGACAGCCTTCGCCGCAGAGGGGCAGGCCGGTTCCTTCGTGTTCACGGCTATGAACGCCAACAGCACCATCGTGGAGCCGACCCGCGTTCCCTACAAGGCGGGACAGACCATAAAGGAAGCACTGGCCGATTCGGACATTGCGTTCGTGGGTCTGGAGCAGGGCTTCATCTACGAGATCAACGGTGTATCCGCCAACTATCTGCTCTATTACGATAATGGCGGATATGAACTGAGTGCCCAGGCTTCTTCCATCACTGCGCTTTGCGTCCATGTCAGCAGCACCTACTCTGATGATGCCATCAGGCTCATCACCCGTATGGCGGACTATCTGGATATGACGAACCATGTCCAGAACTACCCTGCGGCGGCCAACGCCTATGCGTCGGCACTGAAGGGCCTGCGCACCGCCACTGCGGAGTCGGCCACCACGCTGCTGGACGGACTCAACAACGCCATTGCAGACTACGGAAAGCTGCTGGACGGCACGAAGTACACCGTTTCCGCCGCAGCCACGCAGAACGGTGCGTCTGTGTCCGCACCGGTGGTCACGCTGACGGATGCCTACGGCAATGTTACCACAGGCACAAACAGCGTACAGGTCATTGCGGGCGACTACAAATTCAGTGTGTCCGACGGCGGCTATAACCGCACGGATGGAACGCTGACGGTATCCGCTGACGCGCAGATCTCCGTGACGCTGCCCTATGGCCAGTGGTTCGGCAATATCCGCCTGCTGGACTACAGAAAAGTGCCGTTCCGCTATACGCAGGATAAGACGGCACACACCGCCCAGTACTGGATCAAGGATACGGCAGAGCCGCTGGGCAGCATCTATCTGAATGCAGCGATGGGGGATGTCCCTGACGCCGATACCACCTACCTGCGTACCATCTATGTCGGTACAAACGGCAAGGATATGTCCAGCACCGCCAGATCGTGGGACAGCACGGCCACCGGCCTGACCTATCTGGTGAAGCAGGGCATGGAGGGCCGCACCTTCACGCTGGAGGCGAGGTACAAGACTGCGGACGGCTATACACAGGTGCAGTCCTACACGGTCACCTTGACCCGCGTTCCCACGCTGGCATCTCTGTCCGTGACGGCGGAGGGCACAAAGCTGCCTCTTACCTTCGAGTCCACCACGCCGTTGTACAGCCTGACGACGGTCTCCTCTGCGCTGGACATCGCGGCCGCGCCCTTCGGCGAGGACTATACGGTGACGGGTACAGGCGCGGCGTCTCTTGAAGGCGATACGCTGACCCACAGCATACAGGTCGCCGCACCCAACGGGGAGCAGAACACCTACACCCTGCGCGTGCAGAAGGTGGCCTCTGTACCGGTGACACTGACGATCCCCGCCGGCACGACCGTGCAGGTGCTCAACGGCGCAGGCTCGGAGATCGCACCGGTCAGCGGCGTGTACCACCTTGTGCCGGGGGAGACATATACCTGCATCGCCACCAAGAATACATGGTATCACACGCAGACCGCATTCACGGCCTCCAGCGGCCTGAAGGTATCTGTACCCGAGCCCGACACCACAGACGGCCTGAAAGCCCTGGCGCTGTACAGCGGCACCTCTGCCAGTAACCGCCAGCCATATAAGGCTGATAAGACTTTTGCTGCCGCCGCGCACAGCTACAGCTATACTGTCACTGACTTCAACAGCAAGGCGGCTATACAGGCCACCGCCGCGGACACGGATGCTGTGATCACGGCGCTGTACCGTTCCCAGAGCACCGTGCCGGAGATCCATGATGTAGAGACATCGGTCACGATCACCCAGCCGGTGAATACCGCGAAGAAGGCTGACAACCTGAGCAGCCTTGTGGCCAAGGCGGGCTACGGACAGGATCTGACCATCCGCGTCAGCAAGACGGTGGGCGATGTCACCTATTATCAGGACTACGAGATGCGGCTGGTCCGCCAACTGCATCTGGCGGGATTGACCGCAGCGACCAAGGATGAGCAACTTCCCTTCGTGACGACCAGCGGCGGCACGACAAAGTTTGACCGCGACAAGACCGATTACTATGTCAAGGTCGACAGAGAGACCACCGCTCTCTACCTCTCCGGCACCTATCCCAACAGCAGCACAGACACCGCCTGCTGCGACGGGTACTATGCCAAGGTCAACGGCGTACGCTATGATACGCTGGCCGGCGCGGAAGCGGTCCTGAACACAGACCTTTATAATGAGGATATTTCGGTACAGGTCTGCCACGCAGATACCGGCAGCATTGAGCTAACCTATACCGTCCATGTTCAGAAAAGTGACCCCATCCAACTGACCATCCAAACGACCCCAGCGGATGCCACGGTGTTCCTGACAAATAATCTCAATGGCAAACGTATCGTGGAGAAGAACGGCACCTACAGCCTGACACCCGGCGGCAGCTACAGCTACATCGTGACCTGCACCGGCTATGTCGGCCAGAAGGTGACGGACTACACCGCTCCCAACAAGGACGGTACGCTGACCATTACGCTAAAGAAGGCACCGGCCAATGACACGCTTGTCAACTTCGACTCCGCATGGCCGCATCTGCGTCAGAACAATGAGAATAACGGCGTGGTGGACTACAAGACGCCGGTCTACGCCAAGGATGCCGAGCTGTACTGGGCCACCTCCATCGGCTCCGGCTACGACGTCAACGCCTGCGGCTGCCCCATTCTGGTGGACGGTGCCGTCTACACCTACTCCGGCTCCCGCATTTACAAGGTGGATGCTATCTCCGGCGAAATTCTCGTTGATAAGCCCATGGATCACAACTCCAGCTTCGCCATCAACCCGCCCACCTACGCCAACGGCATGATTTTCGTGGGCCTGTCTGACGGCACGATCCAGGCGTTCGACGCCAATACCCTGGACTCCCTGTGGATCTATCGGGACTCCATCGGCGGTCAGCCCAACAGCTCCATCGTCTATCATGACGGCTATATCTACACCGGCTTCTGGGTAGGCGAGATCAACGAGGCCCACTATGTGTGCCTGAGCGCCACCGACGAGGACCCCGCGCAGACGATGGAAGAAAAGCTACCCACATGGTACTACACCAGCAAGGGCGGCTTCTATTGGGCCGGCGCGTATGTGTGCGACGACTTCCTGCTGATCGGCACGGATGACGGCGCTTCCGGCTACACCACCGGCAAGCCCAGCCTGCTGTCCTTTGATCCCAAGACCGGCGAGCTGCTGTCCTCCTACAAGATGAATGTGACCGGCGACATCCGCAGCTCTATCACCCATTACAAAGGCAAGTATTACTTCACCAGCAAGGGCGGATACTTCTTCGAGGCCAGCGTGGATGCAAAGGGCAAAATCGAGTCTGTCCGCACGCTGAAGCTCTACAACTACGCGGACGACCCCACCAACCCGGCCATGTCCACCTGCACGCCTACCATCTATAATGGGCGGGCCTATATCGGTATCTCCGGCACGGCGCAGTTCGGCGCGTACAGCGGCCATAACCTGACGGTCATCGATATTCCCAACTGGGAGATCGCCTACACGGTGCGTACCCACGGCTATCCCCAGACCAGCGGTGTCCTGACCACAGCCTATGAGGAGGAGACCGGATGCGTCTATGTGTACTTCTTCGATAACTTCACCCCCGGTAAGCTCCGTGTGCTGGAGGACAAGCCCGGCCAAACCGAGGTGTCTCTGAAGACCATGGAGACCTACACGGCCAGCGGCCAGACGGAGACCTATACGACGCCCTACAACATCTTCACGCCCAGCGGCGCACAGGCCCAGTATGCCATTTGCAGCCCCATCATGGATGAGTACGGCACGATCTACTTCAAAAACGACTCCGCCTACCTGATGGCCGTGGGCAGCACCATTGAACGCATCGAAGTCACGAAGCTGCCGGACAAGACGGAATACAAGGAGAAAGAAACCTTCGACCCCATCGGCATGGAGGTGACAGCCTACTACGCCAACGGCAAGACCCGTGACGTAACGGAGTACGTCACATGGTCTGAGCAGCCGCTGACTGCCAATGACACCGATTTTCAGATCACCTTCCCCTACGCGATGTACCGGAACGAGGAGAACAGCGACACGTTGGAGATGACATACGGTGTCCAGTGCGATAAGCCTATGACCACTGTGACCTTGACCATTACCGGCGGGGAAGAAGTGAACTACGGCGACGTTAATGGTGATGGCGACATCAAGGTCGCGGACGCTCAACTGATTTGCCAGTTCATCCTGCACAACATTACTCTGACAGAGACACAACAGAAAGCAGCAGATGTCAATGGTGACGGCGACATCACCGTAGCGGATGCACAGATTATCTGCCAGTACATCCTGCATAATATTACGGAATTCCCCGCTGCATCCAAGTCATAACAACGACAGCTTACCCACCGTGCGCATTGTGCGGTGGGTAAGCCGCACTGACGGCAAAAAACATTTCTGCAAGGAGAAGACGCCTATGAAAAAACGTTCCATTGCGCTGCTGCTCCTGCTGGTATTACTGACCGGCTGCGGCGCAAAGACAGAGGAAGCACCATGGCAGACCGCCTACCGTGAAACGGGCAAATATCTGCAAGAGCAGGATACGCTTTCCGCAGGTTCTGTTGGCGGCGAGTGGGCGGTGATCGGCCTGAGCCGTGCGGGGCTTCTCACCGATGAGGCGGCGCAGAGCTACGCGCAGGCGGCGGAGGACTATGTGGAGCAGGCCGATTCCGGTCGGCTCGACCACTCGAAGTCTACGGAGAACTCCCGCACCATCCTCGGCCTGACGGCTGCCGGATACGACGCCAGCAATGTGGCGGGCGTCGATCTGACATCTGGACTGTCCGATATGAACTATCTCCGCATTCAGGGACTCAACGGCCCTATCTGGGCATTGATCGCGCTGGACTGCCACAGCTATGACATTCCGCAATGTGCAGAGGGCGGGGAGCAGACCACCCGCGAGGGCCTGGTGGCGGAAATACTGACTTCCCAGTGCAGTGACGGAGGCTGGACGCTGGCGGGGGATACCGCCGATGTGGACATGACCGCCATGGCTCTGACGGCGCTGGCGCCCTATAAGGACGATGTTGAAGTCAAAGCCGCAGTCGATGCGGCGCTGGCATATCTGTCCGATGCCCAGCAGGAGGACGGCGGCTTCATGAGCTGGGGCACGGCCAACAGCGAGTCCTGTGCGCAGGTGATCGTAGCTCTGACGGCGTTGGGTATTGATCCCGCTGCGGATGCGCGGTTTACCAAGGCAGGCGGTACGGCAATAGATGCGCTGTGCGCCTTTGCCTGTGAGGGAGGCGGCTTTCGTCACAGCGACGAGCAGACAGAGCCGGATGGTATGGCCACCGAGCAGGGCTTCTACGCACTGGCCGCTTATGACCGCTTCCGGCAGGGACAGACACGCCTGTTCGACATGACGGATATTGAGGTGAAGTGATATGCGGCGCTTCAAACCCCTGTGTGCATTGCTTCTGACACTGCTCCTGCTGTCCTGCACCGCCTGCGGCCAGACGCAGACGGTGCAGCCGGAGGGCACCGGTGATAAGGACCAATACATGACCGATCCTGTGCCGGAGGGAAAACCGGCACCTGTAGAGCCACAGGACAGCGATGTGGATACGAACAAGAAGTATACCTGCACCATATCCATCTCCTGCGAGACGATCCTGGGCAATATGGATAAGTGTGCTGAGAGCAAGAAAGCCCTCGTACCGGAGGGCGGTATCATTCTCCCCGCCACAGAGGTAACGTTCAGCGATGGCGAAAGCGTCTACGACGTGCTGCAGCGTGTCTGCAAGGCAAATAAGATACACATGGAGTCCAGCTTTACGCCGGTGTATAACAGTGCCTATATCGAAGGTATTCACAATCTGTATGAGTTTGATGTGGGGAAGCTCTCTGGGTGGATGTATTCCGTCAACGGGTGGTTTCCAAATTATGGTTGCTCCCTTTACCAGCTTAAGGACGGCGATGTGGTAGAATGGCGCTATACCTGTGACCTTGGGGATGATCTCGGCAGTGGTATGGGAGGATAATGGAGGCACCAGGATATAGAAAACGCTG
>ENA-UOOA01003252-UOOA01003252.1-human-gut-metagenome-genome-assembly--contig:-P61old-NODE-3252-length-20599-cov-4.929468_pt1 | contig 20599 bp, 18 predicted proteins | sample MGYA00242467_ERZ724014 | MGnify/ENA metagenome assembly ERZ724014 | reverse complement strand
TCAGAGAAGATTTAAGAAACGTTGCGATTATCGCGCACGTAGACCACGGCAAAACCACGCTTGTAAATCAGATGTTGCAGCAGGGCGGCATGTTCCGCGAAAATCAGCAGGTGCAGGATCGCGTGATGGACTCGAACGCGCTGGAACGCGAACGCGGCATTACCATTCTTGCAAAGAATACTTCCGCGCATTACAAGGGCGTGAAAATCAATATTGTGGACACGCCGGGGCATGCGGATTTCTCGGGCGAAGTTGAGCGCGTTTTAAAGATGGTGAACGGCGCGCTGATTCTTGTGGATGCGGCGGAAGGACCTTTGCCGCAGACGCGCTTTGTGATGCAAAAGGCTCTGGAACTCGGCTTGAAGCTGATTATCGTGATCAACAAAGTGGATCGCCCGGACGCACGGATTTCGGAAGTGGTGGACGAAGTGCTGGAACTCATGATGGATCTCGACGCCACGGACGAGCAGCTGGAAAGCCCGATTGTGTACTGCTGCGGCAGAACGGGAACGTCTTCTCTGACGCCCGATAAGCAAGAGCCGAATTTAAACCCCTTGTTCGATACGATTTTATCGCACATTCCGCCGATGGATATGGACGTGGACGGGCCTACGCAGCTGCTTGTATCGTGCATCGACTACAACGAGTTTGTGGGGCGGATCGGGATCGGCAGGATCGAGCGTGGCGTGGCGCGTACGAACGAGCCTGTTTCTGTGTGCAATTTCAACGATAAAAAGGTGCGCACGAATCAGAAAATCGTGAATCTGTATCAGATCGAGGGCTTGGAGCGCGTGCCTGTGGAAACGGCGAAAGCGGGCGATATCGTGGTGTTTTCGGGTATTGACGGCTTGAATATCGGCGATACCGTGTGCCGCCCGGACGCGGTTGAGCCTGTGCAGTTTGTGAAAATCGAAGATCCGACGGTGGAAATGACGTTTTCGGTGAACGACAGTCCGTTTGCGGGGAAAGAAGGAAAATTCGTGACGACGCGGCAGCTGCGCGAGCGACTTTATAAAGAGCTTCTGCGCGACGTTTCGTTGCGGGTGAACGATACGGACAGCGCAGATTCGTTCCGCGTGTGCGGCAGGGGCGAAATGCACCTTTCGATTCTGATTGAAACGATGCGCCGCGAGGGGTATGAATTTCAGGTTTCCACGCCGCGCGTATTATATAAGGAAATCGACGGGGTGCGGCACGAGCCGATCGAACGGCTGGTGGTGGACGTTCCCGAAGATATGACGGGGCCTGTGTTCTCGGCGATGGGCAACAGAAAAGGCACGCTTTTGCACATGAACGCGATGGGAAGCCGTATGCGGCTTGAATTTGCCGTACCGGCGCGCGGACTTTTCGGGTATAAGAGCGAGTTTTTAACCGATACCAAAGGTCAGGGCATTATGAATTCTATTTTCTACGGCTACGAGCCGTACAAAGGGGATATGCAGCGCAGAAATACGGGTTCGCTTGTGGCGTTTGAAACGGGCGAAGCGGTGACTTACGGTCTTTTCAACGCGCAGGGCAGAGGCACGCTGTTTATTACGCCCGGCACGCCCGTGTACGAAGGCATGGTGATAGGCTACACCAACCTTGCGGACGATATCAACGTGAACGTGTGCAAGACGAAGCATCTGACGAATACGCGTTCTTCAAACAGCGACGACGCGCTGACGCTGATTCCCGTGAGCAAAATGAGTCTGGAAGAATGTCTTGAATTTATCAATGACGACGAGCTTTTGGAAGTGACGCCGAAGTCGCTGCGTATCCGCAAGCGGATTTTAGACAGCGAGCTGAGAGCAAAGGCGCGGTTTAAGGAAAAGAATCTGAAATAAAACGGAAGAGCGCTATGACGGCGGAGCGGGTTTAATATTCGGTTGACGGAATGAGAACAAGATTATTTTCGTTCGGCTACGGAAATCGGTTATGAAACAGTCCCGCCGTTTTTTTAAATTTTCCGTAAAAACGAGGGTAAAATGAGAGAGTATTACGTTTGGTTTTTAAAAGAATTTAACTTCCCCGAAGACGCCGCGCGGGAATTGACGGAAGCTTACGATAAAATTTATGCGGATCGGTCGGTTTCCGCTTGTTTTAACGAAATTATCGATCGGTATCGGAAAAATCCGGACGCCGACGTGAAAAAAATGATTGCCGACGTACAGGCTTTGCAAGGCGCGGACATACACCCTTATACGCTTGCTTTGATTCTGCTGATTGTTCTTTCGTCGTATCTGAAAGATAGGTACAAAGAAAGAAATTTACCTGCGGAAATATGGAAAAATTCGATGGCGGATCTTTTGTATAAATGCGTCGAATGTAAGTTGGTTTATAACGTATGGGGCGTTTTTACGGACTGGTTTGCGGCTTTTTTCTATTTCGGCAGATTTGCTTTGGGACGGCTGCAATTTGAAATCGGGCGCGCTTCGAAAGATTACGTCGGCTTGAATTTTACGTTGAAAAAGGGTGAAAAAGTGCTGAGCGTACATATTCCGCGCACGGGATCGCGGCTTTCGCGAGAGGAACAAGTAGAAGCGTATCAGCAGGCGGCGGAATTTTTTAAGCCGTATTTCGGGAACGATAAAATCGTATTTTGTTGCAATTCGTGGCTGTTATTTCCGCCCGTAAAACAAATGTTATCGGCTACGTCGAATTTAGCGGCTTTTATTTCCGATTACGAGGTGTTGGAAACGGGACTTTACGACGATTTTTACGAATGGGCATGGCGGCTTTACGATTCGGGCGAAAAAGATATCGACAAATTGCCGCAAAATACTTCGCTTCGCAGGAATTATGCAGAGTATATTAAGTCCGGAAAAAAATCGGGGTGGGGGTTCGGCGCTTTTATTTATGAGCCTCGGCAAGGCTTCGATATTGAAAAGTAAGGTGAAATTAAGGGCGGAAAGAAAGGGAATCCCGAAAGAGAAACAGCGAAATATTTACGATTTATTGAAAAATTTTTGAAAATTTTTTCCGCCGCTTCATATCGGGCGGCGGTTTCGCATACGATAAGGTATGCAGGAAGTAAATCATTCAATTCAGATCGACAACAGAAAAATCGTGACGGCGACGGGCGTAGAAGCCGTGAAAAGTTTTTCGCCTTCCAAAATCGAGTTGAGCCTTGCGGGATCGAAAACCACTCTGACGTTTTTCGGCAGCGATTTTAAAATCACCGGGTTTTCGAAGGAAAGCGGTACGTTCCGCGCGGGCGGTGCGGTCGATTCGTTTCGCTACGGCGGTTCGCTTCGATCGAAGCTTTTCCGCTGACGGCTGCGCAGGGTTTGTATGGATTCGGCGGCGCAGTTTCCCGCGTTTTTGTGCCTTGCGGCGGCAGGCGCGGCGGCGGGATTTATCTATGATTTTCTTTCTCCGCTGCGATTTTCGAAAATTTCCGCCGTGATTGCGGACTTGCTGTTTTTCGCGATGGCGGCGGCGTTATACCTTTTCACCGCCACGATTTGCCGGTTGCCGGGGTTTCGCTTGTACGCGTATTTCGCATTAGCGGCGGGTTTTATAATATATTCGAAAAGTATGCGTTCAGCAGTTGCATTTTTTCGGAAAATGTGCTATAATAGTTACGAAAAGGCGCGAAAAAAGGTGTTTCAGCCTGTTTTTAACGCACTTATCACACGGATTTCACTAAAAAAACAAAAGTGGAAAGCCGAGAACAAAAAAAAGAGAAAAGAAAAAACGAAAAAATTTTTGATTTCCGGTGAGAAACCGGAGCGCACGCGCGAAAAGAAAACAGACGGCGCGAGGAAAAAGGTTGGCTTATGACTCAAGAAAAGATGAAAAGAACGGTGATCGCTTCCGTAGTGGCCGCAACGCTTCTGGTTGTGGTGCTGCTTGCCGTGCTTATTTATCAGCTCGTTTCGATTGCGGTGTATAACAAACGCATTTCGAAAATCGAACAGGAAATCGCAGACTATCAGGAAACGATAGATAAACAGGAAGATAATCTGGATTTTTATCTTTCCGAGGTAGGAAAAGAACATTTGCTTTACGGTTACGGCTGGTGTAAAAAAAATAAGTAGGTTGCGGTGTCGGTGAGTGAATCGCGGTTATGGTCGGCGATGGACGAGCGGCAAGCATTTGCGCCCGGTGCGGTTGGCGGCAAGGCGAGTATTTGCCCCCCGGCAAGCGGTTGGCGGCAAGGCGCGGCGCGGATTTAAACGGGCGGATATGAAGCGCGGATCGAGCGGTGTTGCCGAAACGCGAGAACGTAAAAAAGCGGCGCTTCGAAAGGAAAAAACAGATGAATAAAGAAACGTTCCGCGGAAAAAGCGCGGTGATCGACGTGGGATCGAATTCCGTTCGCCTGATGTTTGTGGCGGGCGGAAAAGTTTTATATAAAACGCTTGAAACAACGCGGCTCGGCGAGGGACTGGCATTTTCTTCGCGGCTGAAAGACGAGGCGATGCGGCGCACGGCGGAGGCGATTTCCGCGTTTGTTGCGCGGGGAAAAGCCGAAGGCGCGCAGCGGGTGTATGCTTACGCCACGGCGGCGGTGAGAGAAGCGGAAAATCGTGAGGAATTCCGTGCGCTCGTGCGAAATTTATGCGGCGCGGAATTGGAAGTGATCGCCGGCGAAGAAGAAGCGGCGCTCGGCATGGACGGCGCGCTGAAAGGCGCGGACGGCGCAACGATCGACGTCGGCGGCGCGAGTACCGAAATTGCGGTGCGCTCGGGCGGAAAAACGGCGTATAAAAAGAGTGTCCCCGTGGGCGTAGTGCGGATCAAGGATTTGTGCGGTCGCAACGTGGCGGCGATTAAAAATCTGTGTGAAAAGTATGTAAGCGGTTTTATCGGCGCGAAAACGGTTATAAAACAAGCGGGGGGTAAGGCGATTGCGATCGGCGGCACGGCCACCACGCTCGGCGCGAGAAAGGCGGGCTTGAAAGAGTACGACGGCGCGAAAGTGACGGGCGTTCCGCTCACGCAAAGCGATTTGCGCGGGTATGCAAAGGCGTTTCTGGCGTTGCCCGTCGGCGAGATCGAAAAATTACCATGTATGCCGAAAAAGCGCGCGGACGTGATCGGCGGCGGCGCGGCATGGCTGTACGCGATCGCCGAATATCTCGATTTATCCGAAATACTCGTGAGCGACGAGGATAACCTTGAAGGATACGCGCGGAAAGTCGGGATTTTGTAAAGCTTAAAATTCAGCAGCTGAATTTTAACCGTAGAATTTGCAGCGGGCGGAGGAAAGACGGTGACGAAAAGATTTTGGAAAAACGCATACGCGGTTTTGCTTGCGCTCTCGTGCGCGGCGGGGTTTGTGCTGGCGGCGTATTTTGCTTATTCCGAACGTTCGGGAAGCGGCGCGGCGGGACTGTGGGCGTGTATTGCGGGCGGCGCGCTGTCTTTGGCTCTTGCGCCGTTTTTTCATGAAATCGGGCATATCGTTTTTGCAAAAGCGAACGGATTTAACATAGTTTATTGGAAAATTTTCGTGCTGAAAGGCGATTGCACGGGCAAAAAGGGGCGGGTTTCTTTCTGTTCTCCGTTTGAAGCCGAGCAGGTGCTGGCTGCCCCGACGCACGCGTATGCCGATATGAAAAAACGGTCGGCGGCGTACACGCTCGGCGGACTTGTTTTCGGCGGAGCGTTTTTGTTGATTGCCCTGATTCCGGCGGTGATATTGCGGTCGTTCGGGAGTGTGGGGGCGTATGCGTTTTTCGGCGCGTTGCCGTATGCGGCGTATCTCTTATTGCTGAATTTGCCGCCTTTCGAATATGCGGGCGGAAAGACGGATATGCGGGTGTTTTACGAGCTGAAAACGGACAAGCCGTGCGGCGTGCGGCTGATTGCCGCGATGAACGCGCAGGGCGAGCTGGCGGAAGGTAAGCCGTATTCCGGAATCGATCGGGCGTACCTTGAAAATCTGCCCGCGATCGCCGAGGACGAGCCGCTTTTTACAATGAACGAATTTTATCTGTATTTCGCGGCGGCGGAAACGCGCGACTACGAAACGGCGGCGAAGCATATTAACCGTATCGCCGCCTTATCGCCTTATTTATCGGCGAAAGAACAGCGCGCCGCGCTCTGCGAGCTGACGTATTTAAACGCGATTTTAAATGACGAAATACAGGCAAAAAAGTGCTATGCCGCGCTTTGCGGCGATACGGCTTGCCGTTCGGACGCAGGCGGCAATTCGGCTTGCGATGACGGTGCGGAAGCTTTTTTAACGAATGCGGAAAATCGGGCGGCTGCGGCATATTATGTATTGCGGGGCGATTTTGCGCGGTCGGCGCGGTATGCGGAAGCGGCGTTTACGGCGGCGAAAAACGAGAAGTTTGCGGGTGCGGCGGAAAGCGAAAAATTGCTTTTATTGCCCGTGCGGGAAAAACTGCGTCCGGCCATAAAGCGCGAGCAAAACGCGTGATACAAGAAACCGGGGTGCGACAAGGCGCGGCGCGTAGGGCGCGAAGGGGGAATCGATTTGGAAAAGACGGAAAACAGGCTGCTTGTATTGCAGGGCGGCGAAACTCATTTGCCTACGGAGGATTTTTTTAAGGAGTACGCGCGGGTGAAGCCGCTGTATTCGGGGGCGTTGAAAACGGCGTGTTCGCGGTTTGAAATTCTCGACGACGAGTTTTCGATGACGCACGGTCACGATCCCATTCACCATATCGAAAGCCGTTTGAAAACCGTGGAGAGCTGCTACGAAAAACTTAAACGGCGGGGCTTTAAGCAAGAAGCGGAAAACCTGACGCAGCTGACGGATATTGCGGGCGTGCGTGTGGTGTGCGGATATGTAGAGGACATCTATAAAATCGCGCGGTTTTTTTTAAATCAGCACGACGTGCATCTCCTGCGACAGAAAGACTATATCAAAAATCCGAAGCCCAACGGGTACAGAAGCCTGCATCTGATTGTGAAAGTGCCGGTTTCGCTTTCGTTTGTGGCTACCGCCGTGCCTGTGGAAATTCAGCTGCGTACCATTTCGATGAATATGTGGGCGAGTCTTGAACACGAGGTTTCGTATAAAGCGGGTGCGGAACTCAAAAAATCGGCGTTTACCGAACTGAAAGCCTGTGCAGACGATCTTTTCGGCGTGGAAAAACGTATGCAGAAAATTTGCGGCGATATTCGCGCTCTGAATACGCCTATCGCGAATAAAACGGACGAAAATACAAAAACAGTTATTGAAAGTACGCTCAAAACGGACGAAAAATCGCAGGCGAAATAATACGGAAAATTACGAAAGATGGAATACCGGGAACAAAAAGACAGACGGAAAAAGATAAAACGGCGCAGGTGGACGTCGTTGATTATTGTGTTTGTCATTATCGCGATAGCGGCGGTTTCGGTTATTTTTCCGCCCGACACGTGGAAGTACCGGGTGGCGAAGCCGAAGATCGGAACGCGCGAGAACGGGGACGCGCGGGTGCATTTTCTTTCGGTGGGGCAGGGCGATTGCTCGGTGATCGAGCTTCCGGACGGAAAAACGATGGTGATCGACGGCGGTGACGGCGCGGAAGGTCACACGAGATATATTCTGCGGTATTTGTACGCGCTGGGCGTGGAAAAACCCGATTATCTCGTAGCTACGCATACGGACGGGGATCATACGGGCGGTCTTGCGAAGATCGTATCGGTGAAGGGTGCGGGTGAAATCTTTATGCCGTATGTGACTTACGACGCCGGGGCGGCGTTCGACGAATTTTCGGCGGCGGCGAAAGACGAAGAGGTTTTATGCACGTTTTCGCATCGCGGCATTTCGCTTTCCTGCACCGAGGGCGAATTTCCGTATGAGCTTTGCTTTATTTCGCCGCTTGGCAAGGATACGCGGGGCAGCGAGTATAAAAAGGCGAACGAGAAAAAGGGCGAGGACGGTGCGACGAACGATACTTCGGCGGTGATTTACCTTGATTATTTCGGCTCGACGGTGCTTTTCTGCGGCGATATTACGGCGGACAAGGAAAAAGCGATTTTGCGCGAAGCGCAAGCGGGGCTGATTATGTGCGACAAGAAAGAAATCACGCTTTCGGGCGTGGATATTTTAAAGGCGGCGCACCACGGTTCGGCCGGGTCGTCGGGCGAGGAGTTTATCCGCGCGCTCGGCGTGCGCGACGCGGTGATTTCGGTAGGGAAAAACAACGCGTATTCGCACCCTTCGACGGACGTACTCGGCAGGTTTTTACGGAACGGGGCAAATATTCACCGCACGGATTACGACGGCACGGTGATTGCGACTTTGAAGCGGGACGGAACGTATACGATAGAAAATTTGTGACGTAAATTTGTGCGGACGGGCGAAATCGGTTTTGGTTTCTCAACGTTCGCATCCATTGATCATACCGAAAAACATATCAGGCGGACAAACATTACATACTGAAAAGTAAAAACGGCGGTAACTATGCGTAGCAAAATCGGCAAAAAATATTTATTGAAAAAAATTGCGATCGGGGCGGCCGCGGCGATCCTCGGTTATTTTTTCATTTGCGGTTTTTTTCCGCCTTTGTTCCGCAAAAAATTTACGCTCGACCCCGTTTCTTCCCGTAAAAACGATCTGAATTGCGCCGAGCGGGCGGCGGTGATCGACGATAACCAAAGCGCGCTTTTATATCGCTTGCGCCTGATCGAGCGTGCGGAAAACGAGATTCTGCTTTCTACTTATTCTTTCTATAACGACGAAAGCGGAGCGGACGTGACGTGCGCTCTTTTTGCCGCGGCGGAACGCGGCGTGAAGGTAAAAATCATCATCGACGGTTTCAATCAGGGAAAACTGGTCGCTTTTTCCGGATTTAAAGCTCTTGCCTGTCACGAAAACGCCGAAGTGAAAATTTATAACCCCGTAAACCCTTTTGCGTTTTGGCGGGCGAATTTTCGCCTGCACGACAAATATCTTGTGTGTGACGACGATTTCTACATTCTCGGCGGCAGGAATATCGGCGATTATTTTCTTGGCGAATACGGTAAAGAAAGCAAGCGGAATATCGATCGCGACGTGCTGGTGAGCTGTTCTTCTTCCGTGAACGCTAATGCGGCGGGCGGCGGCGAAAAAACACGCTCGATAGGCGAAGTGAAAGAGTATTTTTCGCGTGTATGGCAGGAAAAGCATAACGCGCGTTTCGAGGGATCAGAGCGCGGAAAACGCTATGAAAAACAAGCGGAAACGCTGCGGGCAAGGTATGCGGCGATGAAAGAAAAATTCCCCGCGATTTCGCTGCCGATCGACGTGGAAACGGAAACGACGGCAACGCGCGGAATTACCCTTCTGCACGGCGAAACGCAAGCTTGGGTAAAACAGCCGCTTTTATGGAAGTCTTTATTAAACGAGCTGAAAGGCGGGGGCGAAACGACGATACAAACGCCCTACGCAATCTGCGATAAGGCGATGTATTCCGATTTAACTTCGCTTGCGGAAAGCAAAGCGGCGATTACGATTGTAACGAATGCGGTGGAAAGCGGCGCAAATCCCTGGGGGTGCGCGGACTTTCTGAACGAGAAAATTTCGATATTAAAGACGGGCGCGGACGTATTGGAAATATCCGGGACGCGTTCTTCGCACGTGAAAACGATTTTGTCCGGCGGGAATATGAGCTATATCGGTTCGTTTAATCTCGATATGCGCAGCGCGTATCTGAACACGGAAACGGTGCTGGCAATCGATTGTGAAAAGATCAACGAAGAATTGAAAGCACAGGTGCGTTCTTATGCCGCAAGCGGCGTGCTGACGAGACGGAATCCGGACGGCGGCTATGAGTTTTTATACGGCGAAAATTATGCGGGCGGGCGCGTGCCGATCATGAAAAGCCTTGTATATTCCGCGCTCAGGATTGTGATTTTACCCGTGCGGCATTTATTGTGAGTTTTGGCCGCGGTGGCGCGCGTTGCGGTAAAAACGGAAAAATTCGCGGCGATTTCACAGAAAAGTTTGCGCCATTCGTTTGACAAAAAAAGCTTTTTGGAGTATACTATAAATAGTGTACGGATGGCTTCTGCCGCGCGACGGCACGCGGGCGGCGGATAAAAGGTATATCAAAAGGAAATGAAAACTTTGAGAAAATGATATTGTACATTTTTCGGGCGTGCGATAAAATAAAAAATGCGTGCGAAGCAAAGCGCTGCGAAAGGACGGTGGGCAAATGAATGCGCAGATCATAGAAGCGATAAAAGACGCGGAAAAGCAGGCGGATTACGAAAAGGAAAGCGCCGTGGCGCAGTCTGAATTATTGCAGCGTGAAGCGGAAGTGCGGGCGAAAAACACGCTGACGGCGAACGCGGGCGTTTGCAAGGCGTATTCGGAAACGCAGCTGCGACTCGCGAACGCACAGAGCGAAAAACGCTACGGCGAAGAGATCGAAAAGGCGAAAAAACTTGCTTTGGAGCAGGTAAAAAGCGCGGCGGAAAACAGCGAAATTTCCGTGAGCCGAATTGTGCGGCGGATTGTGGAAGGCGAAAAAGAGGAAGCGTGAGCGGCATATGATTGCGAAAATGCAAAAACTTCAGTTGGCGGCGATGCTTTCCGATAAGGACGTTATCTTGGACGCGTTACAGAAAACGCGCGCCGCGGAGGTGAAAAAACAAAGCGAAGAAGAAGGCACGGCGATCCCCGTAAAGGACGACGCCGCGCTTTTGTTGCGTGCGGCGGATACGGAAAACGCGCTGCGGCTTTTAACGAAGGCCGCGGAAGATTACGCGCGAGATCACGGCGCAAAAGTCGATTATTTAAAAGACGGGTTCGACGTTTCGTACTCGTGCTTTATGGGCATGAAAGAAAAATTCGGCGAGGCGGACGAGATGATCGCGAAAGCGAAGTCGCTTTCGGAAGAAAAAGCCGCTTTAACGGCAGAAGGGTACGCGCTTTCGCGGGAAGAAAAGTCTTTAACGCCGTATGAGAGCGTGGATCTGCCTTTTTCCGATCTGGAAAAGGGGCGGCGCGCGGGCTTTTTGCTTGGCGTGATCCCGGCGGCGAAAGAAGAAGATTTTCTTGCGGCGCTCGGCGAAAAAGAGTATGCGGGCGCGGCGGCGGAAAAGCTTTGCAAATGCGAGGCGGGCGGCGTGTACGCGCTTGCTTATCTGAAAGACGAGAAGGACAAGCTTGATAATCTTCTGAGCACGAGCGGTTTTTCTGCATATCCTTACGAATACGGCGAAAACGGATTCGTTTCGGCGAAGGCGCGCTATGAGAGCGTGGCGGCGGCGATTGCGAAAAACGGCGCGGCGCAGGAAAAGAACGCAACGGAATTTTACGAGCTTTCGAAAAAATTACCGTTTTTGAAAACGTATTCCGATTATCTTTCCTACCTTTTGGAAAAAGAGAACGTATCGGACGATCTTCGCGCGACGGAACGGGTGTTTTTGCTGGAAGCCTATGTGCCGCAAGAGAGCGCGGAAGAAGTGAAACTTGCGCTTGAAAGCACGACGGGCGCGTGCTACTACGAGTTCGCCGAGCCGACGGAAGAGGAAAATCCGCCGACGCTTCTGAAAAATAATAAAGCGGTGCGGAATTTCGAGGACATTACAAATATGTATTCCGTGCCGAACAGCCGCGAGTTCGATCCGAATACGGTGATGGGATTTTTCTATTCGCTTTTCATGGGCTTTATCATGGGCGAGATAGGTTACGGCTTGATTATGATGCTCGGCGGCGGGTTGATCTGGTGGAAAAACCGCGCGCGGGAAAGCGGCTTCAAGCGGCTTTCGGCGGTGTTTGCGATGGGCGGCGTGTTTTCCGTGATCTGGGGCGTATTATTCAATTCGCTGCTCGGATTGCAGGTGTTGCCGTTTACGGTGATGCCCGATATGCAGAAAGATATGTGGAATTTAGCGGGCATATCCGTGCCGAGCGTGCTGGTGATCAGTATGGAAATCGGCATCGTGCAGATTTTCGTTGGCTATATCTGCCGCGCGGTGCAATGCTGGCGGCGTGGCGATATTGCGGGCGGAATTTACGACGGCGTGGTGTGGGCGTTTTTCTCGCTCGGCGCGTTTCTCGCCGTGATCGGGTTTGTGGAAGAGAGCAATTTGCCTCTTTTCAAATCGGCGGGCGGCATTACGGCAGGGGTATCGCTTGCGATCGCGATGCTCACGGCAGGACATGGTCAGAAGTTTTTCGCGCGGTTTACGAAAGGGTTCGGCGCGGCGTACGGCGTGATCAATTACGCTTCGGACGTATTGAGTTACGCGCGGCTTTACGGGTTGCTGCTTTCGGGCGCGGTGATCGCGAACATCGTTTCTACTTACGCGATGGCGTTTATTACGGGCGGCAACGCGATTGTGGCTGTCCTCGGCGTGGCGCTCATGGTGGCGGGGCATGCGTTTAACCTGGCGATGAGTTTACTCGGCGCGTATATTCACGACGCGCGGCTTCAATACGTGGAATTTTTCGGAAAGTTCTACGAAGGCGAGGGCGAGCTTTTCACGCCGCTCGGAAGTTCGCAAAAGTACGTGTATCTGCTGCCGGCGGAAGCGGCGGCGTAACGGAAAAAAACCGGAAACGGCATAAAAAAGTTGGTTAAAAACGTCGGGCGCGGAACATAAGAACGCGGACGGCGAAAAAAATAAAAACGATTAAGATCGGAGGATTTTTCTTATGGGTTATATGATTGCATTGTTCGGTATTGCGGCATGCGTGCTGTTTTGCGGCATCGGTTCGTGTCTCGGCTTGTACAAGACGGGTACGGCGGCTGCGGGCGTGCTTGGCGAAGAGCCGAAGAAGTTCGGTAAGGTGATGGTGCTTGTGCTTCTGCCCGCTACGCAGGGTATTTACGGCTTCATTATCGGCCTGATCGCTTCGGCGCAGCTGAAAGCGGGCATGGACGTGTCTTCGGGCTGGGCGGTGTTTGCCGCTGTGATGCCGATGGCGATTTCCGGTCTTGTTTCCGGTATTATGCAGGGCAAGTGCGCGGCGAATTGTATTTACGCGGTAGGCAAGCAAGAATCTCTTTCCGGTAAGTTGATCGTGTATCCCGGTATGATCGAGTTTTACGCCATTCTCGGTTTGATTATTTCGATTATGCTTGTAGGCGGGATCACGGTGACGCTTGCGCCCGCAGTAACGGCGGCGTTATAAGCGCGGTTTTAAGGAAACGATAAAATGAGTGTGGAAAGCATCGTAGAGAGAATACGCTGCGAGGGCAAAGCCGAAGCGGAAAGTATTCTTGCCGCGGGAAAAAAGAAAGCGGACGAAACGGAAAGCGGGGCGAAAGCGGAAGCGGAACGACTGCGGCGCGAAACGGAAAGCGACGTGGAAAAACGCGCCGCCGCCGTAGCCGCGCATTATGCCGCCACCGCTCGGCTCGACGTGAAAAAAATTATGCTCGCCGCGCGGAAAAAAGCCGTAGAAAACGTGTACGCGGAAGCGAAAGCGCGATTGAAAGGACTTGAAAAAGAGGAAACTTTATCGCTTTTCGATCGGCTGTTGAAAACGTATGCCGAAGAGGGTGACAGAGTGATTTTTGCCGAAGATTTCAAGTACGCTGCGGCAGTGAAACTTTTGCCCGTGTTTGCCGAAAAGAAGCTGAAAATCGTTTCGGGCGGCGAAGCGAAAGCGCTTGCGGGCGGAAATTTCGACGGCGGATTGTATCTTTCCGGCGATACGGCGGATAAAGATCTTTCTTTCGGCGCGCTTTTAAAAGCGGACAGAGAGAAGTACGAAGCGAGTATCGCGGCGGAGCTTTTCGGCGGTGTGAGCGCGGGGGCGGATTCGGGCGTTTCGGCGAAGGAGAAAAGCGAGTGATTTCGAGGACTTACGCGAACGGCGTGATTGCGGCGAAAGAAAAATATTTTCTCGGGGATAAACTGCTGCGGCTGATTGAGACGGACGCGGCGAGCGCGTTGCGCGCCTTAAAAGAAAGCGGGTTCGGCGGCGAAAACGACGGCGCGGAAAACGCAAATTTTTCTTCGGACGAAACGGAGACGTTGATCGCGGCGGAAGAGGCGAAAACAAACGCTTTTATTCGCGAATATGCGGGCAGCGAGGCGGAAAAAGAGTATTTTTTAGCCCCGCTCGACTGTCATAACGTAAAGGCGTATTTCAAGGCGAAACTTACGGGCGCGGAAGAAACGAAAATGCTTGCTCCGGAAGGCGCGTTGGCTGTGAAAAAGATTGCCGAAGCGTTTGAAACAAAGGATTATTCTTTATTGCCCGCGTATCTTGCTTTGGCGGTTGCCGAGGCGGAAAAGGCGTGCGAAGGCGGCGCGGCAGGCAAGGGCGCGGAAGTGGGCGCGGCGTTTGAAAAGGCGTTGTATGCACATCTTTTCGAAATATGCAAAGGCGCGGGAAAGGCGCGGCGCGCGCTTCGGGGCGCGCTGAAAGAAAAAGCCGATCTCACAAATCTCGTAACGGCGCTGCGTTCGGGTTCGGCGGAAACCGCGGCGGGGCAGTAGGTGCCTTGCGGCGCGCTCTCGGCGGAAGATTTTTCGTTTTGCTTTGCAGAAAATACGGAACAGGCGGAAAAGCTGTATAATAAGGCTTGCGCGAGCGCGGGCGGAGCGAAAAAGAAAGCGTTGAAAACCGTGTACGAATTGTATCGTATAGCGAAGGAATCGGGAAGCGTTGCGGAAGCGGAAAAGCGGCTTGCGGAAACGGAAATCCGGTTGTTTGAAGCGCGGAAGTACGAGCTTTCGGGCAGCGAGCCGTTTTTGTATTACGTGCTGCGCCGGAAAACGGAATGTGCGAACGTGCGCGCGGCGATGGTGTGCCTGAACGCAGGCATGAAAGAAAGCGAGATTAAAAAACGCCTGCGGGGGCTGTAAGGGGGTAGAAATATGATCGGTAAAGCGGCGATTATCGGCGACGGCGACAGCATCACCGTGTTTAAAGCGGCGGGTGTGGACGCCTTTAGCGCAACGGACGAAAAGTCCGCGCGCGAGATTTTGCGCAAAATCGCACGAGACTACAAGATTATTTTTCTTACGGAAGAGTTTGCGCGCCCGCTGAACGAATTTTTGAAACGGTTCGACGAGGAAGCGTACCCCGTGGTGCTTTCCGTGCCTTCGAAAAACGGTTCTTCGGGATACGGCGTGGAAGCATTGAAAAATGCCTGTGAGAGGGCGCTCGGCGTAAATTTGCTGTGAACGCGAGCGCCCACTCAAAAAAATGAGAGAGCGCTCGGCGTAAATTTACTGTAAAGCATGATAATAAGGAATAAAAATATGGCTACGATAGGTAAAACAATTAAAGTTTCCGGTCCGCTGATTGTTGCGGAAAATATGGCGGACGCCAAACTCTACGACGTGGTGCGCGTTTCCGAAAAAGGCCTGATCGGCGAAATCATCGAGCTTCGCGGCGATAAGGCATCGATTCAGGTGTACGAAGAAACCGCCGGGCTTGGCGTGGGCGAAGACGTGTATTCCACGGGCGAGCCGCTTTCTGCCGAGCTTGCTCCCGGACTGATTACGGGTATTTTCGACGGGATTCAACGCCCGCTCACCGCACTCTATTTCAAGTACGGCGATCGTATTTCGCGCGGTGTTTCCGTAAACAAGCTTTCCCGCGAGAAGAAATGGACGTTTGTTCCTTCGGCTTCCGCGGGCGACGAAGTTTCGCCTGGCGATATTATCGGCAGCGTGCAGGAAACGGAAATCGTCAGCCATAAAATTATGGTGCCTGCGGGCGTTCGGGGAAAAATTTCTTCGATTACGGCGGGCGATTTCACGATCGAAGAGACGATCGCGGTGGTGGAAACCGAAAACGGCGCGAAGCCTTTGTGTATGTTGCAAAAATGCCCCGTGCGTAAGGGCAGGGCGTATAAAGAAAAGCTCAACCCCGATCGCCCGATGGTTACGGGACAGCGCGTGATCGATACGCTTTTCCCGATTGCAAAAGGCGGCGTGGCTGCCGTTCCCGGTCCTTTCGGAAGCGGCAAAACGGTGGTGCAGCATCAGCTTGCCAAATGGGCGGACGCGGATATTATCGTGTACGTGGGTTGCGGCGAGCGCGGCAACGAGATGACGGACGTTTTAAACGAATTTCCCGAGTTGAAAGATCCGAAAACGGGCGAGCCTTTAATGAAGCGCACGGTGCTGATCGCGAACACGTCGGATATGCCCGTGGCGGCGCGCGAAGCTTCCATTTATACGGGCATTACGATTGCGGAATACTTCCGCGATATGGGCTACAACGTGGCGATTATGGCGGACTCCACTTCGCGCTGGGCGGAAGCGCTTCGCGAAATGAGCGGTCGGCTTGAAGAAATGCCCGGCGACGAAGGCTACCCCGCGTATCTGGCGAGCCGTCTTGCCGAATTTTACGAGCGGGCGGGCATTGTGAAGGTGCTTGGCAAAGAAGATAAATGCGGATCGGTAACGGCGATCGGCGCGGTGTCGCCCCCGGGCGGCGATCTGAGCGAACCTGTGGCGCAGGCGACTTTGCGTATCGTGAAAGTGTTCTGGGGGCTTTCGGCTTCGCTTGCGTACAAGCGGCATTTCCCCGCGATCGACTGGCTGATTTCGTATTCGCTGTATGCGGACAAGATGAAAGAGTGGTACGATACGGCGGTGGGCAAGGATTTTTACCGCTATCGCACGGAAGTGATGAAGATTTTGCAGGAAGAAGCCGCGTTGGACGAGATTGTGCGCCTGGTGGGTATGGATGCGCTTTCGGCGAAGGATCGTCTTACGATGGAAACGGCGAAGATGATCCGCGAGGACTTTTTGCATCAGAACGCGTTTCACGAAGTGGATACGTACACCTCGCTGAAAAAGCAGCTTGCCATGCTGAAACTCATTTGCGGTTTTCAGGAAGCGGCGGGCGAAGCGGTGGCGCAGTACGTGGATTTAAACGATATTCTTGCCGCATCCTTTAAAGAAAAAATCGGGCGCGCGAAGTACGTGCCGGAAGAAAACATCGGTCAGCTCGAAGAGATTTACACCGAAATGCTGAGCGAAATCAAGGCGTTGTGCGAGGGAGAGAGAGAAGATGTTTAAAGAATACAAAACGATCCGCGAAGTAGTAGGGCCTCTGATGGTGGTGGACGGCGTTGCGGGCGTAACGTACAACGAGCTTGTGGAAATCGTGAATACAAACGGCGAAACGCGGCTTGGAAAAGTGCTTGAAGTTTCGGGCGACAAAGCCGTGGTGCAGCTTTTCGAAAACTCGCAGGGCTTACAGATTTCGGGCGCGAAGGCGCGGTTTTTAGGGCATGCGCAGCGGCTTGCCGTTTCGCGCGATATGCTCGGGCGCGTGTTCGACGGTATGGGCAATCCCCGCGACGGCGGCGAGAGCGTGATCCCCGATAAGTGGATGGATATCAACGGCGAGCCGATCAATCCCGCCGCGCGCGACTACCCCAACGAGTTTATCGAAACGGGCATTTCCGCGATCGACGGGTTGAACACGCTGGTGCGCGGTCAGAAGTTGCCCGTATTTTCGATGAGCGGTTTGCCGCACGCGGAATTGGCGGCGCAGATCGCGCGTCAGGCGAAGGTGAAAAGCGGCGGGAATTTCGCCGTGGTGTTTGCCGCAATCGGCATTACGTTTGAAGAAGCGCAGTATTTCGTGGAAGATTTCAAGCGCACGGGCGCGATCGAAAGGACGGTGCTTTTCACCAACCTTGCGAACGATCCCGCCGTGGAGCGTATCGCCACGCCGCGTATGGCGCTTACGTGCGCGGAATATCTCGCGTTTGAATGTGGCATGCACGTGCTTGTGATTATGACGGACATCACGAATTATGCGGAAGCATTGCGCGAAGTTTCGGCGGCGCGGCGCGAAGTACCGGGGCGGCGCGGGTATCCCGGGTATTTATACACCGATCTGGCTTCGCTGTACGAGCGCGCGGGGCGGATTCGCGGCAAGGAAGGCTCGATTACGCAGATTCCTATTTTAACGATGCCCGAAGACGATAAAACGCATCCGATCCCCGATCTTACGGGGTATATCACGGAAGGGCAGATTATTCTTTCGCGCGAGCTTTACAAAAAGGGCATTACGCCGCCGATCGACGTGCTGCCGTCGCTTTCGCGTTTAAAGGATAAAGGCATCGGAAAAGGCAAGACGAGAGAAGATCACGCAGACACGATGAATCAGCTTTTTGCGGCGTATGCGCGGGGCAAGGAATGTAAAGAACTTTCGGCGATTTTAGGCGAAGCCGCGCTTTCCGATACCGATAAATTGTATGCGAAATTTGCCGAAGAATTCGAGAAAAAATACGTTTCGCAGGGCTTCACCACGGCTCGAAGCATTGAGGAGACTTTGGATACAGGGTGGGAGCTTTTAAGAATTCTGCCCGTTTCGGAATTGAAACGTATTCGCGAAGAGTATATCGAAAAATATTTAAACCGTGATTAAAGCGAAGGCGCGGCGAAGGGACAGACTGCGGCGGAATAATGCTGCGGAACAGCGCGGAAAGAGGTAGTATGGCAAGGCTGAAAGTACACCCCACGAGAATGGAGTTGAAAAAATTGAAAGCACGGCTTTCCACGGCGGTGCGCGGGCATAAGCTTCTGAAAGATAAGTCGGACGAGATGATCCGGCGGTTTTCGGAAATCGTGCGCGAAGGCAAGCGACTGCGCGAGGACGTGGAAGGGGAAATCGCGTTGACGTTGAAGCGATATTCGGTGGCGCGGTCGTTTACGGCGGGGTACGAAGCCGAAACGGCGTTTGCGATGCCTGCAACGGCGATCGAGGCGGATTGCGGCACGGAAAGCATCATGGGCGTGGACGTGCCGAAAATTTCGCTGCTTTCCGGGCGCGGCGACGCGGCGGAAACCGCGGGGACGGCGGTGTGCGTGCCGTATGCCTATCCCGAAATGACGGGCGAAGCGGATGAAGCGGTGAAAGCGGCGTATACGCTGCTGCCGAAGATGCTGAAACTTGCGGAAACGGAAAAGGCGGTGCGGATGCTTGCGGACGAAATCGAGCGGAATAAGCGGCGCGTGAACGCTTTGGAATACGTGATGATTCCGCAGCTGAACGAAACGATTAAGTATATTAAAGACAAGCTTGACGAAAACGAGCGCGCGAGCATTGTGCGATTGATGAAAGTGAAGAGTAAGGCGTAAGCTTCGAATGGCGGCGCAAAGTACGGTGCGGCGCGAAAGATAGCGAAAAAATAATCACCTGCAAAGCGAAGAAACGTTTTTGCGGGTGATTTTATGTTTTTTAGACGTTTCGCATATCCGAATGGAAATAAGCTTGTTTTCGTTCGTTTAAGCGTTTGAAAGGGGCAGGGGAGATTTTCGATTTTTCAATTTTCTGTTTTAACCTCTGCTTTTTAATCGAACAAAAAACGTCCGGACGCAGGCATAATGCCGAAACGTCCGGACAAGGTACGGTGGTGGATTCGACAGGGCTCGAACCTGCGACCTCGTGCATGTGAAGCACGCGCTCTAACCAACTGAGCTACGAATCCGTATGCCATATCTTTGAAAAAAATATGTCGATGATTTTTGCAATCGAACATTTTCAGTATATCACTTTTTATTTCTTATGTCAATCTTTTTTTACGGTTGTTTTAAAAAAAATTGTTTTTTTGGCTGAAAAAATTTTTGAAAAGCGGCTTTTGCGTTTGCGGCAAAATTTTTGAGTAAGTTTTTTGAAAAAAATGCCGATTTTTTATGTGCGGCAAGCGATAATATTGACATTTTCTTCTGGATCTGCTAAAATAATAACAGTTAATATATTCAGGCTGAAAGCCAGACGGCGAAAACTAATGATAAAGTACGGTAAAAAATCTATTTTCAAATCCGGTGTGCGTAAAATCGCGCTTTTGCGGGTGTTTGCGGCGGCGTTGTTATTTGTGTTTTTATGCGCGGGCGCAGCGGGATGCGCTCGGTATGCTCGACCGGCGGATTCGTCGGTGCGTGAAAGCGATACCGGTGCGCCGATTTCCGAAAATCCGACCGCTTCTTCAAATGCCGCGGATACGCCGGACGGAGAGAAAACGCCGGGGAGTACGAAAACGCCGGATGGCGCGGATACGGCGGGCAATCTGGAAATGCCGGACGGCGCGGAAGAGAATTCTTCAAGCGATACAAATCCGGGTGGCGATATGCCCGATGCATCTTCCGTCGACGAGAAGAACGACGATAAAAGCGGCGAGACGGATCATTCCGGAAATACGCCTTCGGGCGGCGAAGAAGCGTTTGCGGACGACGATGCGGAAACGAGCGCGCGCTACGCCGAATATTATGCGGACGGAAAGTTGATTCTCAGGTGTGCGATTGCAACATTCGGCGGCATGGTACATGATGAACCGCTTGTGCCGGGGAAAGACGGGTACTCCTGCGAATGGCGCGAAGTGGCTTCGAAAGATAAAAACGTCATTCGTTATGAAGCGCAGTATACTGTAATTGTTTACACGATTACGTACAATGTACAACGCGGAAAACTTCCCGACGGAATGGCTAATCCGCAGGAATATACGGTGGAAACGCCGACGTTCGGATTATATATTCCGCAAAGGCGCGGCTATGTGTTTTGCGGGTGGTATACCGAAAAAGAACCGTATATCAATAAAATCGAGCGGATCGAGCGCGGCAGCACGGGCAATATAACCTTGTATGCGAAGTGGGAAAAGACGGCTTAACCGAGAAAGCCCGCTGAAACGAAATATAAAAAGGAAGAAACGGCAATGAAAATCGAAAAATTGATTTCGGAATGTAAAGATAATTTGTGGGGCGGCGAGAAGCTCGTAGAAAAGTACGGAAAGCAGAC
>ENA-UOOA01003242-UOOA01003242.1-human-gut-metagenome-genome-assembly--contig:-P61old-NODE-3242-length-20649-cov-8.026707_pt1 | contig 20649 bp, 38 predicted proteins | sample MGYA00242467_ERZ724014 | MGnify/ENA metagenome assembly ERZ724014 | reverse complement strand
AGTGAAATCGGGTAATAATTCATTTGTGTTATTTACCTTAGAACAAGTCAAAAACATGTTTGGGTTAGAAAGTCTCTCTGTTAATGATATTGCTATATTAATAAGTAATGGTGACGGAAAGGCTTTTCCTTCTCACTTAGAAGGTGTAAATATGTTAAATAATAATTGGTATGTAGTTTTTAAAGATATAGTACAAGGGGATATGAGTTGTAGAGTTCAATATGTAATATTTTATTGGGGGAATTAATTATGTAGTAATATATCTATTCTTTACAATCCCTATTGTCAATATTCGACAAAATAAAACACTTTAAAGTGCTACAGTAATGATGTTCTCAAACAAGAGAACTCTTCAAGTTTCGGTAGGGCGGTGGATTTTTCTGCCGTCCTTATTGACGTTTAAGAACAAATGTTCTATAATTGATGTATCGGAGGTGGCATTGTATGGAATATAAGGATGAAATAATTAAAATGATTGAGGGCTTAGAAGATAAAGACCTGTTATTGTACCTGTACATATTTATTAAAGGAAAAATAGAGGCAGAGTAAAAACTCTGCCTTGTGGTTATATTTTCTTTTCCCAAACGTTACCACACTTTGAACACACAAACTTTGTTTTGCCGTTTTTGCCTTTAATTCCGGTAGCTGTACCGACAACGGCACCGACGGGTCCGAAGAGACCACCTACTGTGTTGCCAACAAGCGCTTTGCCGAATGAGAATTTTTTCTTGGTATCAACAGGTATGCCAACACCATCACAACCCCATTTAGGACATTTAACAGTTTTACTCATAATTAAAATACCGCCTTTCTTATTAATTTGATTTATTTTGAGTATTTTCATACATCATATCTATTAAATTCATAATATTTTCTTGCTCTTTATCCGACAATTTAGATAATTTCAAAGCGTAGTCCTTGATTTTACTATCCATTTTCGACAGAGCCAAGTCTTTTGTTGCTTCCTCGACAACTGAATGGTGCTCTTTTCCGGTAACTAAATAATCAAGTGAACAATCAAGACATTCTGCAATTTTTACCAACTTAAACAATTTTGGACAGCTCTTTCCTTTTTTCCAATCTGAAAAAGTACTTTTAGGGAAACCGCCATATTTAGCCACTTCTGAATCATTTAACCCTTTTGAGTCTCTTAATTTACAATATCTTTCGTACATAGAAAATCTCCTTTAAAAAAAAGTTGTGATTTCTCAACATTTGGGGTTGACAAATAAGACTTCCTAATGTAGAATAAAAAAAGAAGTTAGGAAATCTCAACTCAATAAAAAATAAAATTGAGAAAATAATATTATGTTTCTGGACAATTCATAGTATACACGATTTTCTAATTTTCATCAAGACTTAGTTAGGATTTTTGAACTAAAAAACAAAAGCTGTTAGTGTACTACCACTAACAGTCGTTGCCTAATATGGCACTTTTTATAGTAACGGATTTCCTAACTATTGTCAAGAAAGGAGATGGGAAATTGAATAAGAAAAAACGACAGGCGAGTTTTAAAAAACTCGATACGCTCATAAAAGCTAGAGACGTTTCGTTTTACAAACTGTCGGAGGAACTCGGAATGGCACGAAGTACTTTTTCGGATTGGAAGTCGGGAAAATCAATGCCAAAAACAGACAAGCTAATTAAGATTGCTAATTATTTTGGCGTAGAAGTTTCTTATTTTATTGAGTAGAAAGGAGAAAGCATGAACGATTTACAAATATTTAACTCCGATGAATTTGGAGAGGTAAGAACTGTACTTGTAGAGAACGAACCAATGTTTTGTTTAACAGATATTTGCAAAGCACTGCAACTTACACAGCCCTCTAAGGTAAAGGAGAGGCTGAGCGAAAAGGGTGTGCGTAGTATTCCTACCCTTACAAATGGTGGCGAGCAAAAACTGTTATATATTAATGAGTCTAATCTCTACAAAACAATTTTTCAAAGCAGAAAAGAAAGCGCAGAAAGATTTACAGAATGGGTAACATCAGAGGTACTTCCGTCAATCAGAAAAACAGGCAGTTATGGTATGCCAAAGACAACAGGCGGTCAGATACAGCTTTTGGCACAGGGCTATACAGAACTTGAGCAGAAAGTGAACGACATCAAAGATGATGTGAGCGAACTTAAGGAAAATGTACCACTTTACAGTTGCGATATTGACGAGATACAACAGCATGTTAAGCGCAGAGGTGTAAATATCCTTGGTGGCAAGCAGAGCGAAGCATATAGGGATAACAGTATCAGACATAAGACATTTTCTGATATATGGACGCAGTTAAAGCGTGAGTATGGTTGCGTATCTACTTATAAGAGTATCAAGAGGAAGTATATAGACGATGTGCATGAGTTCATTGATTGCTATGTCGTGCCTAAGTATCTTGATGAGCTTATTCAGGACGCAAACGCTCAACAGAGTTTTGCATAGCGAGGTGGATTGTATGAGAAAAAGAACTTTAAAGCAGAAATTCTATACCGGCTGTGGCTATTCGATTTTTGGGGCGTTGGCGTTTGTATTTTTCCTTGGATTATCTGTGGCATACGGAATTAAGACAGCGAGTATTATCGTTGGAGCAATCGTAACAGTATTTTGGCTGATACTTATTGCGATATGTCTCATAGAGGAGGGCGAACCGCATGAGAAAAAGAAAACTGATATTGATGTTATCAATTTCAACGATTGGAATTATGACCTTAAAGCCAATAGTAACGAAAGCAGATAGCAAAGTTGAGCTGACAGCCGGAGTTACTTCCTATTTAAATAGTGTAATGCTTGGAAAGGTTGAACCGACAGTAGTTCAGAATGAGCCTGTTGTAGTTGAGCAGACCTATGTAGAACCAACAGTTCCAACTTGCCGTAAGAAATATAGTTGTAGCCGGTTTAGGAAACTAGGACGAGTCAGATATGGTGATTACACTTATACGTGGTACTCACAGAGAGTGTTACCCGGTGGTGGACTTAATATACCGGGCAGACATCTAAATGAGCGTGGGCTTGTAGTTGATGAAAACGAGTATGTAGTAATTGCAAGTGATGATTTACCACATGGAGTTGTGGTTGATACTCCTGTCGGCATACAAGGGATTGTATATGACGAAGGGAGCGGGAATGGAAATCTTGACATCTACTGCGATTGGTAGCCAATTGAAACGTCAGAGTGCTAACGATTACCTACAAGAACTATATCGAGCTAAGCGGCACAAGGACAAATCGTTTGACTTTCAAGCGTTATTAGATAAAGAAATGGAGAAGCTAAATGAGCAACAATGTAAGACGAATTAGGCTAGGCGATACAAGATACAGATTGAAGCCACTAACAAGAGAGCAGAAGCTATTGCTCAACAAGGCTCATTACGTGGCGAGCGAGTGGCTTTTTGTATCAGAGTCGGACTCGTATCTGAGAGTTGTTAAAAAATCAAGCCTACACGGAAATTTGATTCTAAAAACCATAAACAAATAGAAAGAGAGGAAACGCAATGAAGATTACACACATTTTTGCACAGAATTTTTGTAAATTCTATGGCAAAAACACATTAGACACAGATTTTTCAATGAAAACTGTGCTGTCCGGTCAGAATGAAGTCGGTAAATCAACAGTTAAGAGAATTATTCTTGATGTTCTGAATTGCCATGACGAGAACGACAGAGAGATTACAGGCATAAGGCCACATGATGAAAACGGAGTCGAGATTGACGATGTTGACATTGTAAGAGCTGTTACCTTTGAGATTGGCGGAAAAGAAAAGACTCTGAAAAAGGTTACAAGGCAAGGAAGAAATAAGGACGGCGAAGTTTGTTCAGGACACACAGATTACTATGTCAATGATGTTACATACAAAATGGTTGAATACAACGAGTTTATTAATGATAATATCGCAGACCTCAAGATATTGCCATTTTGTCTTAACGCTATGACGTTGTTACTTAAATCGCCAACAAATCAAAGAATAGCGCTCTCAACTTTTTTTGGCACACACAAAAATCCCGAAATCTGCGATATGTTCCCACAGTTTGCCGAACTTAAGCCTATGTTTGACGATGGGGACGTTGACCAGCTCAAAAAAGTATGCCGTGGCAAGCTGAACGGCACAGGCGGTAGGAATGGCTCAAAAGGGCTTGTCAAGGAAAGAGACGAAATCTCAACAAGGATTGATACAATTCATTCCACCAATGAGTATACAGACCTTGCAGAACTTGAATTGCAGAAGAAAACCTACGAGCCACAACTCAAGGAAATTGAAGATAAGCTGTCCGACTACAACAAGATTTTAGAGGATAAGCAGAAAGCCACAGAGGACATTATGAACCTTAAATTTGAGCTTTCGGACATGGAGAGAGAAGCCAATGCTGACAATCAGAAAAAGCGCATGGAGCTACAGTTACAGATTGACGGCTTCGATGTTTCAATCCGCAAAACAGAGTCAATGATAAGAGCTAAAAAGGCTGACATTGAAAACTTTGAAGGCTCGGTTAGATTTTGTGCAGAGAACTTAGCAAAGGTACGTGCTGACTGGAAAAAAGCAAAGGCACTTTCCTTTGATGAAAGCAGTGTTAATTGTCCAATGTGCGGTCAGAGATTGCCGGAAGATACAATAGAGAGTTTGAGAACTGATTTTAGTGATAAAAAATTGAAGAAGCTTAAAGAACTTGAGGATAAGGGCAATTCATTATCAAGTGACAGCAAGGAATTCAAACAGGCCATCGAGGATAAGAAGAAAGAAATAGCTGACCTCGAAGCAGAACTCAAGGAGCTGACAGAAAAGCGTGATACTGTTGCTAACGAGTTTGAACGTGATAGCATCGCTAAAGAGCTTGGAATGGTACCTACTGATGTTGATATGACAGGTAACAGTGAGTATCAGGCACTTAAAGCTAAAATCGAGGAGAAAGAGAAGGCTCTTGCCGATGAAAACGATACATCGGAACTTATCAGAAAGCTCAAAAACGAGCGAAACGAACTGTTAAGGCAAGTTTCATCAGTTGATACAAAGATTGAGCTTGGTGTGGCGAATAACAAGCGTATAGATGATAGCATAGCTGACCTTGAAAATAAGAGAACAGACCTCAATCAGGAGATTGCCGATTGGGAGAGAAAGCTTGGCTTGCTGAAAGAGTTTACTCGTAAGAAGAATGAGCTTTTACAGGCTGACGTTAATAAGTATCTGAATTTTGCCACAGCAAAGCTGTTTAGACCGCTCTTAAATGGTGATACCGAGGAGTGCTGCGACTTCACTTACAATGGTGAAGCATATGCAAGAAATCTCAATCATGGCGCAAGGATGTTAACGGAAGTTGACATATGCCGAGCTTTTCAGAAAGTGGCAAACGTTAATTTTCCAATTATCATTGATGATACAGAAAGCGTTGACGATTGGAGAATACCACAGATTGATAACCAGTTGATTATGTTGAAGCATACACAGGACAAAGAGCTTGTGATTGAGGCGGTGTGATATGACGAATGATAGATATATTGTAGAACGAGAGTTTGAACACGCAGGATATAAATGTGTCGTTACATTCAATGTGATGGGGCATAGGTGCGGATATGTAGGCATTCCTAAAAACCATTCTTTATATGGTAAAGAGTATTCAGACTATCTCGAAATTAAGAGAGCAGATGTCGGAGACCGAAAAATAAGCGGTATTTTTCCTTTGCTTGGAGCTTGCCTTGATAAAGACGAAAGAATACGAATCGAAGCATATTTTTCGGGCCACGGCGGTATTACCTTTGCGGATGGTGGGGAAAATTCAAACTATCCGATAGAAAGTGATTTATGGTGGTTTGGATTTGACTGTGCACATTGCGATGACGCAAAAGAACTTGAACTCGCTTATGAGAGATTTCCTAATTACAGAGAGCGCCTTGCTATGGAGATTGAGTGTGAAGACAGATTTTGCATTGATGGCACGATAGTTCGCACAGAAGAATATGTAGCAGAAGAGTGTAAGAAGTTAGCAGAACAGTTAAAAGAGTTTGAAGAAAGTGAGGAATAGAAATGAGTATTAAGAAGAGAAATTATTACATGGGCGGTAAGAAGCATACTGTAGAACTTAAGTATGACGGATATATGTATACAGTCATATCTGACGGAGTTTTATTCAAGCAGACACCTAATGAATTGTTTGCGGTTCAGGTTTTCAATGAGATTTAGGAGGATTAATTATGGCAGAGAATACAGCAGTTGCAGAAAAGAAAGAAGCTGAAATCAGAGAGCTTGTAGCAAAAGATTTTACAGAGGGAATGGTTGTTAAAATTAAGCAGAAAGAGAAATTCGGCTTAACATTTCCTAAAGATTATAACTACACAAACGAGCTTATGTCGGCAATGCTTATCTTACAGGACACACAGGATATGAATAAGAAGCCTGTATTACAGAGCTGCACAAGGGCAAGTATTGAAAATGCACTTATCGAAATGGTGACAGACGGATTATCAATAAGAAAGAAGCAGTGTTACCCAGTTGCTTATGCGGGTAAATTAAGCTGTCAGCCGTCTGTTTATGGTGCAACTTGCCTTGCTAGAAGATATGGGCTTAAAGACATTAATGCATCAGTTATTTATAAAGGGGATGTATTCAAGTACCACAAAGAGGATGCAAAGACAATTATTGATTGCCACGAACAGAGCTTTGAGAATATCGACAATGACAAGATTGTTGGTGCTTATGCGGTAGCGATTATGGAAAACGGTGAGAAGATTGCAGAAGTTATGACTATGGCGCAGATAAAGACAGCTTGGAAACAGGGATACGGATATAAGGAGACCGGAAACGGAGTTCATCAGAAATTCGCAGACCAGATGGCTATGAAAACTGTTAAGAACAGACTTCTCAAAGCTATCAACAATACTCATAGCGGTTTTGGCAAAGAAGATGATTACGAGGAAATCAGCCACGATGAAATGCTTGAACAGGATGTTGCCTATGATATTGAGCAGAACGCAAACACAGTAGATTTTGATGAGGACAACATAATTGATGTAGAGCCGACCGGCACAGCCGAAAAGCAGTCAGAGGAGCTGCCGCCGTTCATGCAGAGCGAGGAGAACTGATATGAGAGTAATTTCACAGCATGGCAATGTTGATTTGCCTTATGAGCAGATAGTTGTGTGTCACGCAATGGAGAGCGTTATAGCACTATACAATGGAGAGAAATACGTATTAGGCGAGTACTCTTCCAAAGAGAAATCGTATAAGGCTATGGCAAAAACAGAAGTAATAGAAATCAAACCATTAAATATCAAAACAGCAGAAATCACTATCGTAGGTGACGGAGATTTGATTCTCAACAAAATGAATGATGTAAATGCAAAGGATTTAATTGATAAGCGTAAAGATAAGGCAAAGGACACAGCAAAGCCTAATACGTGGGAGGCAATTATTACCTCGATGCATTGGTACAACGGAAAACCTATTGATTTTTCAGAAGAAGGGCTTGCACAGGCATTGAAAGAAAATGCACCTTGCATTACAGGATTTGGGCTTAAAAAGTCATTCGGACAGGCAGTTGTGCAAAATAAGATTGATACATACGCTACAAAATTCAATGCCGGAGTAAACATTATTGCAAAAGGTGATTTAGTACCTATTAGATTTGCAGAACATCACATTGATGAAAAGTTAATGTCACCAAAGAAAGGCAGCCCAGTATTAGTACACCTTAACAGATTTAGTGGTTGGAGTGCTACATTCACAATTCAGTACACAGAAAACGCTTTCTCTATTGAGCAGATTGTAAACATTATCAATCTTGCCGGATTTGGTAATGGTATTGGAAGTGGTAGAAGTAGTGGCTATGGAAGATACCATGTGGAGGGCATTAAGTAAAAACAAAATATAGGTTGGGTGTTTTATAGGTGAGACAATTCACCAAAACTCAAAATAGCAAAGAACAGGAAAACATATCATATGAAACCACATGACATAACAGGACATTATATTGTTTTTCCTGTTAAGCACCCAACCGCAAGGAAATGAGGTGATACAAATGCTTTTGAGGACAATAGCCACAGGCTCTAGTGGAAATTCATATGCCTTAATCAGCAACACAGGAGAAATCCTATTACTTGATTTGGGTGTGTCAGAAAAGACTATCAAAAAGGGTATTGATTGGAAAATATCAAATGTTGTTGGAGCTGTAATTACGCACGGGCACAAAGACCATTCATTATCGGTTGAAGATTTTAAGCCTATGGGAATACCGATACTTGCCCCATATTTAGGCGATAGCTGTAAATCAATGAATATGGGTGGATTTACAGTGAAACCCTTTGATTTGACAACAATAGACGGAAGCTGGACGCATACAGGCGCAAATGGCGAACCTTGCCCGATATATGGCTTTTTAATTACTCACCCGGAAATGGGAAGAATGCTTTACATAACCGACACAAATTTAATCAAGTGGAGATTTAAAGACATAAACCACATTCTCTTAGGCGTGAACTATGACAAGGATTTAATCGACAGAGACAACACAGGCAAAGCTAATCACGTTTTCAGAGGTCACTTATCCATTGACACGGCTTGTGATTTTGTCAAGGCTAACTATTCAGATAGCTTGCAGAACGTCATAATGTGCCATTTATCGGCAGAAAATGCTGATAGTGATAGTTTTATCGAGAAGATGAAAAAAGTTGCTTATGGGGCGAATGTAGATGTTGCAGAGCGTAACAAGGAATGGGCTTTAAGGAAAGGGGATGAATGTCCATTTTGAGAATAGAAAGGACAAGATATGCCGTTATGAGACGAAATCGCACTGAAATATGGTGCGGTTTATCAAGAGAATTTCATTTTGTCAAAGTTGATGAATTGAAAGATACGGCAATTAAAACATACAGAACAGCAAAACAGGCTGAAAGCGGTTGTTCTTCTTGGGATAGAGATTTTGAAATTGTTAAATGCAAAGAAATTATTGATATAGAAAGTGAGGAAAAATAATGAATTTTGTAGCATTAATGGGCCGATTAACTAGAGACCCGGATATTAGATATTCACAGGGAGAGAATGCAATGGCAATAGCAAGGTTTACGCTTGCCGTTGACAAGAATTTTAAGAAGAAAGATGATAAGGCAAATTTCATTAACTGCGTGGCTTTTGGTAAGATTGCTGAAACAGTAGAAAAGCATGTATTTAAAGGCTCAAAGATAGCAGTTATCGGTGAGTGGACTACAGGCAGTTACAAGAATAGAGACGGAAACACAGTCTACACTAACGATTGCAATATATCTAAGTTGGAATTTTGTGACAGCAAAAATTCAAGTGGCAGCAGTGCAGAGCCACAGCCAAAACCCGATGATGGCTTTATGTCAATTCCTGATGGCATTGACGAGGAATTACCATTTAACTAAAGAGGCGATTTGATGATTTGTAAACATGGCAATTACGAAAATGGTTATATTTTTACAAGCACAAGCACCGATGAGGATTTTCAAGAAATATTGAGCAAGTACGATAAAGTTCGCTGTGTTATTTGCAATAGCAATACAGCTAGAAATTTTCGTGTTGGATTATGGGGAACGAATATTATTACAATCAACAATAAGATTAATGATGGCTGTTTTTTCATTAATCAAATGCGATGAGTATATTTAATTGATTACAGGGCAGTCAATAACGGCTGTCCTAGAAAGGAAAAATAATGGATTATACAAATAAAATATTTGCAAATATTGCAAAGGATATGGCGGAGCAAAAAGATATTGCAGTTGTAAGAGCGTTTGTATTTCAGATTACAGAACTGCTACAGAAAAATGGCATTATGCCAATATGCACTGAAAGATACATGAATATCAATTCTGATAAATCAAGTTACAGTATTATCAAAAAAATCAATATCTCATTCGATGAGCTTGATTGTACCGAGCATGACCGAGAAGTTAGAAAACAGGCATACAGAGATTTTATCAAAGAATTTGAGAGCAGAGCTAATTCAAAAGATATATCTGAAAAACTCTTTGAAACTGAATGTATATTATTGGAGCGTGATAAGAATGAAATCAATTGATGCAGACAAACTAAAGAAAGATAAAACAATGTTTAGAAAAACGAAAAGAACAATAATGGAGGATAAAACAATGTTTAGAAAAACGAGAAGAAGAATAATAGCTATGACATGTGTAATTGCAATGGGGGTTTTTAATGCGGTGCCGGTATCGGCGTGCACACCACCACTTAATCCGCCATCTGTGAAGATTCCGGATATCAATTTCGAGCCCGATGGTGCTTTAAAAGATGCAATCGATAATGCTGTAAAAAACTGGCTTGAGAACTGCATTCTCGGTACACCGACAGTAAATTATGCATCTTACTACAAGAGCACATCAAGGTATTTTCATTACAGTCACGTAGCGGTAAAGTGGTCAGAAGTCGAAAATGCAACATCCTATAAGGTGCGTATCACAAAAGCCGATGGAACTTACAAAGAATTTGATACAACACATACATCATTTTACTCTACCAATTACAATGATGATTTTATCGCAGATGGTATGGACGGAGCTGCAGTAAGCGTCAAAGCTTATGGTGATAACGATACATTCGGCTGTTGGTCGGATGATACTAATATTACGAGATTCGGAAGCATATATCGAAAAGAGAATTAAACTCGAAATTCAAAACGCTATAAATGAGGTTGCTATGCAGACGGCAATTGATATTGTAAAGAGAGGTGGAAACATTGAATTATCAGAACATAGCAAGAGCCAAGGCAATAGAACAGGAGAATAAAAAGCGACTATTGAAGCTGAATCCAAAGCTGAATGACAGGAGTGGGATTTACTTCCTACTCCGAGAAGATGAAAACGGATTTAAGTATGCGTATATCGGACAAAGTGTTGGAATAATTACCAGATTGGCAAGCCATATGTCTGGATATGAACAACATATAGACAAGTCATTAAAGGCACACAAACTGTACGACAAAGAGAAAAATCCTTATGGCTGGCGAGTTGAATTTCTAAATTTCCCTGAAAGTCAGCTTGACGAAAAGGAGAAGTATTACATCAAGCTATATGCCGATAAAGGTTATCAGCTTAGAAATGTCAGTTTAGGCGGTCAAGGAGAAAATCGTGCTAGCGGTTCAATAGGCGAGAGAAAAGCACCTAAAGGCTATATGCAGGGCATACAGCAAGGTAAAAAGGTGTTGGCAAGGGAATTATCCTCTATCGCAGAAAAGCACCTTATAATCCGCTTAAAGCCGGAAAAAGAGCACAACAAAGTATCGCAGAAACAGTATGAGAAATTTATGGATTTAATCAATATTGGGAATTGTGAGGTAAATAATAATGATGATTAAAAAAAGAGTCTTGGACAAGTATTCGTCTTGCAGAGCGCAACATGACGAGTACATAACTAGGTGTTATTGCTCTAATTGCAATGAATATTTAGGTGCAACGGATAGTACATATTTGGATAGCAATAATACTTTAAGCAAGGATATGAGATTTTGCCCTTATTGTGGAAAACATGTTTAATTTTTATTGAAAGCGGGTGAAAGCGATGAGCAGTAAATTACACAAAATTCCGCATTTTAACACTTATGATGATATAAGAGCCGAAATGCAAAACGATTTACAGTACAGACTTGCGAATAGAACAGATAAAACATCTCTTGGTGGGCCTTTATATTATCGAATAAATGTACAGTTGATATTAACACAGGAATGTCCTTATAACTGTCCGTTCTGCTTAGAGAGAAAGAACCCTATGCAAGGCGACAATAATTTTAAGGCACAGATTGAGTCGTTAAAAAAGATACTGTCGGAACATCCCAATGCGAGACTTACAATTACAGGCGGAGAGCCGGGGCTATATCCTAACCATGTTTCAGAACTTATTGATACATACAAAAAGCATAGTACCAATGTATTTTGTTCAATCAATACTACTGGATATTCAAAGGAACTTAACGGATTAGCACATATCAACTTATCATATAACGATTATGTGCATAAAAGCCCTAGTGATTTTCCTAATTGCACAGTGCAAACAGTAGTTGAAAATCCAACGATTGAGTATATTAAAGATTTTATGCAGATGGAGGCCAATAATTTTTCGTTCAGATTTTTAAGTGGACTTGAAAAGAAAGATTATCCTGTAAAAATATGGAATGATTTACAGAATGATGATGATATTGATATTCATACCTTTAGAATTGGTGATTTCTTTGTATATGCAACATTTGACTATATGGGAAAACATGCAAGATTGACATTAGGAGATATGTGGCAGCAGAGAAATAATGATTATAAAGATGGATACTCAAATATTATTATCCATCCCGATGGAACTATCGGAACTAATTGGAGATAAAATAGGAGATTAATAATGGCAGAACGTAGAATGTTCACAAAAAAAGTCACTGATGATGATAATTTCATGGCTTTATCATCAAGTGCGCAGGCCTTATATTTGCATTTATCTATGTCTGCTGATGATGACGGATTTTGCAATCAGGTATCAGTTTCCATGTTCAAAGCTCACGCAAGTGTGGCTGATTTACAACAGCTATTGGAAAAAAGATACATTTATCAGTTTGATAATGGTGTGATTGTAATTAAGCATTGGCGCATGGCAAACGCTTTAAGAAAAGACCGATATACACCAACGAATTTTAAGGAAGAATTGGCAAAATTAAAAATAAAATCCAATGGTGCATATACATTTTCTGACGATGGTTGCCGTGTGGTTGCCAATGGGTTGCCAGATGGTTGCCAAGTGGTTGCCACTTGTCTGCCACAGGATAGTATAGGTAAGGTAAGTATAGATAAGAATAGTATAGTTAAGGATAGTAAAGATAAGGATATAAAAGAAAAAGATATTGATAAATCAATATCTAAAAAGAAAACTGTCTACTACCCTGATGATGAAATGCTAGAGAGTGCTTTTCAGGAATATCTGACAATGCGAAAGAAGATTAAGAAGCCGATATGCACCGAAATGGCATTACACCGAGCTATGAACACTATCGAGAGACTTTCAAAGGGTGATAACGACTTGGCTGTTAAAATTCTCAATCAGTCAGTAGACCATTGTTGGCGAGGGCTGTATGTACTAAAAGACAACGAGCCACATTCGGCCAACAAAGGCGCTATTGATTGGGACAATGTATGAGGTAGAGAAATGACAAGAGACGAGACAGTTAAAATTATCCGCATAATGTGTGATTGCTACCCCAATTACAAGCCGAGCAATTTATCAGAGACAGTAGATGTGTGGAATATGATGTTGGAAGAATACAGCTACAGCCAGATATCTACAGCATTGAAAACTTACGTGCATTCCGATACAAGCGGATTTGCACCGAGCATCGGACAGTTAATTAACAAGCTGTACGAGGTTCAATCCCCACAGGAGCTTAACGAAATGGAAGCATGGTTCCTTGTTAGCAGGGCACTACGAAATGGCTATTATGGTGCAGTTGAAGAATTTAACAAGTTACCACCACTCGTACAGAAGGCTGTCGGGAGTCCTGATAATCTTAGAAACTGGGCGCTGACGGACAGCAAGAGTATTGAAAACGTAGTGCAGTCAAATTTTATGAGAACCTACAGAACAGTTGTTAGTCGAGATAAGGAATATCAAAAAATGCCAAAGGACATAAAGGCATTGATTGAAAGTGCCAATAGAAGCTTGTATTCGGCTCAAATCGGCTCTAAAAATCAACAGACGATAAAATTATCGCTCGAAGATAATAAAAGCCAAAATAAGCCAATTAAAGGTATTCCAATGCCAAAAGAAATTAAAGAACGTATCGAGCAGATGAAGAGATAGGAGGTAAAGAGGTTTGTGCGCACAATTAAAGCCGGTTTTACTCCTAGCGAAAAATGATAAAAGACAAGTATTCTAGGCAGAGATATGAAGAGCGAAAAGCTAGTAACCTTTGCGTGCTTTGTGGAAAGCCACTTGATAGAGAAGGTGTGGTTTGTACGGCATGTAACAGCAAACGCACAGCATATGGACGAGAGCTTTATAAAAAATTACAGGCAGTTGGTGTTTGCCCTAGGTGTGGCAAAAACTTGCTATACGGTGACGAAAAAAGCTGTGTTGAGTGTAGGGCAAAATCAGCCGAAGCCATGTCAAAGATACGTGCTGCTGATGTTGAAAAATACAATGAGCGACAAAAAGCATGGCGAAAAGCACGATACGAAAAAGACAAGGAGAACGGCATATGCACACGTTGCCGTAAAAGGAAAGCGGACCCGGGGCATACCACTTGTACATTTTGCCGGGAAACAATGAGAAGAGCACACGTTAAAATGCCTGAAAGAACCGGCAGATATGAACAAGGACTATGTTTTTTCTGTGATAATCCGGTAAAACCCGGATATAAGGTCTGCGAAATGCACTATCAGCAAAACGTTAAGAACGCAACTTGTGAAAAGGCAAACATCGCACGGCAGAAAATAAAAGAAAGGAGTCCACAATGGACGCCTTGAAAGATTTTTACGATTTTTACCGGCCATTGCAACGGAAATATGACTTGCAAATGATTTACAAAACAAACAGCAAGGAAGCAAAAATAACTATCCGGTGGCGCGGTAAAGAGATTGTAAAAGCCACAGAAGAAACTACCGAAGCCTGTTTTATCAGGGCAAAACGAGAACTTGAAGAAAGAATGAAAAAATATGAGCAACAAACTGAAACCAAAGAAAAAGCACAAAGAGCCGGATTTTACATGGACAAAATCCGAGAGAGTTACGCTGAAAAACAGCAATAGCCGTAGAAAGCTCGTAAGGCGGTCTTTCACGGACTTTATGGATTTAGGCTACTATGTACTGTATTTACACCATGGATTTGGCAATAAGCGTATTGTAAGGCTTGAAAGAACAATTAATGAGTACCTTGAAAGGGCACAGACTGAAAAAGAAATGAAAACCGAAACGCTTGCCGAACTTTTGAAAGTCAGATACGGCATTGATGTGCAGAAAGAGATTAATTTAATCCCAATGCAACAGTTGATTAGAATTTATCAAAGGAGTAATCCGCTTACGATAAACGACACGAGACAGCTTTTAAGCGACACGGCATACAGCTACATGACTTTAGCGTGTACGGCACTTAAGCTGATGTTTAAATTGTCGGTTAGAGAAATTAAAGAGTTTATCGCAGAATTTAGGGACTTAATCGACACGTTGTATAAATTTAATCAATTCGGTCTGACATTGCCAAAGTTGGCACAATGCCTTGCTGATGAAGTTAATTACGTTGATGAAAGGTACATAAAGGTGATTGATTAATGACTTATGCATGGGATAACGACAGCACTCAAAATGCTCACATAAAGTAGATGAGAGATGATAGGCAGAAAGCCTACATGGAAACGCATAGAGATAATAAGGCATATGAGAGATTCAAACATATGCCGGATTATGGGAAAGGAGTACAAAACTATGACAAATAGAGAGAAATTCGCAGAACAGATTTTGGATATTGCTTGTAATGGTAACTGGATGGCAGTTAACAAAGCAACATTAGAGCCAATAACGTGTCAAGAATTGCCGTGTAAAGATTGCTTGTTCTATGTTTTAGGCAAGGGTTGCGACAGGAACGAAATGAAAAAGTGGGCAAACAGTGAATATGTTGAACCACCAATTGACTGGTCAAAAGTTGCAGTTGATACACCGATACTGGTAAGAGACAATGCCAACTCAGAGTGGACTAAAAGGTATTTTGCGAAATATGAGAATGGGAACGTTTATGCTTGGAGCAACATCGTGGAGTGGTGATAGGTGTACACCGTGGAAACTAGCTAAACTTCCGGAAAGGGGCAGTAATGGAGAGATTAACATATAGAACAGAACTAGGAATCAGTATAGACAAAAACGAAGATTGTCCTACTTGTAGCATATGTTGGCATTGTAATATTCCACCAAGAGACTGTTGGTATATTAGTGATGCACTTGAAAAACTTGCCGATTATGAGGACTTAGAGGAACAGGGCAGACTTGTTAAATTACCTTGCAAGGTGGGGGATACGCTTTATAGGCTAGTTCCTAACCTATATCGAGAATATGTAGAAATTAAGATTGCACAGTTTGTTATAAACGAAAATGGAATTTACTTTATTACAAATAAAGGAGTTAGCTGGAGTGCTGACAAAATTGGAAAAACAGTATTCCTCACAAAATCCGAAGCAGAAGCAAAACTGAAAAAAATGAGGTGCAACAATGATTGATTGTAATATTTGCAAGCATAAAGAAGAAGAACATTATTATATAGAATGCAAACACGGAGAGTTGTTCGAGAGAAAAAACGTGTCAGAAGCTAAAAAAATATCAGTTAGTAACGGAAGAGAATATTGCGGACATTGTGGCTATTTGTGTGAATATGCCAGAGGATATAAAAAGTTTTATTGCATTAGGTGTGGCGGACTTAATTTAAGAAGTTGGAAGAATTGAGAGGTGGAGAAAATGAATAGTTTAGCAATAGGAGATAAATTACAAGCAATCAAAGAAATAGCGATTGGCGGTTGTGAAGATATTGAGGTTTCTGAAAAGATATTTGACCTTTGCGATGAAATTTTGGGGTTAGTTAATTCTGCCTCTTGTAACTGTAAGCACAACAGCAATTCAAGAGATAATGAGCCTTGTTGCACATTTGATTGCAGAACAGCAAAGATAAATAAGGCTAAGGTAAATAGCTTAGAAATAATCGCACGTATGCTAGACAATAAGCCTTATTATGAATTGAAGTACAGACAGGTTGGCAAAAAGGATTATTCTATCGGATATAGTTCTTACGATTTAAAAACTGTATTAGGTTACATTGATACATATTTTGAAATTGTGGAAAGCGATAAGCAGACCAATGCTGACAGGATAAGGAATATGTCAGATGAAGAGTTGGCAGAATTTCTAACGACTGTAACGAGTGATGCTATATGTGGAAGCTCATGGGATTATGATGGGTGGATTAAAGAGCTTCAATCAGAAGCAGAATAGGAGAGAATATGAGAATATTTAAAAGCGTAGACGAAAAATTAAAAGAGATTGGATTCAACAAAATCTGTGAAGATAAGCATGGTGCTCAATATGAACGCTACAATACAAAGTACAATTATTGGCAGCGTGTTGACATTTGGCATAAAGCTTCAGGCCGTCATATTTTACAGTCGTATGACAGAGACTTGATGGACGAAAAGAAGATTGGAAACACTAATGTTGGCCTTACAGGATATGAAATGAAGCTTTTTCTTAAAAAAATGAAAAAGCTAGGACTTTACAGCAAAACTGCGGGAATCGAGGGATAACATGACAGCGAGTGAAGCAATAAAAGAAAAAAGAAAATTCGCAATCGAACTAAAACAATTAGTCCATCAAAAATGTGTTGAAATCAATCACTATGTCAGCGGTTGCGACAGTCCGTTTAGTTATTTGCAGATTGCAGATGTACAGGAAAGTTTGAGGGAGATTGAAAACACTTTGAATATTAAGGCTAAGGAGTGATGAAGAATGGCCGACATAACAACAGTAGTATACACTGCCCTCATAGTATTCGGTATAATCGGTCTGGCGGAGGTAGTGCTTGCGTGGTACGACATCCATGGACGAGACAAGGCCGATGATGAGATACAAGAGCAGTGGTGCAGCGAAAATATTAAACATTAATTAATTTATCAGAAAGGAATAGGTTGTGCGCACATAAAACTGAGGTTTCCTTTTGGTAAGAACAAATGTTGGATTTTGGATATTACAACATGGATTGTATGCAAGGAATGAAAGAATTTCCCGACAAATATTTTGACCTTGCGATTGTAGACCCACCATTCGGGGGGGGCAATCCGATGAATGGGAAAAGAAAAAACGAGGCAGATTTGGAGGACGGTTCGACAAATATCATATTGACAGTGAGGACTATCCCTAGCTCTAATTGTTGCAGAACAGGCGGAACTTGGGCGAAAAAGTATCAGACTAATGGGAATGCAGAATTAAAGCAAGATATTAAACACTGGGATATAGCACCAAGCAAGGAGTATTTTGAAGAATTATTTAGGGTTAGTAAAAATCAGATTATATGGGGCGGTAATTATTTTAATCTGCCACCAACAAGATGCTTTATTGTGTGGGATAAAAAGAATATTTCAGAAGATTTCTCTATGGCGATGTGTGAGTATGCTTGGTGTTCATTTAATAGTAATGCAAAAATGTTTAGACATATTCCACAAGGAAATGCTAATGAAAACAGAATGCACCCAACACAAAAGCCTGTAGCACTATATGAATGGCTATTAAACAGATATGCAAAGCCTAACGACATTATACTTGATACTCATGTAGGTAGTGCGAGCAGTCTAATAGCTTGCTACAACACTAACCATAAATTTGTTGGGTTTGAGCTTGACGAATACTATTACAAAGTATCAAAGCAGAGGTTAGATACCGAGATGGCACAAATGAGATTAAGTGATTTTATGTAGAGGTGAAACAATGAAGCACTACAAGCCAATTAAATGTGTAGTCTGTAGCAAGATATTTACACCGACCGCAGCTAACCAAAATACGTGTTGTGAAGCACATAGAGAGCAGAGAGCTACGGAATTAAGAAAAATCAGAGAAAAGAAAAGGCTCAAAAGAAAACCTGTTAAGAAAAACAAACTTGCAGAAATCTGCGAGCTTGCTAAGAGTAAGGGCATGAGCTACGGACAATACATGGCAGAGCAGTATAAAAAGGAAGTGATGATAAGATGAACAGCAGAACTATAAGTGATATAGAGCCGATTGAAAGACAATGTGTATACGAGGACAACAAGCCATGTAACAGCTCGTGCCGATACTCAAAAACTTGTATACACAGTGCAAACAAAACCGAAGAATAGGAGACAGGCTTATGAAGTTTTCAAAACTTACTAAGCCGGAACTTGAAGAAATTATGAAAAATGCCAATTTCACAGAAGAGGAAGCGGAAGTTTTTGAGTTGCTAGTTGCTGACAAAAGCCTTGAAGAGGTATCGCAGAGACTATTAATTTCAAAAACAACCACTTCCCGGAGAGTGGCAGACATTAAAGAAAAGATAGAAAGGAGTCAGGCGATGATTAACAAAGTGCCAATATGGGAAAAAGTAACGCTGACGATTGATGAAGCTGCGGAATACAGTAACATCGGAATTAACAGAATCAATGATATGCTTAATAATCCCTCGTGCCCTTTTGTACTTTTTGTCGGGAGAGGTAAGCGATTAGTCAAGCGCAAGGAGTTTGAAAAATACCTTGAAAAGACAGACAGCATATAAATAGATATATTGAATTATAAGCCATTATGTAGTAATATAGAAATTATCATATAATGGCTTTTGATTTTGAAAGGAGCCATAAATCAGTATGGGAAAGGATTTGAGAGGAAAAGAGCTGGGAGTCGGAATAACCCAGCGTAAGGACGGACTTTATCAGGGCAGATATAAAGATAGGTTCGGTAAGAGCAAGACAATTTACAACAGCAAATTGTCGGAACTGCGGAAAGAACTTAGTAAAGCAGTGAGCGACAATCAACAATTCACAAGTGTTAGAGACAGCATTACCCTTGATGCGTGGTTTGACAGGTGGATGAATGTATACAAGAAAAAGAGAGTGCGCCCCAATACCATTAGGGAGTATACGCATATATATAAGAAGAACATTTCACCATACTTAGGAAACCATGAAATAACATCTATTCGCAAGTCAGACGTGCAGTTACTTATCGACAAAGCTTCTGACGATAACTATAAGTATGAGAGACAGAGCAAAATCAAGGTTATTTTAAATGACATGTTCAGTAGAGCTATGGAAGATGACCTGATGATTAAGAATCCGTCGAAAGGTGTAAAGCTGAGAGCAGACAAAGAAGTTAATGCCTTTGCATTGACAGTAGAGCAACAGAGCGAGTTTTTTGAAGCGTGCAAAGGCACTTTTTACGACAACATGTATAATGTGGCAGTTAATACAGGCTTACGTCCGGGAGAACTGTTTGCGCTCACGATTGCAGATATACATATGGATGAGGGATATATTGATGTTAATAAGACACTTGTGTATCAGAAATACCTTGAAGATAAAGGCAAGACATTTCATGTTGAGCCACCAAAAACCAAGCAGAGTTACAGACACGTACCAATTAACAGTGTGTGCAAGGAATATTTGACGAAACAATTTGAGCTTAAAAAGATAGTTTCGACACGCAGACCCAAGGAACAAAACGAATATTTGTTTGTTACAAGGTTTAACACACCAATTAATTCGGTTATATACAGCGACTCTATACGTTCAGTTGTAAGACGGATAAATGATACAAAGAGCAGTGACAATGAATTTCCATTTTTTAGCGGTCACACATTCAGACATACGTTTGCGACAAGATGTTTTGAGTCAGGGATAGAGCCGAAAGTCGTTCAATCATATTTGGGTCATGCAACACTGAAAATGACAATGGACTTGTATACACATGTTACACCTGAAAAATCGTTTGCTGACATTGAAAAAATCGTTAGCACCGACAACAAAATCATAGAATATAGAAGAAAATGTGTGTAGTAAGTGTGTAGTAGTACACACTCTCAATTTACAGAATGTTGAAAAATCAACGCTCGTAGGGCATTTTTATACTAAAACTGGTAAAATTATTATGTATATCAAGGAGTGCCATACGATTTCGTAAATAATGGCGCAATCC
>ENA-UOOA01003236-UOOA01003236.1-human-gut-metagenome-genome-assembly--contig:-P61old-NODE-3236-length-20668-cov-4.536069_pt1 | contig 20668 bp, 16 predicted proteins | sample MGYA00242467_ERZ724014 | MGnify/ENA metagenome assembly ERZ724014 | reverse complement strand
ACGATCATGGGTACGCTTACCGCTTACGCTCTAAGAGCCCCCAGAGAGAACATCAACATGGGATTGCACGGCTATAACGGCATCCTCGTAGGTTGCGCGCTGCCGACCTTCTTTGCGGCCACGCCCCTGCTGTGGGGGTACATCGTGGCGGGCTCGATCTTTTCCACCGTCCTGATGATGGCCGTCTCCAGCATGTTGCGGACGTGGAAGGTTTCGGCCATGACCGGCCCCTTCGTCATCACCACATGGTTCCTGATGCTTGCCGCCTACAACTTCGGCAACATTCAGATCATCAGCCTTCCGCATCCCGCCATCTCTGTGCAGCCCGCAGCGTCCGACCTGTTCGCCCTAAACATGGAACAGTTCTGGAGGGCGGCGTTCGCCGGCGTATCACAGGTGTTCCTGATCAACAACGTGATCACGGGCATCCTGTTCCTCATCGGCCTTGCGGTGAGTTCCATCTGGGCGGCGGTATTCGCCTTCGTAGGCTCCATCATCGCCATTTGCACGGCTCTCATCCTAGGCGGCGGCTCCACGGCCATCATCGCGGGGCTGTTCCAGTTCAGCGCGGTGCTGACCGCCATCGGCCTTGGCACAACCTTCTACAATCCCAACTGGCGGGTCGTCTGCTACACCTTCCTCGGCACCGTGTTTACCGTGGTGGCGCAGGGTGCGCTCAACGTGCTGTTGAACGTTTATGGCATTCCGACCCTGACCTTCCCCTTTGTGGTCGCGGCATGGATTTTCCTGCTGCCCAACATCGATCTGCTCCCGAAGAACTATCAGAGCTGATCATCCTCAACCTCAACAAGGAGTAGCCATATGCTTTCCCTCAACACGGGCGATACAGGTTTTGTTATGCTCTGCACCGCGCTGGTGTGCATGATGACGCCCGCCCTTGCGCTGTTTTACGGCGGCATGGTCCGCAAAAAGAACGTGCTGACCATCATGATGCAGAACTTCATTTCCATGGGCGTTACGGCCATCATCTGGATTTTCGGCGGGTTCAGCCTCGCTTTCGGGCCGGATGTGGGCGGCCTGTTCGGCGACATCAGCTACCACTTCGCGCTGGATAAGGTGGGGATCGCTCCGAGCCCCGTCTATGCGAGCACTGTGCCTTTCATCCTGTTCTTTGCTTACCAGCTTATGTTTGCCGTCATCGCTCCGGCGCTGATCACGGGCGCGTTCGCCGGGCGGCTGAACTTCCGCGGCTACCTGAAGTTCCTCATCTTGTGGATGATCTTCATCTACATTCCCGTCTGCCACTGGATTTGGGGCGGCGGCTTCCTCGCCAAGATCGGCGTAATGGACTTTGCGGGCGGTATCGTGATCCACGTCAGCGCCGGTTTTGCGGCGCTTGCCTCGGTCATTTTCCTCGGACGGCGTGACGACATGAAGCCCGGCGAACCGACCGTACCCAACAACCTGCCGCTGGTCGCCGTGGGTGCCGGCCTCTTGTGGTTCGGCTGGTTCGGCTTCAACGCGGGCGGCGCATACGCCGCCGACGGCCTGGCCGCCTATGCCTTCACCAACACGACCATCGCCGGTTCCATCGCCATGATCGTCTGGATGCTTTACGACTGGCATTATGACCGCAAGCCTTCCTTCTCCGGCGTGCTCGTCGGCGCCGTGGCCGGCCTCGCCACCATTACCCCCTGCGCCGGGTACGTGGAACCGTGGGCCGCGATCATCATCGGCGCCGTGGGCTCCTCCGTATGCTACTACGCCAAGTATGTGCAGGAACGCCTCGGGTTCGACGATGCGCTCGAAGTATGGCGCGCCCACGGCATGGGCGGCGTCACCGGCGCCCTGCTCCTCGGCATTCTCGCCAGCAGCAACATCGACAAAGTGAACGCCAGCATCCATCAATTCCTCATGCAGCTCCTCGGCGTGATCATCGTGGCGGTCTACTCCTTCGTTGTGACCATCATCATCTTCAAGGTCATCAGCGCGTGGGGGCCGATCCGGGTCACCAAGGAAGAGGAAGAGGCGGGGCTTGATGAGTCCTTGCACGGCGAAGAAGCCTACAAGATGTAACTCTCAAAGGCCGGGCCAGCTACCCGGCCTTTTTCGAAAGGAAACAACATGACTGAATTGGCCGGAACACTTTGGGTCGCGGGCGGAGGCGCGCTCGGCGCTTACTGCCGCTTCCAGATCTCCGCGTGGTTCGCCGCATGGTTCGGCAAGGGGTTCCCCTACGGTACCCTATTTGTAAACGTGCTCGGTTCTTTTATTATGGGACTGCTTGTAGGGGCAATCAAGATGAATGCCGTTCCCTTTATCCCGTGGCACGATTTCATTGGCGAAGGCTTTCTCGGAGCACTGACCACGTTTTCCACATTCTCCATGGATACGTTCGCCGCCTTCCGCGACGGGCAGCCCGGAAAGGCCATCGCCAACGTCGTCGTCAATATGGTCCTGTGCCTCTGTGGGACCGCTTTCGGCTTTTTCCTGATGGTTCAGTAGGAGGAAGGCATGTCGTATATCGAAAACACCATTGCTGTCCTGTGCGGCGGCGCGGCGGGGGCGGTCTGCCGCTTCAAGCTGAATGCCGCGATCATGAGCGGCCTGACCCTGGCCTTCCCTCTCGGCATCCTCTGCGTCAACGTACTCGGCGGTTTTCTCATGGGCCTGCTGCAAGGAGCCATGAAACGCAGCGGAAAACCGTTCACGGTGGGATACAGCCTGCTTGGAACCGGCTTCCTCGGCGGTTTCACCACCTTCTCCACCTTCTCGCTCGATACGTTTAACCTCTACCATACCGGCGATCTCATGCTCGCAGGTCTGAACATTCTCCTCAATGCCGTAATATGCATCTGCGCCGTGTGGGCTGGCTACCGCATTGTCTTCCCACGCACCGCCGCCGCATAAGGAAACTCTGCCTTCCCTCTCAGGAGAATAGAGACAAAGACCCGGTCATTGGCCGGGTCTTTGTTTTAAGCCTGTTCCCAACGCTCAATCTAAGGAACAGCGGATTATCGTCCGCGAACCAACACACCATCAGCGGAGGACAAAATAACATTATCGGAGGCACGGATCATGCGCACGGAGACAACTGTGGACTTGCCGAGGCGCCCAAAGGTACCAGCTACCACGCAAGCGGCGTTATTGGCTTTGCTCAACGCTCTCACATCTCGGCTGAGTACGAACTCCCCACCCTGCTCTTGAATAAAAATAGAGTTTTGCCGAGTACGTATATCGACAACGGTAAATCCCTGCTGTGAAAGGCGTGACCCCACGATGTCCCCAAGCAGCCTTCCCACCGTCGAAGACTGCGTCAAATTGTCCACATCCGCGAAACTGGCAACAATGACCGTCTCCCCTTCATTGAGGGGAGCATGTAGATTTTTGATGAGGCCGTCCGCAAGCTCGTATCCGACCGTTACGATATCCGTCCTCGACATCTCCGCTTGGGAAAGCTGCGGAGGAACCTGCTTCATCTCATAGTGGCTGTCCGTACAACCACATAAACAAAAAAGAGCAAGCCCAAACACACAGATCTTTGCAGTATTCATGCTAATTCCCTACGCTTCTGTATGTTTTGGCCTGCATGGGCTGCTCCTTTCCTCTATATGGCGGACGTTCCCAATATTGGTCGGAATCCTTCGCACGCATGTAGAAAAGACCTGAATAATCGTAGGTTACGGCCCCATCCACTGCCCCTGTAATATTTATGAGGACTTCGGTATCAATAGGGTACTTTGGAGTGGCCATATCCAGTAAATTCGCCGCCTCACCTAAAAGCCCGGCTCCCGCGGCACCAACAACCGGCCATGAACTCGGCCGGTTCTTGATAATGTAGCCAGCGCCGCTTCCGCCTCCCGTAATCGCGGCGATGGTCCCCGGATCCTGTTCTGAGACATAGACGAAACTTCCAATGGTGAGCTGCATCTCTTTAACGATTTGCTGGGCAAGGATACGCCAGTGATCGGCGGCCTCAAGGGTTTGTTGCCCTGTTACAGGCCGGGCGACGGGTTGAGGCGCAAGGCTGCATCCCCAAGCGGTCAAAGTGAGCAACATGCTCATAAGACACAAAAAATATTTCCACATACCCGTCCTCCTGCATGTGGTCCATCACTATAATAGTTTACTCCTCAATTCAAGTTTTTATATAAGCTATTACATATTAAACGTGGTGTACCAAATGATACCGCCGAATATAAGATGTCATATGGACACAAAAGGAAACCTGATACTGCACGTGACCGTCTCCTATCCGTTCAGCTGTCTATGGCTTTCGTGCTTTCAGCGCTCTTTTCTAGTACTGCGCCAGTGATGATCGGATCTTTAAAAACATAATAAAACAAAACAGTTCATACAATAAGCTGCTATCAATCTTGCCCACCATCATTTTCCTTATACATGGGCATCCATGCCGCATTGGCCCATTCCTCATGAATCCGCTTGCCAGAAGGGACGGAGGCATCGGGATACAACCATGCTGCAAGCTCGGCGAGGCCGACAAGATAACGAGGCCCGCTTGCGATATCCGAATCGAGGATATACACGCGATTCTCTTTGACGGCATCGAGCAGCTGCCAGTTGTCCCGTTCCAAGACACTGCGCAAGCATTCATCGGTTCTCCGGGTGTCCTCTTCGGCATTCCGTTTGCCCAGGAGAATGCTCTTCACAAAACACTGCGGATTCCTTTCAAGAACCCATTCGGAATCCACCTGCATGGAGCGTATGCCAATATCATCGGCAAGGTTGTTTGCCCCCGCCATCTGCGTCAGATCATACAGGCCTGAGCCCGGCCCCGCTATTCTCAAGGGCGTGAAATGCTCCGCCAGCACAGTTGGCTTTGGCTGACCGGCTATGCTTTTTTGTATCTGCTCCGTCCAGCGTGCCACCCATTCCCAATAGGCTTCCGTGCGCCTTTGCGCTTCCGGGCCCAAAATCGATGCGAGCGTCCGCATCTCTTCAGGCAATTTTCCGGGCTCCGTCAGATCAAGCCGCAGTACGGCGATCCCCAAAGGTTCCAACTGCCGTTCCAGTTCCGGGCCTGGATTAGTTTTCCATGCAAGGATAACGTCCGGGCGAAGTTCCGCGATCACTTCGAAATTCGGCATGAAGCCGCGCCCTACGCTTGGCAGTCTCGCCACTTCGGGAAACTGTGCCTTTCGGGTCTTCGTGTGCTCCGTGATTCCGACCAGCGTGTCCATTCTCTCCATAATCCGGATACATTCGACGCCGGAAGCGGAGAGCGACACGACTCTGCGAACCGGAACGGGAATATGGACGCTTCTTCCCAAGGAATCCGTAACGACGGTTTCCGGACCTTGTGCCCAAGTCGCCGAACACATCGCCAAAACAAGAACGGCGAACCATCCCAGAATGCGGTTCACAATATATCCTTGAGCGTACGCACCAGCGTATCCGCCTCGAGTTCTTCAAGATGCATATATTCGGCTTCCAATCCTTCAGAAAGCGTCTTTGCCATTGCAAACTGGACGAGGCCTTGCCGCTCCACATCGATCACCAAGGAATGAGTGCGGCCATCGGCAGCAATACGCCGGGCGGCCTCCAGCGCAGCGGGCATGGGTTTCATCCCGTCCGGTGCGGCGTTCGCTCTTCCATCGGAAAGGACAAGCAGAATAGGTCTGGTATCGGGATCTTTCCGAAGCTGGTTCCTGATGATGCGATGGCTTTCCTCAAGTCCCGACGCAAGGGGAGTCCTCCCCCCCGTGGGCAGCTCCTCCAGCCTCCGGTAGGCCTGCTCCACACTCCCCGTGGGTTCCAGCAGGACTTCGGCCTGTTGGCCGCGAAAAGCGATAAAAGCCACTTTATCCCGCTTCTGGTAGGCGTCCATAAGAAGAGACAGCACGGCGCCCTTGGCTTCCTCCATACGTCTGGCCGCCCCCATTGAGCCGGAAGCATCCACGGAAAAGACGATCAGGTTGCCGATTTTCTTTTCGCGGCGTCTGGTACGGATATCTGCAAGGGTAATGACGGGGCGGGTCCATCCTCCCTCGCCGACGCGGTGGCGCAAGGCTGCGGCTCGAAGCGTCGCATCCCACGCGATATCGGCATACTTCATTTCACTCCCCACGAGTGGAAGGCTTCCTACAGTCCTCCCTGCCTTTTGCAGCGTGGCCGTACGGGAGCGCCGTCCTGTTCCTTTGCGTTGCACCCGATCTTTTCTCAGCCGGATAGGCTTGATCGTAAACAGATCTCCAATGGCAAAGACCTGCTCCACATCTCCCAGCCCTGCTGCTCCTGAGCTGTTGGCCTGAGAGGGCAACAGCGGAACTGTATCAAAAGGCTGCTCCTGTGAATGGGAGTGCTCTCTTTGTTCGTCTCCATCCGTCTCGCGTCTGGACTGCTCCTGTTCTTGCGAGGGGGAACGTTCGTTCCGCTCTTGCTCCTTCTGTTCCTGCGGGGGCGGGGTCGTCATACGGCGCCGGTGCGCCAGCGCCAACTCCGCCGCCTCCAACACGTCTTCTTCCCGAACATCCAGCCTTCCGGCCAGTGCCGCGAATGCGCGGGCCGTCCGCTCCAGGGCCAGCTCACCACGATGCCCGGCGCAATGCGCTTCAGCGGCAAGCTCCGCCATCCGTTTCAGCAAAAGCCGGGGGATACGGACTTGCGCGACGAGCCGCTGCGCCTCCCGGATGCGGACGGCAAGCGCGGCCTCCCGTTCCGCGTATTGAAGGAGAAATCCTTGCGGATCTGCGTCAAACCGCTCGCGGAGCCGCAAGACCTCCAGCCGTTCTTCCACGTCGCCGGGCGCGGATACCGAAACCGCCAGCCCGAAGCGATCCAGAAGCTGGGGCCGAAGCTCTCCCTCTTCCGGGTTCATCGTACCGACAAGCACGAAACGCGAAGGATGTTCTGCGGAGATGCCTTCCCGCCGGATCCGGTTCACGCCCTCGGAGCAGGCTTCGAGGATGACGTCCGCCACATGATCAGGAAGCAGATTGACTTCATCTATATACAAGATGCCACGGTGCGCGGCTGCGAGCAGTCCGGGCTGAAGGACACGCACACCCTCGCGGAACGCCGCTTCCATGTCCAGGCTTCCGGCTACCCTGTCTTCGCTGGCGGACAAGGGAACATCCGCCAACTGGGGCGCAAAGGCCACTGATGGCAGCGCCCCCTTCCGTTTTTTCCCCGCGCAGGAGGGGCAAAGCCATTCTTCCGGAGCAAGCGGATCACAGTGCCACGGGCAGCCCGCAACAACTTGGGATTGTGGCAGAAGCGAAGCCAGACCGCGCACAGCCGTGGATTTCGCCGTTCCTTTTTCACCCCGCAGCAACACGCCGCCAATACTCGGCAAAACGGCATTGGCGAGCAAGGCGCGCTTGATCTTTTCCTGCCCTACAAGGGCGGTGAAAGGAAACACCCGCCATTTGCCGGACATCACCGCACCGCCTTCGCGGACCCGACATTCTGAAAAGGCTTTCTCCTCATCCTGTGCGGCAGAACCAGCCGGGCCGCCTGCATGACATCTTCTCTAGCGGCCTCGCCATCCCCACGCCATGCGGCGATGGCCTTGACGGTTTTCAGCATGACGATATCCGCTCTGTGCCCGTCCACTTCCGTTTCAATAGCAAGTTCGACAATGGCGCGCATGACATCTTCCGGAACAGCGACGCTCCCGAGTGTCCGTCTGGCGGCGACAATCCGTTCGGCTATTTCGTTTTCCCGTTCCTGCCATGCGGCACGGAAGCCCACCGGATCATCTTCAAAGGCCGCACGGCGCGTCATCACCTGAAGCCGCGCTTCCGGTTCCGCCATGCCCCTGACCTCCACGCACAGACCGAACCTGTCGAGAAGCTGCGGGCGGAGTTCCCCTTCTTCCGGGTTCATCGTTCCAACAAGTACAAAACGGGAAGGATGCGACCAAGAAACGCCTTCTCGCTCGACCGTGTTTACGCCCATTGCCGCCGCATCCAGCAATACGTCCACAAGATGGTCATCCAGCAGGTTGATTTCGTCCACATACAGGATACCCCGGTTGGCATCCGCAAGGATCCCCGGTTCGAAACGCCGTCTGCCTTCACGGAGGGCCGTTTCCATATCCAGTGAGCCGACGACGCGATCTTCCGTGGAACCGACCGGCAAGTCGACCACACGAACCTGACGCGAAACGGATTCAAGAGCTTCCTGCTCCAGACACCACGGGCACAACGCGTCGCCGTGGGGGTCGCATCCGCAGGGACACCCATCGACCACGTCGATTTCCGGGAGAATCGCTTCCAGAGCCCGCACAGCCGTGGACTTGGCGGTCCCTTTTTCGCCTCGGATAAGTACCCCTCCGATGCCGGGATAGATCAGATTCAGCAACAGGGCCTGTTTCAGCTCCTCCTGCCCGACAATAGCGGAAAAGGGGTAACGCTGGCGAAGTGTCTTCATAGCTTCTCCTTCGATCTTACTGGTTGTTTCCGCGCACGACTTCCAGCGCCCGTTTCCATTCCGCCACATCGTCGGACGTGACGATGTCGATGGAGCCTCCCTGAAATTCCCCACCGAACGCCTCCGTACGGTCTTCCAGAGTTCCCTCTATATCCATGTAGGCCTCGCGCAATTCGGCGAGCACATCGGGATCGGCTTTCCATAAATGCCGGGCTTCGGCCTCAAGCAGCCGACGGGCGATTTCTTCCAGTGCCCACGGATTGTTTTCATCAAAAAAAGCCCGGGTTTCGGGATCCAGCACGAAGGTTTTGGCGATATCGTCGAAAATCCAGTCATCGACGGCCTGCGTGGTGGCTTCCCACCCGTACACGCGCCCGGTACGCTTGGAAATATCGCCCGCGCCCTTGTATCCGTGCCGCTTCATGCCCTCTATCCATTTGGGATTGAGCAAACGGGCCCGTACGACGCGGCGCACCTCATCAGTCAGATCGCGTACCTGCACCTGTTCGGGTTCGCGCGTGTCGCCGTAATAGGTTTTAACCTGCCCTCCCCGGAAGTGCGACGCCGCAGCCGTCATGCCGCCGTGCGTCCCATAGTAGCCGCAGCAGTTGAACAGATCGTGCTCGTCGCTGACCACCTTGTTGTAGGTGACATCCACTGTGGAGAGGCTGGCCTCCAGCGCCCTCGGGCGTTTGACCCCGAACGCGTCCTTGCCGTAGGCGTACCCGTTCCAATGGAGAAAAATATCCGCGAGATCGGCCTCCGTCTGCCATGCGGACGCGTAGACGGCGAGATTGACCCCGGCCTGATAGGTTCCCGGCTCCGAAGAAAAAATACGAAAGGTCGCGGAACGCCACGCATCGGGATCATCAGCTTCGATAGCCGCCAGACGTTCCTGCGTATGTTTGCGGACAAAGTTGCTTTCCAGAGGTTCATCCAGCGCGGCGACGGCCTGTACCGCCGCATCCAGCATGTGCATAGCCGCAGGGAAACTGTCCCGAAGCAGACCCGATACGCGGACGGTCACGTCAATACGCGGGCGGCCCAGCTCTTCCAGCGGGATGACGTCGAACCCTTCCACCATCCCGTTGCCCAACCAACGCGGAACCACTCCGAGAAGGTAGAGGAGCTGCCCCATCCCCTCGCCGTCGGCCCACATCATGTCGTTGCACATCCAGAACATGGCGACGTTCTCGGGGTAGCGCCCCTCTTCCTTCAGATGTTTGGCGATAAGCGCGCGGGCGAGGTTCTGCCCTACGCGCCACGCCGCACGGGTAGGCAGGCGTCGGGGATCAAGCGCGTAGAAATTCCGGCCAGTCGGCAAAATGTCTTCACGCCCCCGCGTAATGATGCCGGAAGGCCCCGGCAACACATAGTTGCCCGTGAAGGCGCTCAGCAAAGAACCCGTCTCGTCCGTGGCCTCCATCCGTTCGATGATGCCGAGAATCCTCCGCCCCACCGAAACAAGGCCCCCCAGCGCGTCCGGCACGAGGCACGCATCCCCCAGCAGGGAGCGGATACATGCGGGGAGAGCCTCCGGATCCTTACCCTCCATCAGTATTTCACATACGTCAACAAGCTGTTTTTCCACCTTTTCCAACAGGCTGGCATGGCTCTGCCCAAGGCGTTTGTCCACTCCTCCCGGTTCAGCAAGTAGTGTTTCAAGCTCGAACCCTTGGGCTGTGCACAACCTTTTCCGCAACGAGTCGGCCTGTCCCGCATCGTACCGGACAATGGACGCGATAAACTGCGCCCGCCGTTTCCCCTGCGGCGTTTCCCCAAAAACGTGCATACCGTCTTCCATATGCGTATTGCGGAGAAGGCCGAGAGCCCCATGGATACGGGAGGCAAGGGTGGCGAAGTCGGGGGACGTTTCAGGAGAGACTTGCGATTCCAGATTGGCGGCAGCGATGCCTTCCCGGATCAGGTGTTCCAGCTGGTGCGCCCGGTTGGGATTCCCGGCGCGAGCCTGTTCCCATTCCCCAAGCAGGCGATCCAGCTCTTCCAGTGCGTCGTAGAGGCCGCTCTGCACCATAACCGTCTGCATGTGATCGACTAGTTCCGCATAGCTCCGCCGCTTGGCGACAACACCTTCCGGAGGATTGTCGGAGTTGTAGATATAGACGTGCGGAACTTCATGCAGCGCAAGATCGGGGAAACAGGCACCGGACAGGCCGACGCTCTTCCCGGGAAGAAATTCAAGGTTGCCGTGCGTTCCCACATGCACCACGACATCCGCCCCGAAACCGTCCTGAAGCCAGCGGTAGGTCGCTATATATTGATGTGGAGGCGGCACGGAGGGGTCATGCAATATTTTGCAGACCTGCCCGTCACACCGGGAGCCGACGCATCCGCGCTTGGGCTGGATGCAAACCACGGCATTGCCCCATCGGACGCCGGTAACGAGGATATCCCCGTTGAGCACCATTGCGGCGGGGACACCGTTCATCGGTTCCCCCGGCGGATTGCCCCATGCCTCCGCAACCTTTTGCCTGACGTTTTCCGGGTAGGCATCGAACCATCGCCGATAGGTTGCGAGATCCACATGGGCGAGTACCCCGCCCTTGGCCTCAATTTCCTGCACCGTCGTCCAACGGAATTCGGAAATCGCCTTGCGCTCCATGATGGTTTCGATGAGCGCCGCACCGGACTCGGGGACATCCACGGCATATCCGGCCTGCCGCATGGCCCGAAGGATACGGCTCACCGACTCCAGAGAATCCAGCTTGGCGGCTCCGCCTACGGATGCCTCCACGGACGCGCAGGGATCACTGTTCAAAAGAAAGGCGACCCGGCGTTCCGCCACGGGCTTATTTCTGAGACGCAGCCAGCGGGCGATGCGGGAGGCGAAACGCTCCACCCGTTCGGGATGGGGCGTACGGCGCTCGATTTCGGTTCCGCCCACGCCGGCCTGGGACAAGGTGCCGCCACCGAGGAAAAACGGCTCAATGGCTCCTTCAAATTCGGGCATGGCGACGGCCCACGACACTTCGCTGTTCAGACCCTGCGGATCGGCTTCCCATTCCTCAAGTGTTTTTGAGGAAGCGAAAACAGGCTGGAAGATAGGCACGCCAAGTTCACGGAAAACGCGCACGCTTTCCCGCGCCGGGGAATCGTCTCCGACAAACGCGGGCATATTCCCACCGTTATTGGTGAAGTACGGCAAAAACTTGACGAGGGCCCCGATCCTGCTCCCGCTCTCCCCAAGAAAGACCTCACGTGACCAGATCGTCGCCCCCTTGTTGCCCGTCGCCTTGTCCCGCAGCGTATTCGTAAAGGCCGGAAACACGCCCAAGCCCTTCGCTTCGAGAGCATGGACAAGTGCCGCTTCCACGTCGGGCATGTCGTTGACCCAGTAATGCCGACCGAACAGCAATCCGACCGTCCGTTCCGGATCCAAGCTCAGGCCGCGTTCACACGCATACCCCGCATACCACTCCAGATAGCCCCGCACCGTGGCAAAGGCGCGGACCGGCGCATCGGGATGCCAAAGCCCTTCCCAAGGAACGGGAACCGGTTCCGGAACCGCCGCGGCATTCGGCAATGCGTCCAGAAAACGGAACAGATTGCCGAGATTCTCCGCGCCGCCATAGGTCAGATAGCGATAAGCCGTCTGTGCCGTTTCGACGGGTACCGAGGACAACGCCCACGCAGCCGGATCGTAACTGACGCAGACCACCGGTACCGTCTTCCCTATCAGGCGGATGCCTTCATCAAGCTGATCCCACAGCGCGTCCGTTGTCCGAAACACGAAAAGCGCTGTGGCGGAACGCATGGTTTCAAGGCAGCGCTCCACGCCGTCCGGCTCCTCCAGCATACGGGAAGACAGGACGCGCACCGAGGGCATCCCAGGGCGAGAGGCTGCGGACATCAATGCGCCCACATGGCTGGACCAGGCGACACAGACAACGGACATGCATTCCTCCTGAAAAGGATACGGGAAGGGGCGCGGCAACACTCGCAGCCCCTTCCCTGTCATGTAATGGAGGGAGACCCATTACAATTTTTAGAACCCGGCCTCCAGACCAACGAAAAACATGTTGATCGGAACGCGGGAACCGTTCGTATAGCGGATTTCATCCTTCGTGGTGATACCTTGCATTTCGATGAAAGGTTCCAGCCAGTATCGTTCGTAATCAAACCGCTTGGACAGCTTGAACTCGCCCAGCCAGAAGTTGCCCTCGGCGATATCACCGTTGTCCGTCTGATCCTGCCAGATGCGGCCCAACCATGTGGCGCTGGCCTGCAACGTAAACCAGTCGGGATGTGAGAACGTAAACCCAAGGCTCGCCTTGCGCGTGGGAACATTGTGCAGATGGTTTCCCTGATTGGCTCCGGAGCGGATTTCCGGGCGCAGCGCGGTCCCTTCGGCAAAAAGCTTCAAATACTCGTTGTATTGGTAGTGGATGTTGGCTTCGATGCCGGTGATGGTCACCTTGTCGATGTTTTCCTTTATCTTGATGTTGTAGCCGTCTTCCTTTCCCTTCGGGATGTTGGCGATGTAATCCTCGGCCCACGTCTTGTAGCCGGTCACATTCAGGGTCAGCCTGTCCGTGGGGTTGACGTCCACACCGACATCCCACGTCTTGGACAGTTCGGGCTTCAGGTCAGGGTTGCTCTTATAGCGGCTCGAACCGATGATGGAACCGCCAAAAAGATCGTTGAGCGTCGGCGCGCGGAACGCCTCACCGTAGTTGGACCGGAACACCACAAGGTTATCCCATGGGTCCACGCGTACGCCGAGCTTGGGAGAAAAACGCACGTTGCTGGTCGAAGCGAAATCCTGTTTGTCGGGATTCACCCTGTCATTGGTGTCTTGAAGGTATCCCTTGCTCCGCCAGTAGTCGTAACGAACGCCGGGTACGACGGTCAGCTTGCCGTCCCAAATCGATATTTCATCCTGAAGATAGCCACTCAGGTTCAGCTCCTTGCCGCCCTTCTGAGTATAGCGGGTCGAAGTGAAGTAGTTGGACTCCGAATCGAATTTTCCCCAAGAGCCAGCGACCCCGACCGTAAACAAATGCATGTCGCCAAGGGCAAACGTATTGCTTTGATCCCAAGAAACGGTCCGCATCCTGGAAGGGGCTTCGGACGTTTTGAGCGTTTTGCTGGCGTTGTCATAATCGGACTTGGTGAAGTCGCCCCGAACGGAGAAACTGCTGTCCACTACGCCAAAATCCTTATGCAGCCTGGCACCGATGCCCTGATGCTTATTGCTGTACAGGTTAAAGTCTTCGATGTGCCATCTACCTGTATTTTCAAAGGAGGACATTTCTCCATGTATGGAGAGATCCGCAGTTTCGTCAAAACGGTAATTCAACGCCAACGCCCCGTTGTAGTTCTCCATCTTCTCTCGGGCACTGTTGAATTCGTTCCGGTTTGAACTGGTTTTGGGACTGTGTTCCGGCAGGACGTTGAAACCGCGCGACTTCAACATGCTGCCGGAAATGGCGTAGCTGAATTTGTCGATAGCCCCGGTATGGTAGAGTTTGTTCTGCCATGTGTTGTAGCGTCCGAACTTGGTGCCGACCGTGGTTTTGAAACCTTCTTCCGTCGGTTTTCTCGTGATGATGTTGATGACGCCGCCCATCGCGCTGGAACCGTACAGCGCGGAAGCGGGCCCACGCACCACTTCGATGCGCTCCACGGTATCGAGGCTGATGGTGTCCCAGTTGAAGATATTGTTCCCCGCCGTCATAACAGGGAGGCCGTCCATAAGTACCAGGACGCGCCCGTTGACGTCGTCGCCGCCCATACCACGGATGATCACCTTATTCTGCGTGCTCGTACCATAAAAGGAACGTGCCGAATCGACGGTAACGCCCGGCATCGTGCGCATGACGTCCAACACGTTGTTGGCGGGCATCTTTTCGATCTGTTCGCGCGTCACCACGGAAACGTCTGCCGTCGTTTCACCAAGGCTGTGTTCCGTTTTGGTCGCTGTGACGACGACCGGCTTCATAGTCGCGCTGACGGTTTCCTCCGCAAGTACGCCTTGCGGGAACAAACACAGAGCCCCCAACAACGCGGCCAGACAGGTTCCTTGCTTCTTCACTGTTCCATGTCCTCTTCTTGAAAAATCCCTGAACGGGACGGAAAAACCGCCCCCTCCTCTGTCGTATCGGGAAACCACAGGGAAACCTGCGGATTGTCCGCGGCATGGAAAGCGCGCATGGGAAGACCATAAACCGAGGCGATGCGTTCGCCCGTCAAAACATCCGCCGGAGCGCCGGAAGCCACGATCCCCCCATCCTTCATGAGGAGAATCGTATCGGCATAGCGGGCGGCAAGATTGATGTCGTGCATGGAAAGGATGACGCCCTTGCCCTGCTTCGTGGCAACACGGCGAACCGTTGTCAGTACTTCCACCTGATGACGGAGATCCAGGCTGCTGGTGGGCTCATCAAGAAGCAGCCAATCCGTCTCCTGAACAAGAGCGCGGGCCAACGCAACCTTCTGGCGCTGCCCTCCGGAAAGGTTGGCAAGAGGACGCTCCGCGAGCGCATCCAGATCCAGCCGGGAAAGAACCGTCCCCGTCAACGCCACATCGGAAGGGGAAGGCCCCCACACAAACCACGGTTTGCGTCCAAGCAATACGAACTCAAATACACTGAGCGGAAAACGCAGGGACACATCCTGCGGGATATAGGCGAGCTTGCGGGCACGCCTCTGGGCGGTCATGCGTCCTATCGGCATACCCGACAGGAGCATTTCGCCAGAGGAAGGTTTCAAGATTCCCAGCAACAGCTTGAGGAGCGTCGTTTTTCCGGTTCCGTTGGGACCGAGAACGGCACAGATCCCACCGCTTCGAAACGTGAAGGAAAGGCCCTCAATGAGGGGCCTCCCTGCCGGATAAGCAAAAGACAGATCGCGGAGTTCAAGCATGATTCTGCCCTTTCCGCATCAACAGCCAGAAGAAGAAAGGAACGCCGAGAAAAGAGGTCAAAATCCCGATGGGTATGATCTGAGGAGGGCAAATGTTTCTGGCGAGCACATCGGAAAAGGTGACAAGGGACGCCCCAAACAACGCCGCACCGGGAATCAGGAAGCGGTGTTCGGCGCCAAGGGCAAGACGTGCGATATGCGGGGCAACCAGTCCGATAAAACCGATGACTCCGGTAAAGCATATAGCCCCCGCCGCCATGAGCGAAGCGGCCAGAATCCCGCCGATACGCAAACGCCGCACATTGACGCCCAGCGACGAAGCGGTTTCTTCACCGGCAAGCAACGCATTGAGATCCCATGACAGTTTCAGTGCGAACGGTACCGGAAGCAAGATCATGACAGCGGCCATCCCCAACTCCGACCATCCCACGCGTCCCAAATTGCCGAACCCCCAAAAGACAATCGCCTGTACCTCATATTCCGTGGCAACATATTGCAGCAACGAGGTCGCGGCGGAAAACAGGAACATAATGGCAACCCCGCCGAGGATCAGCGTTTCAGGACGGCTGTCGCGCAGTCGGGCAAAGCCCAGTGCCGCAAACGCCGTCAATGCGGCGAATACAAAAGCGTTCCCCGCCATCCCCCATTGCGATGCCCCGCCCAGTAGAATAGCCAGCGCGGCACCGAAGGCCGCACCGGAGGAGATGCCCAGCGTAAAAGGAGAGGCCAACGGGTTCCGCAGTACCGCCTGTGCCAGCGTTCCACTCATGGCAAGCCCGGCTCCCACCAGCGCCCCCATGAGCACTCGGGGAAGGCGCAGGCGAACAAAGAGCGCCAACTCGTGTTCAGAGAGCCCCAAAGGGAAGGCGCACCACACCGTTTCCCACGCTCACCCCAAAAAGGAGCATACTCAACGCCACCAAGGCGAGCAGCCCCAAAAGAAGATTCTGCCGTTTACGGCGAGCAAGGTAGCGAGCAGCAGGAATGGCATGCATCTCTTCAATCTCATTTGAGTATTATTTTTATTAAAAAAATGTCACCAGAATAGGTAGCACACTCTTTACGATTGTGCTACTTCTTTTTTCGTGTTCGACGAGGTTCCTTACGCCCTCATCTCTTCCCAATACACCCAGCGACAGGCTCCTGACTGATGATTCAGACTGAACATATCACCAAATCATTTGGCCGAACCCGCATCCTGTCCGGCATAAGCCTGCATGTGAGGGATCGGGAACTTGTGGCCTATCTCGGACCGAACGGAGCCGGAAAGACAACGACCGTACGTATCCTGTCCGGTCAGGCCCGGGCAGACGGCGGCACCGTCAAACTTGCCGGGCGTAACCTCACCGAACACCCGTTGGAAGCCAAGGCATTGTGCGGCGTCGTGAGCCAGCATCTCAATCTGGATGCGGAACTTTCAGTACGGGAAAATCTGGACATCCACGGACGGCTTTTCGGCATGAACGCATCCGAGAGAAAGGAAGGGATCACCAGTTTGCTTGAAACCGTCGAAATGGCACACAAGGTCGACGTGCTGACGAAAACGCTTTCGGGGGGAGAAAAACGGCGTATCATGCTGGCGCGGGCCTTATTGCATAAACCCCGCATCCTCTTTCTGGACGAACCCACGGTAGGGCTTGATCCGCTCATCCGCCGAAAACTCTGGGGCTTGATCAAACGCATCCAGCAGGAAGGCACAACCATCCTCCTGACAACGCACTACATTGAGGAAGCGGAATTTCTTGCCGATCGGGTTATCTTTCTCGACAAGGGACGCATCGTTGCCGAAGGTACGCCGAACACGCTCATGAACCGAATCGGCCAATGGGCTCTTGATGTCCAGTGCAACGGTCTGTTGACGACCCGCTACTTCAATGAACGCGATGAAGCCGCCAGAGAAACCACTCAGGAACAGGGGACCAGCACGGTGAGGAGGGTCAATCTTGAAGATGTGTTTCTGAGCATTACGGGACGTAAAGTCTCGGGGAGCGCACAGTGAAACCCCTTCGCGGCATGGCGGCCGTATACCTGCGGGAAATGCTCATCCTCAGACGCCGCATACTCAAACAGTTTGCTTCGTGGCTCGTCTCGCCGCTTCTGTATCTGGTGGCTTTTCATTACGCCATGAACGATACGCTCGTCGGCTCGCGTCCCTATGCCGATTTCCTCCTGCCCGGGCTCGTAGCCATGAGCAGCATGACCCAAAGCTGGGCCATCGCCAGCGACATCAACATCAGCCGTTTTTACTGGCATACCTTTGATGAATTTCAGACGGCCCCCCTCCATGCTGCAGCTTATGTTACTGGAGAGGTATTGGCGGGGATGACCCGTGCCGTATTGGCCTGTCTTGTTGTCATGGGAATCGGGTTGCTCGGCGGTATCCAGATCGCCTATGGCGCACCGGGGCTCTGGCTCGCCCTCTTGTTGAACGCGTGGTTCTTTTCAAGCCTTGCCGTAGCGCTTGCTTTGCATGTCAAAGCCCATGCGGATCAGGCGCTGCTGTCCAACTTCGTCATTACGCCCATGGCCTTTCTCGGCGGCACGTTCTTTCCATTGGATCGCCTCCCCGGTTGGGCTCAACATGTTTTGGAACTCCTCCCTCTTCCCCATGCGGCGCAAGCCATGCAAGCCGCCGCTATCGGACAACCCGTGCGTTTTCTTTCCTGCGGCCTGCTTTTTCTTGGTGCCGGCGCCGCGTTTACGTGGGCTATCTTCAGTGTCAGGAGCGCACAGGGATGAACCTGTCAGGAGGGCGCTGTTTCTGCCTCATGTTGGGCGTGTCGCTTTTGGCACACGGAGGGCTTTTCCTCAATCGCTCGCCGCTGGCACGTCTCTCCGAATCTAAAGAAGCTCCGCTCTCTCTGCGCCTCGCCGTAACGCCAGCTCCACCCGCGCCGACCAATGCAGCGGAATCCAGCCCGCAGCCCCCCCCGCTTGCTCCGAAAGAAAAGACGCCTCCCCGACCAACGCCCCAGCAGGAACCTCCGCCGCCTCAAAAGCGTTCCACCCACCAGGCCAAAACTGAAAAACGGAGAACAGCCCCCCAAAAAACAGCAACACCGCCAGAGCATTCCCGCGCACCACAGGCTCAATCGGCAAAGGCCCCCTCACCTTCCTCTCCACAACACACCGTACAGCCGGCACAAGGAAAAACGGAAGCAACCGCCCCTCGGCACACGTCATTCGACGCCGTGGACGGGCCGAAATTCCTCCAGCCGCCAGCACCGCGTTACCCACGTCTGGCGCAACGCAAAGGTATCGAGGGACAGGTGCTCATGGAATTGATGATTGACGCGGAGGGGCGTTTGATGAGTGCGTCCATAAAAAAAAGCGGCGGGAACGGATTCGATGAAGCGGCCCTTGAAGCCGTCCGGAAGGCCATTTTCCGCCCCGCGACCCATAACGGACGCCCGGCAACCTGTATTGTTCTCCTTCCCATCCACTTTACGCTGAGGAATGCCTCATGAATTTTCTCATGTCGTTTGCCGATTTCTTTGCCAAAGGCGGCCCGCTCATGTGGCCCATTCTCCTGTGTTCCGTACTCGCTCTCGCCATAGTCCTGTTCAAGACGTTGGAATATACGACAGCCCTGCATACGCTCGGAAAAATCAAACAGGGAGACTCCATTCCCCTGCCTTGGTTTTTGGCACCCATCTGCGAACGACTGGCGACAGCCGACGAAGAAACGTTATCCCTCACAGCGAACAGGCAGGTCAGGAAGCTGGAGCGGGGGCTCGGCGTCCTGGAGTTGATCACGACGATCGCACCCATCCTGGGGCTTACCGGCACAGTGACCGGCATGATCAGCACATTTCAAGCGATAGGGGAACACGGATCACGGGTGGATCCTTCCGTGCTCGCCGGGGGTATATGGGAAGCCCTGATCACGACGGCTGCAGGATTACTGGTCGCCCTTCCCGCGCATGTCGCCTATCATTTCCTTGAGAACCGTCTGTCTGAACTTATCCAGACTGTTCAAGAAATCGTTGACGTTCGCCGCATTGCCTTCTGTGGGATATCCCATGGACATTAAACGGCGCAAACGGGCACGCAACAGCATGAGCATTACGCCGCTTGTCGATGTGGTATTCCTCTTATTGCTGTTTTTTGCTCTCACCCTTCATTTTTCTCCTGAGGAGGCCATCTCCGTAGAACTGCCGACATCTTCATCGGCAAAACAACAATCGGAAACGGAGATTATCCTGACAGTAACCCCGGAAGGGGTGATCCGTCTGAATGGAAAAGATGTCCCATCACAATCTCTGGAAACGGAACTCGCCAGCCTGCGGAAGATTGATGAAAAACAAGCCGTACAGGTACGCGCAGATCAAGAGGTAGAAGTTGGTAAACTTGTGGCAATCATCGATGCAATCCGCAACGCCGGATTTCAGCATTTTGATCTGATGACGCAACAAGTTAACCGCAAATAATACATGATACCGGGGTACCCATGATTTCGAGAGGGGTATTTCAGAAAAAAAGCACTTGCCAAACGAACGATCAAGTAATCGCCAATCCCGTGCGCAGTATTCAGACTCTGACACTGAATACAGAGAATATCACTCCTCCGTCTTCGCCACGAAGGGGATAAACAATCGAAGTATGAATGCCCTGTTCGGAAGAATTCACCTCAAGAAACCAGCAAAGGATAATATAGTGTATAGCCAAGGTACGTTATCAATTCTTGTAAACAGGATACTCCTCTCGGCTGAACAAGGATTGTTTCAAAGGAACATTTTTCAAACGACACTTGAAAAGGGCATAAGAGCGCGTAGATAAGTGACCATAACCGCCCAGGAAATCCGTTCCCGTCTGCTCGATACACGATCGTTTTTCAAGGTGTTCCTGCAGGGAACTCACAAGAGAGCAAAGAACCGATCGAGTTCCAGACAGAACGCTATAGCCTCCAGGAAAAGGCCATAGCCGTCATTGCCGAACGGAATCTCGGCCCCACCGAAGATATTCAAAAACTGTCCGACACCATGGATACAACGTCCTGCTCGCGGAGGACAACGAGCTGAACCGGGAAATCGCGGAGGAACTCCTCAAGACACGAGGGTTATCCGTCAGTTGCGCGGAGAACGGACAGATTGCGGTGGATATGTTCAAATCCTCCCCCTCCCGGAACCTATAACATCATCCTGATGGACATCCAAATGTTGTGTAGCTTGGTTTTACTGCAACTTGTGAAATGACCTTGTATCGGCATATGAAATCCATTTATAGACACTAGAGCCTCTTGAGATTACCTGTAGCGCAAAAGGCCCATTAAACGGCTTGTCTGTTGATTCAGAATTGCCAAAAAAGATATTTTTTGTATCAAGGATTTCATTATTGAAATCAAAAGAACCGCCACTTTCATAATCGCCAATCTGCCTTCTCTTGTTCGCCAGTTTTCTCTGATTCCCCCCAACTGCCACGTCCTTCG
>ENA-UOOA01003226-UOOA01003226.1-human-gut-metagenome-genome-assembly--contig:-P61old-NODE-3226-length-20706-cov-37.257421_pt1 | contig 20706 bp, 7 predicted proteins | sample MGYA00242467_ERZ724014 | MGnify/ENA metagenome assembly ERZ724014 | reverse complement strand
AACCCGACATTATCGAGCATTTTGGCAACGCAGATGCCGTGCCGCAGCTGCCGGGGCGGTGCTTAAGCCGCAAGGCGGGAATTGTGCGGTGTTGCCTTTATTAGTGGCTGCTCATCCGTTCAGTTTGGCGTACTCTTCGTCGGTAACGGGCTCGCACCATTCGTTGCTGCAATCTTCGCCGGGAACTTCCACAGCAATGTGGCTGAACCAGCTGTCGGCCTTGGCACCGTGCCAGTGCTTGACGTTGGCCGGGATGGTGATCACGGTGCCGGGGGTCAGGCTGACAGCGGGTTTGCCTTCTTCCTGGAATTGATAACGCCTTCTATATTTTCATATGAATACCACAACAATAGTACAACACAAGCAGGATTTAAGGCAAAGAGCTGCAGACAGTATGATGCGGGAATGATCAACCAGCAGGGTTCCGGCTGCTCCGGCGCGATGAGTGCATCGCGCCCTACAAACGGCCCAATGCCTTATCGCAGTATGTTAAGCATGTAACCATCATATTTTTTCAAAACCCCTTATCGAAAAAACTGCCCGCACAACGGCTTATCATACCGTGTACGGGCAGTTGATTTATGGCAATACCGCATAATTCTAAGTGCCGATACGGCGAGCGAGGTGCGGCAGATGCTAAGCCAAAAGCGCAGATAATACTTTGTGTATTATCGAGCATTTTGGCAACGCAGATGCCGTGCCGCAGCCGCCGGAGCGGTGCTTAAGCCGTCAGGCGGGAATTGTGCGGTGTTGCCTTATAATTATCTACTTTTCTCTCAGGTCTGGGTCGATAAACGCAACCCCACCTGGTACCCCAGCAGGGTGCGGGTTTCCACCGGCTGATGGCGGATGAGGGAAAGCAGCTGCTGTGCGGTACGGCGGCCCAGCTGTTCGGCATCAAAAGAGACCGCCGTGATCTGTGGCGTACACCCCTGCAGCGCTTCGTCGTCATACAGGGAGGCAAGACGGATATCCTGCGGCACGCGCAGGTTCAGCTGTCTCAGGGTGTTCAAAGCCAGCTGGGCAACCTGGTCATCCATGCACAGGATGCAGTCCGCCCCACGCTGTACCGCGAGCTCCACAGCGCTGGTGCGTAGATCGTCGCTTTCCAGCTCCAAAAACAGCAGGCTCTCATCAATCTTGCAGCAGGCGCGGTCATGCGCCTGCTTATAGCCTTCCAGGCGGGACTGGTTGACGGTGTACAGCATGGATCCGCCCAGCAAAGCAATGCGGTGCAGGCCCTTCATCAGCAGCAGGCTGACCAGCTCGCGGCAGCCGCCCACCTGATCATGGTCCACCGAGATGACATCCTGGTCAGCCGGGCGGCCAATGGCAACAAAGGGGATGCCGCTTTTTTGCAGCATGGGGATCAGCGGATCACGCTCCAGCGTGCGGGCCAGAATCACGCCATCAATCTTGCGGTTGACCAGCAGACGCTGCATCGGGCTTGTTTCCTGCTCGCCCACCATCGTCATCAGCACATCATAATCATTGCGGGTGGCAATATCGTACACGGCGCTGACGGTTTTGCGCAAAAATGGTGCGGCAAGGTTGCCGAACTGGCGCGAGAACACCAGTGAGATATTATAAGACTGCTGGGTTACCAACCCGCGTGCCAGCATATTGGGCACATAGTTTTTCTCTTTGGCGTACTGGACCACGCGGGCGCGGGTCGCTTCGCTGACACGGCCATTGCCCGAAAGGGCACGGGATACCGTGGTCTTGGACACGCCAAGGTCTTCAGCCATCTGGCTGATGTCAATTTTTTTTCTCCTTCTGTCTGTTTACGGCGCGGCATGGGTTTACTCCTGTTAACGTTTGCTTCTATAAGATCTTCTTTCTGTCCTTGCCGGTTTTCCGCCCCACGGGCAGTTCCCAGGGTACCGTTTCAGAAACCAGTCCCCCACCCCCGGCTATTCCCTACTTGGTCAATGGACTTAACATATTATACCACATTTTTCTGGATCATGGTAGCCCCCTGTGCAAAGAAAGCAAAGAACACGCTACCCCAGTACGGGGTCATTATATCATTCCTGGCTCTGCTTTTCAACCGATTTCTGGCTCTGTTTCCGTTTTCCAGTGTGTTTTATAACCTGGTAAAGTTTTCTCATTTTGTCCGTATCCTGCTCAGTCATCGTACCTGCGCCAAATTGGGCGGCTTGGGCCAATGCCAGCAGAGCTTCGGCATCCTGGGGTTCAAGGGCGGGGACACAACTTTGCAAAAATGCGGCAAACTCCGGCGCATCGGATGGTGTATCCGGCGGCAGGCCGCGACGCACCAAAAGGCGGTAGATGCTGCCAAACACGGCCAGCACCCGCGCGTTGCAGCTGCCCCGGCCATATCCCATGGCATGGCGGCGGGCCAGCACCAGCAGCACCACAGCAGCCAACAGGCACCCCCCCAGCAACGCCGCCAAAACCAGCCTGCTGCGGGGCACGATGGTGGCTGCGGGTTCGTTTGCGCTGCTCTCCCCTGCTGCGGGGGCGGTGTCTTGACCTTGAGTTTCGGGCAGCGGGTCGGTGCGCAGGTCGGCCTGTTGGGCGCTGACCAGCACGCCGGGGGTCATCTCCATGGGGGTCCAGCCCTGGCCGGAAATGTACACCTCCGCCCAGGCGTGGGCGTTATCGTCCTGTAAAATGGCGTGCCAGCTGCCGTCCTCCTGTTGGGTAAACAGGCTTTGCGGCGCGGCATAGCCCACCACATAGCGCGCAGGCAGCCCGAACATGCGGAACATAACCACCGCCGCCGAAGCAAACTGCACACTGTACCCCTGTTTGGATTCCGTTAAAAAGTAACGGATGGGGTCGGCCCCCTCCGGCGGCTGGGGAGCGCTGGCGTTATACTGGTAGTTGGTGTTTAGGTAGGCGCGGATGTAATCGCCAATGTCCACAGCTTCGGTCAGCTTCTGGTCCTTTTTGGCTTCATCGCACAGGGTTTGCAGCTCGTCATAGCCGTCCGGCACGGCGGTGTAGCGGCTGGCGGCGTAAGCGGCATAGGATGCTTCCATCCGGTCCAGCACGCTGGGGTCGGCATCGGCGCGGGCTTCCAGCTGGGTTTGGGCGGTATCCCGCGGGTAATACAGGAACACATCGTCCTGCGCGGTCTGGCCCGCGGCGGCGCCATCGCCCTGGATGGTGTAATAATCACCCCAGTAGGCGTTGTACGGTGCATAGGTGTACTGGGTATCGGCGTGGATGCGCTCCACCGTCAGCGTCTGGGGCTGGGCGGTGCCGTCATAGGCGGTGCGCAAAAACGGCAGGCTGGCAATGGTCAACCGGGCGTTATCCTCGGTTTTCCAGTTCATAGCGGCGCTGTCAAAGGCATCGGCATCAGGGGCCTGCCAGGTGGTGCCGTCATAACTGCCGCCGATAAATCCCCGCAGGTATACGGTTTCTTTGGGTTTGTCGCTGGCGGTCAGGGCCAGATCCGTCACTCCGCTGACCTGGATACCCCCGCCCTGGCTCAAGGCGCCATCCGCCACACCACCGGCAGCGGCTTCTACCTGAATGTTCAGCCTGCCGCCGCTGACCCGCGGCAGCCAGGTAATGGCGGTGCTCAGCGCGGCGGATTCCACCCGCTGGGCCGCGGGCTGCAGCCAGCCAAGGGGAACCCCCAGCGCCGGGCGCAGCAGCCACCAACAAGGCAGCGCCAGCGCAAGGCAAAGCCCGCCCGCCGCCAGCGCGGCAAACTTTTGGATGTTATAATGGCGGCAAAGGTTCTGGCGGTAGTTTTCGGTATTGCGCCTGCCCCACAAGGCCCGCCGCTGCACCGAGCAGGAAGCCGCCCACGCCCCCATCCAACCGGCCAACAGCAGCAGGCAGGCAGGCACAGCAGGCGCGGCCCCGGCCAGCGCCAGCAGCACAACAACGGGCAGCAGCATTAGATCCAGCAGCAGGGCATCCGCACGGCGCAGGGCCGCAGCGGCCAGCGCCCCGGTAACGGGCAAGGCGGCCAGCAGCAAAAACAGCCCCAGCTGCGCCGCACTGCCGCCCTGGGCCACCGGCAGCGCGCTGCCAAGGCGGGCGTTCAGGCTTTGGGCAATGTTCCCGGCGCACTGCTGCGCCCCGGCCAAAAAGTTCCGCTGGCAGATGAACAACACCACAAGATACACAATCACCCCCGCCAGCAGCCCCCAGCGGCGCAGGGCTTGCGGCGCACGCAGGAACAGCGCCCACCCGGCGCAGAAAGCGGCTGCCGCGGGCCACACCCACAACGGCACCGCAATGCCGAACCCGGTGGAAAGCACCAGCAGCAAACCAAAGGTGAGCGCCAGCAGCAGCGCGGCATCTGCCGCCAGCCACAACGCGGGGTGCGCTGCGGGGCGCTGGGTGCTCACCAGCACACGGTCCACAAACTTCAGCCCACTGCCGGGGTCGGCAGCGCCGCGCCGGCTCAGGGCAGTACGTTCTTTTTTGCGCTTGGGCGGGTTTTTGCGGTGCTTCGCCGCCTGTTGGGGAAAATCCCCCCATTCCTCCGCTCCGTCCAGGTCCCCACCGGGGGTCAGGGCAGCGCGCAGGGCGGTCAGCGGTTCGCGCACCATCAGGCGGTCCAGCTTGGCGCTCAGCTTCCAGTGTACCTGCTTGATGGTATCCCCGTCCCGGTACTCCCGCAGCTCATAGCTGCCGCCCAGGGCGGCGCGGGTGTCGGCTTCATCGCCGTCCTCATCGGGGGCGGTTTCCGCTTTGGCTTTGCCAGCCGCGGCAGCGGGCAGCACACAGATGCTCCGGCTTTGCACGGCAGCCGGGCACGCCGCGGTGAACACCCCCAGGTGATCCCGCAGGGTGATGCCCCGCACCGCAATGCTCCACACACCGCTTTTGCCTGCGTTTAAGGTAATGCGCTGTTCGGCGCTCTCCTTGCTGCCCAGCATGGCGGCGCAGCGCAGGGTGATCTGCCCCCCGCCCCATTCATCGGCGGCGTTCAGCAGCACCACAAGCGCAGGGATGGGCAGCCGGCTGCGGTTGCTCAGCCGAACCGTCAGGGTAAAATCTTCGCCCTGTATCACGGGTTTGTCCGGCACCAGCAGCTCTGCCGTTACCTGCCTGCGCAGATAGGCGGCATCCAGCCGCAGCAGCACCAGAAGCACCAGCGCAAACGCTAACAGGAACACCGCCAGCGGTGCCTGGGTGATGAGCGCCGCGGCCAGCAGCACCAAAAGCACCAGCGCCCGGCCCAGCTTACCTGCCATGGCGGTCAGCCTTTTCGGGGCGGGGGCGCGGCACGGTGCGCAGCAGGTCCTGCATTACGCTGTCCACCGTTTCGCCGCCTGCGCGGGCCTGGTCGTTCAGCACCAGGCGGTGGCGGGCAACCGCATCAAACACAGCGGTCACATCCTGCGGGGCAACAAAATCCCGCCCCGCCAGGTACGCCGCCGCGCGCGTCATGCTGGTCAGCGCCAGGGTGGCACGGGGGCTTAACCCCACGGCCAGGCGCGGGTCCTTGCGGCTGGCCTGGGCCAGCGCCACAATGTAGCGGTACATCAGCTCATGCACAAATACCGTGCTGACCTCCTGCTGCATGGCAAGCAGATCCGCCTGACCGGCAACGGGGCGCACACGGTCCAGCAGGCGGCCTTTGCTCTGCCCGGCCAAAATTGCCAGCTCCGCTTCCTCATCGGGGTAGCCCATTACGGCGCAGACCATGAAACGGTCCAGCTGAGACTGCGGCAGCATCTGCGTGCCGGCGGCGCCGATGGGGTTCTGGGTTGCAATTACGGTAAAGGGTGCGGGCACCGGGCGGGTAACGCCGTCCACCGTCACCGTGCCTTCTTCCATCACTTCCAACAAAGCCGACTGCGTGCGGGAGGAGGTACGGTTGATCTCATCGCCCAAAAACAGGTTGCACATCACCGCACCGGCGTGGTACACAAACTTGCCGGTCTCTTTCTGGTAGACCGAAAATCCCACCAAATCGGACGGCAGAACATCCGGCGTAAACTGCACGCGGCTTTCTTTCAGGTCCAGCGCGCGGGCAAAGGCCAGCGCCAGCGTGGTTTTGCCCACGCCGGGAATATCCTCAATCAGCACATGGCCGCCCGCCAGCATGGCCATCCAGATGGTGTTTACCGTTTGCTGTTTGCCCTGCACGGCCTTGTTTACTTCGGCCGTAACGGCGGCGGCCTGCTGTGTGTACTGCATGGTTAATCCTCCCGGTGTTTTTTCCATATCACCATAATGCCAACGGCGGCGGCAATAACCACCAGCCCGGCCCACAGTGCGTTGTTTTCCAGCCAGATCATGGTATTGGAGATCGCGCTCCCCTCGGATTCCGCGCTGCCCTCCCCCGGCAATGGGGTCAGGGCCTGGGGGGCCACTTCGGCAATGGAGCTGCCGCCGGCATCCTCCACGGTCACCTGGCGCGGCGTTTCGTCCCAGGTAGCGGCGCTTTCCTGCAAATCCTCCTCTTTGGTGGTGTCCGCAGCGGCGGTGTCGTGCTCCGCAATTACCAGGTAGCGCTGGCTGTTGCGGGTGTAGGGGTGGCAGGTGGAAAGGGTCAGCAGGTCCCGCCCCGGCTGGATCAGCACGGCGTTGATATCGCTGGGGTCAATAATTTTCAGCTCGCTCACGCGGTAAATCAGCGTTTCCCACGGGGTGGTCAGCTGGATTTTGTCCCCCACCTGGATCTGCTGCACGTTGCGCAGCATTTCCGCGCCATAATAGCCGCGGTGGGCGGCAATCACGGTGTTGGTGTTTTCGCCGCCCAGCGGCATCGAGGTCTGGCCCAGCAGCGCCGCGCCTTTGGCCAGGTTTTCGCGGCTGGCGCCCAGGTAAACGGGCAGCTCCAGGTTCAGGCGCGGGATCCACAGCACAGCCAGCACATCATCGTCATAGCCATAGGCAGCAAGGTCCAGCGGTGCTTCCTCATAGGCGAACGGGTCGGTCAGGCCGCTTTGGCCCCCGGCGTAAATTTCCGCGTTGTAGTCCTGCATCGCGGCATACAGTTCAGGGTAGGCGCGTTCCGGCTCCGGGGGTTCGGCTGTGGTTTCCTCCGCCGCGGGGGCGGTGGGCTGGGCTTCGGCGCGGGCCGCAAACTGCGCAGCGGTTTTGGCGTTGCGGGTGCTGGTCCACCACTGGGCAGCGGTGGGCTGTATCAACAGCGCCAGCCCCAGCAAAATGGCCAGCCAGGCCAGAATTTTAGCAATCAGCCGTCCCATTTAGTCATCCTCCTCGCGCTTTTTGCAGCGGTGCAGCAGCAAAAGCAGCAGCAGCGCTTCGCCGCCGATCACAATGCTGCCCGTTACCGCGATCCACGGCCAGGCATCCACCACGCGCTTGACCACCGTTCCGGTGCGCAGCGCCTGATACTGCACGGCCTGCGGGGTGTTGGCTTCTTCCTCTCCATTATAAGGGATGCGGGTGCCGCGCACAAGCATGCGGTGGGTGTTGATGGCATACGGCGTGCAGGTAACAAGGGTGCAGTAATCCTGCCCCGCGGTGATGTCCAGATCCTCGGTGTGCTCCGGTTCCACCACTTTGATTTGATCCACCTGGTACGCCAGCGTTTCATCCAGAATATGCAGGTAGAAACAGTCGCCCTCTTCCAGCTTGTCCAGGTCGGTGAACAGCACGGCTTCGGGCAGGCCGCGGTGGCCGGTCAGCACGCTGTGGGTGCTTTCGCCGCCAAGGGGGTAGCTGGAGCCTTCCAGATGGCCAACGCCCCTTTGCAGCACATCATCGCTGGTGCCTTCGTAAATAGGCAGGTTGACGTCAATTTTCGGGATGGTGATATACCCCAGGCTTTCGCCCACATCCACAAGGTCCACATAGCTGGTGCCGGTATCCTCCGCTTCGCCTGCGGCATCGCGCTCCACGGCGCTGTCCAGCTGCTGGTTATAGCGGCGGGCGGCCTCCTTGGCGGCGTCCAGTTTTTCGGTATCCATGCTTTTTACGGTATCATCGTAATTTTGGATCGCTTCGCTGGCGTGGCGCTGCGCCACCGCGTTGCTGATAACCGGGTACGATGCCACCCCAATGCCGGACAGGATCATCAAGGCCGCAAAGCCGACTTTTAGTTTTGTTGTGGTATCCATAGCGTCACCGCGAACCTTTCCGTGAGAGGGTTGAAGTTGGGAACTGATGCAATTAGAAATTAGAAATTAGGAATTGGAAGTAGGCAAAAGAATAAAGAATAAAGAATAATGAATAATTGTGGTGGACCGCGGCGCATTGCGCCGCTCAGGAGATATTGGGTTGGGGGTGGTTTTTAGGGTAGTGAATAACAATAAAATAATCTGTAGGGCCTTACGGCGTTGCACACCACAAAATTGTAATAAACCTCGCCCTGCATGTAGGGGGCGGCGTCCCCGACGCCCCGTTTGACGGGCCTAATAATTGCCGCCCATCCACCCCGCGCCGCAAACGTTGCAAATCATTTGTAGGGGCCGATGCTCGCCATCGGCCCGTTGACAGGCCTTGCCATATTTATTTTTAGGTTCTGCACGGGGAACCACCCCTCAGTCACCTTCGGTGACAGCGCAAACAGCGCCCCGTCCCCTCTGTCGCTTCGCGACATCTCCCCGCGGGGCGGGGAGTCACCCCTCAAGGGGCGCCAATATCTCACCTTATGTTTGCGGTGGCTCCCCTTGAGGGGAGCTGGACGCGGAGCGGCCTGAGGGGTGGTTCCTCGCCGCAAACCTAACGCCCGTGGGGTGGTTTCTCGCCGCAAACCTGACGCCCATGGGGTGGTTCCCCACGCAGGGCCTAAAAATCAACCGAACAACGGCCATGTACACCCAAAAAATTTATTCCCCAATAACCCACCATAGGGGGAGGGCCAAATCCGGCCCTCCCCCTGTGTATGATGGATTATCCCTCTATACCCTATTGGTGAATTGTAACATTGTTTTGCCTTGCGGCGGGCGCATCAGGCGCGGTTCTTCTTTTTCAGGCTCAGCAGCACGCCAACACCGGCCACAACCAGCAGCACACCAATGCCGCTGAACAGCAGGGTGCCGAAACCACCGGTGGTGGGCAGGTCGAAGCCCTTGCGGTTGATGACAGTAACCGTGATTGTAGCAGTGTCAGTAACGTCTTTTCCCTTATCATCGGTAAACTTCGTTGTTTTCTGATCCCAATCATGCTTTGTCAAAACGCCATCTTTGTACTCAAAGTTTTCATTCCAAGACGTCTCTTCGCTAATGTTCAGCGTAACCTTGACAGGACCGTTCAGCAAATTATAACTATCAAGAGTCTCTTTCTCAACCAAGTAGTAATCACCATTTGCTAAGCCATCCTGATGAATATTACCTTCGCTACCTGTTACCAACGTATCTGTGTTTACTTTAACCCACACTTTTCCAGCTTCTGCAGTAGGCAGACCATATGCTTTCACTTCATCCGCTGTCAAAGCCTTATCTCCGGCTTCCTGCTCCGGAACCTGCTTGTACAAGTCAAACTTTACACCGACTAGATTCTTTTTATCATCACCGTCTTTATGCACATTGATTGTATAGCTATAAACAACGGTATCGTCATGAATCTCGCTGTTAGAGCCGTCATCCGGCTGACCATCGACATTAATCTTATTGGTATACTTCAACTTTGCAGTATTGTGATTACCATCTTTCGGCGTGCTAGCAGCAGCCGTCATTTCGGCAGTATAAGAAATCACAATATTCTTCCCTGCATAATTTTCCATAGCAGCAGGGGTAAATGTAATCTTAAAGCCATTTGCAGGAACATCTTCACCCTTGGTAGTAATCCTATATACCGCTTCATTCACAGCAATGCCTTCGCAGGTCAATGTAGCATTCCCATCATACTTCAAGTTGTTAGGCGTATCCGTTACTTCAAAGGTACTAAGCTTCGTAATGTTATTAGGAACACTTACTGTAATCGTATACGGAACATGGTCGCCTACGCTGTAATCTGTATCTTCTGTTTCGGTATTGTCTTTATCAATTACTTTCTTTTCCAAATCCGGCTTTTCATTGATAACTTCAATGGTAACATTTGATTCCGTTTTGCTACCATACGTAATCTTGCCCTCGCTGTCAACTACAAACACAATCGGAGTCTGATCAAGAATATAACCAGTATCTGGATCATAGCTCTGTTCGATAAAACGGTAGGTACCCTGAGACAGACCGCTTACAGTAATCTTGCCATCAGTCGTCTTTAACGTTCCAAGATCTTCATCCGTTTGCTCATTTTTGGTTACTTCTTCCCATGTTTCGGGATCATCTTTTACCTTCTTTTCAAGCTTGTATGTAACGCCATTCAGATTCTCTGGAGTTCCACCGCCCACGCGGCCTTTTTTCTCCAAGGTCACTTTGCCGTAGGTCGTTGCATTTTTAGGGAATACATACACATCGTACATCCACTCTGCCTTATTGGTTGGATTTGCCATAGGAAGCGATACCAGGAACGGTTCAACCGGGGTCGTTACCTTAGCGGGGGTTTCAGTTTCGATAATAACATACAAGCCAACCGGCAGGCCCGTCTCGCCATCGCCAAACTTTACAATGCCATTCTTGCCCGTCTTACCAGAGCCATTTGGCTTATTAGCATAAGCAGAAAGAATCTGACCATTCTTATCAACATAAGTGTTGATGCCTACCTTCTCTGTGCTTTTACCATTATAGTACTCGACCAGTTCATCCGCAGTCATTACCTGATAATAGGTAAAGGTTGCACCTTCCAAGTCTTTTGCATCTGTGGGCACATTGTTCTCGTCTCCTGCTACACCTGTGCCGGCTTTATCCTCGTTACCATTATATTCATACTTATGAATCGTGATGGTACCCTTTGCATCTTTATCAATAGCGCTAGCCAGGGGAGTTGTGGGTGTAGTTTCACCTGTACCCGCTGCCATTGCTGGCATGGCGCACAGGCTGAGGGCCAGGGCGGCGCTCAACAGGCCTGTGAGAAAACGTTTTGCTTTTTTCATTTCAGTACCTCTTCTCTTAAAAAAATCATCATCGGATGGGCGGCGGGGCCGCCCGGCTTAAGGGTTCTGCATCAGCACGGCGTGCAGTGCGGGGCGCTGCAGCGGTGAAACGCTGCCGCGCCGCCCGCACTGTGCCGTGAAGAAAAAAGGAGGAAAAACTGGGCCGCTTGCCCACTTGGCTTAAGGTGCATCTGAAACCAAAGGAAATAACGGATATTTCGCAGCCACAAGCAGGATGTAAGGCAAAGAGCCGCCGGAATCCTTTCCGGATTCCAAGGCTTCTTAACACAAAATCCGGCTGCGCTTATAGAAACAGGCAATATTTTCCGCTTTTCAGTTACACACCCCGGCTTATGGCTGCGCCTGCCGTAAACGGGCGCGCACGGGCGGGCAGGCCCTGTACCCTGGGGGTTGCTGGGTTTCCGGGGGATGGTTAATGTCGCCGGCCCCCTTTCCTGTTGTAGCGGAATGTGAATATCAACAGCCCTGCCACCGCCAGCGGCATGCCGATCAGCAGCCACAGGCTTGGCGCGTCTGCACCCGTGTGGGGCAGCTCAGGCGTTTTACGGTTCAGAACGGTAAGGTTCATGGTGTAGGTGTTGCCGGACTGCACAAACGTTTTTGTGTCCGTAATTTTCTCCCCATCAATAAAACACTCGCCGCCTTGGGTAAATTTGATCTCAATTGGCTGTGCCAACAGGTTGTACCCCGGATGTGCCTTGGTTTCCGTCAGGCGGTATGTACCGGGTTCCAGATTTGTGAACGGGTTCGGGGTTATTTTGCCGTCCGTTCCGGTTGTACCGGTAATGGAATCTGTCTTTGTGCTATCGAATTTGCAGGTAGTATCTACCTGCGTTTTTCCTTCGGTTGTTGTTTCGACCAGCTTTTCCAGCTTGAACTCAACATCTTTCAAGAACACATCTTCGCCCGCATTATTGGGTTCCGCGTCCTTCTTGATGATATCCAGTGCAAACTTCGGGTTCTGCAGCTTGTTGGTCAGCACAATCTTGCCGCTGCCGCCGGTGATGGTTCCATCGGTGGTTACTGTGGCTGTATTGCCTGTTGAGCTGTCCGCGCTGTTCGTTTCGCTGTTTGCTGTTGCTTCAGCTTCAGCCGTTACAACATACGTATTGCCTTTAATCGTAATGGTTCCATCTTCCGCTGCCTGTTTAAATTCGCCATTCTCTACCGTACCTTCCACAATGCGGTAAATATAGTTATTATCCGCACTGCCGCCAATCGGGTACTGATCCAGGTTGTTAAAGGGATACAGCCAGCCGTTATCTGTATGGCGAACCGTAACATATTTGCTGCCCGAGGTCGGGTAGTCAACAACCTCCCATTTGGCATCCGCAGCACTGTTTTTGCGCTGGAGCTGGATGTAAATCTCGTTCGGCTGGTTCGTTGTACCAAGGACCGTACCATTTGCATCTTTCCAGAGCTTGTTGAACTCAATGTTGATCAGTTTGCGCGTGGTGTTGGTAAAGATTGCGGTAACTTCCAGAGCTTTCGGATTGTCCGGATTTTTGCCCGCCACAATCTCGCCTTCCACCATGGTGTTGTAGATCACCTGGGCGGATTGACCTTTCGGAACAGTTACGCTTTGCAGTCTGGAATCATCGGTTTTGACTTCCTCGATGGTATAGCGGGTGCCAACGGGGATGCCGGTGATGGTTCCGGTGCTTTCGCCCTTGCCCATATCAATCGTAACGGTTCTTTCGATGGGCTTTTCTTCCAGACCCTCACCGCCAACATCATTAAAGGTAACTTTGAAGGTGTAGGTTCCGGTCAAGGTTTCGCCCTCTGCGGCCTTCTTTTGGATTTTCAGCCCGCCGGTTTTGACGGTGTTGACGTATTTTACCTTTAGCTTTGTCAGCGTGGAGCTTGTTTCGTCCGGGTCCTTATAGGAGCGGAAGACGATGGTGTTGGCTTCTTCGGGCTTTTTGCTCACCTTGTAGCCATCATTCTTTACACTATCGTCATAAACTTCCGTTCGGCCATCATCGGGGCCTTTGAGGGGATCCTTCTGCTCTTTTAACGACCTGTCTTTCCCGAATGTTACGGTCTTTACATTTAATGTGTCCTCCGGATTCGTCGACTCAACCGCCTTCCCGTTCTCGTACACCGTCCATGTGGTGTCGTACAGGCTTTGGTTCAGTTCCTCTTTGAGCGAAATGTAGCTGCCGCGGCGGAACTGGTCGCTGAAGGTAACGGTTTCTCCATCTTCCAGAACAAAGCGTCCGTCATCGTCCACCAACTGGGTGTCGTTGTCCTTGGTGGAGGTGTACTGTGCGTTTATGGCGTTTTGCAACTGACCGCTTGTGGCGGAGCCGTAATCCGGGATTTCCTTCTGATCGGTTGTAAAGCCGGTCATCGTTTTTGGCACCGCTTTGGGAATGAAGGTAAAGTTCCTGAAATAGATGTGGCGGCTATAGTTATCGCCCACGCGGATGGTTTTGACCTTGCCGTTAAAACCGTCCTGCGCTTTCATCTTGTTCAGGTCCAGCTTTACGGTGACCCATGCGCCTGTCTTCACTTCGACCGAGCCATACGTTGCGCCGTTAATGCCTGATGTGCCAAGGCTGCCTTTTTGGACGTCTTCATCATCCAGCAGTTCCAGATACAGGTTGTTGAGGGAAAGGTCACCTCCACTATCCCCTGGATCAACGTAAACCTGGAACGTAAGGAAGCGCTCGTCTTTGATATCGATGGGGTTTTTCAGCGTCAGGATGCCATAACGTTTCTTACGCGCTGCACTGACGGGTTCCGTATCCGTATAGCGTGCGTACCAGTGAAGGACCTTTTCGCCTTCAGGCCCGGAACCTTGCTCGGGGTTTGTATCCAACTTGAAAATGTACTCACCTTCGGTTGAATCGGTTGCGGGTTTAATCTCGTCACAATCCGCAAAATTCACCTCTTTGGTACCGCTTGTATCCGAGCCAGCGGCCACTTTTTCTCCATAATGGGTTGCCTGGTTCTGGATGGTGAAGTTGAAGATTTTCTGGTCTTTAAAGCAATTTTTGAAGTCCGGATCAACCTTGCTCAGTTCGACCTCTTTTTGAACCTGCAGCTCGTTATTATCCGGGAAGTTGAACGCCACCGCCATGTTGGACTCCCACATACCGCGTTCCATATAGTACATGGTAAGGGTGTGCTTTTGGCCTTTGTCGAATGTAAGAGTAGTGCCTTGCGCGGAGAAAGAGATGGGTTCACCATTATATCTTACGCTCTTGACAGAATTTCCATTTTGGTCACTTTTTGACGTTCCGCCTGTTTTGACCTTACTGACATAGGCTGTTACACTATTTTTTTCCTTTCCATTTTCTGTTGTCTCGCCAAATTCCAGCAGGCCGGAAACCTTACCATGGGCGCCGCCAACGTCAAGCGCCAGCTGGCCATCAATGAATACCCAAACGTCATCGTCACCGGTGAAGAAGAACTTGATGCTGGTTTTTTCCTTTTTTTCACCTACAATCTTGTTTGTTTCAACTTTGCCGTCATCCGTCAGGGTAAAATCCATCTGCAGCTTGGTGCCAAAGCCGTAATTGTAGGTAGAAGCCACACCAGAGGTTGCTGTTTCATTGAACGGGAAGTAGCCATAGGAACTTACAGTCTTGTCATTTTTGGTTATCGTTTTTGAGGTGGAGTTAGATTCAAGATTGCGTGACTTTTCCCTTTCCTGCTCGTCTGTGCTTGATTTCAGGAAATATTGATCTTGCTCGGTATCCTGCTTCAAGTACAGGGTCGTATCCTGGCTGTCAAAGTACCAGTAATCAACGCCCGTATCCTCATCAAAAATCGCTTTCTTGGTAAAGGGGAACGCAACATTATTGTACACATTGCCAAGCTTTGCATTTTTGGTGTTCGTGCCGCTCAAAAACGCTTCATCGAAGTGCGGTTCTGCTACTTTTGTATCTTTCAGCAGGGGTTCACCTGTTGCTTTACCGGTGGATGTTGTATCCGCAACCAATCCCTGATAGGCATAGTCATAACGTGTACCATTTCCTTCTTCATTGATTGTGGAGTTATTGATTGCCATGAAGCGATTTTCATTTTTGAAGGCGCTATTAAGCCCCCAAAGATTCAATGCAGCACTAATCGCATCAAACCTAAATCCCCAGTCAGAATAAGAAGGCTGGAAATGTCCGGTATAAAGCGGGTATTGGGCCTTTGCATCCTGATAATAATCGCTCAGCGCCTGATCAAATTCACGGAAGGGTACCCAGTTGCGGTAACTTACAGCAGGAGAACTTTGATCGTAACTACCACGGTTCTTGCCGTTCAACTCGTAATCTGTATAATAGTCATACAGCGTACTGGTAACATATTTTGTGTTTGCTGCTTCCGTAAAATCAGCGGGTTTAATATCTACTACTTTAGTGCCAGTATCTTTCCACTTTTCGGCATCACGCGGGGTACCTTTTAGAGCCCAGTAGCCGCCACGAGTGGTACCTTTATATACTGCATCGTCATTCGTATCCGCATAGAAGCAATTTTTGTCATCTGTGGGAATCGTCAGCCACGCTGTACTTACTCCATTTCCTTTTGTCGTATTGTCATCTTTAATTTCTTCACCGGAAAAGATGATTGAACGATATCCTTGGGGAATGTCAATATAATAAAGATTTTCGTTTGTACCATCTTTTACCAGCGTGCCGCTTTCGGATTCTACGCCGTCTCCTTTTATCCGATAATAAATGGTCTCTTTATTATTATTATTATTGGCTTTGGGGATTGAATAGTTGCCGGCATCTCCCGTCGCCATCTTGGAAAAAGTAGCATCGTAATAGATGCGGGTGGCACCGGGACGCCCCCATGTTGCATCATCATTGCCATTGTACATGTAGCAATAGCATTGACCTTCGGAATACTGGAAGCGTTTCTGATTTTCTCCTTTTACTTCCTCATTATAAAAATTGTAGTATTTACTTATTTCTGTATTATCATCGCCCGCGGTAAAGCGAACAAAAGAGCAAAGAACTTTAGGAATGGTAAAGGTTGCTGTGGAACCAGAAGCAATACCAGAATCCAACCCAGTACTATTTAAGGATATTGGGTTATCGACCTGGATAAGATCTCCGCTCTCATTCGGTTCATAAAACCAGGCTTGGACGATCGTTAGTGTTTCACTGGTTTTATTTTCAAAGGCCATCTCTTTGCCAGCGAAATGCTTATGGCTAACCGTATAGATCTCCCATTTCTTTGGATCCCAGCCATCTTCGTTCTTTCCGTCATAGTAGTCGCCGCCGATATACTTCTGATCTGTTGGATTGAACGACATCCACGGTAGACTATTATTATTATCTACTTGAACAATTGTTACTTTGTATGTAGGTTTATCGTCTGTAGGTGAATCTTCCTTATATCCGCAAAATTCAAGTCCACCCAACCCGTTATATGGATAGTGATCGGCCTTATTCAGGACCGCAGAATAAATTTTTCTTCCGTCCTCCGTTTCGTCAGCTTCCTGCATATCAAGATAATACTTTCGATCTTGTGGACTTTGTCCAATAATGGCATGTATTTTTACCTTTGTATAATTTTCCCAACTGTTAGGCACTGCAAAATAGAGCGTGTGAGTTTCCGTATTTCCCCCCTCACTAACTGCCTGCACGTTATCCACGCTTTTTGCGGCGTACATCTTCTGCGGCTGTTCGGTCGGTTCCGGGGTGGCGGTGGGGGTCACGGTCGGCACAGGGGTGGCCGTTGCGGTGGCTGCCGGTTCCGGGGTCGGGGTGGGTTCTGCCGTGGGCTCCGGCGTTTCGGTCGGGGCAGGCTGTTCCGGCTCGGCGCTTTGTTCCGGTTCCGGGGTGGCGGCGTTCTGCTCCGGCGGAGCGGTATTCTCCCCGGAGGCCGTTCCCGGCTCATCCTCCAGCAGTTCTACTTCGTCAGGTGCGTCGGGCAGAAGATCCACCTCGGCGTATACAGGCAGGGCCATTGCCATAACCAGGCAAGCGGTGACAAGCAGCGCTGTCAGCCGGCGCGCCCAACCTGTTGTGTTTTTCCCTGTTCTATTCAATCTGCTCACTCGCCTTTCGCGCTGGCTTGATGAAAGCACATTGTTCCACAGGGGATCCCTGTGGAACAATAAAAGAAGCCAGCTTCTTTTACTTGCGCAACCGTTGCCATGTTGTTTTCAAAAAAATTACGCATCGAATCTTCTCATTGCGCATTTACTTTTTTGTGTTAAAGTATAGCACCTTTATACCAGAAAGGCAATACAATCCACGTAAATTCCTGTTTTTCAGCACTTTTACTGATTGCGTTTTCCTCCAATTATACAATGTATTCAAAGCCTTTGTATAATTTATTCCTGATTTTCTTTTTGGCAGCGGTCCCTTTTATATACTTTGACCGCGCGTTTATGATCCTCTGCGCACACAGAGCGCAACTTTGCGGCAAAATTCGCCTTTTTTGTTGCATTTTCCTGTTTTTGCGCAATTATTTGTTTCGCATGCGTCTGTTTGCGGCGGGGCCTGGCGGCTGGGTGGGCGCCTTGTGGGAGGGATAGCAGGTTTGCGGCGCACGGTTCCCGTTTTTTTGCGGCGCGATGGGTACACCGCGCCCCTGCAAACGGTTTGCGGTGTTTTGCGGCGGCGGGTGTGTGTTTGGTGGATTGCACGCCCGCCAACGGGACGCCGTTCTCCCTTTACAACGGGGTGCGGGTTTGCTGCAGATATGCCATTCGCTTTTTTGTCCCCCCTGCCCCGCCCCTGATTCCCGGTTCCCCCTTGCCGATCTCTATCTGCGCCAGCTCCTGAGGTGCCTCTGAGGCAACGAAAATAGCGGATCTTTCGCAAGCACAAAATCCGGCTGCGTTTGCGAAATATCCGTCATTTTCTTTGTTTTCAGATACACCTCCAGCTCCCAGCTTTCAATCTATCCTGTGTAAACTGCAACCCCTCACGCGCCATTCTGTGCGGCACTTACCTTATAATATAAGGGGTGCTGCCCTGTGTAAATTTGCAACTGATCTATTTGAAGCAGCTGTGAGCTGTTGCAATTTTGCACAGGGTATTGCCCGCATTCTGTGCCGAACATTCCCGAAACGTGTTGGAAAAACGCACAGGATTGCCTTGTTTCCCTATGCCGCTTACCGTTGGAAAAACGCACAGGTTACCCCCGGAGCAGTTGCATTTTACACAGGGTATTCCCGCTCCCCTGCCCCGTCGTGACCCGCGTACCTGTTGGAAAACCACACAGGATAGGCCCGTTTCCCTTGTTGCACTTTACACAGGTTTGGCTGTTTTTGGCTTATTTGCAACTTTACGCAGGTTGCTTTCCGCACAGGAAAATGGTGGTGGAATGCACAGGCTGCAGTTGGTTGAACACACAGGTTTGCGTTGTTAAATTACACAGGCTCTACCTATTACTAATATAGAACTAAACATCTAAGCCATAATAACAACCAGAGATAAGCCGGGAGATGGGGGAGAACGGGAAAAAATTGGTGTTGCCATTCCATCAGGTTACAGAACCCTGAAACAGCAGGACAGAAAAGCACAAGAAAACCCTGTGTAACCTGCACCCGGGCTGCAACCCCCACAGGATATATGGCAAGCCACAACGCGGGTGTTGCATTTTGCACAGGGTAATGGCGGTGAAACCCTGTGTAAATTTGCAATTCTTGCGCTGGACAACAGGATGTGCTATAATGTTTAGCATGATGTGCGTGACCACCCGGGATACAGCAACCGATATAGGAGGCCCCTGCTTATGGCGGCAAGTAAACAGAAAAAAGATGATCCGTTTGTCGTTACGTTTGAAGAACGCGGGGACCAGACCATCGTTCGCAAATCCAATGACCTTGTACAGATGACGCGCAACAACCTGACGCTGAGCCAGCAGCGCCTGATGCTGCATATTTTTTCGATGATTAAGCCGGAGGATACGGATCTGCCCTCTTATGAGCTGAGCATTTATGATTTTATCAAGATGACCGGCATGGACCCGCACAGCGGGGCGCTGTACAAGCAGGTGCGCAAAAATATTGAGGAGCTGGCCAACGCGCCCATCCAGTGGATCAAGAATAACGGAACTTCCACGGTGGAAACATTCCGATGGATCGATAAAGTGCGCATTGATGAGGGCCGCGCGCGCATGACCATCACGCTGGATCCGGTGCTGAAACCGCACCTGGTGCAGCTGAAAACCCTGTATACCACCATGGATGTGACCTACACCATGCTGATGCGGTCCACCTATTCCATCCGCATTTACGAGCTGTGCAAGAGCTACCAGAGCCTGTACCTGAAAAAGAAAGCGGCCGGGGAACCGCTGGTATGGAACCTGAGCATGCTGTATGAACAGCTTTCGTATACGGCCAACCGATGGTCGGATTTCCGCCGCCTGGCACTGGAAAAGGCAAAGGCGGAAATTAACGAAAAGACGGATATTATTTTTAATTACGATGTGTACGAAAAAAAAGGGCAGAAGGTTCTTTCGCTGGTGGTAACGATCGACCCGGTGGATGATGCCGCCGCACAGGCCAACCTGGACAGCATCAACAGCACAGTGCGCAAAAAGAGCAAAAAGAAGGGCCGCCCCACCGTGGCGATTGAGGATTCGCTGCTGGATGACCCCAGCGTGATCACCTTTGATTATGTTTCGGCACCGGAAACAACGATCCCCTATTCCTTTGGACGCCACCGCACCGAGCTGCGGGAGGAAATTGTTGTGAAAGCGCGCATGGATCAGCTGCGCGCGGAGATTACGCCCGAAGAGCTGCACGCGGTGGAAGTGATCATTGATGTGTTGGCAGATGCCTGCTGCACCATCCAGGCAGGCGATGGCGAGCAGGACGGCGGCAACAAAACGGTGTTTGGAAAGATGAATGCCATCATCCTGGATTGCGGCGGGCTGACCAGTTGGCTGGCCGGTGTGGCACCCCGCTATGCACAGGAGATCATTCCCCGGTCGCAGACGATGCGCAGCCCGGCGCGGTACCTGAACAAGGTGCTGCGCGAGGATATGGATAACTATCGCATTTATATTTTCCGCAAGGCAAAGCCGGCAGCAGAACCCAAAGAGGAGCTGTTGGAAGCGGAGTACCATGTGATGGACGAGCCGGTGCAGCAAACGCTGCCGGAGCCTGAGCCGCCCAAGGTAGAACTGATTCCCGAAACGATTGTAAAACGGCAGGATATGCGAAAAGAGTTTGCAAAGTTTGTAGATGATGGATACCTGGAAAAGGCGTTGACGAGTGGCCAGCGCGGCGCTTACCACGAAATTTACCGCCACCTGGCAGCGCGGTGCGTGCCATCGCCTTCCAGCCTGCGCAATGGGCTGAAAGACGAAATGCGGCTGCATTACCTGGCCTGCATGAATGAAGTGATTGAAAAGTATGGCAGCCTGACCCCGTTGATGGAAGCTATGGCGCATGAACTGGACTTTGATGTGTTCTGGGCAAAGGCCGCCAAGGACCCCAACGTGAATAACCCGATGGGGCTGTTCTACCACATTATTGAAGAACGCGCGCTGAACCCGATCGGCACCATAATGAACGACCAGGCACAACGGCAGAAGGTTGCCGCCAAGGAAAAAGGTGAAAAAGATAAGTGGCACAACGAAAGCTGGATGGATGCTTTTGAGGAAGATATCCCGGATGACAGCGAAGAGTAATTGAGATGAAGCGGAACGGAACATCCGGGAGCGCTATTATAATAAGGTAAGCAGCGGCTAGCAGATTGCTGGTCGCTGCTTTTTTGTTGGGGTGCAGCTGAGAAATGGAAATATCCGGCGTTTTTGATTTCAGATAGACCTTGGGCAACACCGCACAATTCCCGCCTAGCGGCTTAAGCACCGCTCCGGCAGCTGCG
>ENA-UOOA01003225-UOOA01003225.1-human-gut-metagenome-genome-assembly--contig:-P61old-NODE-3225-length-20711-cov-9.073877_pt1 | contig 20711 bp, 14 predicted proteins | sample MGYA00242467_ERZ724014 | MGnify/ENA metagenome assembly ERZ724014 | reverse complement strand
GCCGCGTGGAATGCGTTCGGAATGGACAAGGAAGGGCAGGACTACCGTGCCTGCGCCGCCTACGGCCCGCTGTATAAAAATATTAGATAAAAATTTCAGATTTGCGCGCGATTGCTTGACACGTTGTAGGGCATGGAGTGGAAACGGAACGAAAAAAAGCGAGGATGAGCCGAAAATCGGCTCATCCTCGCCACTTTTTATGAGTTTTGTTGGCTAAAAACGGAACACCAAGTTTTTAACAGGCTTTGTTACAATTTGACAAAGTACGTTACAATACTTAATGTTTTTTAATACGCATTGTGCGGCTATTTTACTTTCTCCCCGTACCAAGATATTTGGGCGGAATCATCTGTTATTGTAAATGTAAATGTAGAAACTTTACCGCTGTGTACTTGATTTGATTTTTTGCAGTTTGTAACAGTAAGTGCAGATTCTGTAGCATAGAAATCTGCTGTGCTAGGCCACAAGCCAAGATCTTTTATATCATTGATTGAAACCGTAACTTGCGTATCGCTTTGTGTTTGGTTTTTACCGCTTAATATGTATATAGTGAATTTTTTACCGCTATAGATTGATGAATTGTCCGATTGTTTCCAATTATACTTATCAGTAGAATAATAACTGCCATTAGTCAAAGTAACCTTGTCGATATTAAAGGTAGCTGTATAGTCTTTTCCGTATTTATGCTTTGCGCTTGCGGTCATTGTAATATCAACTCTCAAAATCTTTCTGATATCGGCTGTGATTGTTAAACCTTTTGAAAGATCGTTCGATACGGTTACTTTAGTTGTTATTCCGGTAATATATCCTGAAGCATCCGTGGCATGTTCAAGTGTGGTTGTACAGCCTGCCGTAGCCAGGAAACCTATAAATTTATATCCTTCCGGTACGGTATACATTGCGGAAATCTGCGGGTGTGTCGATATGTCGGGGATTACAACAGATTGTCCTTTATAATAATACTTTCCCGTAGGAACACCGGCTTCAAGAATAGGTGTTGAATTTGGAATTACAATTGATAATTCGGCTTTATTATCCCATCCAGCGTATAATGTTACACTGCCGGTTAATGGACCGTTAAAAAGTGTTTTGCATGCTTTGTCAATATACCAACCAAGGAAATATTTTGTTTTGCTCGTGTCGTCATTAGTAATTTTACCTAAATCGGCGGGTTTAAAATTTGCGGCTTCGGTTGATTTTACGTTTTCGGCAGAGGGGGTATCAACCTCATTGTTGCTGTTAACGTAAGTAACAACATAAACCTCAACATCGGCATCGATAAATTCGCCGTACAGGGTAATATTCTTACCCATTTTCGATATCTGCGTTATAGGTTCTGTGCAAGCTTCATCGGAATACCAACGGTAAAATTTATAGCCGTCTTTAGAAAATGCGGGCGCAAGAAAGAAAGAATCTTCATAAGTGTAAGTTATTTTATTGTATGCGCTGTTATCAACATTTTCATACTCTCCGCCGTTATATTTGTATTTATAAGTTATGGAATATGTGTTTGCCGTCCAGCCTGCATAAAGCGCGCACGAAATGAATATTGTTTGCCCGACAGCTTCTTTTGTTAAAGCCTCATCGATATACCATTTATCAAAGGTATAATAATCTCTTTGGGGGGCGGTGGGCGGGATATCTGCCGCTGATATGGTATAACCGTTTGTGCCTACGGTTCTGCTTATCGTTGAATGTGTTTTGCCGTTTGCTTTAAACGTAATGGTTGCCGTTTGGCTGTACCACACGAATTTACCGTTTACCTTTTTAGAATAATAAGTGCCGGTGCTTAAATTACGCTGTGCGTAACTGTTCTGGCTTGTCATAATATCGCCGAATGCGTTGACAGTTCCGGTTTCGTAATAGGGTTTACTGCCGCCTCGCATGGTTACATAAGAGCCGCTTGCGTTAACGATATTTAAGGTTGCCCCGGCTTGTTCTGTAGAAATATTTCCGCCCAAACTATACCCGCTTCCGCTTAAGGTGCCGTTTACAATCAGCTTTCCGTCTTTTTTGCCGTTACCGTCTGTATTTGCGGTGTAAAATCTCGTATAGCGATAGTTACCCGTGGTGGGAGCGGAAGCATAAGGCAAAGCAACGAGATCGACATTGTTTCCGAGTGTGAGTTTTCCGCCATTGTCAACGGTCAGTTTTGCCCCCGGCAATATTAAATAATCGGAAGAGTTAAGCGTTAGAGTTGATTTGTTTCTAACGGTGATATCCATAAAGCCTACCGGCAAAGGAATACTTGTTGATGTTTTCAATGCAATAGTGATAAAGAGAACCGTTTTACTTATTTCGGTTGGCGCGTCACTGTATTTTCCATAGATTTCAATATTATCGCGATGATTTAATGTGGTTACTGTGCCTGTCGCTCTCTGGTTTGATAACGCAATGTTACTATTAATATCCTTTGCTGTTTCAATATCTTTTTGATTTGTAATTACAGACTTAAAGATATAATCGGAAGCTGAAGAATCGCTATCAGCATTGAACATTCCTTTGTTGTTTTGGGTTCCTATTATAACAATAGGTTCATTTAATCCTATTGTTCCACTTACAGCATTAAGGTATACTCTTGCCTTGTAAATAGCCCCGGAAAAAACTTTAGTAGGGCAGGATATATTATGTACGGTATAAGCATTGGTCGGAAAAACTGTTTTGTACATGTCTGCGGCGGCATCTCCGCCGGGCCAATCGTAAATAGTTAAGGCATCAAGTGCGGTTGCCCCGGAATTCATCTGAATTAAGCCATTCCCTTTAATATATCCGTAAGCAGTTACAGAACAGCCGGAGTTTACAACAATGTTTCCGTTATTCATGATAACGCCGTGGTTTTTGGCTAACGTTGTGCAAATAGAATATGAGAACCCAATCTCTGCCGCGGCAATCATAGAGGCGGAAGAAGACAGGGTGATTGTGACGCCCTTTGATATTACAAGAGCGGAGAAAACGTTGCCTGCCTTATCATAGTTACTATTAACGTCTTCTTCTTTTGTGGAATCGTTAAAAGACGCTATTAGCTTTTTGCCGGACAGCGTATATTTATAATCGCTTTTATAGTCTTTAAATTTATCACCGTTAACGGCAGACAAAGACAGTTTAGAAAACGCCGTAATTACGTAGGAAGAATCATTAGTCGCATTGCCGCACAGGGTAATTGTTCCGCTCTGGGCGAGTGCGTCTTCGATGGTGTAACAAGTTTTGCCGACTTTAGCCGTTTTGTATTTTAAATAAACTTCTGTTTTGGTTAAATTAAAGTTTTTATTGCTAAGCGTTACTTTATCTATTTTGTATGTCGAGCCTGCTGCTATCGGCTTGCCGAAAGCATAACTGAACAAACCGTTTTCGGGGGTTACGGCTATTCCGTTGGTGCTATCGAAGTTCTGAGCATTGCCGTCGCTAATATATTGATAGATATCATTCGGCAGTTTTTTCAGGTCGATTCCGGGATTTTGAGGGGCAGTGAAGGTCGCCGCAGTAAATAAGTTTTTATCAAATAAAATTCCGCCGTCTGCATAGTCGCGTTCGATAATGCCGGAAAGCTGTATGTTTAATTTGTTTACTTTAAGTATTCCGGCGGAATTTGCTTTAAACGAGTAGTTGACAGCCGAAAGCCCATCAACTTTTGGAGTTATAGAAAACTGCCCTATGTCTTTCCATTGTGTATAGTCGATGATATAAGTTATATTTTCAAGACCGGTTATAACCGATTCGTTCTCGTTGTTTACAAAACCATTTATTGTATAGCCGTTAGCGGATGGTTCTTCGCCATAGGTGATTGAATTATCTTTCGCCTTTACGGTAAGTTCTTTTTGGTTTACGGTAAGTTTTCCGTTTTTTGCCGTAAACGAATAGTTAGGCGCAGAAAGTCCGCTTATATCAACAATAATATCATATTCGCCCACGTTGCCATATTGGGTATAATTAGTTGTAAGCTTAACCGTTCCGCCGATATTTGCCGTTGCAGGCGTTTCGCCTTCTATCATTCCGCTGATTGTATAACCGTTGGTAGCGGGAGCGGAACCGTAGATGATTTCATGATTGTTTGCGGTTATGGTAAGTGCGCGGGCGGTGATAGTAAATGTGGCGGTTTTGCTACTTTCGGCGAGCACGTAGTTTTTGTTAGTAATGCTCGCAGTGGCGGTATAGGTGCCTACGTTTATTGCCGAAGAGCCGCTTATATTTTCGCCTGTTACGGTTATGGTAAGATCTAAATTATCGTTATTTACAACGTTTTTGGCGGCAGGCTTAAGGGTGTGCGCAGTGCCGTCGTAAACAAAAGAATTGGCTGTTCCCCAGTCAAGAGTAACCGTTCGTTTATTTACCTTAAGCGTGCCGTTGACATAGGTGATTGCATAGTTTGAATTTTCAAGCCCATCAACGGTTATGGAATAAGTACCTACCTCGTTATAATTGCATGTAAAATTCGGCGTGCCTAATTTGCCTTTATCGCAGTCGAGCAAGCCTTTATAAGTTGCAGTATAGGGGACGGAATCGCCGTAAGTAACGGTTTTATCTTCTGCCGTTACGGTAAGTGCTTTTTGTTTTATGGTGAAAGTTGCCGCAGCGTTTGAAGAAATGGTGTAGTTATCATTTGAAATTTCGGCGGTAGCGGTGTAATCTCCCGCGTTTTTAACCTCGGTTACAGGGGTAAAAGTTGTCGCGCCGTGTGCCTTGTAACGAAACGATATGTTAAAAATATTCTCGTTTATGGCGGCGCCGTTTTCGGTTCTGGCGGTAGCGGTAATGTTGCTACTGTGATCTGTGCCGTCGTAAGTAAAGTCGACAGCCCCCGACCATTCAATTTTAACGGGACAGGGGGCAATGGTGAAAACTTTTATGGTTTTGCCGTAAGAAACTCCGCCTGCCTCGGAGGTTATAAGCACGGCGTAGGTGCCTGCATCTGTGGGCAGAACGGTGGTGTAGTCGCTGTTAAAAAATTCTTCGCTCAAATTTTCCGGTTTAGTGTCGGGAGCACAATTTTTTACTCTATAACGTATATTTTGGGCATCAATGGCGCTGTCGGGCAGGTTTTGCACACCGCCGACTGCTGCGGCAGACATCGAAATGCTGACAGAACGGCCGTTGAACGTGTAGTTCTCGGTGGGTTTACCGTTGTTTACGTGCGCGCCAAAACCGAGGTCGTCGAATTTAAAAATGCTGTTACCTGCAACGTTCGGCACGACTTTTTGTTGACTTATAATCCAATCGGCGGAGCATATCGTGCAGAATAAACTTGCAAAAAGGAGTACTATCAAAACGACAAGCTTAAAACTCTTGCCCGAAAACGCGCGTTTAATTTTGCCTGTTGCGTTGCTTGTTTTTACGGCTTTATCGGTTGAATTTTCAGCCGCGCTTTCCGTTGCGGTTTGCGCGTTAAAGTTGTAAACTACGCGTTTTTGCACGATATGCACCTCCTTTTTTCAGATTTTTTTATATTATGATTTTCAACGATATATTACTTATAAATTTTAGAAACGCGGGCTTCTATCATAAAAGAGCCGCCTTTTTGCAAATATTTGTAAAGTTCTGCGTAGGTATTGCTTGCGAGTTTAAACGTAACCGTAAAGTTTTTTTCGGTAGTGCTTTCGGTTATGCCTATTTCGTTTGAAGGCGCAATTGCCCGCAAATAATATTCGCCGTTATTAACTATTCTTTCGCACGCGATGTTCTTTTTACCAATGTCGCAAGTAGCCGAAGGAATAACGCCGGCGGCGGTACTTTCGTCAACGCCGGTAAAATAAAGGGTGAATTGTAAATTCATGCCGTTGGTTGCTTCTAAAAAAGCTTTTGCGTTGCCGCTTTTAAAACCTACGTCAAACGAGATATCGCCGGTAGCGGTAAGATTGCCTTTGCCGTCGGTAAACCCGGAGTGGTAATAACTGAAACCGACAGGGCTGCTTAAAACTATGTAATTCTGGCTGTCGGTTACGGTGTACACCTCAAAGGGAGAGGCGTTTACCGTGTATTTTACGTTGGGATTAACTATTATCCACGACGAGAACCCCACGCATATTACCGTTATTATCGATAAAACGGCGCACACAAAAACCGAAGATACTTTTAAGGCAGCAGCTTCAAAAAATTTATTAAGTTGTTGCGTAATGGTTTTTTTCATAATCGAGTTCCGTTTTTTGTTGTTAGTCGGTCGGGGTGTTTGCGTTGTTTTCATGCGGCGTTTTGTGTAAGCCTGCATTTTTTACTCTTGCTATACGTGTGTCGGAAAGATGTGAATTGTGCGAAGTATAAGCACAATGCGAATAGCGTTGTTGTCGGTAGTTAATCCGCCACGGAAAAAATTTTTATAGAATCTATAATATAATTATATAAATTTATTTGGCTCGTGTCAACGAAAACGGGGGTTGGTGCCTGAAAACGACAAAAATTGACAAAATTTCGTTTTTGCGTTAAAACAGTTGCCAATTTAATCGTTTTGTGATAATATGATAGCAACGTAGTAAGTATACGGGCAGGTTTATTTTAACGAAAAACAGATCGTAAAAAACGCTTGTTTATTTAATATTTGCAAGCGGCGTGAAAGGAATATGTAAATAGTAAATAAGGAGAAATTTAAATGAAGTCTAAATTAACTATTTCTATTGCAAGCATTTTGTCGGTGCTGGTGCTGGTGGGCGTAGGCTTTGCCGCATGGGTAATTATCAACCCGAATGTTGGTGCTAATGCCGACGGAAATATTGAGGTCGATACCGTAACCGATCATAGTTATGATATTAAGGCTGAATTTTTGAAGACGTCCGACACTGCCAACGGAACTATCGTTTTCGGTAAAAAAGATGACACAAGTATAACAAAACCGTGGCTTACCAATACCGAAAAAGCCGAAAAGCTTACCGCTAATCTGACTTTAACCGCACAGAATTTTGAAGCGGATTCTTGGACGGAAATATCCAAAAAAACTTTAACCGTTTCTATGAAATCCTTAAAAAGCAGTGCCGACGATACCGGATTTGCGGGTTTAGCGACCGGAGAAAAGAAATATATTAAGTTCCCTGTTATTACCGGAACGGGTATAACCGCTTCTAAAGCTGACGCTGCCCAATGGAGCGACGTAACCGTTGAAATTCCTTTAGAAAAATTTAAATATACAAAGGGTGAAACGACGGCTACATATAAACTCACTATTACATTTTCTTGGGGTGAGTATTTTACCGATAACGGTAGCATTGTAAATCCGTATGTTTTCTATAACCATATGGATTATAGCACTGTTAATGCGGCTCTTGCAGATACTGATTTGACGGCTATACATGAGGCGTTAAACGGCGTTTCTTATAAAGTAAGCATTAAAGAACAAGCGGCTCAAGCCTGACTTTTTACAGCAAAAAAGTTTTTAACAAAAAATAAAAAAGGAATAAAAAAATATAACGTGTCGTAATATGTTTAAGCATATTATATTACGTTGAAGGAGAGAAAACCAATGAAAAAAACTACACGTAAATCTTTTTCGCGCAAAGCAATAGTCGCTGTTATGAGCGTGTTTTTAACGGTTTCGTTGACGGCTGTCGGCTTTGCTTCCTGGTTAATCAGTAACGATGACAGCAAGAAAGGAACAGGCAACGTAACCGCTTCTGACGTTTCCGACGCTATTTTGGGCGTTACAATCGAAAAAGCTGAAAACCTCGGTAAAATCAATTTCGGACCTGCTCAAGACGATAAAACAGGTACTATTCGTTATAATGAAGCAGAAGCCGATGATAGTGAAGCTCTTAAAATAACCGTTAGCGGTTCTATTAAAAAGTTTGCCACCTTAAAGCAGATGGAAATAAAAATTAAAGTTCCCGATAGCGTTATTACCGCTGCGGGTTACGGACTTAAAGACGGTTCCGCAACCGAGTATGAAGTAAAAGCCAATTTGCCTAAATACATAACTTTACCCGCGGGTGCAGCAGACGAAAAAGGTAACTTGATTGACACTGCAATAAAAGCAGAATATTTGGCTACCGATACCGTATTTACTCCGGGTGCTGATGATACAGCTACTTTCTCGTTTGAAGTTACGTTCGGTTGGGGCGAGCTTTTTCAAAATGAAAACCCCGGTAAGTATCTTGACAACGAAATTTCGAATAAACAAGTCAATAACAAAGATGCGCTTCTTGCCATAGCTAATGCGGAAAATGCAACTGCTAATTACACCGAATTAACGGCCGAAGCAAAGCGCGATATTCTTACCGCTATGAAAAAGACTATTGCGGCAAGCGAAGCAAAATTCACCGTAGTTGTCAACGCGCAGGCGAAATAATTAAATAAAACCAAAGGGCAAAGGAGACAACGCCTTGCCGGAAAAAGAACGGAAAAAAGTCCTTTCGCTTAAGGCGTTAAACCTTGAGCAAGGGACTTTTTTGAAAATTTACAACAAATCTATTATTTTTAAGGCAAAATTAAGGTAAAATGTCATCGCTCGATATAATTGCGCTTGTGGTAACCGTGCTTGCGCTCGCGGCGTTCTCCGCCGTTTTCACTCTGCTTTTCGGTTCATATAGCAAAAGCGTTGTTCAGAACTATAATGACGGAAAAAACGACGCCGAACTTATAGCTTCTTTCGTGAACGACAAGCTTAACAACAAAAACGTTAAAAAACAGCGGTGGGCTGTTGTTAAACGGGTTGTCGGCTCGGTGATAGCCGCATTCGTGTGCATATTTTTCGTGCTTGCCGTAATAAATAAAATCAGCGGAAATTCGGTGGTTTTGGGCAATAAAATGCTTATGGTGGTTGCAAGCGGCTCTATGAGCGAAAAACACCCCAATAACCAATATTATCTTGACGGACGCGACGATCAGTTCCCCACGTACAGCATAATTTTGCTTGAAAAGGTGGATTCTCCCGAAGAACTTAAACAATACGACGTTATTGCTTACGTAAACGACAAGGGCGTAAACATTATTCACCGTATTTTTCGCATTAACAGCGACGGCACCTATACCACTCGCGGCGACGCCAACCCCGACAGCGACAACGATCACCCGCCTTTTGACAGGGTGATAGGTAAATACACAGGCAAATATTTGCCCGCGATAGGCATTTTTATTCTGTTTTTTCAGTCGTATTCGGGTATTGCCACCATTGTTGCCATTATTTATTGTATGCTTATGATAGATAACCGCAACAAGGCAATGAACGAGGCTAAAAATCAGCGTTTATCCGCGCTGAAACAGGCACTTAACCTTGACGAGGTTGTCGGCGTGGACAATCTGACGGTGGAATACGTGGAAACGCTCTACCTGAATAAATTTATTTATACTTTCGAACCGAACGGACTGGTTACCGAGGAAATCCGCGAAGAAATTCTGAAAAATAATCCTCCGCCCGAAAACGACGGAAATTTGCAGAATACAACCGAAAACGCTTCGGACGGCGGCGAGAGCGAAAAATTTCAATAATCGCAAAAAAACGACGGCTGACCAGGACGTGCGGCCGCCGACTGCGGATTAAATACGTTTGCAAGGTTTAATTCCGTTATAAAAATTATAAGTTAAAAAGAAGGGGCGGTTTATGATAAAAACCCTGTTTACACGAAAAACTTTTATAGCGATATCGCTATCTGTTATGTATGCGGTGCTGCTGGTGTTTACCTGCGCCTGTATAGACGGCGCGCACACGTTTTTTCCAAAGAAAAATTTGGTAAATATGCTTGCCGTCGGTATGCGTTTTGAAGAAATCGCAGGCGGAACCTCGGGTTTCGTTATGGTTATGCTGTTTGCCGTGTTCGTTACCATTGCGGCAGTCGCCATTTGCTTTGAAAGGCAGTTTGCCGTATTTAAAAACATTCAGCCCGAAAGCGGAAAAATGTTTTTATGGTATACGGGTACAGCCGTTGTGTGCATAGCTTTATCGCTTACGTTAGGCGCGCTTATGCAAAGTCCGCTTACGAGCGAAAACATAGGCAAAGCCATGAAATACCTCGGGCAGGTTGTTTTGCTTACTACGGTTATTTATATCGTTTTGTTTGTGGTTATCGGCGCGCCGGTAATGCTTGTGGTAAACTTTTTACTTGTGGATAAGCCTTTCCGCTTTTTCTCGAGCGCGAGTCAGCCCGAATTTGACGACGACAACGTCAGTTTAGACGTTACCGGCAGTTTCGACGGTCAGTCTACTACCGTAGGGCAACAGGTTATTTCCGACGGCTCGGCTGCCGCTGCCGCTGCCGCCCCTTCTTACGACGGCTCGTCTGCCGGCGGCAACGGCATAGGCAAACTCACCGGCGACGATACCATTATCCGCGACAGGGAAGAGGTTTTTCCCACGCTTACCGCTATCGACGAAAAATACGAGGGCTTTGAGTTGCCTGCCGCTAAGGGCGACGACGTTACGCTTAAAGAGTTGGCAGAAAAGTTCAGACTTTATCTTGCCAAAACGCAGGAATTATATTTCGATATAGATACCGTCAGGTTTTTTATCAGCGGATTTGCCGCAAGTCATTTTGAAATTCTTGAGGGGCTTTCCGGTACGGGTAAGTCGTCGCTTCCGCGTTATTTTGCCGAGTTTATAGGCGCAAACGTGCTGTTTATGCCGGTTCAGGCTACCTGGCGCGATAAAACCAGCATAATCGGCTTTTATAACGAATTTTCTAAAACTTATACCGAAACCGAATTTTTGTCGGCTTTGTACGAGGCGAATTATTCGCCCGATACGCTTAACTTTTACGTGCTTGACGAAATGAATATTTCGCGCGTAGAGTATTATTTTGCCGACCTTTTAAGCGTACTCGAATACCCCGTTGCCGAATGGAAACTCAAAATTATGAGCGTTCCGCACGATTTTGTGCCGCCCGTAAAACTTGAAAACGGGTTTGTCCGGATTCCCGAAAACAGTTACTTTGTAGGCACCGCCAACCGCGACGATTCTACGTTTACCATTACCGATAAGGTTTACGACCGTGCCATTACTTTGGAGTTCTTAAAGAAAAACGACGCGTTTACGGTAAGCGAGAACGTTGAAAAAATCCACGTTACCGCTTCCGCTTTGCGTGGACTGTATGCCGCTGCCGAAGCCGATTCGGCAAACGCTTTTAACGCGCAGGATAAAGCCAGACTCGACAAAATTTCGGGGTTTGTTTACGATACTTTCGATATTGCCGTAGGTAACCGTATTCTTAATCAGCTTGAAAAAATCGTGCCTGCGTTTATCGCGTGCGGCGGTACTAAGGAAGACGCACTCGACTTTATGCTTTGCAAAAAGTTGTTCTCTAAACTCGAAGGGCGTTTTGAAGATTACGTTAAGCCCGCTTTGGAAGAAACGCTTGCGCTTATGGATGAAACTTACGGCAAGGGTACGCTTTCCCGCAGCGAAAAGGTTATAAGAAAAATCATAAAAACCCTGTAATGCGGCAGTTATTGCGGTTTTAAACGGAATGCGCAACGAGAATACTCCGCAAAAGCGTGGCGGACGAAAGAAAAATAATATCTTTCGTCAGGTAAAAATAAAAAGTATGATAGCAACCGGACAACTTCAATTTAAAAGCAACGCTCGCGCCGCAGAAGAATTTATTTCGCTGAACGGCGGTTTGGTCGGCGCATATTCCCATGCGGAAAGCGCAGGCGACTTTTCGTTGCAAAAAATTTCGTATGAAGAAGATTGCTCGTACTTTAAAGAAGCGCTTTCTTTGCTGGGCATAATTTTGTCGATAGCGGAAAAACCGCACGTTTCAACTCGGCGCGAAGAAGTTTTTGCCCGAATCGAACAGGCGGGGCAACTTTCCGCCGACGATTTTAAGCGCGTATGCCGCGACGGCAGTTTATGGAAACGCCGCGGTGTAAAAATGGTGCCGGAAGAGTTGTATTATTTTCGTAACGAAGATGAACTTTGTATTTACGAAAACAGATTCATCGTTCTTTTAATAGACCTTATCGGCAAGGAAATTACCGAACTTAAACGGGTTTACGGCGAAAGATTGCCGCGTATAGGCGAAAATACCGACGAGCTTTACGCCGGCGACGCCGGTATGGCGTTGGATTTTGCGCGCAATATAGAAAAACGCGTGGCATATTTAAAAAATACGGGGTTTTATAAAATCGTGGGCAAAGAAAAACCCTTAAAAGGGAGAATTTCGCCCACTAACATTCTGCTTAAAGATTTAAAATATCGCGCATGCTTTAAGTTTTACAACGGATTTCTGAAATATCAGTGCGAGGGCGAAGAAGCCGAAGATTTGCGTTCCATTATTAAAATTTATATTTTAAAATCGCTTAAAAAGCTCGGTTTCGATTTAAAAGAAGGAAAAAACTTAAACGAGTATAAAGCCTGCGGCAAAGAATTTTCGTTGAATTTCGACTTTAATAAAAAAGGTGCGGTAATTCTCGACGTAACGCATAAAATAAGCAAAAAAACCGTTAAATACGCTCTTTTTGCGGAAGACGGACGTTCTGCCGAGGCCGCGGAAGAATTTGCGTCGGGCGACGACGGAAAAAATTTCTGTTCGGTTGAAATGATCGGCGAATGGTCGCTTAAAGACGGCGTTACGCACGAACTTTTGTCCCGCGCGGGGCAAACGGAAGAAGAAATGATTTATTCGTGGCTGGCGTCTAAAATACGGCTCATACGCGCCGATTCTTCGGTATATAAAAAATATTGCCCGGCGTGCGGCGTAAGCGGCGTTTATGAAAACGACGGGGATTTTACCTGCCCGAACTGCGGCACGCGCTACGCTTTTACCCGAAATTCGTCGGGCGAAAGCGTTATATGGATTTGTAAATTAAGGAGAGAGGTATGAACGGCGAAAACGTATTGAATCCGACATCCGCGGAATCCGGGCGCACGCCGTCGATTTTAATCGAAGATCTGCACAAAGCCTACGGGAATAAACAAGTTCTGAAAGGGCTTAATTTAAAGGTTTATCCCGGCGAACTTTTCGGCTTTATCGGGCGGAACGGAATAGGTAAGTCGACTACAATCGACTGTATGATAGGCGCAAAGCAGTTTCAGAGCGGACGTATACTTATAGACGGCTTCGATATCGTAAAACAATCGCTGGATGCCAAAAGAAGATTCGGTTACGTCGCCAGCGAGCCGTCGTGCTATGAAGTTATGACCGGATACGATTATCTTGAATTTATAGCCGGAATTTATAAAATATCCGAGGGCGAATTTATTAAAAATTACGCCTATCTGTGCGGACGGCTTAAACTCGATTTAAAAGAACTTAAAAATCGTATTTCCGAGTATTCGCACGGTATGAAACAGAAACTTTGCCTTGTGGCAAGTTTGTTGTTTAACCCCGATATATGGGTGCTTGACGAGCCGACCGTCGGACTTGACGTTATGGCTGTCGAAGAACTTAAAAAAATGATGCGCGAATACGCCGATCACGGCAAAACCGTGTTTGTAACGTCGCATAACATCGAACTCGTAAGCCGTATTTGCGACAGAGTCGCCATTGTAAACAACGGCGTGGTTGCGGCTTTATACGATTTGAATAAAGAACCTAACCGCAGGTTGCAACTGGGCAAGTTGTTCATGGAAACGTACGGGGAATAAGCCATGCTGAATTTGCTGTTAAAAGATTTCAGACTTATGTTTTCGGGAAGCGCGAAGTTTTCCGAAAGAATAATATCCGCGGTTTTTACTGTTTTGTTTATAGGCTGTTTCGTCGCCGTGGAATGGTTTGTTTTTAGCGGAATCATAAGCAAAATATCCGACGTGGCAGGTGCTAAAGAGTCGTTTTTGTGCGTGTTTTTGTTTGTTATAGTCGTTCTTTCAACCGTATCGTGCGTGATGTCGGCAAAAAAACTGTTTTTCGACCCTAAGGACGTTGAACTGTTATCCAATCGCCCCGTACAGAGCGGACAAATCATATCTTCCAAACTGGTGCTTTTGTTCCTTGTGCAAACTTCGGCTGCGTTCATGTTCGAATATCCGCTGTTTATTGCTTACGGCGTAAGCGAGGGAATGCCGCCGTTGTTCTATTTTACCGCGCTGTTTTATCCCGCATTGTCGTTCGTTACGGAGGCGGGCGTGGCTTTGCTGGCGGTTTATCCCGTATATCTCGTTTCGTGCGCGCTTAATAATCATCCGCTGATTAAGCTTTTTATTGTTTCCGCGGTGATGGCGGGGCTTTCCATCGCTTATTCGTCGGTGCTTGAAATATTCGTAGAACTGCTTTCGAATAACGGAATGGCGGGGCTTTTCACGTCGGAAAATATGGCAAATCTTCAAAAGTTTAAAGAGTTTGCTTTCCCCGTGAACCTCCTGCTGAGCGTATTTATAAGCAAAAAAGGTTATTCGCTTCTTGTGTATCTTCTTATCTCTTCGATTATTTTTGCCGCCGGACTTGTTTACACCGTTTTTTCTTATAATTACGTGCGTAACGTTAATTTTGCGGCAAAGCGCAAAAGCAAAGAAAGAAAACTCAGAATTTTAAGCGTTCCCAAATCCCTTGTAAAAAAAGAATTGTCGCTTATTTTCGGCAATTCCGAAAATATTTTTTCGTATACGGGGCTTATAATCATTCAGCCGTTTTTGTTGTGTATGGTGCTTAAATCTATCAATACCGCATTCAACTCCGGGACTATGTCTTATTATATCAATTTCATACCCGGTTTTGTGGCTTTTACAGACGCGTTTTTCGTTATGGTTTTTTCTACTACCATAGCGAGCGGCGCAAACCGTTTTATCTCCATGGAGGAAAAAACGGTAAAAAATATGAAAACCATGCCTGTAAACCTGCATTTGCAACTGGCAGTCAAATCCGGTTTACCGTTTGTTCTTTCGGTTGTTTCGCTTTTTGTATCGATCGCGGTCTTGCTTGCCGCGGGCGTTACGGGGTTTGCTTCGGCGTCTTTCTGTTTCTTGCTCGGTATATGCGCGCTTGCGCTGTACTACGTGGCGTCGCTTTACGAAGAACTTAAAATAAGACGGGCAAAATCGCGTAAAACGCTTATATCTTCGGCTGTATCATATCTGCTGCCCATGTTTTTCGCCGTATTTTCGGCTATACTTGCTTATTCGGGAATTCACCCTTACGTTTGCTTTGCCGTCGGCTCTGTGCTGTATATAGGTCTGGCTGCGGCGGGCGCGTTTATCGTTTATAAAAAATCGGGACGGCTGTTCCTCGAACTGGAGGCGATAAACTGATGAAAAAGAAAAATCTTGCGGTGTTGCTTATCATACCGTTTTTGTTTGCGGTTTTAACAACGGTTACCATAAACACCACGTACATTTACGTTGACGTAGATATTTCGGGTATCGCCTGGGATTACGGCGATCCGGAAGCCTTTAAACTGAACGAAAACGGCTATAAACTTAACGCAAAGGGAGTAAATCAACGCAACTATACGATAGCCGAGGGAAACGAACTCGTGTGGCGCGTGGAAAGCAACGCCGAAGGCGAACCGATAGCGGAAATAGAACGGAAAACCGACGGCTACTATCTTAAAACGCTGGGCGTAGGCGCGGTAAATCTTATTTGTTCCAACAAAAAAGGCAACGTAAGCCGAAAACTCGAAGCCATTATATACGACCGCGGCTTTATCATAGCGCAGTCGGAAATAAAGCCCTCGGGCGCGAACTACGATCCGAATATTTATTACGGTCAATACGACATGGACGGAGAAGGAAAACTTTCTTCCGCAAAATTCCGACTGAACGTAACCACGCAGCCGGAAGAACTGAAAGACGCGCTGGAATACGAGTTTTCGGATAATATCGGATTCGACGAACAGACCTGCGAGGTAACCGTTAAATCAGCAGGCGACGCTTTTGTGCTGTTCAAGGCAGACGCCGAAGGTGTATTGCCGTATAAGGCGGCTTTCAAAGTGGTCGAAAACGGTGTAAACGTTTATAATTACGATCAGCTTCTTAATTGCACAAACCGCTCGAAAAACGGGGAAATAGCGGTATTGAGAAAATCGTTTCAATCCGAATCGTTTATCAAAACCGAACTCGGAAAGGAAAACAACGTTACGTCGTTCGGTAAAAAGGGGGCAAACGGCAAATATTCGTTTGCGTCGGAAATTTATTCGTTCCGGACAAAGTACAACCACGAATATATCGATAAATGGAATGATTTCTCTAAAACTGATAAGAGGTTTTCGCCGATATCCGATAAGATCAACGCGGGACTTCGCATAAGAAAAGACTTTTACGGCAACGGTTATACCATAAATTTGCATAATCTCACTTATCCTTACGAAACCGTTACAACGGGGGACGGGCAGGAAGTTCCCGTTCTCACCGCCGATAATCTTTTCCGCGGGCCGCTGCCGTTTTATACGCTCGGAGATCCTAACGGAATGGCGCTTATAACGGCTTACGGGCAGGATAACGCAGGGTTTTATATCGATGGCGACGGGGTTACCGTAAACGACGTGATAATTAAAAACTGCGACGACGTGAACAGTCTTAAAAAACTCGAAACGGTCGGGACTGCGGTTGAAGCGGACGGCAACGGCATAACCATTAAAAACTGCACGCTTTCAAACGGTAAAAACGTGTTAAGAAGTTTTTCTTCTTATAATTTCACCGTGGATAACTGCCTGCTGATGCATGCCCAGAACTTTTTATTCACTACGGGGGCGAACGAATATTCGAAACCCGACGGCAATTCGGTGAAGAATTTTTCGGATTCTTCCGGCAATGCGTTCGGAGACAAACTTGCGGATTATATGAAAGAGGACGGAAAGGGCGACGTTTTAATGACCGAATACCTCGGTAATATTCCGAAAGAAAAGATCGAAAATTACAAAACCGCGCTTCGCAATATGCAAAACGCGCTTGGCGACGAATCGGTAAAAACCGAATTCAAAGGCAATACGGAGTTTAAAAACTGTCAGTTTTACGATAGCGGAATAGCGTCGATAGTTTTTGAATCGCTGTTTAACGGACCTTTCCTTTATTCTAAAATATCGTCGCAGATAACCAAAATGTTTTCGTCGTTCAGCGGTCCCGAGCAGAAACCCCTTATTCCCGATCCGCCGGAGCAGATTTCCGGCACGAGTTACCCGGTTAAGGTGATCTTAAGCGGCGATACGGCGTTTTACGATTATAAAAATTTCGAAAAGATGGACATTTCGGGACTTATAAACGAAAATATTTCCACAGTGCTTAAAGATCTTTCCGGAGGCGGCGGTCCGGGCGGAATTACGGGCGGAGCCGATCCGAGTAAATACAATATAAACATCGACTTTATTTTCCCGCTTAAAAACCTTGTTAAAAAAGAGGCGCAGAAACGCAGCGTAAGTTATAGCGACGGAAAAGCGCAGTATACTAATATACCGGTCGCCTATTACGGCGGCGGCGCAAATTATTCCACCGTAGAATTTGCGACCGATTACGTATATCATTTGAATATGAAACCTGCCGCAGAGGTCGATATTATGGAAACTTATCTTAACATGAGCGCGGGAGAGGGCGCAAGACAGTATTACAATATGATGCTTAAAACCGTTACTATAGTTACCGGTTACGAACCCTTCCGTTTTGTGTTTACCGACGGAGCCACGCTCGGGCAAACGCCCAGCGCAGAAAAAATGCAGGCTCACGCTAAAGGAGTTTGACTATGAAAAAAATAGTTGCTTTAATAATTTGTTTGTTTATGTGTTTTTCGCTTGCGGCATGCTCGTTTTCGTGGGACGAACAAACAAGCATAACTTCCGCTTCGGTGGTTTACGACGAAAAAGCCGATAAATATTATCTTGAACTTGTTTACGATAGCGGCGACGTAAGTCGTATAGAGGTAACGGATTTAAGCGCGTTGCGCGGCGATTCCGGCTCGAAAGGCGATAAAGGCGATACCGGAAACGGAATAGCCGAAATAATTACGAAAAATAACGGAATCGAAACCGAAGTAACGATAAAATTCACGTCGGAAGAAATGAAGGACGTAACGTTTTTTATTCCCAACGGAGAATACGTTTCCAACGTACAGATTTTCGAGGCCGACGAAACGCACGAAGGCCCTTACCTCGTGTTTACTTTCAGCGGAAGTACCGAGCCGAAAGAGATAAGTCTGCCTCGCGGTAAAGACGGCGTAGGGATAGATAACATCGAATTTCTGACGTCCGATAACGACGGTTATGCAGGAACATTGAAAATTACCTTATCCGACGGAACGACCAAAGATATTCCGATTCCCGCCGCAACCGGAATATCGGGAATCACCCGTTCGGAAAACGACGAAAGTTACGAACTTACAATAAATTATACCGACGGAACAAGCGAAACTTTCGATTTTTCAAAGCCGAATCAGTGGTTAAGCGGGGCAAGTACTCCCGATTTTTCGCTCGGCAGAGACGGTGATTTTTATTTTAATACGAATAAAAAGGTAATTTATAAAAAAGTCAATTCCGAATGGATTACCGTAATGGAGTTTGTAAACGAACAGAAACACAGAGTGGTCTTTGAGGCGGAAGGCGCTATGCTTGCAAAAAATAACGTTTGGGTAGGCGATACGGTCGAGTTCGAGATCGTTCACGGTTGTTATATGACCGAACACGTTCCCGTTCCGCGTAAAAACGCGGACGCCGACAAATATAAATTTATAGGCTGGTACAGAAAAAAACAAGCCGAAATAAGCGAAGGGGAGGAATACACTCTTTCAAGATTTACAGACCTTACGCCTGTCTGCGACGATATCGTTTTATACGCGTGGTGGGAAAAAATCGCTTAAACGGTAAAAGTATATAATAAAACGGGACTACAAGTCGATTACCGGCATATAGCCCCGTTTTTTTACTATGCCGATGTATCCGTAAAAAAAGAAAAATACGAACTCCGATTTTGTTTCGGTGTTCGTATTATTCCCTAATGGCGGCACGGGTGCAAGTCAGATTGAACTATTGATAGGGAAAACGATGTGTTTTGTTGTTGAAATTCTTTATTTCAAAGCAATTTAACAAGACCCTTGTACCATTCTTGATAATCTTGTCGCAATAAGTAATTGCGGCACAAACAAAGTCGGAACAGTGACAATTAAAATTTGCCATTGCTCCTATTCCTTCTATTTTAATTCACTGTTAATGATAACTTAAAATCCAAACAGTGGATTTGTAATTGATTTTTTGCGAGTTATATGGTATAATCGATTAAAGAGTTTTATTTAAGGCGGTGCGATAAGATGACGGTGAGTTACAAAAAACTATGGAAACTCCTTATCGATAAGGATATGAAGAAAAAAGATTTGCGGATTGCTACGGGAATAACCACGACGGCACTTGCGAAGCTCGGCAAAAACGAACACGTCAGCACCGAAATTCTTGCGAGAATCTGCAAAGTTCTGAATTGTGATATCGGAGACATTGTTGAAGTCGTGAACGAGGAGAAAGAATGATGCCGAACGAAATTCAATTTGTATTATATAATATCGACAAAGAAGACGTAAACGTAAAAGTCGCCATAAAAGACGACACAATCTGGGTTACGCAACGCGGTATGGCGGAGCTTTTTGATTGCTCTGCCGATAATATTTCTTTACACATAAAGAACATTTATAAAGACGGAGAATTACAAGAGTCCGCAACTGCCGAGGATTTCTCGGTAGTTCAGAATGAGGGTTCTCGTCAAGTCTCGAGAAATATAAAGTTTTATAATCTCGACGCCATTATATCCGTCGGATATCGCGTAAACTCTCGTCGCGCCACACAATTCCGAATCTGGGCGACGAACGTATTGAGGGAATTTATCCAAAAAGGCTTTGTGCTTGACGACGACCGCTTGAAGCAAGGCGAAAGCGTTTTCGGGAAGGATTATTTCCGCGAGTTGCTCGAAAGAGTCCGTTCAATCCGCGCGAGCGAGCGCAGAATATGGCAACAAATCACTGATATTTTTGCCGAATGCAGTATAGATTACGATAAAAATTCCCCCGTCACGCAAGAATTTTACGCCACCGTGCAAAACAAATTCCATTATGCCATTACGGGACAAACGGCGGCGGAAATTATTTACGACAAAGCAGACAGCAAAAAAGACCATATGGGACTTACGACGTGGAAAAACTCCCCCGACGGAAGAATTTTGAAATCCGACGTAACCATAGCCAAAAACTATCTCGACGAAAAGCAGATACGCAGGCTGGAAAGAACTGTGTCCGGATTTTTCGATTATGTGGAAGATTTAATCGAAGAAGAACGCACATTTACAATGCGGCAATTTGCAGAATCCATAAATGCGTTTTTAGAGTTCCGTAAATACAAGATTTTGCAAGGTAAAGGCTCGGTATCAAAACTCGAAGCCGACAGAAAAGCCGAACGGGAGTACGACGCGTTCAACAGAACGCAACAAATAACGTCCGACTTCGACAGGCAAGTCAAAAAACTGCTTGACGGCAAAAAAGATGATTAGTTTTTGATACAATCAAATTTATTTAGTAGTAATAAGGAGAAACAGTTTATGCCGACGTTGGAATGGATAGGAAAGGAAAAAGTAATCAATCATCATCAGGACGTGCCTTTCCGGCTGTTGGATAAAAAATATACGTACAATGCGGAGTCGTCCGAGAATATGATTATTCACGGGGATAATTTGCTTGCATTGAAATCTCTTCTTCCCGAATACGAAGGAAGGGTTGATTGCATTTATATAGATCCGCCGTATAATACTGGCAACGAAAAATGGGTTTACAACGACAACGTAAACGATCCCCGTATCAAAAAATGGCTCGGTGAAGTCGTGGGGCAAGAAGGCGAAGACTTATCAAGGCACGATAAATGGCTTTGTATGATGTATCCGAGATTGAAGTTGCTGCATAAATTGTTGTCCG
>ENA-UOOA01003223-UOOA01003223.1-human-gut-metagenome-genome-assembly--contig:-P61old-NODE-3223-length-20723-cov-4.420602_pt1 | contig 20723 bp, 15 predicted proteins | sample MGYA00242467_ERZ724014 | MGnify/ENA metagenome assembly ERZ724014 | reverse complement strand
GTCATCTGACAGGCATCCGCCAGCGAAATGCCCCTCAGTCTCGGCGCTCTGGCTTCTTCCGAAAGCCTTGTGCCGCGGCACTCCGGGCAGATATCTTCCCTGAGGAATTTCTCGACCCGCTTCATGCCTTTTTCGTCCTTCACCTTGTTCAGCGCGTTGAGGACGGTCGCCGTGGCGCTGTAATAGGTCATGTCCAGATCGCCGACCGCCGCGCTGTTCTTGTTCTTGGGAACATAGAAGATATGCTTTTTCTCCATCGGACCGTCGTAGACGATCTCCTTTTCCTTGTCCGTCAGGTCTTTGAAGGGAATATCCGTGCGAACGCCCATCTCCCGGCAGACGTCGGTCATCAGCGACCACATCAGGGAGTTCCACGGCGCGACCGCACCCTCGTCGATGGTCTTGCTTTCATCCGGAATGAGCGTCGCCCGGTCAACCGTTCGAACCATTCCCGTGCCGCCGCAGCATTTGCACGCTCCGGTGGAGTTGAAGGCAAGATCCTCCGCGCCCGGCGCGTAGAAATGCTCGCCGCACGTCGGACAGACCAATTCGCCGTTCATCGCCGCCACGTTGATGCTGGGCTTCACATAGTGACCGTTGGGACAGCGGTGGCTGGAAAGGCGGGAGAACATCAGCCGCAGGCTGTTCAGCAGTTCCGTCCCCGTTCCAAAGGTGGAGCGGATGCCGGGAACGGCGGGTCTTTGATGCAAGGCAAGGGCGGCGGGAACGTACAGCACCTCGTCCACATCGGCGCGAGCTGCCTGAGTCATGCGCCGCCTTGTGTAGGTGGACAGCGATTCAAGATATCGGCGCGAGCCCTCGGCATATAATACGCCCAGCGCCAGTGAGCTTTTTCCGGAGCCGGATACGCCCGCAATGCCGACGATCCCGTTTAAGGGAATGTCCACATTGATGTTTTTCAAATTGTGGACTCTGGCTCCTCTGACTTCGATTTTTGTCGGTTTGTCTCCCGCGTTCATACCATGACCTCCGTTGGTGCGTTATTCAGTCGCTTCTTCAAAATATATTTGTGTAAAAACAATGTTTTCATCGTACCTCGCGCCTATATGTAACCATTATAGTTGCGATTTGTAAAAAAACAATACTTCTCTGCCAAATGCGATTGAAAAACAAGCGTTGTCTGTTTTCGGCGGCAGGCAAATGGACAGAGGTTTTCATTTGACTGCGGATGGACTCGGAAAAACAAGAAAACGCTTACAGCGTGGAACGATGAACGTCAATCTTCCACTGTACAAAAAGCAGCTGCCAGGGCTTGAAGAAGCCGGAGTGAATCCAGGCTACGCCGTGGCCTGAGAGCGGCGCTGACCGAGCGGCGTCGAGCCGCGAAAAGCAAGTTCCGTTTTTTGCTCAAGGGAAAGGCTTTCGAGAGAATCAAAAGTCTTTTTTTGTTATTCGTAAAGGACAGTCAAGAGAACAGCGGATATGCCGATAAAATGCTTGACGCTTTTCAACGCTTTCGTATACAATTACAGGGCAACATTTATATTTGCATGTTGGTTTTTTGAATGCGCTGAAAGCGTGGGACTCCGATTATCAAAAAAAGGCGCGCGACGCGTAAGGGCAGTCTGCGGACAAAAAAGACGACGGGACGGTGAAAAGCGTGAAACTGCTGCATATATCCGACCTGCATATCGGGAAACGACTGATGGAGGTTTCTCTGCTGGAGGATCAGAAATATATTGTTGATCAAATTCTATCGATAATTGACGATGAACGGCCGGATGCGGTGCTTATCGCGGGCGATATTTATGACCGCGCAAATCCGAATGCGGAAGCGATGGAGCTGCTGGATGAGCTGCTTGTTCAGTTGGCGCAACGCAAGGCTTCCGTGATGATCATCAGTGGCAATCACGACTCGCCCGAACGGTTGTCCTATGCAAGGCGTTTTTTTGAGCACAGCAGAATTTATATTTCGCCGGTATATGACGGCCATATTGAGCCGATTACGATTTCGGACGAGTACGGCGAGGTGGATTTCTGGCTGATGCCTTATGTCCATCCGGACAGCGTGGGCGGTTTTTTTGCGAAAAAAACGATACGCAACGCGCAGGAAGCGGCGGAGGCGGTGATCGGCGAAATGCAGGTTGACACGGCCAGGCGCAACGTGATCGTATCGCATCAGTTCATCGTCGGCGGAACAAGCTGCGATTCGGAACGCAGGAACATCGGCACGCTTGAAAACGTTGACGCTTCGCTCTACGACGCGTTCGATTATGTCGCGCTGGGGCATCTGCATCGTCCGCAGGATGTAGGCAGGGCGAACGGCACCATGCGCTATTGCGGCACGCCGCTGGTCTATTCCCGATCCGAATTGGACACGGAAAAATCCGTCACGATGGTAAAATTGGGAGAAAAAGGGGAGGTATCCACCTATACCGTTCCGCTTACGCCCAAACGAAAAGTGCGCCTGATTCGGGGGACGTTTGATGAATTGATGCGCGTCGGCCCGGAGAAAGATGCCGAGGATGATTATTATTTTATCGAATTGACTGACGAAGAGGATGTGCCCAATGCGGCGGCGCGCCTGCGGGAGCGCTTTGCCAACCTGCTGACCATGAACTACGATAACAAGCGCACCCGGAGTTTTTGCGCGGTGGATTCGCCGGAAGACGCGGCGGAAAAACAGCCGATCGAGCTGATGACGGAATTGTACGAGCTGATGCACAAAGAGCCGATGAGCGAAGACGCCGTCCGCTTCGTGCAGGGACTGTATGCAATCACGGGCGAAACAGGCGCGGGCAAGACGACGATTTTTGACGCGATTATGTACGCGTTGTACGATACCGGAAGCGGACGGGACAGAAACGGAAGAAACCTGCGCTCGGATTACGCGGACGAACAGACGGAAACCTACGTGGAAATGGTGTTCCGAAGCGCGGGTAAGGAATACAGCATCCGACGCAGCCCGGCCCAGCGCCTGCGCGGCAATAAGACGGATACGCCTGCCAAGGTGACCCTGAAAATGCCGGATGGAAAGGTTGTCACCAGAGCGGGCGAGGTTGCGGCGATGATGGAAAAGGACGTCATCGGCGTGAACGCGGAACAGTTTTCCCAGATTGTGATGATTGCGCAGGGGGAATTCCGCAAGCTGATTCAAGCCAAGACGAGCGACAGAAAGGAGATTCTCCGGCAGATTTTCAAAACTGCGCCGTATGAGCGGCTGACGGCCCTGCTTGGCGAAGCCTGTAAGGCAAAATTCGAGGCCTATAACGATGCGCGCAAAGAGATTCTGATTGCGATGAAAAATCTGCGCACGGAAGAGGACGCCGCGTGGGCCAAACAGCTGGAAAGCATTCAGAATACGAAAGCGGAAGATCTGCATATCGAGGCGGCGCTGGAACTGGCTGACCGAATCATAACGGATGACGAAGACCGATACGGCGCCGCCGTTCAAAGGGAGAAGGCTGGCGAAGAGGCGCGGAACGGGGCGCAGAGAGCCTATGAAAGGGCCGACGAGATTCAAAAAAAGCGCGTCGAACTTCAAACGCGCAGCGCATATGCGATGGAGTTGGAGCAGAAGAAGGCGCGGCAGATCCGGCTGAAAGAGCAGGCCGAGGCCAGACAGCCGGAGTTGGAACGGCTGAAAACGGAAATTGCGCTCATTCACAGCCGAATGGATGAATATCACAGGCTGGATGAACTGGAAAGCAGAAGAAAGGCGGCGGAAACCGAAGCTGGGCAGGCATCTGAGGCGGCGCGGCAGGCGGAGGACGCGCTGACCCGGATCGAGCAGGAAAAACAGACGTTGACCCAGGAAGCGGAAAGCCTGAAAGACGCGGGAGAGAGACAGCACGCGGCCGAGCTGACGCTTCAAAATTTGCAGGAAGAGGGAAAACGGCTCGGCATGCTGAGCGCGCGCGTGGCGCAGCAGCGCGAAGCGGATGCGGTGCTGAAACGGGCCGCTGACGCGAGACGAGAGGCAGAAAGCTGCGAACAGGCCGCAAGAGAGAAATTGGATGCGCTCAGAAAAGAACTGGAGGCGCTGGGCAATGTGGAACTGGCTGTGACACAGAAACAGAATCTGGTGAATGAAACGCGGACGGAGGCTAAAGCGCTGGAAGAACAGCGGAAACTGCTTGACCGCCTGCTGGCGGCGCGCGAGGATTACAGAGCGGCGCAAAAGGTTTTTCGACAGAGCAGCATGGATGCGGAAAGCGCGTTGAAAAAAGCGACGCAACTGCGCAGACAATACAACGACAACATCGCCGGTATTCTGGCAAAAAGCATGGAGGAAGGACAGCCGTGCCCCGTTTGCGGCAGCGTGCATCATCCGCATCCCGCGGCGATGACTGCGGAAATCAGTCTGGCTGTCGTGGAACAGGCGGAAGACGAGGAAAGGGCGGCGCGGGAAAAGGAAAACGGGAACGCGGCCATCTGTGAAAGAAAGCGGACGGAGGGAACCGCGCTGCGCGAACAGGTTGCCGCGCTGATTCCGAACGTGCCGGATGCACAATGGGCGGAACATGTCCGCTCCGCCGTTTTAGAAAACGCCGAGCAGGCAAAGAAACAGGCCGAAGATTTAAAACAGGCTGAAGGAAACCGCATGCGGGCCGAGACGCTGAGCGCGGCCATTTCATTGGCCGAGAAGGCATGGCAAAGCGCGCAGAATCTCAAACAGCAGCGGGATGTGGACTAGCAGACCTCGATTCAGCGCGCGGAAAGCGCGAAAGCGGAGACGGAAAAAGCCGCGGAGGGCTTGATGCCGGAGGGATGGACGGAAAACGCGCTGGCGGAGAGGGCAGACGAAAATCGGCGAAAGCAGAGCGGACAGAAAGAAAAGATGGAAAAGGCCGAGGCCGATCGGAATCGGATGAAGGCCATCCAAACGCGTCTGGATGCGCTGGAAGCCCAAAAAGAAGAACAGCTTGCCGCGAAAAACCGCCATGCGGAGAAAGTGGTTGAGGCGCAGGCAAGCCGAAAGGAAAAGCAGGAACAGATCGAGACAATCAGACGCAGGCTCGCCTTTAAAACGGCAGCGGAAGCCGCAAAGGCGATGGAGCAAAAGAAAAACGACGGGGATGCGATCCGGAAGGCGATGGATGACGCCTCGATTCAGCTTCAGGAGACGGAGCGGGAAGGGGCCGGGCTTCAGGCTGTCATCGCTCGGCTGAACGACGAACTTTGCGACGCGCCCCAGAGCGATCTTGCGCAGCTTGAGCAGGAAAAAAACAACGCGAACGCAGCGCTTCAACAGGCGGCGAAGGAGCGGGAAAACATCTACGCCCGTATGAAGAGCAACCAGCGCCAGCAGGAAAATCTGCATCGAAGGGCGGCGGATGCGGTTCGGCTTGAACGGGAATACCGCATGATGCAGGATGTGGCCGCCACAGCGGCGGGCAAAATGACCGGACAGGCCCGAATTTCGCTTGAAGCTTATGTGCAGACGGCTTATTTCGACCGGATCATCCGGCATGCCAATCTGAGGCTGCTGCATATGTCCCGCGGGCAATACGAGTTAAAGCGCCGTCAGGTGAAGGAGGGCGGCACACAGGGCGAGGTGGGGCTTGATCTGGATGTGATGGATCATTACAACGGAAGCGTCCGCGACGTCGGAACGCTTTCCGGCGGCGAAGGTTTTCTGGCCGCGCTCTCTCTGGCGCTGGGCATGTCGGATACGATTCAGGCCAGCGCCGCTTCCGCCGTTCGGCTGGATACCATGTTTGTGGACGAGGGATTTGGTTCGCTGAGCGGCAGTTTTCTGGAATTGGCGATGGGCGAATTGATGGATACGGCGGAGAACGGCCATCGCCTGATCGGCATCATTTCTCATGTGGAGGATGTGAAAGGGAGGCTTCCGCGCCGTATTGAGGTGACCAAGCAGCCCGCCGGCGGAAGCGCTGCGGTGATTCGATAAATTGCCGCATAGGTTTTTGCGCAGCGCGGCTCGCTGCACTGAAACAGGCCGTAGTCGCCCTGCGTATAAAACAGGCGGCGTTCGCTTTGACTCATGTCCAGGGCTTCACATTCCTGACGTCCATTCACAGGCATTCTTCGGCGTTTCCAGAAGAATGCTTTCGATATATCGGGGCAGAAAACCGGTCTGCTGCCGCCAGCGCGCCGCCATCTGCGCGTCAATTGGGCAGGCATCCATACGCCCGGCGAAATACGCCGCGTTGATCTCTGCGAAGAAATCGGCGAGCTGTTCGGGCGCGTCGTCTTTCTGAATCGATTGGAGCGCCTGGCGGATGCAGGTGGTTCGGAAAAATTGGGAGGCATAATCCGAAAAATGGAGGAGCTGCGGATTGTCTAATCCCTGCGCCGCAGCCCACGACGAAACATCGACGGGTTCTGTGCAGTAAGCAGCTTTGTCAGATGAGAGCGTCAGCACGCCGTATTGATTGGGCGAAACGGCGAGCGACGAGGTGGCGATATCGCACAGGCCGGAAGCGCTTTTCGCCATATGCTGCATATGGATATGTCCGCTCAAATGGCACAAAACCGGCCATTCTGTTTCCAGAGCGAGCAGCGCTTCGGCGTTGTCGATGGTGAAACCCGTTGAAATCAGGCTGCTGTGATCGAGCAGATTCTGATGACTGACGGCGATGACCCGGCAGTCGCTCCGCTTGGCCTGCTCAAGCTGGTCGGCGATCCACGCAAGGGTTTCCGAAGGCACGGAGCCGGGCTGCGTGACGGCATTGACGTCAATCATCAGAAGCCAAAGACGATCGGAAAGTGCGGCGACATAGCTCAGAGAACGTTCGTCTTTGGCGAGTGCTCGGTCATAGCCGTGCGCATGATAGAGCGCCGCAAATTCCTCGCCGGTCACGCTGCTGACGTGTTCATAAGCGTCGCCCTCAAAGCGGACGGCGCTTCGGTTGTTCAAATCGTGATTGCCCGGCAGGACGAATACGGGAATACCCGCCGCGTTGATCCGATTCAGCTTTTGAACCAGCGCTTCGTGGCTTTCGTATTCGCCATTGAATGTGAGATCGCCGGAGAGAATCAACGCGTCCGGCTTTCGGGAGATCACCTGATCGACAAAAGCATCCATCAATTCGTCGCTGTAAGCCATGGTTTTGCCGTCGCTGTTCTCAATCAGTTGATTGAAAAATGCACCGTGGTCGGTCAGCGAAGGCGCGAGATAGTGCAAATCCGTGGCCGTTATCAGGGTTTCGCTGAGCGCCGCAAACGGCATGCTGCAAAGAAGCGCGAGAGAAAGAAAAAATTTTTTCATGACGATTCCTCCTGTCTGCTGAATCGGATTATAACACGGGAACGGAGGCTGGGGAAGTAGGCACATAAAGATAACCGATACGGCTTTATGCAATTTCCTGTGAATAAAAAAAGCCCCGCGCCGAAAGGCGCGGGACTTATTTCATCAATCAATAGCGGGAAGCACGGCGGGAAGCATAGCACTCGCTGCAATAGATGGGTCGGTCGTTCTTCGGGATGAAAGGCACGCGGGTCGGAGCGCCACACTGCGCGCAGGTGGTCTCGTACATTTCGCGCTGCTGAGCCTCACCGTTAGCCGGGCGGCTGTTCTTGCGGGCGATGCGGCAGGCCTTGCAGCGGGTCGGCTCATTCTGGAAGCCCTTCTCCGCGTAGAACTCCTGCTCACCAGCGGTGAACACAAATTCCTGGCCACAGTCTTTGCAGGTCAAAGTCTTGTCCTGATACATGGGATATTCCCCTCCGAAAAAAATAGAGATAGGCATGAAACAATCGGCTGACCTGGTCTTTGACCCCACACTCGCCGTCTGGAGTTTTCGCTCATACACCTCAGTGCCCCACTACTAACCCTCTCAGAATCAAGTTCTGGACGGACTTACTTCTAAGCCGCACCATGCTCCCCGGTACTTTGACCGGATTACGTGGATCGCTTTGCCTGCGACTGGCATCGACTTTCAACCACAGACCCGACAGCATCATCCTTCACCATTATAAGCTGAAAAACAAAAAAATGCAAGTAATTTTAAAAAGTTTCTCAGGGCTTTGTCTGGTCGGCGGGAAAATAGTCTTGAACGGAACGCTTGGGCTGAAACAGGGGCGCGTCATTTTGCGAGGTTTTTGCCGCGACGAGAATGCTCACGCTTACCGCGCCGGCAGCACGGAGCGCGCGGGCTGCTTCTGTTGCGGTTGAGCCGGTGGTTAATACGTCGTCAATCAAAAGAACGCGCTTGCCTGCAACACTGGCGTCAGATGTCATGCAGCCGATGAGATTGAGACGGCGTTCTTCGGCATTGAGCGTAGTCTGGGAGGCTTGTTCATTTCGGCGGGTGAGCGCAGGTGCGACAGGCAGATTCAACAGGGGATGAAGCGCGTTGGCGAGTACCTGTGCCTGATTATATCCGCGTTCGCGCAGACGGTGCTTTGTCGTCGGAACAGGAACGAGAATATCGGCTTTTCCACAGAAGCGGGCAGACATGGCGTTGGCCAGCGGGTTCGCCGCGGCGCGTATACTGCCGTATTTCAGAAGGAGAATCAGCGTTTTTGCCGCATCGGTATAAGGAAAGGCGGCAAAGGCATACTCGATGCCCTGCGGCGGAAGGAGAGCATCGTCAGCTTCCTGCTTTTCAAAGAGCCGATTCAGTGCGTCTGTGCATGCGGGGCAGAGGTTCAGCCAGCTGTCATTGCCCAGTGCGCTTTGACAGCACAGACAGGATACGTTTTCCGGAAAGAAAAGGTCGTCGAGCCAAAGCGCGGCTTTGTGCGCCAGCGTGCGGAGAGGAAGCGGCTGAACGGACATAATCGACCTCCGGAGTTATAAATCCATGATTTGTTTCAGCCGCCAGCAGAGAGCACTGTAACGGCGGCGGGTGTTGACATTGGCAATCATCTGTTCAATGGCGTTTTCCCGCCCGACAATCATGACCATACGGCGCGCCCGCGTTACGGCGGTATAAAACAGGTTTCGCGTCAGAAGCATCGGCGGACCGCCCACTGCGGGCATGATGACGACGGGAAATTCGCTGCCCTGACTTTTGTGGACAGAGATACAGTACGCCAGTTCCAAATCATCCACATCGCCGCCCTCGTAGGTTGCCGTTCGTTCATCATCGAACTGCACCTCCATAACGTGTTCCTGCGGGTCGATAAAGGTGACAAAGCCGATATCGCCGTTGAAAACGCCTTGCCCGTCCTCGATGCCGATTGCGCCGTCTTTCTTCCATTTGAGCTGGTAGTTGTTGCGGGTCTGCATGACCTTGTCGCCCTCGCGGAAGGTCGTGTCGCCGCGGACACGCTCATGCTTGCCGGAAGCAGGCGGATTGAATTCTGCCTGAAGCAGCTGGTTGAGCATCCATACGCCGCATTCGCCCTTCTTGGTTGGGGAAAGCACCTGCATCTGGCGCACGGGGTCAAGATTGAGGAAACCGGGAAGCCTTGCCGAGCAAAGCGTGACAATGCGCTTTGCGGCGTCGGAGGGGGAAACGGCACGTTCAAAAAAGAAATCGCTCCCCTTTGCATTCAGACGCGGGGATTCGCCGCGGTTGATGCGGTGGGCATTGTAGACAATCATGCTCTTTTCGTCCTGACGGAAGATTTCGGTCAGGCGGACGGAGGGAATCACGCCGCTGTCCAAAATGTCGCGCAGAACGTTGCCTGCGCCGACGCTGGGCAGCTGATCGGCGTCGCCGACCATGATGAGCCGCGTGCCCGGCACGAGCGCGCGCAGGAGCGAACGCATCAGGAAAATATCGACCATGGACATTTCGTCGATAATCAGCGTGTCAATTTCAAGAGGGTTATCCTCTGAACGCGCGAAATCGCCTTCTTCGCCGCCGTATTCAAGCAGGCGGTGGAGCGTCTTGGCTTCCATGCCGCAGGCTTCGCTCATGCGCTTGGCGGCGCGTCCCGTAGGGGCGGCAAGCGCGACATCGCCATGCACGCTCAGGAGCTTGATGATACATTTGATGATGGTCGTTTTTCCCGTGCCGGGACCGCCGGTGATGACGGTCATGCCATGCGTAACGGCGGTTTCGATGGCTTGCCGCTGCTGGGTATGGAAGGCAAGACCCTCGATGCGCTCCAGCTCGTCAATCTGCGCGGTCAAATCAGAAGCCATGCTGTCGGGCATGGCATCAATCATTTCGCGGAGTCTGCGCGCGACCTCGCTTTCCGCGCGATAGGTAGAGGGGAGATAGAGCGCGACGACTTCTTCACCGCTATCACAGGGAAGAATCTGAGCGGAAATATCGTGCGAGAGAATCAGGCTGTCAATGGTGCGGTCGATGGAGTCTGCGTCGCTGCCAAGCAGACGGCGTGCGGCGAGGGCTAATTCCGGACGCGGCAGATAGCAGTGTCCTGCGCCGGCGGTTGCTTCCGACAGCGTATACTTAACGCCTGCGCTCAGGCGGTATTCGCTGCTCTGCTCGATGCCCAGCGACGCGGCGATGCGGTCGGCGGTTTTAAAGCCGATGCCCTCCACGTCCTCCACCAGCCGATAGGGGTTGCGCGTGATGACCTGACGGACATTTTCGCCGTATCGCTTATAGATTTTGACTGCCAGCGCGGGCGTTACGCCGTAGCTTTGCAGAAAGACCATCGCTTCGCGCTGCTGAGCCTGCTCGGCATAGCTTTCCTGAATCATCTGCGCGCGTTTTTGTCCGATTCCCGGAACATCCAGCAGTTTTTCAGGCTGTGAATAAAGAACATCCAGCGTTTCTTCGCCGAAAGCGCGAATCAGCAGCTTTGCCGTTGCCGGTCCGATGCCTCGAATCATGCCGCTGGACAGATATTTTTCAATGCCGGACAAGGTCGTCGGCTTTTCAATTTCGATGCTCTGCACCTTAATCTGCCTGCCGTATACGGGATGCTCCGTCCAGTCGCCGGTGATGCGCAGCTTTTCGCCCACGGCAATCGGCGGCATAATGCCCACGGCGGATACGCGCGATTTTCCTGCCTTGACGACCAGAACGGTGTATCCGTTTTCCTCATTTCGGAATACCGTCTCGTCAGCAAAAGCCTCAATAATCTCCATAACAGCGCATCCTCCTTGTTGCAATAAACCTATTATACACGCCCTGAAGCCAAAAGAAAAGGGAAACAGTCCGGCCCTCGTGGGATAGCGGTCTTTTCAGACAAAATTATACAGAAACGGACGGTGTGAGCGACGCTGCAAGGCTGTGCAGAATTAAGCGGAAGTGAGGATGAATGCGTATCGCTTTTGAATACAGCGTAAATTGAGCGAACTGGCTCACCTGAGTACAACTTTTACGCCTTGCAAAACTGAGGCGGAGGTGAGGACAGGCACAGTTCGCTTTTTGTTACGCAATTGTTACACACATTTTGACGATTTAGCAAATTCTTCATCGCCCAGAGCTTGAAAAGTGGAGGAAAATGGTGTAAAGTATCTAGGAAAGGGTGTAATGTGGTTGAATTGGGGAAGGAGGGATGTGCAGCATGGCTCATTTGGCGTTTTCCGGTTCATATAACCACTCGCTTGATGGCAAAGGACGCGCTATCATCCCTACCTCTTTCAGGGAAGCCTTGGGAGAGAATTTTACCCTGACAATCAATCCGACCAGAACGGCTTTCACATATCAATCCGATGGATAAAATCGGTTTACAATACGAGCGATACCTGATGAGCGTCTCTTTCTCCGGAAACAGCATGGATGCGCAGGGGCGCGTTCTGATTCCCGCAAAGCTCCGCACAAAAATCGGTTTGACGAGGGACATTGTCTTTGTGGGCATGAATGACTACATTGAGATATGGGATGCGGAAGTCTACGCGAAGATGGAAGAAGAAATCGAGGAGAATTTCGATTCTGTATTCGATTATGTTTACGAAAAATATCCTTCTTAACCGCGCTGTGCGGGCATAGATACTCATGAAGAACGGATACCTTTACGGTTCTTGACGGAAAGGCGGGTGAATAGAATGATGACAAGCACAAAAAATGCGCGCTCAAGCCGCGGCAGGTATGTTTCCGCCGGTTACGCCTCCAAAGAGAAAAAGGAACAGGGTGCGCAGCTGTATATTGCTTCTGAGCCTGCGGGTTCCGCGAGGGACAATCTGCGTGACATGAACAAAGCGGGATACCGTACCGAACGCCCGTGGCGCGATACGCCCACGCCCGTTTTTGAATCAGAGCCGATTAAGAAAGAAACGGCGGTCAAGAATACGCGCTATGCGCCTAAAAAAAGGAGCAAGCGTCAGCTTGGCTTGATTGACAGGCTGCTGCTGGAGGCACAGCGGGACCGCAAGAGTGTCGCTGCCTGTATCGTGCTTTTTGCGCTGATGCTGACGATGACGGCGGTCTGGGGACAGAAGATGGTTGAAGGCGTCAACGTTCAGCGCGATATCCAGAACTATCAGGACAGGACGATCAGCCTTCAAAAGGAAAACGAAAAGCTCAGACAGCAGCTTGAAATTGCGGAAAACGGTGAACGAATCCGCAATCTGGCGCAGAACGAGCTGGGCATGCTGCGCCGCGAGCGTGCGCAGACCGAAACGATTTACATTCATGCACCGGAAAAACAGGTGCAGGAGCAGGCACAGGAAGCGGAGCAGACCCATATGGATATCCTTGATTTCCTGCTGGGGCTGTTGAACGTGTTTCATATTGGAGAGTGAGAGGGCTTGCGTTCACCGGGAGCCACCGTACGAAAGCGGATGGTTTTGCTGATGGGCGTTTTCTTTCTCCTCTTTCTTTGCGTTTGCGTGAGGCTCGTTGATTTGCAGATTTTTCGGCAGAAGGAGCTGACGGCGCGCGGCGTGAGCCAATGGACGCGCAGCGGCGTTGTTGCGGCGCGGAGAGGGGATATCGTCGATACGAACGGCAGACTGCTGGCGCAGTCCGTGACGAGCTTTATTCTGACAGCCCGACCGAGGGATATTCAGAACATTCAGGCGTTGGCGGATGTGCTGGAGCGGGAGCTGGGACTGAATGCCGAAAGGGTTGCCGCAAAGCTCACGGGGAGCAAAGCCGCGTCCGTTACGCTGGCGCGGCAGGTTTCACGAGAGGATGCTGACCGCCTTCGCGCCATCCGTCAGGACGCCGAAAATCCGGATTCTGACGCCTTAATCGGAATAACATTTGACGAAGACGCCAGTAGATGGTATCCTATGGGTAGCCTGCTGGCACAGGTGCTGGGGCTTTGCAACGTAGATGGCGAAGGTCAGAGCGGGCTTGAACTGAAATATGACGACGTTCTGGCGGGAAAGCCGGGCAGAATCGTGACAGAGGTGGATGCGCGTGCGCGGACACTTCCGGACGGCGTTACGCTCTACGTTCCTGCCGAGCAGGGCAACACACTGCGGCTGACCATCGACAGGGATGTTCAGGCGGCGGTTGAGCGTGCTGTCCGAGAATGCGCGCAAGTGAATGAAGCACTGAGCGTGCAGGCAATCGCGATGGATGTCAACACGGGCGCGGTGCTTGCGATGGCGATGTATCCGACCTATGACCCGCAGAATCCGCCGCGCGACGATTTGGAAAAGCTCAACGAGCTGATGCGCCTGACCGTGCTGAGCGACGTCTATGAGCCGGGCTCGACGTTCAAGATGCTGACTGCCGCAGCAGCAATTGACTGCGGCGTGACGAACCCTCAGGAAGGGTTCTATTGTTCGGGAAAGATTACGATAGACGGCAGCACCGTGCGGTGCTGGGGCGCGCCGCATGGGGCAGAAACCATGGCGCGTGCGCTGGAAAACTCATGCAATCCGGTGTTTACACAGATTGCGCTCAGACTGGGAAGCGAGAGGTTTTATCAATATCTGCATGCCTTCGGACTCGGAAGCCGGACGGGAATCGATTTATATGGCGAAGCGGCGGGCATACTGATTGGGCAGAGCCGCGTGAAGAACGTTGATTTGGCGCGTATCGGATTCGGTCAGAGCGTCGCGGTCACGCCGATTCAGATGATTACGGCGGCATGCGCGGTGGTCAACGGCGGAAGGCTGATGAAGCCTTATCTGGTGGAAGCCATCGAGGACAGCGAAGGCGGCGTGATTACAAAAAACAGCCCGACAGTGGTTTCCACACCCATTTCCGCGGCAACCAGCGCGACGATGCGCAAGCTCCTGTATGGCGTTGTGGAGAACGGTGGAGGAAAGAACGCAAAGGTAAGCGGATGGTCGGTTGGCGGAAAGACCGGCACGGCACAGATATACAAAAACGGACGAATTGAATCGAATCTGCATATCGGTTCTTTTGTGGGCTTTGCGCCGGCGGAGAATCCGAAGGTCGCGCTGCTGGTTACGGTCAACGAAGCGCAGGTCAAGCCGGATTACGGCGGAACGACCGCCGCGCCGTTTGCCGCGCAGATTTTCAGCGAAATCCTGCCGCTGCTCGGCGTTGCCAAGACGGACGGCAGCGCGGAAGCCAAACATGTGACCATGCCCGATGTGACGGGGATGAACGTGCGCGACGCGAAAGCGATTCTTCGCGAGCTGGGCATAGACGCCGTAACGGACGGCGAAAGCCCGACTGTGACCGGACAGCTTCCGCCCGCAGGGACGGATATACAGGAAGGCTTCTGCGCAATGCTTTATGTAACGGGAGATGAAGCACCGGATGCGCAGGATTATGCCCGCGTGCCGGATGTAATCGGAATGGGCATGCGGGAATGCGCACAGACACTGAGAAGAAACGGATTTGAAATGAACGCGCAGGGCGACGGTCTTGCGGCCAGACAAAGTCCGGCGGGAGGAACATACGCTCCTGCGGGTACACGGGTACTGGTGACGTTTGAGGTGCCGTGAGGCACGATAGCGCCATACGGCGCAAAGCACAACCACAACATTGGAGGAATGATGATGAACCTTGAACAATTGACGGAAGGCATGCCTGAGCTGGTCGAAATTACAGGCAATGCGCAGACGGTAATCGGAACATTGACGGCGGATTCGCGCGCAAAATGTGATGCCGGTCTGTTTTTCTGCATCCGTGGCGGCAAGGTCGATGCGCATGATTTTGCACCGCAGGCGGTGGCAAACGGTTGCTGCGCGCTGGTCGTGGAGCGCAAGCTGGAGATTGACTGCCCGCAGGTGGTTGTGACCGATGTACGCGCCGCCATGACGCGAATCGCCAGCGCGTTCAACGGACATTCCGAACGGAGAATGAAGCTCGTCGGCGTTACCGGCACGAAAGGCAAGACGACCACGACCTATCTGTTCAAGAGCATCATGGAGAGCGCGGGCATGCGCTGCGGCATTATCGGCACGACCGGCTGCATCGCGGGAAAGACGAAGCTGCCCAGCCATCTGACGACGCCCGACCCGATTGAAATGTTCGAGATTTTGCGCATCATGGCGGATGCAGGCGTGGAAGTTGTCTGCATGGAGGTTTCCGCGCACGCGCTGTATCTGCGCAAGCTGGTCGGCGTCGTCTTTGAGGCGGCGGCGTATACCAACCTTTCGCAGGATCATCTGGATTTCTTCGGCACGATGGATCAGTATTTTGCGGCGAAGAAGATGCTTTTCTCGAACAACATGACGCGCAATGCCGCAGTCAATGTCGATGAAGAAACGGCGCAGGCGGTATGTGAGAGCCTGACCTGCCCGCTGCTGACGTATGGCATCAGCGGCAAGGCGGATTTGTTTGCACGTGATATCGAAATCACGGAAACGGGCGTTTCCTTCACCATCAGCCTGCGCAATCTGCACGCGGAGCGCATCCATCTGCTGCTGACCGGCATGTTCAACGTGTACAATGCGCTGGCTGCCGCAGCGTGCGCACTCATCCTCGGCGTCCAGCTGGAGGATATCAAAAAGGGACTTGAGGCGGTCGTCAGCGTGCCCGGACGCGTGGAGATGCTCAAAACCCAAACGCCGTACCGCATGATTCTGGATTACAGCCATTCGCCGGATGCGCTGGAGAATATTCTGCGCACGGTGCGCGAGTTCTGCCGCGGACGCATTATTCTGGTCTTTGGATGCGGCGGCGACCGCGACAAGGGTAAGCGTCCGATGATGGGCGAAATCGCGGGCAGACTGTCGGATTACGCCATTTTGACCAGCGACAACCCGCGCAGAGAGGATCCGATGGCGATTCTGGCGGCGATTGAAGCAGGAATCAAGCCTACGGGCGCGAAATATGAGGTCATCGAGAACCGCCGCGACGCGATTCGTCAGGCGATGGAGATGGCAGTCAGCGGCGATATCATCGTTCTGGCGGGCAAGGGACACGAGACCTATCAGGATATCGGCGGCGTAAAGCATCCGTTTGACGAAAAGGTCATTGTCGCGGAGCTGCTGGAGGAAATCGCAAGAGAGAATTGCGCGAATAAATCGGAGGATTGAGAATCATGCAAAGGATGATGATAACCCTGTTGATTGCGTTTGCCGTCGGCATTGTGCTGGGCAAACTGCTGCTGCCGCTGCTGCATAAGCTCAAATTCGGTCAGAATATCTATGAGCTTGCGCCGGAAGCACATAAGAAAAAGCAGGGTACGCCGACGATGGGCGGTCTGGTCATCGCGGGCGCGGCAATTATTGCGTCGCTGATTATGAACGATTACAGCCAGCCGCTTCGGCAGAACATGCTGCTGGCGATGCTGCTTATGGCACTGGGCAACCTGTGCATCGGCTTTGCTGACGATATGACGAAAATCCGCCGCGGCAAAAACGGCGGTTTGACCCCCAAGCAGAAGATGTTCTTCCAGACGCTGTTGGCGCTGGCGTTCTCCTGCTACTGCTATTTCCATCCGCAGGTCGGTCATGTCATCAAGGTGCCGTTCCTACGCGTGGAGTGGGATTTGGGGATTTGGTATATTCCGGTCATGATGTTCATCATCGTCGGAACCACCAACAGCGCCAACCTGCTCGACGGTCTGGACGGGCTGCTGACGAGCGTGTCGATGGTCGATTTTGCGACCCTCGCCGTGCTTTGCGGTGCGGCTTCTCTTGGAAGCCTGGGCGTGGGCTGCGCGGCGATGTGCGGCGCGTGCATGGCGTTCCTCTCCCGCAACGCTTATCCGGCGCAGATGTTCATGGGCGATACCGGCTCCATGTTCATCGGCGGCGCGGTGGTTGCCGCTGCCATGTTGCTGCGTCAGCCGCTGATTCTGGTGCTGATTGCGTTCTGGATGCTGATGAGCAGTCTTTCTGACATCATTCAAATCACCTATTTCAAGAAAACGCACGGCAAGCGCATCTTCAAGATGGCTCCGATTCATCATCACTTTGAGCTTTGCGGTATCCATGAAACGAAGATTGTGACCATGTATATGGTGACGACCGCCATCCTGTGTGTCATCACGCTGCTGGGCGTGCTGTAAAATCGGCGGGTTTTGAAAGAAAAGACGGAGGCGAAAAGCCATGAGTATGGACGTGAAAGGAAAGCGCGTACTGGTCTGCGGCATGGCGCGCAGCGGCATCGCAGCGGCAAAGCTGCTCCTGAGCAAGGGTGCGCTGGTGACGATTTCCGATACAAAGGCGGAGAGTGAGTTTGGCAGCGAGTTAGATGAACTGCGCGTACCGGCATGCACCTTTGCGCTGGGTCAGCCGGCGGACAGCCTGACTGCAGGGCAGGAGATTATGGTCATCAGCCCGGGCATTGCATGGGCGAAGCCTTTTGTGCAAAACGCGATCGCTCAGGGCGTTGAGGTCATGGGCGAGCTGGAGCTGGGTGCAAGGATGAGCAGCGGCGCGTTGGTCGCTATCACGGGAACGAACGGCAAGACGACCACGACAACGCTGGTTGGCGAACTGTTCCGAGCGACGGGGCGCACAACGCATGTTGTCGGCAACATCGGCTATCCCATCACCGCGACGGCGGGCATCTCCAAAGAGGACGATGTGACCGTCGCGGAGGTGAGCAGCTATCAGTGCGAGGGTATCAGCCAGTTCCACCCGCACGTCGGCGCGGTGCTGAACATCACGGAGGATCACATCGTCCGCCACGGCTCGATGGAGGTCTATATCGCGATGAAGCGTCGTATTTTCCAGAGACAGACGGCGCATGATGTGGCGGTGTTCAACTACGACGACGCGACCTGCCGCGAGATGGCGAAGGGATTAAAGGCGCAGGTGGCATGGTTCTCTCGCAAGGAGAAGGTGTCTTACGGCGCGTATGTGTCCGAAGGCTACATTGTTCTCAAACTCGGTGAGGGTGAGCAGGCGGTCTGCCGCTGTGACGAAGTGTATATCCCGGGTCCGCATAACCTCGAAAATGCGCTGGCGGCTGTTGTAATTGCCGGTGTGATGGGCGTACCCTGCGAAACGATGCGCGAGGTGCTGAAAACATTCAAGGGCGTCGAGCATCGCATTGAAACCGTCCGCGAGCTGCATGGCGTGACATGGATTAACGATTCCAAGGGAACGAACGTCGATTCCACGCAGAAGGCGATTGCGACGATGAAGAAGCCGACGGTGCTGATTCTCGGCGGAAGCGACAAGAAGGTCTCCTTTGATCCCCTTGCCAAGAGCATTGTTGAGGCACCGCTCATCGAGCATTGCGTACTCATCGGCGACACGGCGAACCAAATCAAGGATGCGCTCGACCGTGTAGGTTATAAGGCGTATACGATGACGGGATATGACTTTGACCTTTGCCTCAAGACCTGCGCCGAGCTGGCGAAGGAGGGCGGAAACGTGCTGCTCTCTCCGGCATGCGCGAGCTTTGATATGTTTACCGACTATGAGAACCGCGGAAAGATATTCAAGGAAAAGGTCATGGCACTTGCATAAAGAGAGCTTTTGACCGGCTGCAAAAGACGCTGAGGACAGGAAGCGTCCGGCCGGAAGGGAGCGTCGCCATGATTAAACGAGCTAAACGAACCTGCGACAAGACGGTGGTTGTGCTGATGGCTCTTCTGCTCATCATGGGGCTGATTACGCTGTTCAGTGCCACCTATTATCAGAAATCCGCGACGGGCGATGCGCTCGCGGCGGTCAAGAAGCAGCTCATTGGCGTGGCGCTCGGCGCTGCGGCGTGCGTGGTTCTCTCGCGTGTGCCGTATCGCTTTTTCAGGCGTCCCAAGGTGACGCTGCTTTTATTGGCAATCAGCGCGCTTTTGCTGATTCTGGTCATTATTCCGGGCATCGGCGTGAGCATCAACGGTTCAAGGCGATGGCTGAATATCGGCGGGCTGAGTATGCAGCCCTCCGAGTTCGCCAAATATGCGATGGTCATTTTCATGGCGGGCGCGCTGGACAGAAGGAGCGAAGCACTGGGAAGCCTGTTTGCGGGCGTCGCGCCGCTGCTGTTGATTCCCGGGGTGATGTTCCTGCTGATTCTGGAGCAGCCCAACCTTTCGACGGGCGGCAGTATTCTGATTTGTGCGTTGGTGATGCTCTTTGCGGCGGGGTTGAAAAAGCGGCATATGGCACTGCTGGGTGTCAGCGGATTTTGTCTGGGTGCGTTTTACGCATGGAGTGCGCCGTATCGACGGGAAAGGCTGCTTTCCTTCCGCGATCCGTTTGCCAAGATGAGTGACGAGGGTTATCAGCTTTCGCAATCGCTTATTGCGCTGGGCTCCGGCGGACTGTTTGGCATGGGGCTGGGACAGGGCAGACAGAAGTTTGCCTATCTTCCGTATCCTGAATCCGATTTTATCTTTGCCATTGTCGGCGAGGACTTTGGACTGATGGGCTGCCTGACGGTGATTACATTGTTCGTGTTATTTGTCTTTGCAGGGCTTCGTATTTCGCTGAATTGCCGCGACAGGTTTGGCTGTCTGCTCGGCGCGGGCATCACGTCCATGATTGGGCTTCAGGCGTTTATCAACATGGGCGTTGTGACGGGGATCCTGCCGACGACCGGTCTGCCGCTCCCGTTTTTCAGCGCAGGCGGCACATCGGTCAGCATGATTATGGCGGCAGTCGGTATTTTGCTGAATATATCGAGAGAAAACGGCGCGCAAATTCAGAAGTCGGGAGGAAAGGCATGAGATACAAAAAGCGCAAAAAGGCGGCGTCGCAGGTTATGGCGATGGCTGTGCTGGTCGTCGCGGTGCTGGCGGTGCTGTTTGTTCTGGCGAGCAGCCAGGTGTTCAAAGTGCGGAGCATTCTGGTCGCAGGCAACCGCAATCTGCTCAAGGATGAGGTCATTACGCAGAGCGGCGTTCAGATTGGTGATAATTTGCTTTCCCTGAGCGATACAGAGCTGAAAAAAAGACTGGAGAAGAACCGATATATCGAGTATATCGGGCATGAGTTCGATTATCGAGGCACGCTGACGCTCAGAATCAATGAGCGACTGGGCATGGGTGTGGTCAACGCCTATGGACGATATTATGTTCTGGATGTGTCGGGTATCGTGCTGGAATGTACGGGAAGTGTGTTTCCGGATACCGTTGCGGGACCTGCTATCAGCGGACTCTTGATGGACAACAACAAGCGCGTGGTGGTGGTGATTGGCGAAAAGATTCCTGTACGCGACAGCAAGCAGCTTGAAAGCATGGAGCGGGTGCTGACCATGCTGGACAGCGTTGGAATGCTGGGCAGGATATCGCAGCTGGACGTCAAGAATCTGGATAATCTGTATCTGATGACGACGGACGGTGCGCAGATTGTTTTGGGCGATGACGGAAGCCTTCAGACCAAGCTGCTGATTGCGCGCGAGGTGTTGGCTGTGCGCGAGCCGCTGGGCACGGTGCGGGGTGCGAAGATTGACGTTTCCAGCGGCAGAGAGGCGCATTACATCCCCGATACGCTTCCGACAATTACCCCCGTACCGACTGCAACACCTACGGCAGCCCCTTCCGAAACACCCGAAAATTGAAAATTTGGACGGAAATGGAACAAAATTTGCTCAAGTGGGTTGAAAGAACGGGCATAATCGGTTACAATAAACTCGCATAATAATAGCAAATCA
>ENA-UOOA01003219-UOOA01003219.1-human-gut-metagenome-genome-assembly--contig:-P61old-NODE-3219-length-20767-cov-5.735757_pt1 | contig 20767 bp, 21 predicted proteins | sample MGYA00242467_ERZ724014 | MGnify/ENA metagenome assembly ERZ724014 | reverse complement strand
CTTCCGCGCAAACGTAAAGAGCTTGTCTTCGATTTCGCTGCTGTACTTCAGCGCAAAATAGAAGATGCAGACGCCGACCGCGCCCAGAATCACCCATGCCCAGATTGGCAGACTCAGCGAACCGCTTCCCAGCAGCGCCGCGACAATCAACCCCCACGGACGCGCCAGTATCATAATCGCCGTAAACCGCCCCAGCGAGATATTCGTCAGCCCCGCCAGCATGCACAGCGCATCGTCCGGAAAAAACGGAAACAGCATCGTCAGAAAGAGAAACATGTCCTGCTTCTCCTCGATGACCGGCAGATACTTGTCCATCACGCCCTTGTCCAGAAAACGCTGAATCGCGTTCCGCCCCAGCGCACGCGCCGCCAGAAAAACGATCATCGAACCGACAACCACCGCCAGCACGCCTAAAATCATCGCTTTCCAAAATCCCAATGCCAGCGCGCCCGCCATCATCGAAATGTTGCTCGGAATCGGCGCGACAATGACCGTCATCATCTGCAAGAAGAAATACACGACGCCCGCCCATGCGCCCGCGCCGGAAATGACCTCGCGCAATTCGTCCACCGAGTTGATGCGTTCAAAGACGCCCGTTTTCCAGAGCGCATAGCCGCATCCCGCCAGCGCCGCAATCACGGCAAGCGCAATGAGCAGCCTGCGCACGATTTTTCTGTGTTCTTTCATCTTAATAATGCCTCTCTAAAATACCATAACCGCAATCGTATATCCGAATATAAACAGCACCAGCAACGCTCCGCTAATGCACAGCGTAATCACATGCGCATCCTTTTTTCGGAATACGCTCGCCTGCATCAGCGGCAGGGCGCAGAGCGCATACAGATACCGTGCGCCGGAAAGCAGCCACGTCGGCGAAAGCACGACCGCGACATAGACAAAGCTGTACGCCGCCAGATCAAACGGGAGCTTTTTCTGTTCAAACGCCAGCAAGACATACAGATACGCCATCGCCAGCCCCTGAAACACCCAGGTGAACAGCCAATCATCCTCGCCGAACGTCGAGAGAATGTAGTACATCGTCTGCCCGGCAGACTGCCAGAAAGAACCTGCCTCCTGATACCAGTTTTCCCTTTGATAGGTCAGGTACATCAGCGGGTCGCCCGTGACCGCCCAGTTGATTGCCCAATAGATGAACAGACCGCAAAAGACCAGCAGAACCTGCCCCACGCAGGCAAACAGTGCTTTCGCCTTCACGCCCTCCCGCGGTATCTTGGCAAGGAACGCGATAATGAACAGACCGGAAACGATGACGCCCGGCATGCGCGTCAGCGCGCTGAACATGCCGCACAGTGCCGCCGCCCACGGATGCCCGCGCCGAAGCAGGCAGACCGCCGCCAGCGTCAGGCAGATGAACAGGGCTTCCGTATATACGCATCCCAGAAAGACGCTCAGAGGATTCAGCAGGAAATAGACAACCGCCAGCCGTGCGCCCCGCTCACCGAGCTGCATCTGCGCCAAGTCATAAAGCAACGCCGCCGCTGCTGCCGAGCAGACCAGTGAAACCACCGTCCCCGCCGCAAACAGATTTCCGCCCGTCAGCGGTGAAACCAGCCGCATCAGCAGCGGATACAGCGGAAAGAATACCAGCCTGAGCCGCTCGTCGCCGACGGCGGTGTAGCCGTCCTGCGCGATGCCGATATAGTGGCGCGTGTCCCAATGCAGCCAGAGCTGCTCAAACGAACCGGCAAAGGACAGTTCGCCCACGCCCAGCACGCGGTAAAAGCCATACGCCAGCAGCATGGCAGCCAACCGACTGAGCAGCGCAACGCCCGCCGCCCACGCCATCCGACGCAGAGGAATTGAACTTTGTTTCTTCGCCAAGCCGTCTGCCGTTTCCTGCCCGCGCATCAGTCGGGTCAGTCTGAACCATAATTGAACGCCGCATGCGCCCATGAGCAAAATGGACGCTGCGGCGGTCATCATTTGTAAAATCTGTTTTCCCGCGTCGGTCATGACGTTCACCGTTTCCTTGTTTTCTGCGGTGTTTTGGCAGGACGATATGCGTCGTGAACATCCACTCGCGGCGGAAGCGACGCGATGCCGGAAACATCGTTTTCGTCCTCTTCCTCGATGAGCTTCGCTACGTGCCCCATCAGTCCGCCCTGCTTTTTCGCTTTCGCGGGTTTCTCCGCCGCTGTCCTTGTCTGCTCTGCCGCCTGCTGAACCTGCGGCCAGCGGGGCGGGTCGGGCAGATTTTCGACCGTTTCGCCAGAAACATAATCGCTGTACGTCATCGGACGCTGGGGCGCGCGGCGGCGGCGCACGGAAGTCGTTTCCGCTGTATTCTGCTGACTCTGCTGTGCCATTTGCGCGTCATACGCCGCTTTTTCCTGACGATATCGCGCCATGTCCTGCTCATACTGCGCCTTCTGCCGCTCGTATTCAGCCAACTGCCTCTGATATTCTTCCTGAGCAAGCCGTGCCTGTTCGTCCTCGTAGGCTTTCTGCGTGGCAATTCGACGCTGCTCCTCTTCGTAGGCTTTCTGCGCGGCAATTCGACGCTGCTCCTCCTCGCAGGCTTTCTGCGCGGCGGCTCTGCGCTGCTCCTCTTCGTAGGCTTTCTGCGCGGCGATTCGGCGCTGCTCTTCTTCCCTTGCGGCGCGTTCGGCTTCGGCCTTCTGCCGCGCTTCCTCCTGCATCTGCAATTGCCACGCGGCAATCTCCGCCTTGCGCCGCTCAACCTCTGCCGCGCCCGGGCCTTCGCTGTGTACGGCAGCATAGCGCTGCGTGCTTTCCATGCTCTCACGCGGCGCCGCCTGTGCGCCGTATTTCATGCCCGGATACGCGCCCAGTTCGGCATCCGGAACGCTTTCCGCCTGACGCATGACCTCCTGCTCCTGCCGTGCATCCAGCCGCGGCTGTTCCAGCGGAAGCCACTGTTCCTCATCAGATTCATCCCACTGTTCTTCTTCGGCAGGCGCGCTCGGCTGACGTTTTGCCTTTTTGCGCTGCTTCCGTTCTTCTTCCTCCTCTTCCTCAGGAGAGGGCAGATGCAGGAAGCGGCGCACGCGGCGCGCCCACAGATGATAGGGCTTCCAGCGAACCAGCCATACCAGCCAGTCCATCACCAGCCCCGCCGCGAGCATGATGACCACGAGCATCACCCAGTTTTTGCCCAGGAATTCCAGCAGCGTCATATGATCCGTGGTAAACAATGCCCAGAGCGAGTTGACCAGCGCACGCACCCAGCTCATCAGTACGTTAAACAGCGAATCCGCGAGTGTTCCCATGTTGCCTCCAAATCGTGATGTAGATCTTTCCGTACAGCCCTAATGACAGTCAGGAAATCCATAAAGCCATCCCTTCCGGCACAGGCTTCTTCTCCGCTTTGTGTCTGTCATCCGATTTCCTTTGAAATCTAAACAAAAATCCGGTCGCGATGGACGACCGGAAAGCGGCTTGCGCCAAACGAATCGGCGTCATACCGGCTGCATAACCAACCTACTTATTTCGAATGACCACCGAGATCTGCGGCGACGCAAGCGCGCAGGTAAATTCCGGCGCATTGTCGATATGAACCTGAACCGGCAGGTTGTACGTTCCCGCTTCCAATCCGGAAACATCGACAAACAGCCGGATATCTTCCGTAGACAGCGCGCCGATAAAGCCGTATCCACCCGTCAGCTGAATGGTCGTCCTGCCCATCTCGGCGTTCGCAATCTTGTCATCCGTCAAGCCCTCAATCTGAATCGGCACCTGGCGAATCGTCCGCTCGATCTGCTTTTCCGCAATATGTGCCGTTACGCCAATCTCCGTCGGCAGCGTATTTTCAACGCCCGTCTGACGGCGCAGGCGGACATAGCCGCTGACGTCGTCCGTTGCGCCGGTGATATCCAGCGGCGAATCGGTCGTCAGCTCCGTCAGCGCATCAAGAACCTCCTGCCGCGCGGCGACAGGCACGGTTTCCTCCGCCAATTCGATGCCGGTCAGCTCATAGCCCTCTGCCGGCTCGCCTGAAACAAACGCGCTGGCGCGAAGCGGAACCTGTCTCATCGGCACCAGCTCCGTTTCAACCGTTACCGAGCTGGTGATGACGGATTGGTTGGTCACCTCCAGCTTGTCAGAGACGATGGCGTTTCCGTTTGAATCCTGAAGCTCGATATCCAGCGCGGTTTTGTCCGCCATTCGCGTTTCGCTCAGCGTGGACTGGTCAAGCCGCGCAACCACGCGCGCGACGCTGGAGACCAGCGACTGCGGACCGGAAATCGACAGCGTCGTCGGGTCTGTCTTGTAGCTGTCCAGATACAGTCCCTCAGTCATGACGCCCGCCATTTCCAACACGACCGGAACGCGGCGCGTAATATAGCGTTCGACGTTTACCGTGACGGTAGACGGCTCACAGGAATCGACCGGTCCGTAGATTTGAGAAGAATAGGTGATGCTCAGCTCATTCTTTCCCTCGCCTTTGATTTGCGACAAATCAAAATGCGGGTTGTAAGCCGTGCCGCTGACGCGGTTGTAGTTCGCCTGCGTCACCTCGACCGTCATCTTGACCGCCGGAACAAGCTCTGTGATATCATCCATGACGATATAGCCGCGGCTCTTGAGCGTCGCCTCGCCCGTCACGCTGACCGCCACGTTCGCAAAGACCTTCTGCCGCGTCAGCGTACCATCCGACGCGACCAACGCGCTCCAGCAGATGATTGCCGCCAGCAGCGACGCCGCAATCAGGAACGGCTTGCTCCCGATTACCTTCGCAACCATCTTGCGCAGCTTGAGGAACGGGCCTCTATTTTCAGGCTTTCTTGTCGGTCTGCTGTTCATCATGAGCGCCCTTCCTCCTTTGTTTGAAATGGAGCAGCGATGCGCGCAGATCCCTTTCCTGATCCGTATCATACAGCCCATGCAGAACCTGCCGCAGGGACGCCTCGTCCAGATGGCGCACAAGCCTGCCGCCCTCTGCCATGGAGATGATGCCCGTTTCCTCTGAAACGATGAACACCGTCGCGTCGGAAATCTCGCTCACGCCCAGACCCGCGCGATGGCGCGTACCCAAGTCGCGCCCCACGCCCGTCGTATCCGACAGCCGAAGCAGACATGCCGCCGCGACGACGCGATCCCCGCGGACGACAACCGCACCGTCATGCAGCGGGGTATTCGGTTCAAAGATATTCTCAATCAGCGGCTGAGAAATGATGCCGTCCACCCGCGTGCCGGTCGCAATGACGTCGTTGAGGTGAATCTTGTTCTCGACGACAATCAGCGCACCCACCTTGCGGCGCGCCATATGCTCCAGCGCGAGAATCATCTCGTCGATAATCAGCTCAGTGTTGCCTTCCCGCATCGACAGTGCCGAGCTGTCAAATACGGAGTTGTTGCCCAGCTCTTCCAAAATACGGCGTATCTCCGATTGAAACAGCACAATCAGCAGCACAGGCCCCGCGTTAATCATCCACGCAAGCAGCGCATGAATCGTGCGCATACCCAATATATCACTCAGCCATGTTGCGGCGAGCAGAATCAGAATGCCCTTGAGCATCTGGGATACGCGGGTCTGACGGACATTTACGAGCAATTCGTATATGATGATGGTCAGCAGCAGGATATCAATCAGGTCGATGAGGCGCGGTCTGTTGAATATATTCCACAGAATCGCGGATATCTGTTCCCCAATCGCGTTCAAGACACTTCCTCCCATCTATAACAGCATGTGTTCCTATTATACACCATAAGAAACTGTTCGGACAGGGGCAATCGTTTGTTATTTGAGTAAAATTTTACCCCGCACGGAAAAAATGGTTTGTCTTTCCGCGCGGGGCAGTTCATTTTTCGTTTAAACCGAGGCGTTTACGCATCCGCCGCCGCGTGGCTGGGCGCATGCTCATGTCCGGTAAAGAGCATGGAGATGCTCCACAGTCCCGCCGCGCCGACGATTGTATACAGCACGCGGGAAACCAGTGCCGCCTGACCGCCGAAGAGGAAGGCAATCAGGTCGAATTGAAACAGCCCCACCAGTCCCCAGTTGATTGCGCCGATAATCACCAGCAGCAAAGAAAGACGATCCATGTCATCCACTCCTTTCCGACAGGAAGTCTGCGCGGAAAGGACGGTTTTTATTCATTTTTTCATAGAGGGCGGCATCAGGCTGCCGCCCAAGCGTTACCCAATCGCCTTTCCCAAACGGATGTCCTCTTTTTTCACGTTTTTCCAATCAAAAACGTCAATCAGCTCTCCCATCGCCGCGGGGCGTTCTTCTTCCAGAATCCCCGCGCTGTATGCCAGCATGCCCAAAATGTCCTCACGCGAGAAGCGTTTCGCCAAACTGGTCAGGTCCATATCCCTGTCGCGCTTGGCGAGCCGCCGCCCGTCCGCATCCTCCAGCAGCGGGATATGGATGTACGACGGCGTATCAAAGCCCAGCATGCGCTGAATATAGACCTGCCTCGGCGTGGAAGCCAGAATGTCATGCCCCCGGACGACCTCGTTCACCCCGCTGAGCGCGTCGTCTACGACCACCGCCAGCTGATAGCCGAAAAGCCCGTCCGAACGGCGGATGATGAAATCCCCGCAGTCGCGCGGCATGTATTCGCTGTATTCCCCGTAATGACAATCCCAAATCGAAATCGTTTCATCCGGGACGCGCAGGCGTATCGCCGGACGGCGCGTCTTCATGCGCTCCGCAATCTCTTCCGGTGACAAATGCGCACATGTTCCCGCATAAACCGGATTATCGTCGCCGCGGTTGGGCGCGGCGGCGGCGTGAAGCTGTGCGCGCGTGCAAAAACAGGGATAGAGCAGCCCTTTTTGCTCAAGCTGACGGGCATACCGCTGATAGATTTCCCCGCGTTCGCTCTGAAAAAGCGGCGGCTCATCCCATGTGATGCCCAGCCATGTCAAATCCTGAATCGCCGCATCGCACAGGTGTTTCGGGCACCGCGGCGCATCCAAATCCTCGATCCTCAGCAGGAAACGCCCGTCCGCGTGCCGCGCGGACAGATACGCCAGCAGCGCACAGAGCAGGTTGCCCAGATGCAGCCGTCCGCTTGGCGTGGGCGCAAAGCGTCCCGTGACCGGCATGCTCATGCGTCCATCAGCGGCGTTCTCTGCCCGCTGCTCTTTTTCTCTCCGTCCGGCGTCAGCAACTCAATTTCCAGCTTTTGAAAGGCAATCGGCTCCGTAAAATGCTCTTTGCTGTAAAATGTGCGCCCGAATTTTTCAAATTCGCGGTTGTGCTTGGGCAGCTGAAGCGGACGCTGTACGTCAAACCGGCGGCAAATCTCCAAAAATGCGGATTCGATATCCCCGTCGATGATATCCACGGTTTCGCTCTTCTCTATGCGGTGATGATTGATGATTCTGCCCCAGAGACGATAATTGTTCATGGCTTTCTCCTTTACGCGGCGCGAGGGTTGCGCTATAATACTGATATGGATTGTAACGGATAGAGAGGAATTTGTAAAGTCATGCAGCTGACACTTTGCCCGCTGTTTTCCGGTTCATCGGGAAACAGCGTTTATATCTCATGCGGCGGCGTTCGCATTTTGGTGGACGCCGGCGTAAGCGCGACGCGCGTAGAAGCCAACCTTCGCGAAATCGGCGTGGATATCCGCAAGATCGACGCGATTCTCGTCACCCATGAGCATGTCGATCACATTCGCGGTTTGGGCGTGCTTTGCCGCCGCTACGGTCTGCCCGTCTATGCCAATGAAGGCACATGGGACGGCATCCTGCAAAAGGAAAGCGGCATTCCCCAACGCTGTGTACGCACATTCGTCACCGGAGAGAATTTTTATATCGGCGGTGTGGATATCAGCCCCTTCCATATTCCGCATGACGCCAACGACCCCGTCGGCTTTTCTCTGAACGCGCAGGGGCTGAAATGCGGCGTCGCAACGGATATCGGGCATATCACGGACGAATGGATGGACGCCGTTTCCGGCTGTCAGGCGCTGGTGCTTGAAGCGAACCACGATGTCGAGATGGTTCAGCGCGGTCCGTATCCGCTGAAACTCAAACGCCGCATCCTCAGCCGCAACGGACACCTCAACAATGAGGACTGTGCGCACGCGCTGTGCGAATTGGCGGCGCGGGGCACAAAAGCCGTCTTTCTTTCTCATCTTTCTACTGACAATAATTTACCGGAACTGGCATATAATACGGTATGCGGTGCGCTTTCGGCGGCAGGATTTGACGTCGGCGGCGATATTCGCGTCTGCGTTTCCAGAAGGGACAAGGTTTCTGACATGCTGGTTCTGCGCACGGACGAAGCCGACGCCGTGTAAGCAGAATTCGACAAGCCGTACAGGGAGGGCTGTTTATGCGCCCAACGATCACCATGGAAATCCGACGGGAAACCTATGAAGAGCTGTTGACGCTGGCGGATACGCTCGGTTATCCGCCCGAAGCCGCGATGAGCTATGCCGTGCGGCTGGTCAACGCCTGTATCCGCGAAGGTCTGCTGACCGATATCCCCATGCCCGAAAACGCCGCAAAGCCAGACGCGGCTCAGGCACGCGGCGGAAAGGTCATCGCCTTTCCGGGCAGGCGGGAAGGTTAAGAAATGTAACATCATATGAAAAAAGCGGGCTGAGCCCGCCGCAGCTTGTTGACATAAGCAAACTTGGCTTGAAGAACAAAATCAAGAAATTCAGCTATTCTTTCATTTGCGGAAAGGGCTATTCTCCCCCCTTCGAGGGGGAGAATAGCTTTTTGTCTACAGTCTGAAGCGGGCTGAGTCCGCCTTCACCTCCGCCGAAGTCTGCCACGCATCAAAGTCTTGCTCACGCGGGCAATTTTATGCAATTTCCTATACGTTAAAAAACTGCGATGCAGCCTTGAAAGCGATCGCAGTTTTTTGTATAAGGCTGCGCCGAGCTGCTGCCCAGACCTGTCTGGGAAACAAACCTCAGCTGTCCCTCTTTTTATTTTACCTCTGCCTCATACACCGCCGTAACGCTCGCCGTCACGCTGATGCTTCCGGAACGGATGCCCGTTTCGACAGATTCTGCGCGCGTGCTGACCGCGCCGCCGTCCGACATGCTGTTGATGCCGTAGCTCGTGTCGTAGCTGTTGTTCTCGGTGATGCTCTCCAGCCCCGTGATCCTCATGCCCACCGCACTCGCCATCACATCCGCCTTTTTCGCCGCCGCGTCAATCGCCAGCTCCAGCGCCTGCTTATACAGGTCGGAACGGTTGGATACATCGTAGGACACGCTGTAAATGTCGCTCATGCCGCTGTCCGTGACCGCGCCGACCACGCTGTCGAGCATTTCGACGTCGTTGCAGGTGATGCACAGCGTATGATTCGCCTGATACCCCTTGATGGTCGGGGTGTCGGTGTCATAATTGTAGACGGGATAGTAGCTGTAACTGCTGGTGACGATATCATTCTGCTGAACACCGAGCTGGGTGAGCTTGTCGGTCACGCTCGTGATGATTTTATTCATCGCTTCCTGCGTTTCGCCGACAGTCTTAGCCGTCACGCTCGCATTCGCAATCACCGTCACCTGATTCGGGTCGGCGGTCACGGTCGCCGTTCCCAGCGCTGTGATATCCGCGTCCCTTCCGTCGGCGAAAGCCATCGCCGGAATCGCCAGCATCAGAGCCAGCGCAAAGGCAAGAAACTTTTTCATGTTGTTTTCCTCCTATTCTAAAGAGCAGGCAGTTCTTTTTGTCAGTGGTCTGATCTGGAACATTCTTCCATCACCTATATAGACGAGTCTGCTTTTTATTTTCTTCCGCGAACTTCAGAATCTTTTTGAGATTTTTTTCTGCGTTTTTTCCGGACAACCGCCCTCACGACCGCAATCACGACTGCCAGCAGCGCCAGCCACGGCAGGGCGTAGGTCAGCGCAAGCACGGAATCGGAAACGAATTCGCCGAAATGCTCCAGACCTTCCGAAAACTCCTTGCCCAGCCGCGTCAGAAAAGGCTGTTTGGCATTGACCGCGCTGCTCTTTTCGCTGATGGACACCACCAGCGTCGCAAGATTCACGTCATGGTCAATCTGTCTGTTCTGCCCCTCCAGCGCGTCGATTTCTTCCTGCACGTCAAACAGCGCGTTGGTCAGTGTGATGATATCCTCCATGTTTTCCGCCTTGGCGTACAGCGCATCCAGCTGCTGCTTTTTAGCGCGTGCGCTCTCCAGTCGGGATGCGTTGTCCGTGTAGGTATCGGTCATGTCCACCGCGGTCGTCTGTTCGCGGGTGATTTCGCCAAGCTCGCCCATGCCTTCGTTCAGCTCTTCCAGCTTGTCGCCCGGCGCGCGCAGGGGCTGGCTTGCGCGGCGGCTTGCGTCCCTCGCGCTGCTGCTGATTTCGCAATTTTCGATGTTGCCGCCCATGTCCGCCACCCGACTGCGCAGCGTATCGACCGCCGCGTCAAAGGCATCTGTCTTGAAGCTCAGCCATGCGCGGCGAACGATTTTCTTATCCTGCTGGGTGTTTTTCGACACGCCGGACGCCATGCTCCGCATGCCCACGCCCGAGGTTTCGGATTCATAGCTCACGCCGTAACCCGAATCCATCATGTCATCATAGCTCTGATATTCCGACGTGGAGGGCACGCCGCCGCTCAATCTGCCCAAGCCGATGCCCGACGCCAGCACCACCGCCGCACACGCCGCATAGCTCAGAATGCGCGTGATGGCCGGACGCGCTCTGCGCTTTTTCACCTGTTCCTCAAAGCGGATGGGCTGTCTGCTCTGCGCCCGAACCGCCTGTCTCCATCCAGCCGTAAAGGACTCCGGCAGCTCCACATCGTCGTCGATTTCCCGCATGCCGCCCAGCAGTTCCGCGCTGTTCAGCAGAGCGCGGCAGGCTTCACAGTTCTTTGCATGCTCCTGCATCTGCATGCGTTGTTCCTCCGTCGGCTCTTTTCCGGAAAAGACGATGGCTTCCAATTCTTCACACTTCATATGGCTTCACCTCCCGATTTTTCCCTCTTCCGCCTGTCAGCAACTCGGCGGCAATCTTCTCTCTTGCCCTTGCCAGCCGCGACTTGACCGTACCCTGCGCGATTTGCAAAGCATTTGCCGTTTCCTCGACGCTCAGCCCGTGAACATCTCTGAGGAGGAACACGTTTCGCATCTGTTCCGGCACGGACGAGATTGCCCGCTGGATATTCTCCCGCCGTTCTTTCTTCTCGACGCTTTCCTCCGGCGTATCGGCGTCATCCGCGGGATCAAACCCCTGTTCCTTCATATCTTCCAGCGACGGCTGAGTCTGTCTGCTGCGTTTGCGGATCGCGTCCATACAGCTTGACGACGCGACCCGATACACCCATGTTGAAAAAGCGCATTCTCCGCGATACTGGCTCATTTTCTGCCAAATCCTGAGCATGGCTTCCTGCGCGGCGTCTTCTCCGTCATGCGGATTGCCCATCATCCGCAGGCACAGGCAGTATATCTTTTTTTCATAAGCGGTCATCAGCGTTTCAAACGCCTCCGCATCGCCTCTTACAGCGCGGGCGATATACTCGCTTTCCATGCGCATCCCTCCTCTCGCATTCCTTCTGATACTTAGACGAATCACCCGAACAAAAAGTTCCCGAAAAAGCGGAAAAGACGAAGAATGATTGGGGTGTAGGGGAGTAGAGAGCGGGATACGCTGGGCTATCGCCCAGACCCATTTGGGGACATTGTCCCCAAACCCCTTCTCCGCTTCGCGGCGGTTTAAAAAACGCCGGCAAGGTTTAGCCCTTGTCGGCGCAGTTTCATTCACAGAAGCGATCAATCCGCAATGATGCTCTTACCGGTCATTTCCTTCGGCACAGGCAGACCGATATACGGCAGCATGGTCGGCGCGATATCCGCCAGGCAGCCGCCCGCACGCAGTTTCACATTACCGCAGCCCGCCACGAGGAACGGAACCGGATTGGTGGTATGCGCGGTGAACGGCGTACCGTCGTCGTTCTCCATCTTATCGGCGTTACCGTGGTCGGCGGTCAGGAACATGCAGCCGCCCATCTCCTGAACGGCTTCCCAGACCTTCTCCACGCACGCATCGACCGCCTCAACCGCCTTGACAGCCGCATCAAACACGCCGGTATGACCGACCATGTCACAGTTGGCAAAGTTCAGGATGATGACGTCATACTTACCGCTGCGGATGCGTGCCGCGCACTCATCGGCAACCTCATATGCGCTCATCTCCGGCTTGAGGTCATAAGTCGCAACCTTCGGGCTGGGGATGACCTTACGGTCCTCGCCCTCATACGGCGCTTCCACGCCGCCGTTGAAGAAGAAGGTAACGTGTGCGTACTTTTCGGTTTCCGCGATGCGCAGCTGAGTCTTGCCGTTCTTGGCGAGGTACTCACCCAGCACGTTCGTCAGCTCGACCGGCGGATACGCGACTTCGACATTCGGCATGGTCGCGTCATACTCCGCCATGCAGACATACTGCACATGGAAACGACCATAGCGGCGCTCAAAGCCCTTGAAATCATCATCCACAAAGATGCGGGTGATCTGGCGCGCGCGATCCGGACGGAAGTTGATGAACACAACCGTGTCGCCTTCCTGCACGCGACCGCCTTCGCAGGTCACGCACGGCACGACGAACTCATCGGTCACGCCGTCGGCATAGCTCTTCTCGATGGCTTCCAGCGCGTTCGCGGCATGGTTGCCCTCGCCGTATACGAACGCGGCATACGCCTTTTCCTCACGATCCCAGTTGGAATCGCGGTCCATCGCGTAATAGCGTCCGGTGACGGTCGCGATTTCGCCGACGCCCAGCTCATCGAGCTTCTTCTGAAGGTCAGCGAGGAAGCCCTTGCCGGAATGCGGGTCGGTATCGCGTCCATCCATGATGCAATGGACATAGACCTTCTTCGCGCCCAGGTGCTTCGCCAAATCCAGCAGACCGAAGAGATGCTCGATGTGGCTGTGAACGCCGCCGGTGCCGAGCAGACCCATCAGGTGAATCGCCTTGCCCGCGTCGATTGCCGCACGCATATTGCGCACCAGCACATCGTTTTCCTTCATCGTGCCATCCATGATGGACTTGGTAATCAGCGTCAGCTGCTGATAGACAATGCGGCCCGCGCCCATGTTGGTATGACCGACCTCGCTGTTGCCCATCTGCCCTTCCGGAAGACCGACAGCCATGCCGGACGCCTGGATGGTGGTATACGGATAGGTTTCAAACAGCTTATCGAGGTTCGGCTTTTTCGCCGTAACGATTGCGTTGCCAAAGGTATGCTCCGGCACCCAGCCGAAGCCATCCATAATGCAAAGCAGAACAGGTTTCTTAGCCATAATTGCTCCTTTACTGTAACCGAGCAAATCCTGCGCAAAAGGAACGCTTGGGACGCTGCTTCACGCCCAGCCAAACGTCACGATTGTGCAGTTTCAGGAATTTACGAATGAATGACAAAAAATCATCATACGGGAAATCCGGGGCAAAGCCCCGCTCTTTCCCCGATTAAGCGTCGAAGTGAACGACCTTGGAGAAATCCTCAGCCTTCAGGGACGCGCCGCCGATCAGACCGCCGTCGATCTCGCTCTGCGCCATCAGACCCTTGCAGTTCTTCGGGTTCATGGAGCCGCCGTACTGGATGCGCACATCGTCCGCCGCATCGCCGTAAGCGGAGCGAACCGCCTCACGGATGACGCCGATGGTCTCGTTCGCCTGCTCGTCGGTCGCGGTCAGACCGGTTCCGATTGCCCAGACCGGCTCATACGCGATGACCACATTGCGAACCTCGTCCGCAGTCAGACCGGACAGCGCAATCAGCGTCTGGTAGGAAACCAGCGCGTTGGTGTAGCCCGCCTCGCGCTCTTCCTTCTTCTCGCCGACGCAGACAATCGGGGTCAGCCCCGCCTTGACGGCGGCAAGCGTGCGCAGGTTGACGGTCGCATCGGTCTCGCCGAAATACTGACGGCGCTCGCTGTGACCGAGAATGACGTATTCCACGCCGGATTCCTTGAGCATCGCGGCGCTCAGCTCGCCGGTAAACGCGCCGGACTCTTTCCAGTGCATGTTCTCCGCGCCGAGCTTGATGTTCGTGCCCTTGATGACCTCGCTCACCGCGGCAAAGTCAACGGCAGGGGTGCAGACGACGACGTCGCACGCCGCGTCCTTCACCAGCGGAACGAGCGCGGAAACAAGCTCACGCGCCTCGCTGGGGGTCTTGTTCATCTTCCAGTTACCGGCAATAATCGGCTTACGCATAACCATTTTCCTCCTCATCATAAATGCCCCGGACGACCCCAAGGGTCGCCCAGGGCGATGCAATGTTCTTTTGCGCCGCACATCTGCCGCCGCGCCTGCGCCGTATTTCTACGGCAAAGCCGCTTTAGCTGTGCGGATGACCTGATGTCGCTTACTTCTCGTCGAGGCAGGCAACGCCCGGAAGCACCTTGCCCTCGAGATACTCAAGGGAAGCACCGCCGCCGGTGGAGATGTGGGTCATCTTGTCGCCCAGACCCATCTGCTCAACAGCCGCCGCAGAGTCGCCGCCGCCGATGATGGTCACAGCGTCGCTGTCCGCCATCGCCTGAGCGACAGCCAGCGTGCCGGCAGCCAGCGTCGGGTTCTCGAACACGCCCATCGGGCCGTTCCAGATGACCGTCTTGGCTTCCTTAACAGCCGCCGCATACAGCTCGCAGGTCTTCGGGCCGATATCGCAGCCTTCCATGTCCGCCGGAATCTTGTCCGCGTCAACCGTCACGGTTTCCACAGCCGCGTCGATCGGATCCGGGAAGTCCTTGATGCAGACGATGTCGATCGGGAGCAGGAGCTTGATGCCCTTCTCATCTGCCTTCGCCATCATGTTCCTGCAGTATTCGATCTTGGTCTCGTCCAGCAGGCTCTTGCCCACGCCGTAGCCCATCGCGTTGAGGAAGGTGTACGCCATGCCGCCGCCGATGATGAGGGTATCGACCTTCTCAAGCAGGTTGTCGATGACGTTCAGCTTGTCAGCGATCTTCGCGCCGCCCAGAACGGCAACGAACGGACGCTCCGGATTCTCCAGCGCCTTGCCCATGATATCCAGCTCTTTGCCGATGAGGTAACCGGCAACGCACGGAGACAGGAACTTGGTCACGCCCTCGGTGGAGCAGTGAGCGCGGTGGCAGGAGCCAAACGCATCATCCACATAGCAATCCGCCAGAGAGGCCAGCTCCTTGGAGAAATCCTCGATGTTCTTGGTCTCTTCCTTGCGGAAGCGGGTGTTCTGGAGCAGCACCACGTCGCCGTCCTTCATCGCGGCAACGGCAGCCTTCGCGTTCTCGCCGACAACGTTGTCGTCGTCCGCGAACACAACCGGCTTGCCCAGGTACTCGGAGAGACGCTCGGCAACGGGCGCGAGGGAGAACTTGGCTTCCGGGCCGTTCTTCGGCTTGCCCAGGTGGCTGCAAAGAATCACCTTGCCGCCGTCCGCAATCAGCTTCTTAATGGTCGGCAGCGCAGCAACGATACGCTTATCGTTGGTGATCTTGCCATCCTTCATCGGAACATTGAAATCGCAGCGCACAAGCACTTTTTTGCCGGCGACCTGAATGTCGTCAACGGTCTTTTTCGCCATGGGTAATTCCTCCATTTCAACTTGGTTCCAATTGATTGGGTTTCCACGATAGAAAGGGTTTTATATCCTCCGGAAATCCGGGGGAAGAAAGCCGCGGGATGCACGGCGTTTCAAACCTTCTGCCGATAAAGCAGTCCGCCTTATCGAACATCCCTAGTGTAGCATTTTTTGCCGAGATTGTCAAAGATTTGCGCAAAGAACTCCGCTAACTGACGAAAATCTTTCCGTCCCGCGGCGGTTTTTAACTCTTACGCCCGCAAAAGCTCCATCATCCGCAGTGCCGCGCCTTCGTCTGCGACCAGCAGCTTGTGCGGATGATGCGCACAGACTGCCAGAATCGCCTCTGCCTTGGCGCGTCCCGCGGCGACCGCAGCGGCGCGGTTCTTCCTGCCGATGTCCTCGGGCCGAATCGCCAGCGACGAGCCGCCGCCGACCACGCGCCCCTGCGCGTTGATATAGAAGCCCAGTGCCTCGGCGACCGCGCCCTCCTGCGCGAGCCTGTCCCGCTCGGACGCACTCAACCCGCGCCTCTGTGCCAGCTCCATTGCCCGCCCGACGCCATAAAGAAATACATCCGCATGGCGAACCAGCTCCAGCGGCTCGCGCACCTGCGGCAGACGCGCCAGCTCATCCGCTGCCGCGCCGCTCAACCCATCGGGCAGATGCAGAAAGCGATAATACCCGCCCAGCTTTTGGGCAAACCGTTCGGCAACGGTATTCGCCTGCGTGCTGACGCCGCCGCCCACGCCGCCCTGCGCGGGCACGACCGTGATCTCCATTGGCGCGGCAACGGAAATCGCCTCCGCCGTCAGCGCAACGGTTCGCCCGCCCGTGACCGCCATGACATGCGCATCCTGCAAGAGAAAGCGAATCTGCCGCGCCGCCGCGCGCGCCACTTCTTCCATCACGCCCGAATCAATGTCCGCATCGCCGCGAACGACGCAGACCCGTTCCACATTCAGCCTTTGCGACAGCGTCAGCTCGATGCCGGAAAGCGTCCTCCTGCCGCCGCTGATTGCGCGCGCCGTTTCAACTAAATTCTGCCCCTGCGTCGTCAATTCCATGCCCGACGCGCTCTGCGTCAGACATCCGGCGCGCTTGAGGGCTTCCGCCGCCGCGCGGACTTCTCTTTCTGCCAAATGCAGTCTTGCCGCAAGCGCACGACGTCCAATCGGCTCCAAAGCGGCGACACGCTCCAAGATGAGCGCGCGCAGCTCAACTTCATCCATCAAATCCGGCGCAATCTGCGCCAGTGTATTTAAAATCGACGTGTCCATAATATTCCGCTCCATGCGGGCTGATTTTCTCCCGCGTTTCATGATTTGTCCCGATTCAGTGTAGCACAAATTCATGCGTCTGGCAAGGCAGATTCCGATGCAGGATTTTGCAGGGCGTTTGGCGAAAAAGGAAAGGTTGTGCATTCGCAGCCCTGCCCCATTATCTTTTTTCCCCTATCAAAAATTCAGGAGGCTTTTTCTTATGACTGATTTGCTCATCGTGATTGATATGCAGCGCGACTTTGTTTCCGGTGCCTTGGGAAGTCCGGAAGCCCGCGCCATCACCCCCGCCGTCGCCGCGCGTATCCGCTGCGCCAAGAAAGAGGGCACGCCCGTCGTTCTGACCCTGGATACCCACGAAACCAATTATATGGATACCCGAGAAGGACGCTTCCTCCCCGTTCCGCACTGCATCCGCGATACGCAGGGCTGGACGCTTGAACCGGAAATCGCCGCCGAATGTACGCCGGATATGATATCCTTTGAAAAGCCGACGTTCGGTTCAACCGAACTGTGCCGATATGTCTGTGCATTGGCAGAAAAGAAAAACGCCCCCGAGGGGCGTGGGCTGACCGTCGAGCTTTGCGGCGTATGCACGGATATTTGCGTCGTTTCCAACGCGCTGCTCATCAAAGCCGCGCTTCCGGAAGCGGATTTGGTCGTTGACGCCTCCCTGTGCGCGGGCGTCACGCCGCAAAAGCACGAAGCCGCGCTGGAAACCCTGCGGTCGTGCCAAATTGAAGTAAAGTAAAAAGCAAACGGAGCTGTCAAGCTAACAACACCGATATTTCAAGAATAAAACGAAGTATTTGTGCCCGAAGGTTTCCAAAGGGCGATGCGCCAAATGGGCGCCGTAAACGTTCGGAAAGCCCTTTGGTGGGGCGATGGGAAAAGCCCCATATCCACAAATGCTTAGATATCTGTTTCTTGAAATGTTCGGTTTAAGCCTGACAGCCCCTTGTTTGCTGCTCTCTTACTGCTCCATCTGACGCCCGACGATGCTCGCGGTTGTTTCTGCAACCTTCAGTTCCGTATCGCCCATGCGCGCCGCCGGTTCGCGCGAAAGAAGCACTACCGCGCCGATGGATTCCCCGTCAGCGATAATCGGACAGATGACCTGCGCGGTATACGCCTGCGCATCGTCCTCGCTCGTCACGGGAACAAGACGTGTGCCGTTTCCCCGATTCGCAGTCACGACCTGACGGCTCTGAATCGCCTGTTCAAGATCGCGACTGATGGGCTTTTCCCAAAGCTCCTTTCTGGATACGCCGCTCGCCGATACGATCATATCCTTATCGGTAATGCAGGCGATATGACCCAGCGATCGGAACAGGGATTCTGTATAATCCTTTGCGAAATTGGATATCTCGCCAATGGGAGAATATTTCTTGAGAATGACCTCGCCATCCTTGTCGGTATAGATTTCAAGCGGGTCGCCCTCGCGGATTCTCAACGTGCGCCGAATCTCCTTGGGAATCACCACACGTCCCAATTCGTCGATTCTCCGCACTATGCCCGTTGCTCGCACAAATATGGCCTCCTTCTACTCAGCTTTCTGTCCGCTCTCACAGTATGGATTTAAGCCATCTGGAATATTCCATCTGAAAAGATGGTAATGGTTGACAAGGATGGGTGTCATTTTTTCAATCTGCGAAAGATTAAAGGACACAAGGCACTTGGACAACCGTAGACGAAGCAGGACTTTTCTTAAACGAATCGAATTTTTCATAGAAACAGTATCGGCTTAAAAGAGGGAAAAATATGCCGGTAGATTTAGTCCGATGTCTGGTCAGATGATGGACGGCGGATTATTTCTGCCATAATATGATTCCTTTGAAACTGCATGAGATTGATGATTTACGTAACGAGGCAAAATGCCCGTAAATTCTCTCCCGATGTCATGAGTCATGCTGACATGCGCAGGGAGAGTGAAAACAAGCCCATCAAATGAGTTGAGTATTCGTTCACTCAAGAAAAGCAACTCAGGCTCAGACTTTCAAACAGTTTTAAATAAGGAAGTTCAAATGAACGCACTTCAGGAAATGATTGACCATTCCCGCCGAGTGGTGTTTTTTGGCGGCGCGGGCGTATCTGTGGCAAGTGGTATTCCCGATTTTCGCGGAGAAAACGGATTATATGCCCGCGAATATGATGGGCTGACGGCTGAAATGCTGCTCAGCCATTCGTTTTTCTTTCTGCATCCGGATATTTTCTATGATTTTTATCGTAAACACATGATTTATCCGCAGGCCAAGCCCAATATCGTCCATAGGCGTTTGGCGCAGATGGAGCAGGCGGGCAAATTGACGGCACTCGTCACGCAGAATATCGACGGGCTGCACAAGCAGGCGGGAAGCCGGAACGTATTTGAGCTGCATGGGAGTATCTACGAGAACTTCTGCATGGGATGCGGCAGACGTTTTCCGTTGAGCTTTATCATGAATACATCGGGTGTGCCGCATTGTCCGGACTGCGGCGATGTCGTTCGTCCGGAGGTTACACTCTACGGTGAGCCGCCCGATCCATATTTCATGACCGGAGCCTGCCGCGAGATATCCAATTGCGATATGCTGATTGTTGCGGGAACGAGCTTGCAGGTGGAGCCTGCCGCGTCCTGCCTTGAATATTATCGCGGGAAGCACTTGGCGGTCATCAATCGGGATGAAACGCCCGCGGATGCGCGTGCGTCGCTGGTGCTGCATGAGGATATCGCGCAGGTTTTTGAAAAGCTGAATGTTAGATGAAAAAAACGACAGCTTGCCGGGGTCTGCCTGCCATGTTATAATGAGCCATCTCATTTTGAACAAAAAACGGGAGGCGAAGATTATGCGCCAACAAAAACGTCAGGTGACGGATAAAGCGACGATTTGCACGATGCTCGACGAGATGGATACAATCAATCTGGGTATGTATGACGAGCCGTTTCCGTATGTCGTGCCGCTCAATTTCGGCTATGAATGGAATGACGAGCTGATTTTCTATTTCCATTGCGCCCATGAAGGGCATAAGCTGGATCTGCTGAATCGAAACCCGCGTGTCTGTGTGACGGCATCGAGGTTCATTTCGTATGCGGGTGCGAGCGTCAAGGGTCATCTCCATGACTATCGCTCAGTCATCGCGCGCGGCGTGGCGCAACGGCTCGAACAGGACACCGACGAATTTGTCCACGCACATGAAAAACTGCTTGAGCATAATCTCCGTGACCCGTCGCAGGTACATACGACCGCCATGAGGTTCATTGAGCTTTGGCGTGTCGTCTGCAAGAACGAGGACGTGACAGCGAAAGCGGAGATTCCGCCGAAGTGCGCGGAAGATATCGCGTTCGCGCCTGCTGTCGGTGACAACATGCCGCTCGATGAGAGCCATATTCTGGATATGCAGAAGGAAAAGCAGAATTGAAAAGGAGGAATAGACGTGAACAACGAAGTGCTGAAAGCGATGTGTGAGCGCAGAAGCGTTCGCAGTTACAAGAGCGATCCCGTGCCGCAGGAACTGATTAAGCAGGTCGTTCGGGCGGGAACCTATGCCGCGACGGGAATGAATCGGCAGTCGCCAATCATTCTGGCGGTTACGAACAAAGAGATGCGCGATAAGCTCTCCAAGATGAACGCCGACATCATGTGTTCAGACAAAGATCCGTTTTACGGTGCGCCGGTTGTGCTGGTCGTTCTGGCGGACAAGAGTGTGCCGACCTATGTATACGACGGCAGTCTGGTCATGGGCAACATGATGCTTGCGGCGCACACCTTGGGACTGGGGAGCTGCTGGATTCATCGGGCGAAACAGGAATTCGACAGCATGGAAGGAAAGGCAATCCTTGCGCAGCTGGGCATTACGGGCGACTATGAAGGCATCGGGCATTGCATTATCGGGTATCCGGAAGGCGATCTGCCTGCCAAGAAGCCGCGCAAAGAGAATTATGTGTACTGGGTGGAATAAATCGAAAGCGGGCTGACGGAAACGCCAGTCCGTAGACTGTAGACAAAAAGCTATTCTCCCCCGAA
>ENA-UOOA01003216-UOOA01003216.1-human-gut-metagenome-genome-assembly--contig:-P61old-NODE-3216-length-20778-cov-58.029098_pt1 | contig 20778 bp, 20 predicted proteins | sample MGYA00242467_ERZ724014 | MGnify/ENA metagenome assembly ERZ724014 | reverse complement strand
GTCGTTGTTCGCGACTCATTTTTTGCTTCCCGTCAAACGAGGTTGCGAATTATGAAGAGGCTTTTTCAGCTTGTCAAGCACAATTTGCGATTTTTTTGAGTGTTTCTCGGTCTGCGTTCTTTATGTCTCTGATTTTGAAGCGTTTTCTATTTTCGTGTCGCCAAATCTGCAACTCGATTCATGTTTTCAAACGCTCGTTCGTCATCAAAATCCACCCAAATCACGTGCATCGTCTGGTTGAGCCAGCGATGCAAGGCTAGCTGGCCGCTTTCCAAGGCTTCCTGTACGGCACTCTTTGCCTCCGTTTTGATCAGCATGAATACCGGTTGTTCCCGACCGCTGGTTCGTGCCGCCGCTACAACGGCATCCGGCTGTTCAGCCAACCCATTGGCCAGAAGCTCAACGTAATCATTCGGCAAGAACGGACTGTCGCACGGCGCCACCACCATATAGGGCGTTTCAACAATTTCCAATCCTGCAGAAATGCCGGCCAGCGGCCCGGAGAAATTCCGATTTTCATCGGTTACCACCGGATAGCCGTAATCTTTGTAGACATCTTCATTGCGGTTGGCACTGATCACGAGGGTCTTGCACTGCGGCTCAAGAATATCAATCACGTATTCAACCAACGGCGTGTCTTTGAAACACACCAATCCCTTATCCGCACCTCCCATACGGGAGCCTTTTCCTCCGGCAAGCACCAAACCTGTGATTTCTTCTTTACTGATACGCTTTTTTTCCATCGCTCTTCATCGTCATCCAAGTCTAAGAACCATCATCCACAGACAAATATGAGTGCTTCTCAAGTTCATCATCCACTCGTAAGCAGCGTTCTCCACTAATATGTCAAACACTGTCCATTTCTCGAATTCATACAAGATGTCTGCTTCTCGTCAGGTTTTTGAATCTATCACAGTCAACCGCGCCCGCGAATTGATTCTTGCGGCTGTACCCCAGCCGACCGCAACGATAACACTGCCGCTTGCTCAATCCGTCGGTTTTGTGGCCGCCGGCGATATCGCCGCCGCCAATCCGCTCCCGACCTATACCAACTCGGCCATGGACGGCTATGCCTTCCGCTACGAGGATATTTCAGACGCAACGGAAGTCGTTTTGCCGATTGTCGGTCAAAGTTTCGCCGGAGCCCCGTGTCCGGCATTGACCTTTGCCCACGCTACATGCATTGAGATTGCCACCGGAGCAGCCCTACCTGAAGCTCTCGACACCGTGATTCCTTTTGAAAAATGCGACATTGACGCAAAAGCCCGAACGATTCGCTTTTCTGTCGACAGTGTCAAACATGGAGCCAACGTACGCTACGAGGGCGAGCAGCTCGGTCGCGGAGAAGTTATCGTTCAAACGGGAACTCTTCTGAGACCTCAGCATCTCGCCTTGCTGGCCGCTGCCGGCATCTCTGAAGTAACGGTCCATTCTCGTCTTCGCGTAGCGCTTCTCACCACCGGCAGTGAACTCGCCGAACCCGGGCAACCGCTCGGACGCTATCAGACCTACAACAGTAACGGCGTCATGCTCGAGACCATGCTCAAAAGCATGAATTGCTCCGTCGAGGCCGTCTCAATGCAAGACAACGCCGACATCATTGCACAAAAGATCTCAGAGTTGCTCACCCGCAACGATATGCTGATACTGACGGGCGGCGCCGGCAACGGCAAGTTCGACATCAGCCAGACACAATTAAATGCCATGGGTACCATGCACCCCTGGTCCATCAATATGCGCCCCGGTCGGCCCATGCGTTTCGGTCAGATTCAGGGAAAACCTGTTTTCGTGCTTCCCGGCAATCCGGTGGCCGCTTTTGTCACATTCCTTGAATTTGTTCGCGGCTCACTGCTGCAAATGCAGGGACTTAAGAAAGATTTGTGGCTTAAACAATATCCGGCCCGTTTGGCCAACAACCTTAAAAAGAAAGCCGGACGCGCCGAATTCATGCGCGGGCGACTCGTCAACTTTGACAACGGAATCCCTGTCGTTGAACCGCTTTTCAATCAGAGTTCAGCCGACCTCGTCATGCTCTCGCAGTCAGAAGTCATCCTTTGTCTGGATCACGAATCGACTCAATACGAGAAAGGCTCGATAGTGCCCATCCAGTACCTACGTGACGCAAATTTGTGATCGTTCGAAGAATGGCCGCTTATGCGGCCATTCTTATTAGGACTAATCCTTGGACTTGTTCTTCTTTTCATCGACAACTTCCGCTCGATGCTCTTTAAGGAATCGACTGCGACCGTTTCGGTTAAAGTACCGCGAAGGACGTTTGGAGTTGTTGACGAAAGGACTGCCGCAGCCGTTGTCTCTGGCTCGCAGTCTGTCGAGCATTTCCTGAAAATCAAAAGGAATGCTGTCGAGTTCATCGGGCGAAGGCTCTTCGCCTGCCTGCTGCATCACAAGGATGTCACGAGGATCGATTTCAGCCGGCCGCACCACACGTCCGTTGAGATCCACAATTCCTCGAAATCCCACAGCGCGCACCTGCATGCCTTTATAGACGCCGTACTCGCAGTCTTCGTGCTGGTGACCGTGAAAAAGCCACTTCACACCAAGACTCTTGGCAAGACGATCGATCGCATCAAACCCCTTCTTGTGGCAGCCCGCCGCTTCATGCGTAACCAAAATGTCAGCCTTGCACTGTTGCAGAGCTTCATAAGTAGCAGGAAAGATCGAGGAACGATGACGACGCGGCAAACCGCCTCGCCACAAATTCGTCTTGGGGCTGCGGCGTACAAACCCGGTTGCTGACTGATAGTTGGGTCGTCCTTCGGGCATCCAAATCTGCCCGCGGAACACTCCGCCGAGCCCGGCGATACGAAGGCCCGCCACTTCGGCCACGCGTCCGTGCAGATTGTGTTCTGCAATCGGACCATGCCAAAGTCGGTCGTAATACTCCTCGCAATCGGTGTCGTGGTTGCCCGGGATCCACCAGACCTGCGTGATCGCAAGCGTCGGAGCCAGCAATGTTTCGAGGTCGTCAGGCGGTTGCAGATCTCCCAAAATCACGATGGCGTCCGGACGGTACTTTTCCACCGTCTTATTGATGTAATCAAACTCGCCGTGCGGATCTCCGCAGAAGAAAATCTTAGGCTGCGGTTTACCTTGTTTGTTGCTCTGGCCGTTTTGAGTCGAACCACCTCGCCCCTGATGCCAGGGTTTCTTGCGACGGAAGCTGCGGCGCGAGGATTTCTTTTCGGTAACGGCGGGCGCATCGTTTCGTGCATTGTCCGTCATTGGCTTACCTCCGAATCCTCGTACTGTTGCAATGCCAGACGATGCTGCTGTCGGATATAGTCAATCAAGTCATTGGGAGCAAGCACTTTGGCGTGCGAACCGAGCCGCATGATTTCCCCTGCAATCTCAGGCTCTCGAGCATAAGGAACGCGCAGCGTCATGCCGCCCTCGTCGTCAAACGTTTGTTGCTGATCCTTGTGCCAGACCGCAAAACGCTCGTAGGGAGTCATCACGGCATCAACGGCAATGACGGCCGTTTTTGTGATCCCCCCCGAAAAGATGCCGTACGTGCCGTCAAGCGCATGTTCAATGTCCCGCATGGCCACAACGCGACAACGCACATCAAGCATCTCGGCAAAACGAATGTTTTCAACGGCAAAGGTCTTGAGCTTGCCCGATTCGTGGCACCACGCATCCAGATACCAGCGACCGCGCCAATTTACCAGCCGCAGGGGGCTGATCTCACGACCCGATTCGGTGCCCCGCGTGCGTGTGAAATACGTGACGCGCAAACGACGGCGCTGCGCCAAAGCCGCTCCTACGATGCTGAAGTAAGGCGCGTCAATTTTCGGCACGGAAGGCATGATCACCTTCACGCGCTTAAGGAGTTCCTTGGCTTGGATCAACTCGCCGGGAAGCATCGCCAACAGGCGAGAACGAAGTGCTTGCATGTCAGCCGCCAAAACGGCCTTCGAATCGTTTTCAATTCGGCCGAGAAGCTCAACGACGGCTAAGAAGGCATACATCTCATTGGGCGTGTACCAAGCCGCGGGAAGCATCGAAACAAATCGGTCTTTATTCTCCGATTTGGAGTCTCGCGCGTACGAATACGCATTTTGCGCGCGCGAATAAACGATCGGCGCACCGAGCTTCTCGCGCATATAGCGCAGATCACGCTTTAGTGTTGGCGCAGAACACTGCAAAGCGGCTTGTAACGTTTCAAATGAGACCGAGCCTTCCTCCTGCAAAACTTGATCAATGCGGTAGAGCCGCATTGCAAACGTCAGGCTGGATTTCATTATCAAAAAATCGAAAATTTCTGGTGGCCCCATTATAGAGCAGGGCTTTCTGCGGCCTCATCGCGCAAAGTCACGACGGACTGCGATTTTTGCCCAAGTTCTCCAGCTTGGAAGCTCGACTCCTTGCTCCTTCGTCTTTGACTCAAGCTCTTGTCTTCAGACCGTTTTTTTGTTTGTCCCCATTTTTCCAGAGCTTTGAAAAATGATTAAAATTCGAAAATTTCCGCGCGCGGGCTCGTACTGGGGGCCTTCACTGACGTAAGACGTCTGCCGCGAACAGATGCTGCCAACGCCCTAAAACCGCCGCAGCAGGAAATACTGTTTTCACATACTCAAACATCGACAACAAGGATTTAGACAAAATGTCCGGACATTCCAAATGGGCCAATATTCAGCACCGCAAGGGCCGTCAGGACGCCAAGCGCTCCAACCTCTGGACCAAGCTTGTGCGTGAAATCATCGTAGCCGCACGCGTCGGCGGAAGCGGCGATCCCGACATGAACTCCCGCCTGCGTCTGGCCATTTCCAAAGCTCGTGACGGTAACGTTCCCAAGGACACGATTCAAAACGCCATTTTGAAGGGCACCGGACAGCTCGAAGGCGTCAACTACGAAGAAGTCCGCTATGAAGGCTACGGGATCGGCGGCGCCAGCCTGATTATCGACTGCACCACCGACAACCGCACCCGTACCGTGGCCGACGTGCGTCACGCTCTGTCCAAACACGGCGGCAACATGGGTACCGAAGGCTCGGTTTCCTTCCAGTTCCGTCACTGCGGCGAATTCCTTTTTGCCCCCGGCACCAGCGAAGACACCGTAATGGAGGTAGCCCTTGAAGCCGGAGCCGACGACGTCGTCACCGATCCCGATGACGGCTCGATCGACGTGGTGTGCGATCCTGCCGCTTTCGACGCCGTTTCCAAAGCATTCGAGGCTGCAGGTCTCACTCCGGTTTCTTCTGAAATCACGATGAAGCCGCTCAACGAAGTCGAACTCAAGGGCGAAGACGCCGCCAAGATGCAAAAACTCATCGATGCGCTTGAAGATCTTGACGACGTAAGCAACGTTTACACGAGCGCCGTGTTCGACGAGGAATAACGAGCCATTCAAACGCTCGAAAAAGTCTTTTCGTTTTGAAACGATCAATCCGACAAAAAAGGCTTGCGGGTAGAATTCCTGCAAGCTTTTTTGTATCTGCTTTTTCTGTCCGGCTTTCCCGTCGACAGATTGGAGAATTTTTGTGACTAAGGTCTTAGTGATCGGCAGCGGCGGTCGTGAACACGCGCTTGCCTGGCGTCTTGCCAAATCCGAAGGTGTTGAAAAAGTTTGGGTTGCCCCCGGCAACGCCGGAACGGCCGCTGACAGCCGCCTGGAAAACCTCCCCATCACCGACATCGAAGCCCTGCGCGACTGGGCCCTGGAAAACAAGATTGACCTCACGGTCGTTGGTCCGGAAGCCCCCCTTTCCAAGGGTGTGGTCAACGTTTTCCGCGCCGCGGGTCTCTTGATTTTTGGCCCGACCAAGGAAGCCGCTCAGCTCGAAAGTTCCAAAGATTTTGCCAAGGCCTTCATGAAGCGCAAGGGTATTCCCACAGCCGAATACGAAAGCTTTACCGATCCGCAGGCAGCTCACGAATACGTACGCGCCAAAGGCGCTCCGATTGTCATCAAGGCTGATGGTCTGGCCGCCGGCAAAGGCGTTGTAGTCGCCATGACCGAGGATGAAGCGCACCACGCCATTGACGACATGCTCTCGGGCCATAAGTTCGGCTCGGCTGGCGCACGCGTTGTCATTGAGGAATTCCTCGAAGGCGAAGAAGCCAGCTTTATCGTCATGGTTGACGGCAAGAACGTACTTCCGCTTGCCACGAGCCAAGACCATAAGCGTTTGCTCGACGGCGACAAGGGCCCCAACACGGGCGGCATGGGCGCCTATTCGCCCGCCCCCTGCGTAACCGACGAAGTCTATGAGAAGACGATGCGCGAAATCATCGAGCCCACCGTGCGCGGCATGGCCGAAGACGGCATCGTTTACACGGGCTTTCTCTACGCCGGCCTCATGATCGGCAAGGACAAGGAAGGCAAGACCACCGTCAAAACGCTTGAATTCAATTGCCGCATGGGCGACCCGGAAACGCAGCCCATTATGAGCCGCATCAAGTCAGGCTTTGCTCAGACGCTGGCGGCAGCGGCTGCCGGCGACATCACCAAGGGCGGCATTGAATACGATAAACGCTCGGCTCTGGGCGTTGTGCTTGCCGCGCGCGGCTATCCGGAACACCCGGAAAAAGGCGCCGTGATCACCGGCCTTTCCGAAGAAACGGACGATGCGGTGATCTTCCACGCCGGCACTGCCACTGATGCCAACGGCAATATCGTGGTTTCGGGCGGTCGCGTTCTCTGTGTGGTCGGCCTGGGCGATACACTCAAAGAAGCGCATGACGCAGCTTACCGCACCGCCGATCAGGTACACTTCGACGGCGTGCAGAAGCGTCGCGATATCGGCTATCGCGCGCTCTGAAATAGAAACGAACTCTCTCGGCGGAGTTTTTCTTCTGCCGAGAGCTTCTCGATATACCAGACCCGCCTTTGGCAAACAGACCGACGAATTGATGCGCCATACAACAGCAATTGCCCTTTCGACTGCGATGCTTTCTTTGCTCGCAGCTCCGGTCTCGGCTTCGGATGAACCTTTCGGCTATCCGAGTACGTTGTTGCATGCCCGCAGCACCTACACGGTGTCACCGGCCACACCCGTGCTGCTCGGCGACACCGTGGTGGTGTTGGAACAGTCGCGTATCAGCGATGTTGCCGCTATTGTGCAGTCGCGCATTCACTCGGAAACTGACGGCCGCCGCTGGGTTTGTGCTCAAGCCAAAAACGGTGATATGCCGCTTCGTTTGTGGTTCATTGCCACGGGTCAGGACACCGTGACTGAAGTGCAAATGTCGCCGGGCACTTTCGAGTCACCTCAAAACTGCGGCCGTTTGACGGCCCATTTTGAGCCGGTATTCCTTTCGCGCATTCAGAGCGGCATGACCGTACGCGAGATTTCCTCCGACATCGGTCCCGCGAGTTCTCATGATGACGAAGGCTGGCACTTTTGGGTTTCTCGTCGCAACTATTCCTACGACGGCGAAAATTACACGGAATATGTTTGGGTCGGTGCACACGCCGTTGAAGGTAAAGTGCGCGAAGTCTTTACCACACAGCTCACGCGCTGATGAAGTGCGTTGACCGTCTGCTTTCGGATCAAACAACTTATGCGTCGAGGCATCGGACTTTTGGGCGGCAGCTTTGATCCCGTCCACAACGGTCATCTGGCCGTCGCGCGCGGTGCGCTCGAAGCTCTGCGTCTGCAGCGTGTGGATTTTGTACTCGCTCCGCGCCCGTGGCAGAAATCGGTAGCTACCCCTGTGTGGTTGCGCCTTGAAATGCTTCGCGCAGCCATCGGCAAAAACGAACAACAATTGGCAGTCTGTACCAAGGAACTTGAACGTACGGGAGCCACTTACACGATCGATACGGTGCGCAGCCTGCGCGAAGACTACGGTCCCTCGATGCCGCTTGTTTTGCTCATCGGCGCCGATCAATGGGAAAATTTCCATACCTGGCGTTGTTGGCAGGAATTGTTCGAGTTTGTGAGTGTCGCGGTTTGCACACGCGAGCAACAAATGAAGAGCCCCGCTTCCGAAGTAGCTGACTTCGTCGTCAACCGGCAGGTTTCAACTCATGAATTGACGCTGGCTCCGTCCGGCCGATTCGCAACATTTGATATCGCGGCGCACGCGGCTAGCTCGACGAAAATTCGCACGCTCTTTGCCGCCCGGCCTCGCACCGAAGCCTTCAAAGCGCTCGAGACGTGGCTGCCGACATCGGTGGCGCGCTTGATTGCGCAGCACAACGCTTATTGATTTTTCGGGACGCCAAAAGCGGCCCTTATCTACTCAAAAAGGAAAACATGCTCAACACGGAAGAACTTTTGAATGTCATCGTCAACGCCCTTGACGACGTTAAAGCCAAGGACATCGTGGTGTTCGACACCACCGGCAAGACAAGCGCCTTTACCCGCGTGGTTGTCTGCTCGGGCACGAGCAACCGCCAGACGCGCGCGCTTGGCATGTCCGTTTCGCGCGCCGTGCGTGAAGCCGGCGGCAAGGTAAGCGGCCTGGAAGGCAGCGATACCGGCGAATGGGTGCTTGTGGACTGCGGTGAAGTTGTGGTGCACTGCATGCAGCCGGCCATGCGTTCTTACTACAATCTTGAAGAACTCTGGGGGCCTGAGTCGCTCGACATTTCGGCCTACCTCGAATCGCTGGCTGAAAAAAGCACCCACGCGCCCGAAACCGCTCAGTAATTCCCGATCATGCACATCACCATCGTAGCCGTGGGGCAAAAGCTCCCGGCTTGGGCTCAGACCGCTGTTGACGATTATCTGGCTCGCTTTCCCCGCGACTTTACGGTCATCGTGAAAGAAGTCAAAGCCGAAGCACGTACCGGCGGCAAGCCCGTCGCTCAAGTCATGGCTGCGGAGGCTGAACGCATCGAACGCGCCGTTCCTGCGGGCGACATCCTGGTTGCCATGGACGAACACGGCCGCGACATGACCACGCTCGACTTCTCAAAAAAGATTTCCGGCTGGAAAAACGAGGGCTGCGGCGTCACCTTCATCATCGGCGGCGCCGACGGCCTCGATCCGGCGCTCAAAGCCAAATCGCGCATGATGCTGCGTCTATCTTCGATGACGCTACCGCACGCGTTTGCCCGAGTTCTGCTGACCGAGCAGATCTATCGCGCCTGGTCTATTCTTGCCAATCACCCCTATCACCGCGTCTGAACCATGCCCGTTTTGTACCTTGCGAGCAAAAGTCCTCGCCGCCGGGAGATTCTCGCCGGCATGGGAATCTCCGACATTGAAGTGATTCACGCGGGCCCTGCCGTTCTGACAGCTTTTGAGGGTGACGAAACACAACACGACGGCGAGCCCCCTCAAGACTACGTCGTGCGTACGGCTTGCGAAAAAGCTCGTCAGGCTATGGAACGTATCGCCGTCGAGGGTAAACCGTCACTGCCCGTATTGGCGGCAGACACCGTGGTGATCTGCGGCGATGAAATTCTGGGCAAACCGGAAAATACGGCGCAGGCGCGACAGTTCATGGAAAAGCTTTCCGGCCGCACGCACGAGGTGCGCACTGCGGTGGTTGTCAATGACGGCATTTCCGAGAAGCTACACGTGGCTGTGAGTGTCTCTCAGGTTACATTCGCCAGGCTTTCGACCACGCAAATCGAAGCCTATATCCGCACGGACGAACCGTACGACAAAGCCGGCGGCTATGCCGTGCAGGGGCTTGCGGGGTTGTTCATCGAACGCATCGAAGGAAGTTACTCGGGCATCATGGGACTGCCCGTCTTTGAAACGGCGCAGCTTCTGGCTGAAGTCGCGCCGCAACTCATGCCGGACTGCGCATTGGCAGGCCGTTAATCTTCACTTTCTTTCGTCGCCACGTGTCTTAGCCTGAAAAAAGTTGACACTTTCCGCAAAGGAAAAACGTGTCAAAAATGGATGAAAGCGACTTTGTTGGAACGGGCAACTGGCAGTTTTGTGCAAAATGGGAGGGGGCAAAGAACCCCGCCCGATGAACGCACTGAAGCTGTGAGACAATTGCTCGAGAAAGAGCAAACGGTTGAGCAAATCGTTTCGCGCTTCAATCTCAGCAGCGCTCAAGTCGTCTACGGATGGATTGGTCGCTACATCGAGGAGATTTTATTGTCCGACACCCCAAAAGAACCCGAGATCGACGACAAGGAACTCACCTTGTCTGAGGCGCTCAAAGAGATCAAGCGGCTTAAAAAAGCTCTGGATCTTGAGAAGATGCGCAGTGCCGGGTACTCTCACATGATTGAACTTGCCGAGCAGCAGTTCAACATCCCGATCCGAAAAAAATCTGGCACCAAACAGTAGGCTGGCTGCGTAGCACTTGGCCTCGCATCAGTTTGGACAAGGTCTGTATCTGCCAAACCTTACATCAACCGTTCAGGAGCCCGGTCTTATGCGTCGGCTACGCCGATCAAACCAACCGGAGAGGTTGTCCATCACCTCAATGTGTACCGAGCCAAGTTCCGGAAAACTTTCTGTCAGGCGTGTCTGAATACCTCCCAGTTCCTCCGATGAGAATCGGTTGGCAGAGGCAACATGCAGCAATGGCTGATCTCCAAGCCAACGCAAACGAAACCCCGCTTTCAGTTCGGGCAGTTCGGAAAGAAAATCTTCGACCTGCTGCGTCAGACGCAACCGTCGCGCATCAGGCGCGTCGCCATAGTCAAAGCGCGTCAGCAGACAAGGTTGTGCAGGCTGTTGAGGATCAGGCAACCCAAGCAACGCCGCGGCCGCCCGAATCATGGATTTCGTGAGGCTCGCATCGGCCAGAGGCGTATGCACCCCCAATTCCTTTATCGCTCGGCTTCCTGGCCGGAAAACCAAAGCGTCGCTGGCATTGCTGCCGTCACACAAAGGCGCTGATGCTTCCTTTTTCAGAAACGCAAAAATCGACCGTTTACAGACGTAGCAACGGTTGCGTCCGGCCGCGGCCAACGCCTCAGGTGACGGCAAAGGCGGATGCACCACACGAACAGTCAAGCCCATGGCCTGCGCCCGATCAACGGCGTTCTGAGACTCCGAGGGCGACACGTGTGCGGCAGACGCGTGAAGCAGCTCAACTTCCAACCCGCATTTGGAAGCAAAAAAAGCCAGGAAACGACTGTCCAGTCCGCCAGAATATGCAATGCAAAGACGATTGTTCTCGGCCGTGTTTTTGAGCACGTCTCGCAGACGCTGTAACGTGCCTTCGATTTCTTCGTTTTGAATCATATTGACAGCAATTTTTCCTGCTTTTACACTCAATTAAGCACAAAACCGATCATTTTCCAGCGATCTGATGTCAACTTAATCCAGATTCGGATCCGCCATCTGACGCAGCTTGTCCTTAATCGTTGTCAAAGGCGTTTCATAAGGATCAAACGTCACCACACCGGGCATGGAGCGCAGCCAAGTGATCTGGCGCTTGGCAAGCTGCCGCGTCGCCGCTTTTCCGCTTTCCAGAAACTGTTCGAAATCCGTTTCACCCTTGAGGTGCGCAATCGCCTGACGATAACCGACGGCGCGCATGGACGGCAGATTTTCATCAAATCCGGGACGTGCCATGAGCGTGCGAACCTCGTCAAGAAAACCGGCCTTGATCATGGCATCAAAGCGCTTGCCGATCATCTCGTGCAGTTTGGCTCGATCCTGCGGGAAAAGTGCCGCCACGGCAAGCGTCGGATCGTAAACTTTGGCTCCGGTATGCAGACTCGAGAGCGGCTTTCCGGTGATCTCAAACACTTCCAGAGCGCGTCCGACGCGCTGCCGATCGTTAGGGGCAAGACGCGCGGCCGTTATGGGATCAACCTGGGTCAGCCGCTCGTGCATGGCTGGCCACCCGAGCTCCTCGCCCAGCGCCGTGATACGTTCTCGAACTGCGGGATCCGTTGCCGGACTTTCATCCATCCCCTCTCTCAGGGCTTTGGCATACAGCATCGTTCCGCCCACCAACAGAGGGTATCGATCTCGCCCCGAGATCTCACCGATGAGTCGCTCGGCATCTTCAGCAAATGCAGCGGCGCTGTAGCTTTCTTCAATATCAAGAATATCGATCAGATGATGCGGCACTCCACCTTGTTCTTCCTTAGTGGGTTTGGCGGTGCCGATATCCATGCCACGATAGATCAGAGCCGAATCGACGGAAATGATTTCCGCTGCAAACTCACGGGCCAACATCAGCGAAACGGCGGTCTTGCCGCAAGCCGTAGGGCCGAGAAGCATCAGAGCTCGAGGTTTTTCGCTCATCACTTGCCTCGCATAAAAAGCTTGTCGAGGTCGGCAAGCGTCAATTGCGTCCAGGTCGGACGACCGTGATTGCACTGATCGGCGCGATCGGTACGTTCCATCTCACGCAAAAGCGCATCCATTTCCTGCAGTGTCAATTCGCGATGGGCACGCACCGAACCGTGACAAGCCATGGTGGCAAGGCACTCGTTTCGAAGCTGTTCGGTCAGAGCCGAATCACCGAAGCGGGCAAAATCTTCCAGCAAATGCGTCACCAGATCTGCCGCATCAAACTTGCCGCGCGCGAGAATTGCCGGCAGCGCCCTCAACGTCAACGAGTTTTCACCGGCCGCCGTCACTTCCAGTCCCAAGGGAGCAAACTTCTCCTTGTGCTCCTCAAAAAGCGCCATGGTCTCATCGCTTACCTTAAAGACCGTCGGCACCAACAGCTGCGTGATGTCCGTGCCGACCGAAGTTGCTTTGAGCTTTTCGTATGTCACGCGTTCGTGCGCGGCGTGCATGTCGACGATCACAAGCCCTTCGCTGTTTTCAGCTAGCACATATGTTCCCGCGATTTGCGCAATAGGTCGCCCCAACGGCTGATTGTGCGCTACGGCCTGAGTCAGAAGGTCTGCAAAAACAGGCTTAGAAGGTTCGGCGGAAGGAGAGGGATTCGAACCCTTGGAAAACGGTGAGGTATGCGATCCTCCGTACAGATTGAGCCACTGCTGTTCGCTCAGAGGCTTGGGAGCGTTGTGCGTTGCCGAAGAACGTTCAAAACGTCCGCTCGCAGCAAAGGATCCAGATGCCGGACGCTGTGCCGGAACAACCAACAGCTGAGAAACCGGCGCTGACTCGTTCGGATGGCTGCCGGACAAACTCACAGGAGCCTGCTCTCCCGCACCGTGCGCAATCGCCCGCATAATGGCCGAAGACACAAAACTGTGCACCAATTGGCCGTCGCGAAAACGCACTTCGCTTTTTTGCGGATGGACGTTGACGTCAACGCGAGACGGGTTGATCGAAAGCGACAGCACAAACATCGGCTGAGCCTGTACGTGCAGCACATCGGCATAAGCCGTCTTAACGGCATGCTGCAGTACGCGATCACGGATGAATCGACCGTTCACAAAGAAAAACTGTTTGTCGGCTCGACTACGCGCGGCTGTGGGCAACCCCACCCATCCTTCGAGATGAAGTCCCGGGGCATCGGCCGAGATCGGTCGGCAGGCGTCCTTGAACTCCTCAGGCATCACGGCAAACACGCGCTCGGCTGTGGGCTGAGCCGACAGATGCAAACTCGCCCGCCCGTTCGTAAAAACGCGGAAGCGTACCGAAGGATTGGCCAAGGCCATACGTTCGATCTGAGTAAGAATATGCGCGGTTTCGGTCGCAGGCGACTTCAAAAACTTGCGTCGGGCGGGCGTCAAATAAAAAAGGTCCTTCACTTCAATGCGAGTGCCTTTTTGGCCGGCCGCCGGAACAATGCCGTCGCGGCTGATGGCCCAGGCTTCTTCAGCCTCGGCTGTTCGGCTTGTGATCGTCACGTCGGCTACCGAATCGATGGAAGCCAGCGCTTCCCCTCGGAAGCCGAAACTTGCGACGCTCTCAAGATCAGTGAGCGTACGGATTTTGCTTGTGGCGTGACGCTTAAGGGCCTGCGGCAGGTCTTCCTTAGGGATCCCGCAGCCGTTGTCGGCCACCACGATGCGCTTAATGCCGCCCTCTTCCAGACGGACTTCAATATCCGTTGCACCGGCATCCAATGAGTTTTCGACCAACTCTTTGACAACGGAAGCCGGACGCTCGATCACTTCGCCCGCAGCAATCTGGCTGATCAGCCGATCGGAAAGCTCCTGAATCTTTCGCGGTGCCGTCGGCTCCCGCTGCAGTTCTTCACTCATGAAAAAAACTCAAATACAAAAATCAATTCAAAAGGATTGTACTAGTCAGACTCCGCGCTCGACACTCGCTTTTTCCACATTGGAAAGCGTCTGCTGTCGCTTGTTTTGCCTTTGTCGTGACGCCGCGCGGCAATCTTCAGCAACCTTGTTGACGCGAACGTTACAACAGTGCAAAAGCGCTGTGTTATTCTTAGCAGGCCTTGCAGAAGCGCCTGCATTTTTTTCGGCGCTTGCTTTGTTTATTGCCTGCGCCGCCTTCTGTTTTCTCTCGGCGCCACGAAGAAAGAAAAACATGGACATCACAAGTCTCATTCTGGAGCTTTTCACCAACGCCGATCACTTCCTTATGGTACTCGCCACCGAATACGGCTGGTTCGTTTATCTGGCGATGTTCCTGATTTTCTTTCTGGAAACGGGCATTGTGGTGCTGGCTTTCTTGCCGGGTGACTCGCTGCTCTTTGTTTCAGGTACCGTCGCTGCAGCCGGTACCATGAGCCCTTGGGGATTAATGCTTGCCGTGATTCTCGGCGCGTGTCTGGGTAACACGCTGGGCTTTCATACCGGCCGATGGCTCGGCAACAAAATCTATGACGGCTCCATCAGCTGGATCGACATCGAAAAACTGCGCAAGACGCAGATCTTCTACGAAAAGCACGGCGGCAAGACGATCGTGCTTGCTCGTTTCGTGCCGATCGTACGAGCCTTTGCCCCGTTGGTGGCCGGTGCCGCCCGCATGAGCATGGCCCGCTTTGAGCTTTACAGCGGTCTGGGCGCCTGCATCTGGGCTGTCTCTTTGATCGGTGTGGGTTATCTTTTCGGCAACATCCCGATCGTCAAGAACAATCTCTCGATGATCCTCTTACTGGGCGTCATCGCTGCTGCCATGGGTCCCGTGGTTGTGGCTATCGGCTGGAAATATGTTCACATCCTAGCCGACAAGTTGCGCCGTCAAGACAAGATGGAGCGATCCTAAACGACGGTTCTGTTTTAGTTTCGACCAAACGAAACAAGGCACCGATTCCGCTGGAGAACCGGTGCCTTTCGTTCAGACCGACAGCAAGATCGCCTTACTTGGCAGCGCGCTGCTGCAGTACGGCAATCGCCGGCAGACTCTTGCCTTCCAGGAATTCCAGGAACGCACCGCCGCCGGTGGAGATATAACTCACCTTGTCGGCCACACCGAAGACAGAAACGGCAGAAACCGTATCGCCGCCGCCCGCAATCGAGAAGGCGCCGTCAGAAGTTGCCTGAGCAATCGCCTTGGCAAGTTCGGCCGTGCCCTGAGCGTAGGGAGCCATTTCAAAGACGCCGACCGGGCCATTCCAAACGATCGTCTTGGCCTTCGAAACATAGTCAGCCAGGATCTGAGCGGTCTTCGGTCCCACGTCGAGAATCATTTCATCGTCGGCCACATCTTCAACCGCGCAGGTGCGGTACGGACCTTCAGGCGAAAAGTTCTTGGCGGCAACCACGTCAACAGGCAGCGGCAGCGTAGCACCCTTGGCCTTGAGCGTTTCCAGCACCTTCTTGCATTCGTCAACGAGTTCGGGCTCGGCAAGCGACTTGCCCACTTTGTAGCCGGCAGCCAACAAGAACGTGTTGGCAATACCGCCGCCCACAATAAGCTGGTCAACCTTCTGAGCGAGATTGTTGAGGATGGTGAGCTTGGTCGAAACCTTCGAACCGCCGACAATAGCCACCAAAGGATGCTCGGCCTGAGCCACAGCCTTGGTAAGCGCTTCGATTTCAGAAGCCATCAGGGGGCCGGCGCAAGCCACGGACGCAAAACGGGCCACACCTTCGGTCGAGGCTTGTGCGCGGTGAGCCGTACCGAAAGCGTCGTTCACATAGACATCACACAACGCGGCGTATGCTTTGGCGAGTTCCTCGTTGTTCTTCTTTTCGCCCTTGTTGCAGCGGCAGTTTTCAAGCATCACCACCTGGCCGGGCTTGATCTGCACGCCCTCTTCCAAATAACGGCGCGACAGCGTAATAGGCACACCCACGAGTTCGCTCATACGAACGGTGATGCCAGCCAGAGAATCTTCCGGACGGCATTCGCCTTCGGTGGGTCGACCCAAGTGACTCATCACCATAACAGCGGCGCCGGCATCCAAAGCCAGGCGAATGGCAGGCACGCTGGCAATCAGTCGGGTTTCATCGGTGATGTTGCCCGCTTCGTCGCGCGGGGCATTCAAATCGGAACGGATCAGCACGCGCTTGCCGGCGAGAGCGCCTTGCTTGACAAGCGATTCCAGGGTCAGGACTTGCATAACTCTGAGTCTCTATAGGAATTTTTAAAACCGGCTGCAGAAATATTTCCTGCAGCCGGTCTGTCGAACAAAAGTACTTCGATTACTTGGCAGCCATCATCGCGCAAGCCGTATCGAGCATGCGATGCGAGAAGCCCCATTCATTGTCGTACCAGCTCGTCACCTTCACCAGGCGACCGCCGGAGACCTTGGTGAGCGTTGCGTCAAAGGTCGAGCTGTGCGGATCGTGATTAAAGTCAATCGACACGAGCGGCAGATCGTTGTAGCCGAGAACACCCTTGAGACGATCGGATTCGGCGGCGGCCTTCATGATGGCGTTGACTTCTTCAACGGTCGTATCGCGCTTGGCCGTGAAGGTCAGATCAACGAAGCTCACGTTGATCGTGGGCACGCGCACGGCAAAGCCGTCGAGCTTGCCGTTCAATTCCGGCAGCACAAGACCGACGGCGGCAGCCGCACCGGTCTTGGTCGGGATCATGGAGTGCGTAGCTGAACGAGCGCGGCGCATATCCTTGTGATAGACGTCGGTGAGCACCTGGTCATTGGTATAGGAATGAATCGTGGTCATCAGACCGCGTTCGATACCAATGGCTTCATGCAACGGAGCCACGACCGGAGCCAAGCAGTTCGTCGTGCAGGAAGCGTTGGACACAACAGTCATGTCAGAGGTAAGAACATCGTCGTTGACGCCATACACAACAGTGGCGTCGGCATTTTTGCCGGGAGCCGAGATCAGAACCTTCTTGGCGCCCTGCTCAAGGTGCACCAGAGCCTTTTCCTTGCTCGTGAAGGCACCCGTGCATTCGAGCACCACATCCACGCCGTATTCACCCCACGGAATTTCACGCGGGTCGCGCGTCGAGAACATGCGGATGCGATCGCCGTTGACAATGAGCCATTCCGGGCCGTCGGTCGACACTTCGCCGTTAAAGCGACCGTGCACGGTGTCGTAGCGCAGCAAATGCGCATTGATTTCATCGGACCCGAGCGTGTTGACCGCCACGATTTCAACGTCGTGCTTCTTGCCGCTTTCATAATGAGCGCGCAGAACATTGCGCCCGATGCGACCAAAGCCGTTGATTGCCACACGAATCGTCATTGGAATATCTCCTAACCTTTTTTATTCAATTACTTGGCGATCAACGCCAAAACCTTTTGCACGCAATTTTCGGGCGTAAAGCCGAAATGCTTCCACAAAACCGATGCCGGTGCGGATTCACCGAAGGTATCGATGCCCAGAACGTCGCCGTTGCCGTGCAGATACTTGTGCCAGAGAGCGGTCGTACCCGCTTCAACCGCCAAAATGGGCTTGTCGGACGGCAGAACCGCGTTGCGGTACTCAGCATCCTGGCGGTCAAACACATCACAGCAAGGCATTGAAACGACGCGAACCTGAATGTTCATGGCCGTCAAAAGAGCACGGGCCTTCATGGCAAGTTCTACTTCGGAACCCGTCGCCACGATCACCGCCTGCACCTTGTCGGCGCCGGCAGGCGCTTCTGCAGCAATGTACCCGCCCTTGGCGATGGCGTCGGCGTCCACTTCGTCGCGTTCGACAAAAGCACAGTTCTGGCGCGTGAAGATCAAAGCTGCCGGGCCGTCGCGGCGCTCAAGCGCTGCCGACCAAGCCACCACGCTTTCGACCGTATCGGCAGGACGCCAAACGTCGAGATTCGGAATCAGACGCAAGCTCGAAACATGTTCAATCGACTGATGCGTCGGACCGTCTTCGCCCAAGCCGATCGAGTCGTGCGTGTAGACGAAGATCGAACGAAGCTTCATCAGTGCGGCCATGCGGATGGCGTTGCGGGCGTAGTCCGAGAATGTGAGGAACGTGCCGCTGTAGGGAATGAAGCCGCCATAAAGCGCAATGCCGTTTTGGATGGCGCTCATGCCGAACTCGCGAACGCCGTAGCTGATGTGGCGACCGCGCATATTGTCGTGCGTCAGACGCTCAACACCGGTCCAGTTAGTGAGATTGGAACCGGTCAGATCGGCCGAGCCGCCCAACAATTCGGGCAACGTCGGTGCAAGAGCGTTGAGCGCCTTCTGGCTTGCTTTGCGAGTGGCCACCGTTTCGGCTGCGGAAGCCGCAGCACAAAGCGCGTTCATCACCGCTTCGTCAAAGCCTGCGGGCAGATCGCCGGCGAGACGGCGCTTGAATTCGGAGGCCAGTTCCGGATAAGCCTCTTCGTACTTGGCAAAGAGTGCTTCCCATTGGCCCTGCATGCGGCGGCCGGCTTCGCGGGCATCCATGGCCGCATAAATTTCCTGCGGCACTTCAAAGGGAGGATAGTTCCAGCCGATGTTGGCGCGGGTGGCCGCGATTTCGTCGCCCCCGAGCGCTTCGCCGTGAGCCTTGGCCGTGCCGGCGCGATTAGGACTGCCCTGACCGATGACGGTGCGGCAGATGATCAGCGTGGGCTTAGCGGTTTCGGCTTCGGCCTGCGTCAGAGCAACATCCACTGCTTCGGCGTCATGGCCGTCAATCGGACCGATCACATTCCAGCCGTATGCTTCAAAGCGGCCGCGTACGTCGTCGCCGTACCACCCCTTGATGTCGCCGTCAATACTGATGCCGTTGTCGTCGTATATTGCAATGAGCTTGTTGAGTCCCCAGACGCCGGCAAGCGAACAGACTTCGTGGCTGATGCCTTCCATCATGCAGCCGTCGCCAAGGAAGCAATAAGTGCGGTTGTTGACGATTTCAAATCCGTCGCGGTTGAATTCCGCGGCGAGCATCTTTTCGGCAAGCGCCATGCCGACGGCGTTGGCAATGCCCTGACCGAGCGGACCGGTCGTGGTTTCCACCCCCGGCGTAATGCCGACTTCGGGGTGGCCCGGCGTTTTGCTCCCGAGCTGGCGGAAATTCTTGATGTCTTCGATGGAAACGTCATAGCCCGTCAAATGCAGCATCGAGTACTGCAACATGGAGCCGTGACCGTTGGAAAGAATGAAGCGGTCGCGTGCAGGCCACTTGGGATCAGCCGGATTGTGACGCAGATGTCGCGTGAACAGCGTCACGGCGATGTCGGCCATGCCCATGGGCATGCCGGGGTGGCCGGACTTGGCGCGTTCAACCGCGTCCATGGAAAGGGCGCGGACAGCGGCGGCCATCGTCTTGGCGGAGACTGTTTCGGTCATTTTTATATCGGATAAAAAAATGCGAATGAAAGCGCTCCGAGAAGCATCTCGGAGCTGTTTGTTGAAGTGGCCCGATTTTACCATGCGTGCAGACGTAGCCGAAGTTTTCGATTTCCGCCGCCCCTGATTCTCTTTGCCGTGCTCGCATATGCTTTTCTACAATTCGCCATACCTCTTTAATCAAACCATTTTGTTTCTTTCTTATGCCTCGTTTCTACTGCCCCGATGCAACCTTCGTTCTTCATGAAAAATGCGTGTTGCCCGAGAAAGCGCGGCATCATGCTGGCCGTGTTCTGCGCATGAAGGCGGGCGAGACGGCCACACTTTTCGACGGAAAAGGTATGGAGGCCTCGGGCCCCATCGCATTTGAAGGCAAAGACGGTTTTATTGTGGTTGAGAGCCTCACTCAATCAACCGTCGAAAGTCCGGTTCGCATGCGCCTTGTTCAAGCTCTGGTCAGCCCCGAAAAAACGGACTGGATCATTGAAAAGGCCGTTGAAACAGGCATCTCGGAAATCGTTTTGGTGCCGACTGCCCGCTCGGTCACGAAACTCACTGCTGAGCGGGCGGCAAAGCGTCTGGCCAAATGCACCGACATTGCCGCCGGCGCCGCCGAACAATGCGGACGCGCCGTCGTACCTAGTATTTCTTTTATGCCTCTGGCTCAGGCTCTGGAACTGAAGGATGAAGCGCGCTTTATCCTGGCGCCGGGCGCGACATCCGCTCCGAAACTTTCGGGCCTTACCTCCTGTACGTTTGCCGTAGGTCCGGAAGGAGGCTTCGATGATGCCGAGATTGCGCAGGCCTGCGAAAAAGGCTGGCAGTGTGCCCTGATCGGACCTCGCGTGTTGCGCACGGAAACCGCCGCCATCGTGTTTGCTTCGCTTGTTGGGGCGGCAAGCGGCGATTTGCGTATTGTTTGATATACCCCTATTGAGGTATATTTTCCGTAGCTTATTTGAGAAATGTGCAAAAAGAGGCTGTTTCACATCCGCAAAACGTGCAGATCTCGTCCGTCTTTTCTTGATCTACATATGTTTGAGCGAAAAGCCACGCAAAAACTTCTCGCCTGGAAGAATAGAAGCAACCAGCAAACCGTATTGTTGATCGAAGGAGCTCAGCAAGTCGGAAAGTGCACACTGGCGCAGGAATTCGGCCGTCGACATTACAAAAGCACACTCACAATTGACTTTGCCACGATCTCTGACGACGTGACTTCTCCCCTCATTGAAATGAGGAGCTTCCTGCTTCATAGCGGGTTTGGCATCTGAGTTTCCCCTGACACCTCTCCGGCTCCACAGGCATAACATCGGCCCAGCCCGGACCTAGCTTTAC